>Cebus_capucinus_imitator_PRJNA485217_SSR105__coassemble_558_pt1 | contig 14525 bp, 8 predicted proteins | sample Cebus_capucinus_imitator_PRJNA485217_SSR105__metabat2_low_PE_013 | metagenome-assembled genome bin Cebus_capucinus_imitator_PRJNA485217_SSR105 | reverse complement strand
TAACGCGGCTACTTGCGTTGGTATAAACCCCTACATGGCTTTGAGGGACATACTCAGAACTGAAACTGGTTTTATCGCTAAGTGCGCCCGTGCAGGCGCTTCATGCTGAGACTATAGCGCTGAAGAGCTCAGAACTGAAACTAAATATCTTGTACATTGTCAGAGGGGATAAGGTTGGCTGAGACTATAGCGCTGAAGAGCTCAGAACTGAAACTTCTAGTGACACCATACTTCAACCACTCTTCTGCGAGGCTGAGACTATAGCGCTGAAGAGCTCAGAACTGAAACTCTGCACCTCCTCGAGGCCGTCCAGAAAGTGAAGGCTGAGACTATAGCGCTGAAGAGCTCAGAACTGAAACTCATGAAGACGCACAAGGACATCTATGAGCGCGAAGCTGAGACTATAGCGCTGAAGAGCTCAGAACTGAAACTGCGGAGTGACGTCACCAGTAGCGGAAGTCTGCTGCAGCTGAGACTATAGCGCTGAAGAGCTCAGAACTGAAACCAGTTGCTTTAGACGGACCTTGGGGTACGCTTGTCGTAGCTGAGACTATAGCGCTGAAGAGCTCAGAACTGAAACTAAATGTCTTGCACAGTGTCCGAGGGAATAAGATTGCTGAGACTATAGCGCTGAAGAGCTCAGAACTGAAACTTGGCTTCGAAGAGGAGGAAGGTGGCTATGAAGCCGCTGAGACTATAGCGCTGAAGAGCTCAGAACTGAAACTTGGCGGCCAGGGTCTTGGTGGAGGTTGTGATCTTGCTGAGACTATAGCGCTGAAGAGCTCAGAACTGAAACTGAAGAGCTTGACGCCGTGAAGGTGTATGCCGCGGAGCTGAGACTATAGCGCTGAAGAGCTCAGAACTGAAACTAAGTGAGCACGCGGGCGGCCGGATAGAGCTCGCGGACGGCTGAGACTATAGCGCTGAAGAGCTCAGAACTGAAACTGCTCTTGTCGCAGAAGCCGTGAAGGATTTCGCGTTGCTGAGACTATAGCGCTGAAGAGCTCAGAACTGAAACGCAATCATCGTTTCGAGGCTGTTCGTCCCAAGAGGCTGAGACTATAGCGCTGAAGAGCTCAGAACTGAAACCGAAATCTGCGCGATCGCGAAGCGCTCTACCATGCTGAGACTATAGCGCTGAAGAGCTCAGAACTGAAACTATCGGAAGCGGTTCGATTAAGCGCGGCAGTAGCGACGCTGAGACTATAGCGCTGAAGAGCTCAGAACTGAAACATAGAGAGACACAAGACTATCATAGCCTGTGGTCTGCTGAGACTATAGCGCTGAAGAGCTCAGAACTGAAACTGTCAAGTGTCCGCACTGCGGTGTGGAGCACGAGGCTGAGACTATAGCGCTGAAGAGCTCAGAACTGAAACATCGAAGCGGCGCGGGAGTGGCGGCGGCAGGAGCGTCGAAGCTGAGACTATAGCGCTGAAGAGCTCAGAACTGAAACTGAGCACTGCGAGTTCATGCAGTAGCTGCGCACAGCTGAGACTATAGCGCTGAAGAGCTCAGAACTGAAACTGCGGAAACTTTTGCACTGTAGATGGGAATGTTCACGCTGAGACTATAGCGCTGAAGAGCTCAGAACTGAAACTGATCGAAAGTCCGGCATCTTCACAGAGGCGCGAGAGGCTGAGACTATAGCGCTGAAGAGCTCAGAACTGAAACTTCACCGTCAGCGTGCTGTTGCCGTCCCTCAAGAGCTGAGACTATAGCGCTGAAGAGCTCAGAACTGAAACAGGAACACCCGGACAGCACGGTCAGCTACGAAGGCAGCTGAGACTATAGCGCTGAAGAGCTCAGAACTGAAACGTAGTCGTGATCGACAAGGACATCAGCAACCGCAGCTGAGACTATAGCGCTGAAGAGCTCAGAACTGAAACCTAAGTCCTAAGCGTGAAGCCTCATACGCTATCCCGCTGAGACTATAGCGCTGAAGAGCTCAGAACTGAAACAGACAAGTTCGCGCAGACTCTTGAAGGCAAGTACCAAGCTGAGACTATAGCGCTGAAGAGCTCAGAACTGAAACTTCATTCTTCTTCGGAAAGCCCGTGGTGCGGTGGTGGTCTTCGGATTATTGCCCAGCTCTCGTACGTCACCGCGGCGATGCCTCAGCACTCCACCTGATGCCGGTAAGTGCTCATCAGGCCTTCTTCATTCGGCCTTTGCGTAGAGTTCTCATGCGGCGTAGGATTGCACTCCAATCCGATTTCCTTTTCTTCAAGGACTGAGAAGCTATGCCGCTCAACTTTGCCTGCGACTATCTGGAAAGCGCCCATCCGGAGGTGCTGCAGCGCGTCATCGATACGAACTTCGAGCAGACGGACTGCTACGGGCTCGACCATTGGGGCCGTTCGGCCGCCGACAAGATCCGCGCCGCGTCTGAAGCGCCCGAAGCCGACGTCTTCTTCCTCGTGGGCGGCACCCAGATGAATCTGACGGTCATCGCGACGATGCTGCGCCCCTACGAGGCCGTGGTTGCCGCCAAGACCGGCCACGTGAGCTGCCACGAAGCGGGCGCGATCGAGCACACGGGCCACAAGGTGATTGAACTCCCGCAGAAGGACGGCAAGCTCTCGGCCGAAGACGTCGAAGCGTGCTTTTCGGCCTGGGAGAACGACGGCAACCGCGAGCACATGGTGTTCCCGAAGATGGTCTACCTCTCGCAGCCGACGGAATGCGGCACGCTCTACACGTTGGACGAACTCACCGCCATCTCGAAAACGGCTCATCGCCACGGGGGCTATGTCTACGTCGACGGCGCCCGCCTCCTCTATGGGCTCGCGGCCGAAGGCAGCGACGTGACGCTCTCCGATCTCGCGCGCCTCACCGACGCCTTCTACATCGGCGGCACGAAGGCCGGCACGCTCTTTGGCGAAGCCGTGGTGTTCCCGAAGAAGAACACGGTTCCGCACTTCTTCACGATGGTGAAGCAAAAGGGCGCGCTTCTCGCAAAGGGGAAGCTCCTCGGCGTGCAGTTCGACGCGCTCTTCACGAACGACCTCTACCGCCGCATCGGCGAGCATGCCGACAAAGCTGCCGAGCGCATCCGCGCGCGCCTCATCGAAAAGGGCTACGAGATCGTCTGGCCCAACAAGACCAACCAGACCTTCATTCGGCTCGAAAATAAGCGCGCCGAAGCGCTGCAGCGCGACGTCGTCATGAGCTTCTGGGAGCGCACCGACGCCGACCACACGATCTACCGCCTTGCCACCTCGTGGGCGACGAAGGACGAAGACGTGGATGCGCTCTTGAAGCTCCTCTGAACCTGATCTTCTGACGCGCCGCCCGCACCAGGCGGCGCCCGAAGTGCAGAAAGCCCGCACCGGCATCATTGGCCGTGCGGGCTTTTGCTTTTTAGCTTTTGGGGCTCATGGCACGCTCAAGACGGACGAATCCGCCTTCAACGTACTTTTCCGTCAATGCAGTTCAACGCCGAGGAAGTCGAGCGCCGTCTGCACGTGGAGTGCCGCGCCCTTGACGAGCACAGACTCGTCGACGCGGTAGCAGCCGTGGTGCTGCGGCCACACGGCGCCCAGCTCTTCGTTGCGCACGCCCAAGAGCACCATCGCGCCCGGGATCTTCTCCTGGTAGTAGGCGAAGTCTTCGCCGCCCATCATCTGAGGCGCCTCGAGAAGGCCCTTTTCGCCGAAGATCTTCTTCACGGCGCCCGAAGCCACATCGATCATGTGCGGATCGTTGATCGTGACGGGCACGAGGTAGTTGTATTCCACCTCAGCCGTGCCGCGCATGGCTTCGGCCGTCGTCTTGGCGATGCGGGTGATGCGCTCGCAGAAGCTGTTGCGCACTTGCGGGCTGAAGGCGCGCGTGGTGCCCTCCATGTCGGCCGTGCCCGCGATCACGTTGAAGCGCGTGCCCGAGGTGAATTTGCCGACGGTGACGACGGCCGTGTCGATCGGATCGAGCTCGCGCGAGACGATCGTCTGCAGATTCGACACAATGGCCGAACCGATCACGAGCGCGTCGACGCCCTTGTGGGGCTGCGAGGCGTGGCTCGACAACCCCGTCACGTGGATCTTGAAGTGGTCGCCCGAAGCCATCATCGGACCCTTGCGCATGGCGACGGTGCCCGCAGGGAAGTCCGACCAGACGTGCATGCCGAAGCAGGCGTCGACGCCTTCAAGAGCGCCTTCCTTGATCATCGAGTCCGCACCGCGGCCGATTTCCTCCGCGGGCTGAAAGGCGAAGACCACCGTGCCCTTCAATTGGTCCTTGATGTCGTTCACCATGTGAACGGCCGTAAGGAGCATCGAGATGTGGCAGTCGTGGCCGCAGGCATGCATGACGCCCTCGTTCTCGCTCGCGTAGGGCAGCCCCGTCTCCTCGTTCACGGAGAGCGCATCGATGTCGCCGCGCAGCATGATCGTGCGGCCCGGCGTCTTGCCGGAAATGCGCGCGAGCGTGCCCGTGCCCATGCCGCAGGGGCGCCATTCGACGCCAAGCTTGTCGAGTTCGGCGCGGATGCGCTCCGCGGTCTTCACTTCCTTGCCGCTTTCTTCCGGATGCTGATGGAAGTAGCGGCGCATTTCAACCTGGTAGTCGGCGTATTTCGCGATGAGGTCCTGAAGAGTCATTTTCTTGAAGTCCTGCTTGGTGAAGAGCGGCGCCGGAGCGCCCGAAGGCCGCTGCCGCACCGGTCCCAAAAAATCGATTGATGCGATCCAAAACTATAGGCCGCCCGGCATGCCATGCTGAGCGGCCTTCTTGACGTTTGTCCGAATCCTCAGAGGAGCTTTGCAAAGAAGCCCGCGAGGAGGACGGAGGTGATCGTCACGGTGACGAAGCCGCCCACGATCATCGAGGGGAAGAGCCGGCTCATCAGGAAGTCGACCTCTTCCTTGGTCTTCCCTTCGTCCTTGCAGATGCGCTCGGTCATGATGGCGTCGAAGGGGAACCCGTAAAGGGCGGTGAGGCAGTTGGCGTAGCCGAGGTAGGGCGAGATGCGCAGGAGCCTGCCCACGATGGAGGCGACGACGCCCATGCCGATCAGACCCACGACGATGAGGCAGATCATCGGGCCGATCAGGTCGACGAGCATCGAGGGCGTGCAGTCGGCGAGCCCCGAATAGACGAACATGATGATCGCGAGGAAGAGGAAGTCCTTGGAACCCGAGCGCGAGAGGACGTCCGGTTCGAGGAACCCGAGGCGGCAGAAGACCACGCCCATGACGAGCGCCCAGATCGCGCCGTTCACCGGGGTCACCATGCCGAGCACGAGGGAGAGCCAGCCGACCAGCGCCACCTTGAGGAGGATGAAGAAGGGCGTATTCCACGAGGGCGGCACGGCGAGGAGCCCGGCGCGGCGGCCCGCTTCCGGGAGCGCCATCGATTCGGCCACGACGTGCGCGGAGTCTTCCACAGCGCCTTCAACGCGGCCGGCGCGGTATTCGGCGAGGAGCCGGCGCGATTCGCGCTTCAGGCAGTAGGCCGTGAGCGGGTAGCCTGCAAAACCCTGAATGCAGTACATCGTGATGGCGAAGACGGCGGCGACGGGGAGGCCCGCATCGTTTGCGGCCTTCTGCATGATCGTCGTCGCGACGATGCCGCCCGCGAGCGGGGGCAGGCCCGTGATCACGAGTGCCTTGTCCATGAGGTAGGGGCACACCACCCAGGCGAGCCCGCACATGCCGACGAGGCCGAGAAAGCAGATGACGACGGTCTTCCACTGCTCGAGCAGGCGCTTCAGGCTGAAGAGCGTACCCATGTGGGGAATCAGAAGGAAGATCGCAACGGAGCTGCCAATGCCGAGGAGCTTCGAGTCGGCCACGGCGCTCTTCGGGAGGAACGTCCAGAAGCTCAGCAAAATGAGCACGGCGGAAATGAAGACGGACGGAATCCACCCCTTCATCAGCTTGGCGAGCCACTCGCCCAGAAGGACGAGGACCAGACAGGCCACGAAGGTCGACATGAAGTTGTACATCAGGGTCATTTAGTTTTTCTCCTCGGACGCCAGGTGCTCCTGCGGCTGCCTGCACTTTTCGCGCAGCGCTCTGCAGAAGCTTCCAGAAGGTCGAGCCCGCCCACCTCGCTGCGGCGGCGAAAGCTGAATAACAAGGTGCTTCGGGCTCTCCGGCGCTCTGCTTGTTGTCCGAAGATTCTGAAACCGCCGCCCGCGGCTGAAAATAGGCTATTTGCCTGCGCTCGAGGAAAATTCAGGGGTTTGCTGATCCCGTAGGTACGCCCTACCCCCTTGTGCCTAAGACAAACACCCTAGAAAATGCAAACGGCGCATTTCTGAAAAGAAAATGCGCCGTTTTTCAATGCTCTCTGCCGTTGGGCTTGAGCCCTATTGCAAACAACCGATTACTTCGCAGCCCTCAGATAGGCGTCGGCCGTCTGACCGGCGATGCGGCCGAACGTGACGATGTCGGCCTGAGCATTGCCGCCCAAGCGGTTGCCGCCGTGGACGCCGCCCGTGACTTCGCCCGCGGCGAAGAGGCCCGGGATGGCCTTCCCTTCGGCATTGAGGACTTCGGCCTGCGTGTTGATCTTGACGCCGCCCATCGTGTGGTGCACGGCGGGCTGAACCTTGACGGCGAAGTAGGGCGCCGTCTGCATGGCCTGCGGCATGTCGGGGCGGCCGAAGGCGTCCTTGCCTGCGGCCTTGCCTTCGGCGTAGGCCTTGAGCGTCGCCTGAAGCGCGTCGGCCGGAACGTTCATCGCCTTGGCGACTTCTTCGACCGTATTGCCCTTCACGGCGAGCCCCATCTTGATGTAGTCGTCCATGAGCTTCGCGGTCTTGCGGGTGGCGTCATCCCAGAGAATCCAGGCAAACTTGCCCGGCTGCTTCAGTTCGGCCGCAGACACCACGTCGCGGGTGAGGAGCTCGTTCGTGAAGCGCTTGCCCTCGGCATTGATGAGGATGCCGCCGTCGCCGCGGACGCTCTCGGAAATGAGGTTGCCGTCGGGCGCGGCCGTCGGGTGCGCCTGAATCTGCTCCATGTCGACTAGTGCGGCGCCCAACTTTTCAGCGAGCAGGATGCCGTCGCCCGTGGCGCCGGGCTGGTTCGTCGTGGCGTAGCCCTTGAGCTTCGGCTGGTACTTGACGAGGAGATCCTGATTGGCGCCGAAGCCGCCCGTGGCGAGCACGACCGCCTTGGCGTCGATCGTGTAGACCTTGCCGTCCTTGCTCTCAACCTTGACGCCCGCCACCTTGCCGTCCTTCGTGAGGATGTCGACCACCTTGCTGCGGGTGCGCACGTCGATCTTGCGGTCCTTCGCGGCCTTCCAGAGCACGCGGATCACTTCGGGGCCGATTGCGGAGCCGTCGGTCGGACGGTGCGCGCGCGGGTACTTGGCGCCGCCCGCGCGGCCGACCGTGTTGAGATCGGCGCCGAGCGTCATGAGCCAGGCAACGGCGTCCTTGGCGTGGGTCGTGAGGGTTCGCACGAGCGCGGGGTCGTTCAAGTCATGACCGCCCTTCATCGTGTCCTTGTAGAACTGCTCGCAGGTGTCGGGAATGCCCGCCTTCTTCTGCTGCTCGGTTTCGGCCGCGTTGATGCCGCCCTCAGCGCGCAGCGTGTTGCCGCCGATCATGGGCATCTTTTCAAGAACGACCACTTCGTGCCCGAGGTCGTGGAGCGCAACGGCGGCGGTGAGCCCCGCGCCGCCCGCACCGATCACGACGGCGTCGGGGGCGGCAAAGGCGGTGCTCACGGCAAGGCTGAGCGCGGCGGCAATGAAGGTCTGCTTCATGATGAACTCCTTTCAAATGCTTTTGAGAGACGCTGCCGAGCCTCATTCCACGCGGGCATTCCCGCGCGAGGTCTTCTATCTTCGGGGGCGGCAGCTTCTGAAAACTGGAACGGCGCAAAGTATGCCAAGCCCGCGCGGGCGCTGCGTTGAGCGTTTCTCAAGCCTCCTTTGAGGAACGCTTGAGAGGCGCCGAAGGCCCTCAGGCGCCCGATCCTTCAGAGCGCCGGCACGCCGAGCGCAAAGTCGACGAAGGCCTCCGCGCGAGAACCCTCCGGTCTGTCGAGAGGAAGAAGAAAGGAGAGCGGACGCTTTGCCCAGGCGTCCTGAAGGTCAATCGCGCGCAGCGCCTCCCGGCTTTCGCTCGAGAGGTGCTCGAGCGCAGAAGCCGGCACCACCGCCGCGAGCGCCCCTTCGGCCACGAGGTCGATCAACATCTGAAAGGACGGCGCCTCGATTACGGGTTCGAACCGGAAGCCCGCCGCAGCCGCGCGTTCGCGCATGGCGGTCGTCATAGGACTCGTCTCCGAGAGCGACGCGAAGCGCAGGTGAAGCGTCTCGGCGAAGCAGAGAGGCCCTTTGCCCAAGCTTTGAGCTTCGGGCGAATTGCGCGCAAGCACGAGGACGTGCCGATCCTCGACGAAGGGAATGAGCCTGAGCTTTCCCACATACTTTTCAGGCAATTCCGTCAGTCCGCCCGCGAGCCCGAGATCCGCCTCGCCTGTGAGCACCGCCTGCGCAAGGGTGCTGCTCCTGCGCTCCGAGAGCACGCACCGGAATTCCGAATGTTCTGTCAAATACCTGCCGATCAGGCGGCAGAGGTAGTTCTGCAGCCCCGCCGAATTCGAAAAAATCCGCAGGGGTTCAGCCGGACGGCTCGAAAAGACGGAGAGGTGCGCTTCGAGCGCCGCGGCTTCGCCGAGCACCGTCTGCGCCCGCGCCGCAAGCACGGCGCCCGCTTCCGTCGGCACGAGCCCCTTAGCGCGCCGCTCGAAGAGCGCGGCGCCGATCCCGTCCTCGAGCTTCTTGAGCCGCAGGCTCACGGCCGAGGTGGTGAGGTAGGCCTCTTCTCCGGCAGCCGAGAGGCTGCGGGTGCGCATGAGGATGAGAAAGAGCCGCAGGTCGGCGAGATCGTAGTGGAGTCGCATGGGGGTCTTCTTCTGAAGCATCGGGACGGGCGGCGCCCGCTGCGCCTCCATTATGGGCACAGGCCGCACAAGCCTGCACCCTCTTTCCGGGCGTCAGTCTGCAGCCGAATCGCGCAGTTCCTGCGCGCGGCGTACGAGCGCCTCGAAGAGCGCGAGCGCCTCAGGGCGGTCCGCCGTAAGCATCTCCGGGTGCCACTGCACGCCGAGGTAGAAGTTGTGCTTGGGGTCGTGGAAGCTCTCGACGAACCCGAGCTCGCGGTCGCGCCCGTCGCAGACCAGGCCTTCACCCAAGGTCTTCACGCATTGGTGGTGGCGGCTGTTCACGCGCACCTCTTCGCAGCCCATGACGTCGGCGGCGAGCGTCCCGGGGACGAGATCCACCGAGTGGGTGACGACCGCATAGTCCTCGAGCTGCGAGTGCACGTCCTTCGAGATCCCGTAGGTGCTCGGGATGTCCTGCACGAGGGTGCCGCCGGCGGCGACGTTCATCACCTGGCAGCCGCGGCAGATGCCGAGGATGGGCTTGCCCGACTCGCGCGCCCACTTGGCAACGAGCATCTCGAGGTGGTCGCGCGCGGGATTGAGCGGGCCGCATTCGGGGAGCTTCTCTTCGCCGTAGAGCGCGGGATCGACGTCCGCACCCCCGGAGATGATGATGCCGTCCATGCGCTCAAACGCATCGCGCAGCATGTCGTCGCCCCCTTCAAGCGGCAGCAGCACCGGAATGCCGCCCGCGCGGGCGACGGAGAGCATGTAGCCGTGGCGGATGTACAGGGCCCCTTCTTCATTGACGCCGCCCGTCACGCCGATCAGCGGTCTGCGGGGAGCCTGCTCCTGACTGTTCTCAGATTGAAGCGTCATTGTCCTACTTCCTTCCAAATCCTGAAGACCGCTCGGAGCCGCCCGGACGACGGGACGCTCCGCGAGCGGCGCGTTCAAAGATTGTAGGGACCTGCCGATGAAAAGCGCCTCAAGCAGCGCTTAAGCCGCTTGAGGCGCGTCAAGGGTGAGGAAACCGCGCTTCCCCTCGAGGAGAAGCGCTTCCAAAGGCCTCTGTCCTACTTTCTCCCTTCAGCCATCGCCGCATCGGCGAGCTTCGCGCGCGCGGCCTCTTCCGCAGCGGTCTTCGCGGCCGCGGCTTCAAGTTCCGTCTGCAGAAGCTTCACCATCATGTAGCGGTTGAGAACTTCGCGCGCGAAGAGGAGGTAGCCGAGGTAGAGCTCGCTCTTTCGGAGCGAAATCTTCTCGGTGCCGATCTGCACGAGGAACTCCTGCTGCGCCTCGTCGATGAGGCCGAGGATGCGCGTGCAGTGCTGCGGCGTGAAGTTGTCGCGCACGACCTGCAGGTCTTTTGCAAGGAGGATCGTGTTCTCGCGCATCTTCCCGCGGAAGGGCGAGTGGCTGTTGGCGACGTAGTTTTCGGCGACGCCCAACTGATCGCGCAGCGCATGCCCCACTTCCTTCATGCTCGTGAAGGCGCGGTAGTAGAAGTTTCTCGCGTCGTGGTCGCGCTTGGCGCCGCCGCCCTTCAAGGCCATGCTGTAGTAGTCGCCTCGGCGGAGCATGATCTCGTCGTAGAGGGCCACTGCACGGTTTTTGAGTTCGCCGAGCCGCTCGTAGTCTTCGCGCAGGAACGCTTCGAGACCCTCGGAATAGAGCGTGAGCGTCGCGTCGAGGTTGCGGTTGACCGAGCTCGTCAAAAGCTCGCGGATCGAGTTCTGGTCGCCCTTATAGAGCTGACGGTTCTCTTCGACGACGGCTTCGGGTTCCTTCGTGAGGAAGTTCGTGCGGATGATGATGCCGAGCGCCGTCAGCATGCCGATGATCATCATCGGGCTGCCGAGCCAGCTCATGAGGGTGGCGACCAGGCCGCAGGCGGTGGCGGCGGAGAAGGCCGTCACGAACCAGCCCGAGATCACCGTGAGCACGCCCGAGATGCGGTACACCGCGCTTTCGCGGTCCCAGGCGCGGTCGGCCAAGGACGAGCCCATCGCCACCATGAAGGTGACGTAGGTGGTCGAAAGCGGCAGCTTCATGCTCGTGGCGGTCGAGATCAGAACGGCGGCGAGCACGAGGTTCACGCTCGCGCGGAGTTCATCGAACGGCAGCTCCTGTTCGCCGGGCTTCAGCTTCTTCTTCCCGAAGCGCGTGTCGATCGCGGCGAAGAGCGACTTCGGCAGGAGCTGATGCACGAGCTCGTTCATGTGAAGGCTGCTGCGCACGATGAGGCGCGCGGGCAGCGACGAGCCGAACTGCTCCTTGCCGCCGCGGCTCGCCGACGAGAGGTTCACGGCCGTCTGAATGACGCGGTGAGCCTTCTTCGAGAACCAGAGCGTGAGGCACATGACAATGCCCGAGGCGCCGAGGATGATGGTGGGCGTCGCCTTCACGTCGCGCAGCCCCCCCATCGCCATGTCGGCGTTCATGCCGGGGTCGTTCAGCCACAGGATCGCACTGTCCATAGCCGCGACCGGGACGCCCACGAAGTTGACGAGGTCGTTGCCCGCGAAGGCGAAGGCGAGCGCGAACGTGCCCGCGAGGATGATGACCGGGAAGATGTTGGCGCGGAAAAGAAGAATGAGCGCCTGAAAGAAAATCGTGAGGGAGGAAAACGAAACGATGAGAATCATGCCCGTGTTGGACTCGATCCAATCGACCCAGGACGGGTCCATGAAGCTCGCGCCGCGCGCGCCCTTCACGACAAGGAAGTAGAGGATTGCGGTGAGCGCGATGCCGCCCAAGAGGCCGCCGAGCCACCGGTAGATCCGCTCGTAGTTGAAGGTGAAGATGATGCGCAGGATGTACTGAAGGATCAGGCCCGTGAAGAAGGCGATCACGACGGACATCAAGATGCCCATGATCATCGCGAGGGCCTTGCCGGAATTGACGTAGAGGCCAAGGTCCGTGAGCGGGAAGCCGTTGGTCCAGATTTTCCAGCAGGCGACGGCGATCGTGCCGCCGAGGAGCTCGAACACGATCGAAACGGTGGTTGACGTGGGCAGCCCCAGCGAGTTGAAGGTGTTGAGAAGGAGCACGTCCGTCACCATCACCGCGCAGAAGATCACCATCACTTCCTTGAAGGACAGCATCTCCGGCACGAAGACGCCGGTTTTGGCGATCTCCATCATCCCGGAGCTGAAGGTCGCCCCGAGGATCACGCCTACGCTCGCCACGGTGAGGATCACCCAGAACGGCGCGGTTTTAGAACCCACGGCGGAGTTGAGGAAGTTCGAGGCGTCGTTCGAGACGCCTACGAAGAGGTCGCAGCAGGCTAGTGCTGCCAGTAGTCCCAAGAGGGTATAAACAAAGAGTTCCACGGCGTTTGCGTCTCGTTCTTTGCCCCCGGCCGGACGCGGACTTGCGGATTCAAATCGCGCGCCCTGCCGAAGGATGCGCCCGCTGGCTGAAGGACGCCCCCCCCCCAAGAGAGCAGGCGTTTTCAGCCGGGGCCCGTTCGGCTTGAAATAAAGCCGCAATTCTAGAAAAGCTCAGTCAAGTCGTAAATCGAAATTTTTGCTAGTGACTACCCATTTATAGGGACTTTGTATTCCCGGCAGTGGACGATTCGACCTTCGGGCGCTTCAGGTAGAGCCACACGACCATCGGCAGCAGCAGGATCCCCGAGAAGAAGATCACGAACTTGAGGCCGAGCCACATGCCGAGCGCGCCGCCCGCAATCGGCCCGATGACGCTCCCCACCTGCTGAGCGGCGTAGGAGAGGCCGAAGATGCGGCCGCGGTCCTCGGGCTCGGTCGAATTCGTGAGCACGGCGTTGATGGCCGGGAAGATGCCCGCGAAGGCGAGGCCGCCTATGAAGCGCCAGAAGCCGAACTGCCAGAGGTCGTTCGGAATGGCCTGAATGACGCCGAAGATGGTGGTGCCGAGAAGGGCCGAATAGAGAACCGGACGGTAGCCCCACTTCTGGCCCGCGATGCCCCAGAGGGGCGAGGCGAAGACGCCCGAGAGCCCGACCGCCGAGAAGAGGACGCCCGTCACGAGCACGATGCGGTCCATGCTGCCCTGGAGCTCGGCCACGTAGAGCGGCATGATGGGCTGCTGGAAGAGAATCGTCATCTGCACGACGCCGGCGGTGAGGAGCATTCGCTGCACGACCGGGATGCGGAGCAGATTCGTCTTCTCGCGCTTGGCGCCCGATCCGCTCTTCGGCTGCGGGCGCTTCTTCGGCTCCTTGATCTTGAAGATGATGAGGAACGTGATGGTGAAGAGCGCCGCGGCGCCCAGGAAGAAGGTCGCGCGCATGCCGAAGGCTTCGGCGAGGACGCCGCCGATCAGGGGTCCGATCACGCCGCCCGCGGTGAGGCCGCCCTGCATGGTGCCGAGCGAGAAGCCGAGCTTCGTCTTCGGGACGCTCGACGAGAGAATGGCGAGGCACGCGGGCCAGAGGCCTGCGGCGAAGCCCTGGAAGGCGCGCATGGCGAGGAGCTGCCACTCGTTCTGGACGATGCCGCCCAGGGCGTAGCTGATGGAGAGGAGCGCCGCGGCGCGCACGGCCATCATCTTCTTCGAGCGCTTGTCGGCCATGGCGCCCCAGATCGGCGCCATGATGCCCGAGATGAGGAAGGAGATCGAGAAGACGAGGCCCGACCAGAGGTTGACGTCCTCCTGCGCGACGTGGAGCTCTTCGAGGAGATACATCGGCAGGAAGGGAATCAGCATCGTGTAGCTCAAGCTCATCAATACCGACGCGGTCGTGAGGATGATGAGCGTCATCTTCCAGTGGGCGGTGTTCTGCGCCTCGATGCTGGCTGCGCTCTTGTCGCCCTCGGGCTTCTCCGCACCGCCTTCGGCCGCCTTCCTATCTGGGAAGACGACCTCGTGCACGTCGTCGTCCGCAGCAGCCCCTTCGCGGGCGTCGGCCTTCGGCGCGGATTGCGGCTGCTGCCCCTGCGCGTTCTGGTCTGGCGGCATCACTTCAGGCGTCTGCCGATCTTCGGGCGGGACGCTCACGTCTTCCTTCTTCTCTACCATGCGAGCCTCGGTTGCGGGGAAATGGGGGGGGGGTCCTCCGCCGCAGGCCGGTCGATCGTTCTGCGCATCAGAAGCCGCAGACACAAAGCGCGCCGGCCGGTCCGGCGACGAAGAGCGCCGTCTCTTTCTACATTTCATTTCAGCTGAAGGCCTTGGGTTCTGGCGCAAGGCTTCAAAAGTGGCGGCGCAGGGCGTCTTGAGGGATTCCGGCACGGGGCCTTCGACGGCTTCGGGCGGATCCGCCCGATTTTTTGGAAGCGTTGAAAGAGGCGCCATGCCGAAGCTGCCTCATAGTAGATACTAGCGCCGCAGGGCGCTCGGCCGCCATACCGCCCTTGAATCGGACGAATCTGTTGAACTTCGGCGGGAATGAAGAAGAGACGCCGAATGACGATTTCGGCGACGCGAATAGACGACAACACCGCAAAGCAGGACCCGTCCGCTCAGCAGGTTGTCAGCTGAGCAGACGCCAGACTGCGGCTTGGTGAAAATTCTCCTGCACCTCCCGTCTAGAGGCCTCCCGCAGTTCGATTGGAATTCGACGCGCCGCCCGTCTTGCCGCCGGCAGAGCATGCTGTTCCGGTAGATTCACGGCAATCTGCCGGGCAGATGGGGAGATTTTTCCACGAAAGACACAGAGTATAGGGACAACGTTGCTCCTACAAGTGCGTT
>Cebus_capucinus_imitator_PRJNA485217_SSR105__coassemble_548_pt1 | contig 14780 bp, 17 predicted proteins | sample Cebus_capucinus_imitator_PRJNA485217_SSR105__metabat2_low_PE_013 | metagenome-assembled genome bin Cebus_capucinus_imitator_PRJNA485217_SSR105 | reverse complement strand
AGCGCGTACTTGGCGTCGCGCGACTCGAAGTAAAAGCCCTGCTTCTCGACGCTCAAGCCCCCGGAGACGGCGTAGTTCATCGGCACGCAGGCGACGTCGAGGTCTTCGAGGCTGATGGGGAGCTGAGCGGCTTCCAACTCGACGATCTTCACCCCGCGGGGGTTCTCGGCCACGTCGTGAATGGCGGCTTCGCCCTTGTAGTCGGCTTTGAGCTTGATGAGCCCGGCCTTCTCAAGGAGCACGAGCGCGCGGCCGCCGTTCGAAGGATCGTTCGGGATGGCGATGGTGGTTCCCGACTTGATGTCGTCGAGCGAATGGAGCTTGTTGGAGTATAGGCCCATCGGCTGCACGACGGCGTTGCCGGCGACCACGAGGTTCGCTCCCTTCTGCTTATTGAAGTTGAGGAGGAACGGTTCATGCTGGTAGACCGCGATGTCGAGCTGCTTCTCGGCGAGCGCCGTGTCGGGCGTGATGTAGTCGGTGAACTCCACGACCTCCACCTCGAAGCCCTTCGACTTGGCGACTTCTGCGGCCTTCGCGACGATGTCGGCGTGCGGGCCCGCGGTGACGGCGACCTTCACGGGCTTGAGCGCGCCGCCGGCGGCTTGAGAGGCGGCTGCGGCGGGTTCGTTCTTCCCGCAGGCAGTAAGAAGAGGAGCGGCCGAGAGGGCGAGGCCGAGGGCGAGTGCGGATTTGAGAAAGCTGCGCTTCTGCATGATGATGGCGTCCAATTCAAATATTCAGTTCGATCTGCGGGAAGCGTTCGGAGTGCGGGCGCCGCCCGCATCTTTTGTTCTCGCCCGAAGGCTCCCGCGCTGTTGGGGTGTTGGGGGCCTCTTCCGAAGCGCCGGCTTGAGGAACGACTGCGGCATTCCGGAAGAGGCTTTCGCCTCCGGCTGTCTAGGGAGCCCCGTCTGAGGAGCGTCCGGAGGGGCGGAGCCATCCTCGATAGCCCCTGATTCACTGCATGAGCGGATCCGCGATCCGTAAAAGACATTCTGCAGTGCAAGCCCGCCGCGGCGCTTCGAAATCTGCAGGGCCCCGAGTAATACCTCAACGCGGCTAAGGCGGCTTCCCGAGATCCGAGTCCGGACCCGAGGCCAAGCCGCGCTCCTCCATGAAAACGAGTACACGGACTGGGCGAAATAATTATTGACATACGCATCCGCCACCTGAAAGAATAGCCTTCATAGGCTCAGTCTCAGCGTCAGGCCGAGCGAGCCGGCATCGCGTCCGCAGCTGGCGATTTCCGCCCCAAAAAGCGGTATTCCCTAGCAATCCAACGCGCGGATGTTCTTCTTTACTCTTTAATCAAAGGAATCCATCATGGCAGTTGATCTCGCCAAGCAAAAGGAAGCGTTTGCGAAGCTCAAGGACGAGCTCGCCCGCCTCGACAGCCAGTTCGAGAGCGCGGTGAAGGCGCTCGGCCTTAAGGAAGGCGAAGCGCTCGAGATGGATCCTGCGGACGTTCCGCAGGAAGTGATGGAGGCCATGGAAGCCGCCAAGGCGAAGGCCGCGGAGGCCGGACGAAATGCCGCAGACGCGGCGAGAGCGGAGGAAGCGCCTTCGGGCGCGCCGAGAAGAGCTCGGCGCGGCGCCATTTCAATCTGACGCCGCAGAGTTGCCCGCATCTGCGCCTTCCTGATTTCTGCAGCCGCTGCCGGAAGCGGCTCGAAGGCGGTCAGCTCGAAGGGCATCCGCGTCCTCCACGACTGGAGGAATTTTCCGCAGCCGCAGAGCGTCCCCGGGTTCCCGCTGAACCCGAGAATCGTTCTTGACGGCGCGCTCTACCGCCATACGCATTAGGCTTCCATCATGACTACCGTCACCAACGTTCAAACCCAGTCGCTCTCCCAGGTCCTCGCCGACATGAAGGAAATGGGGTCGTCAAAGAGCATTCAGTTCCTGTTTGCGCGCATGCAGCTCGCCCAGTCGAAGATCTGCAAAACCACGGCCGAGCAGTACATGACGCAGATCCAGGAGATTCAGGACCTCCAGGCCGAAGTCGCCGACATGATCTCCGAAGCGCGCAGGCTTCAGGACAAGGCCGAGGCCGATGACACGAACACGGAAATGCCCGCAGATATGGTGAAGTTCTTCCAAAAGCACGGACTCGTCGAGAACACGTCGGGCGGCGACCACAAGCACTCGAAGGACCAGTGGACGGAGAACATCAAGTCCCTCACCAACTATCAGGAATCAATCGGCAACAAGACGCAGACCCTGATGGTCTACCTCCAGGACGCGATGAGCCAGTACAACTCGTTCGTGCAGGGCGCGAGCTCCGCGATCAACGAAGCCTCCCAGGTCCTCACCTCGGTCGCCAAGGGCCAGTAACCCGCGTCCCCCGTCGAGCCGCGGCCAAGCGCTTCACGGCTTGGAGCGGCGTTCGACCCGCTTCCGAAGCTTCCTCGGAGCCGTCCTTCACTGCGAAGCGGCTCCTTCGGAGCATCTCTCCGAGGCTCTCCGCCGCCGCTTCGAAACCCGACAAGCATCGGTCCTGCGCCGAAAGGCGCTCGGGCGAAAGGCTTTTCTTCTGAAGAGTGCGCTCATCGCGCATTCAGCCAAGCGGCGTGCTTGGGTTCTTGGACCAGAGCCTCAAAAGAAGGGAACTTCCACATGACCTCCGTCACCAACGTTCAGACCCAGTCGCTCTCCCAGGTCCTCGCCGACATGAAGGAAATGGGCTCGTCAAAGAGCCTGCAGTTCGTTTTCGCGAGGCTCCAGCTCGCCCAGTCGAAGATCTGCAGCACCACGGCCACCCAGTACATGCAGCAGATCCAGGACATTCAGGACCGCCAAGCCGAGATCGCCGACCTGATTTCTCAAGCCCGCAAGCTTCAGGACGAAGCCGATGCCTCAGGCAAGGAAACCGTCATGCCCGAATCGATGATTAAGGCCTTTGAGAAGTACGGCCTCATGCGCACGACGAGCAGTTCGGAAAATAAGCACGCCGAACTTCAAACCGCCTATGAGAATGCGGTCAAAAATGTCGAAGCCAAGCAGGCCAAGGTCGACCGCGCCCAGGACCGCGTGGACAATTCCAAGTGGTACAACCGAGGGTTTCGCAAGGTCACGCTCGGCATTGCCAAGCTCAGCCTGAAGAGCGCCACGGAAAAGGCCTCTTCGGCTTTAAATGCTCTCAACAACCACAAGATCGAAATCGCCTACAGCAAGGACGACTGGACGGAAAACATCAAGTCGCTCACGAACTACCAGGAATCAATCGGCAACAAGACGCAGACCCTGATGGTCTACCTCCAGGACGCCATGAGCCAGTACAACTCGTTCCTGCAGGGCGCAAGTTCCGCGATCAACGAGGCCTCCCAGGTCCTCACTGCGATCGCAAAGGGCCAGTAATCCGGCTTGAGACCGCACGGTCAAACCCTGCTCCAACCCCAGAACACCTCTCAGGCGGCCCCGCCCTCAGCTTGCGGCTTTGTGAGTCCGCCATCCTCTTTCTAAGGGATTCAAAATGTCCGAAATCATGCTCTCTCAGGAAAAGCTCCAGCAGATCGTCGAGCTCATCATGCGCGGCGCCACGATCGCGGAAGCCTCCGGCATCTCCAAGGAAACGCTCGAAGGTCTCTACAGCCTCGCGCACAAGCTCTACACGTCCGGCAGCTTCAAGGACGCGCAGGTGGTCTTCCAGGCGCTCGCCATCTACAACGGCCGCGACTCGCGCTTCTGGATGGGCCTCGGCGGCTGCCGCCAGGCGCTCGAGCAGTATGAAGCGGCAATCGACGCCTATCAGCTCGCCTGCGCGGCCGACCAGCTGAAGAACCCCGAGCCGATCCTCTACGCGGCCAAGTGTCTCCTGAAACTCGGCCGCAGGGAGGACGCCGTCGCCGGCCTCAACGCCGTCATGGAATTGGGCGACGCCGCCGACCCGCGCTACACGGCCGTCCGCGCCAAGGCCAAGGCCCTTCGCGAACTCATCCAGGGTGAATGACAAATGACTGCTCCCATCACCAATACGACCACTGCCGGCGTCGTCGGCCTGACTGAAGTCTACGGCGCAGGCGGCACGAGCGAGACCACGAGTTCGAGCTCGACCACTGCGGCGCAGCTTGCGGCTTATGAGTCCGTCGCCGACCTGATCTCCGCGCTTGACCTTCCGACCCTCTCGGCCGGCATGAGCGGCATTTCCATCGACACGCTCATGAAGGCCGTGGCCGACGACGTCCGCCGCAACTCCATGCAGGGCGCGGTCGACATGATCGAGAATCAGGGCAAGGCGATCGACGCGCAGAACCAGAAGGAGCTCGAGGAGATCCAGAAGCAGTTGAAGCAAAACGAGAAGAAGTCCTTCTGGCAGAAGTTCCTCAAGGTCTTCAAGATCATCGGCGCAATCGTGGGCGCCGTGGCTTCCGCTGCCGCCTGCGCCATCGGCGCGCTTACGGCCAACCCTGCGCTCATCGTCGCCGGGGTCATCGGCGCGATCGGCACGATCGACAGCATCATGTCGCTCGCGAGCGACGGCAAGGTGAGCATAGCCGCAGGCTTCACGGAGCTCGGCAAAAAAATGGGGTTTAGCGACAAGGTCGCCGAATGGTTCGGCTTCGGCATGAACATGGCGTTCGTGCTTGCCGGCGTCGCCGCGAGCTTCGGCGCATCGGCCGCCTCGAGCTCGTCCAAGGTCGTTGAAGCGACCGCTCAGGCCGCGGAAAAGTCCGCAACCGCCATGTCGCTTCTCACCAAGGTCTCCACCGCAACGAACGCCGCTCAGGGCGGCGTCGGCATCGCGACGGGCGTGGGCAATGCCGCTGTCGCCGTCATCAACTACCAGCTCGCCAAGATCGAAGCCAACAAGGTCGACATCCAGGCGATTCTCGAGCGCCTCCGCGCGGACTTTGAAGCGAGCGAAGACCTGCTTGAGAGCCAGATGGAGACCTCGCAGAACGTCATGAACACCGTGATGGAAATCGTGAACGAGTGCGGCAAGACCAACACCGCCATCCTGTCCGCGGCGCCTTCGGTCGCCTAAAAAACATTGCAAGGAGAAGAACTCATGACGAACATCGTCAATCCCTTTGCTGCCGACCGCCCCTATCTCGGCGACATCGACCAGACGCAGGGCGTCGGCTCGACCGGCGCCGCTGCGGCCAAGGCGCTTGCAGATGCGGCTCCCGCCGACCAAGTCCCCGACGCCAAGCCAGCGGCCGAATCGGCTGAGACGCCCGCGCTTTCGCTTCCCAACCTGGCCGACCTTGCCGGCATGACCACCATGCCCTCGATGGGCGCGAGCGTCATGGCGCTCATCACGGAGCTTTCCGACGAGCAGCGCCGCTCCGCACGCGAAGCGCAGCAATTGCAGACGAAGGCCATCGTTGACACCATGCACGATCAGGCCGAGGAAATCCGCGACAATGCCATCACGCAGCTCGCGCTCGGACTCGCGTCCGCGGGCATCACCATCGGCACGTCGCTCTATACCGTAAGCGCATCCTCCCAGGCGCTTGCCGCGAGCAAAGCGGGCGCGCTTACCGACGTCCAGCTCCAAAACCGCAATCAGCAAATCGGCGCCAAATCTCAAGGCATTGGGGCGCTTGCCTCGATGACCGACCAGACGAGCCAGTACCTCGGGGCCGTCAGCAGCGCGAGGACCAAGGAGCTCGACGCCGAGATCGAGAAGCTGCGCGCCTACAAGGAGTCAATCGACAGCCTTGAGGATTCCTTGAAGGAGCTCATCCGGAAGGCGATCGACACGCAGCAGGAAATCGCGCAGAACACCAACGCCACGCGCGAGAAGATCCTCAGCTGAGGTGAGGGACAGTGCGGGATGGGGCGCTTGGAGCGCGGCGCAGCCAAGAGCTAGGGGGTGCCGGACTTGCGATTCATTACGCATTTTTCTCCTCCTAAAATCTGCCCGTCCGAAGCCCCGCCGCTTCGGCGGCATGTCCCTTGAGGCGCTTCCGGTTTATGAATCTGGAAGCGCCTTGATTATGTCGGGAGGCCGCCAAGAGCGATGCCAACCGGCCCGGCCTCCGAAGTAGAATGGCCTGATGCGGCCTCCGTCAACAGCGCCCTTCAGCGAGGCGCGCTCGGCGCAAGCCCTCTCCATTCAACTCTCCGTCACCCAATTCTCCGAGAAGTCCGCTCATATGCCGATTGATGGTATCCACGCCGCATTCCAGGCGCAGACGCAGGCGGCGCAGTCCGCCCAGACGGCCCAGGGCGCCAAGTCCGTTTTCATGGGTCACGCCGTTGCCGTCGAGACCTCCCCCGCGTCGCTGCTCGCCGACGCCGCCGAAGAGCTCGGCTTCGCCGTCGACCGCACGAAGGACTACGAGCTCCACGAGCGCAAGCAGCGCGAGAGTTCGGAAATCGGCCGCAGGCTCCTCGAGCTCTACCAGATTCAGATGCAGAAGGCCGGCAAGTCCGAGCAGATGGATCAGCTAGTGGATTCCTTGAAGCGCCTCGCCGACCGCAAGGCCATGCAGCGCGCGCTCGTCGACGCCTTCAAGGATCCCGCGGACGGCTCGGCGGCGCTGCAGTTCGCGTTGGACGCCTTTGACCTCGACCCGTCGGTCACGGCCGAGCAGAAGACGGAATTGAAGGCTCTCATCGCCGACTACAACCGCGAGAACGCCGAGGCGATCAAGCTCGGCATCCAAGGTGCGCTCGCCGGCGAAAACTATCCCGAATTGGGCGGCATGGACGCGACCCGCGACCTCTACCGCCAGACGGTCGGCGAATTCTCGGGCGTTCAGGAGGTCTTCTCAGAGATCAAGGACAAGTACGGCGCCAGATTCGACGAAGCCATGAACTTCCTCTTTGCAGCGATCTCCGCCGACATCGAGTCCGAAACCCCGTCCATGGGGCGCGCGCACTTGGAGAGCGTGCACGGCAAGCTCGGGCTCGTGCGCCTCACCCAGAGCGTCTATACGCTCTGCGAGCAGACGGTCGAGCGCTGGAAGTCCGTGCACAAGGTCGACACGCCCATGACCGCCATGGGACTGCTCGAGCGCGTCATGACATTGCGGAGTCAGAACTTTCTTTCCGCCATGCAGATCGACGCGGTCGTCAGAGCCGCCATGCCGCCCGACCTCGAACATGAAGTTCTCTTCACGCAGGATCTCCTCGCTATGGTGCGGCAGATGCCCACTGAATTTTTCGAAGACGACGGCAAGCGCATGACGATGCTCTCGGCCGTGCAGGACGCGGTGGACCAGGCGGTCCAGCGCGAGGACGAATGGCTCGCCTCCATGGAATAACAGTTGGGAAACGGTAACGATGCTTGACCACGAAATCGACGAATTCGGCCGGCGCCTCGGGCTTCCCGGACTTGAACTCAATCAGGAAGGCCGCGCCGCGCTTGCGGTCGACGGCACGGGCGTGCTTTCGCTCGAACTTGGACTTGAGGGCAGCGACGCCGAGGGCGACCTCCTCATGGCGCTCGCGCTCGATCCTGTGGATGGCGAAGGTGCGGGCGGGCTCAAATTGCTGCGCGCGCTCGAGCGCTTCGACTGGAGAAATGCGCTCCCCTACGCCGCATCTGCCGGCCTCGTGCGCGGGCACCTGATTCTCACGGTACGCTTCGCCCAAGAAGACGCGACAGCCGCCAAGCTCGAGAACGCTTTCCGGTGGTTCCTTGACGAAGCCTCGCGCTTCTGACGAATCCAAACAAGCAGATTAGGGACGCTCCTCCATGCCCGCACCGATTCAAAATCTCCTCAACCCCTCGATCGGCATCCAGGATCTCCTCGAAATGCCCGAAGCCGGGAAGCTCCCCCAGGCGAAGGACTTGGCGTCGAGCCTCCTTCAGGCCTCGAGCCTCGAGAGTCTTTACGCGCCCGTCAATTCCCGCACGGCGTTCGAGTCGTTTTTGTGCCCCGATGTGGGCGACGGCCGCGTCGTGAGCCCAGAGGTCTTCAGCCAGGACCTCGAAGCGCTCGTTGCGAAGTTGCAAAAGAGCAGCAACCCCAAGGTGAAGGCGCTCCTCAACGAGGAGATTCTCCCCCTCATGCAGAACGGCATGCTTCTTTCGGCCTATCAGGGCCTGATGCTCGGAGGTTGACGCAATGGCCGAAATCATCAACAACGACGAAAGAAAGACCCTTTCGGTGCTCGCATTTCTCTTCTTCCGCATGGGGATGGAGGAGCGCTCGAAGCGCATCTACGAGGCCTTGGCCGAGCTTTCCGCGCCGGGGTCGTCCGACTGGCGGTTCGCGCAGGCCGGGATGGCCGCGATCGAGGTCGAGGCGGGGCGCGGGGCCGAAGCGCTCGGGCACCTCAAGGCCGCGATGGAGGGCGGGCCGCTCTCAACGAAGGACGCGGCGCTTCATCTCTTGAAATCACAGGCCCTCTGGCAGCAGGGGCGCAAGGCCGAGGCCGAAGCCGCCCGAGACGAGTTTCTGAGGCTCTCGGGCGCCGCGAACGCGCAGCAGCCCTAGGATGCTCCCGAAGTCTTTGGAAACACAATCGGATCACGGCGCCGGCCTCGAATTCCGAGAGGCAGAAGTGAGACAATAACGGAATACGCGCTTTCGGCCGGGTCTTCAGCGCTCTGAGCGCCTCGGACGCAGCAGTGAAGCACCTTCAACAGCAAGACACTCATTAGCATGACGCTTCTCAACAAAGCCGGCAGCATCGTCTCGAGCATCACGCGGCACAATGACATCGCCATGGTGGCGCTTCTCGTGATCGTCATCACGCTGATGATCATCCCGCTGCCGACCGCCCTGGTCGACACCTTCATCGGCGCGAACCTCACGATCTCCTTCATGATGCTCATGATGGCGATGTACGTGAAGTCGCCCCTCGAGTTCTCGTCCTTTCCGACGATGCTGCTTTTCACCACGCTCTTTCGCGTGGGCCTCAACATCACGACCACCCGACTGATTCTGCTGCAGGCAGACGCGGGCGAAATTATCTACACCTTCGGCGAGTTCGCAACCGGCAGCAACTTCGTCGTGGGCGCCGTGGTGTTCCTGATTCTGACGGTCGTGCAGTTTCTCGTCGTCGCCAAGGGCGCCGAGCGCGTCGCGGAAGTGGGCGCTCGCTTTACGCTTGACGCCATGCCCGGCAAGCAGATGTCGATCGACGCGGACCTGCGCGCGGGCGTGATCGACATGGCCGAAGCCCAACGACGCCGCGACAACGTCCAGCAGGAAAGCAAGATGTACGGCGCCATGGACGGCGCCATGAAGTTCGTGAAGGGCGACTCGATCGCCGGCATGGTGGTGACCGTCATCAACATCATCGGCGGCACGATCATCGGCGTCACGCAGAACGGCATGACCGCTGGGGATGCGCTTCAGCTCTACGGCGTCCTCACGATCGGCGACGGCCTCGTGAGCCAGATCCCCTCGCTCCTCGTTTCCATTTCGGCGGGCATTCTCATCACGCGCTCGGGCGACACCAACGAAGACGTGGGCGCTCAGGTCGGCCGCCAGTTCTTCGACCAGCCCCGCGCCCTCATGATGGCGGGCGGCCTTATCTTCCTGCTTGCACTCATCCCGGGGTTCCCGAAGCCCCAGCTCTTCACGATGGCCGCGGCCGTGTTCCTCTTCGGCCGGATGCTCTCGATGATTAAGGAGAAAAAGGCCGTTGAAGCCCCGTCGGGCGAGGCGCAGTTGAAGAAGACGCTCGCTCCGGCGGGCTCGAAACCCAAGCGCCAGAACGCCTCGGGCGAAGAATTCTCGCCCACGATCCCGATCATCCTCGACATCTCGCCCGACATCGGCGAGTCGATGGACTACGAAGCCTTGAACGGCGAATTGGTCGAGCTGCGCCGTGCGCTCTATTTCGATCTGGGCGTGCCCTTCCCCGGCATCAACATCCGCCCGAACCCGAACCTCTCGTCCTTTGGCTACACGCTCAACCTCAACGAAATTCCGCTTGCGAGCGGCCAGCTCATGAAGGACCACGTCATCGTGCGCGAGAAGCCCGCGAACCTCGACCTTCTCGGCGTCAAGTACTTCCAGGGGGCGCCGTTCCTCCCCGACGTCGATCCCATCTGGGTGGCGAAGGCGGATGCGGCCAAACTCGCCCGTGCGGGCGTGGTCTGCATGGACCACGCGAAGATCCTCGCCTACCACTTGTCGCTCCTTCTCACGCGCCACGCCGACAGCTTCATCGGCATGCAGGAGACGAAGTACCTCCTCGACCGCATGGAGGAGCGCGCTCCGGATCTCGTGCGCGAAGCGACGAGGCTCCTTCCGGTGCAGCGCATCGCCGACATCTTCAAGCGCCTCGTGCAGGAGCGCGTGTCCATCCGCGACCTGAGGACGGTGCTTCAGGCCTTGATCGAATGGGCGCCCAAGGAAAAGGACGTCGTGATGCTCACGGAATACGTGCGCGGCGCCTTGAAGCGCCAGATCAGCTACATGCACTCCAAGGGCCAGAACATGCTCCCGGCGATCCTCATGGAGCCGCAGGTCGAAGAGACGATCCGCAAGGCCATCCGGCAGACCTCTGCCGGCGCCTTCCTGTCGCTCGACCCGCAGTCCTCGCAGCGAATCCTCAACGCCGTGGAGGCCGCGGCCGGGCGCTACCGAAAGAGCACGCAAAAGCCCGTCCTCATGGTGAGTATGGACATCCGCCGCTACGTGAGACGCTTGATCGAGCCCAAGTTCTACGAGCTCCCCGTCATGGCCTACCAGGAGGTGACGCCCGAGATCTCGGTGCAGCCGATTGCGCGCATTCGGATCTGACGGGGGTGTGGCGCCGGGGCGTCTTGAGAGGCCGTGCGGCGCGGTTTGCTGAGAGTCTCCTCCTTGAAGCGCAAACGGGACCGAGCACCAAGCTGGGTCCCGTTTTGTTTTCTTCGCTCTATGCAGGCTTCAGGCGCAACAGGCAGCCAGGCGCTGCTGCATCGTCTTGTTCGGGCACCGGAGCGTGCAGGAAGTGCCCTTTGCGAAGGTCAGGAATCCCATGCAGTAGAGCAGACTCAGCACTTTCTGGCTGTCGAAGGGCCTGTGCGGTCGGTCCAAACTGAAGGCCTGCGTCAAATATCCGCAAGGCAGCTCCACCGCTTCGCCCGCCGCGGCTCGCTTCACGGCATCCCGAAGCCTGTCGTCGTCGGCCCAAGCGAGGAGTCGCCGAGCGGCTTCCGTCACCTTGTCGAAGCCCAAGCCGCTGCAGTCTTCAGACACTCGGCCCGTGCGCTCAAGCGCGTCGAGGAGATTTCGGCACATTGCAGGATTGAATACTTCCACGTCGCTGTCGCTGCAGAACCGCCAGCCGCCGCAATAGTCCTTCATGAGGGCGGCGAGAGCGTCCGCCGTCATCCCGCACCGCTCGAGGTCCGCGGCTTCCGTGATCCATTGCCGCAGCTGCCGAAAATGTCGTCGATCCAGCCCGCACCTGCCACGCGGTCGGCCCAGAGCGCCGACTCGAGCGCGCGGTCGAATTCGCCTTCGACGGCAAGGAGATAGGCTTCGACGCTCATGTCGAGCACGCGGGCGCGATTCCGCGAGCGGCTCGGACGGCTTTTCTAAGTCTGCGCATCGTCGCCGGCCGGTTGAAGGCGCGCAGCTGAGCGGCAAGGCGCTTCAGGTTTGCCAATATCAGACCGGCTGCCGGCGCTTGGCCGGCTTTCGGCGGATTGGCCTCGAACTAAGCCGCCGGCTCCCAGAGTGCCTCGAGCGCAAGGATGCCGCCCTTGAGCACCATTTCGTGAAGGACTTCTGCGGAGAGCGCCGGAGCGCCTTCGTCTTCTGCGCCGAGTGCTGCAACGTAGGCCTTCAGGCATTCAGCGGGCTCTGCGGCTGCATCGGCGCTTTGGACGACGCAGGAAGTGATGAGCGCGCGCCAGGCTTCAAGCGCCTTCGGGCGATCGGCAAGAAAGTTGGGAGCGGGGAATTTGAATTCAGTGGTGGAGATGGTCATCAAGTGCTCGCTGCGAAGGGTTCCAGCAGTTCCAAGGCGGATCCTTGCGGTGCCTTGGCTGATGCCGCAGGCCGCAGATGGAACGATACACGTGAATTTCTCGTAGACGGGTACACCAGGTGCTCGGAGTGGAGCTGAATATTTCCATCCAAGCACCTGTTGAGCATTGTTAGGTCCCGTCCTTTCCTGGTGGCGTCAGAGCCGAATCCAACGTCCGATTCTGTTCAGCCAGTCTCGCCTCCCGCTCGAGTGTTTTCTTGTTCTTCGAACCCTTTGGGCGGCCACGTCCCCGCTTGGACGTCAGTGCCATTGCGGCCTGCGCTTCGCGTTCGAGCGTCTTTTGGTGCTGTTGGGATGCATGTGCGTCGCCCCGGTTGCACGTCCGATGACCGTGCGCAGACGCTCGCCGTTTGGCCCCGTGCGGACCGTATAAACGCGAGCATCGTGGCGGTTGATGAGTGCGAAATGAGGGATCGGGATCTCGTTGAGTTCCCAGTAAATATGGCTCATATTTACTACTTCGAAAAAGATACCAATGTGCCAATTTATTTTAGCATATATTGCAGCATTTTTGTGGAGAGCAAATAAAAAGGACTTGACCTAGTACACAGGGAAAGTCCTAGAACTAAATAAGGCGGACCTACGAATTTTTCTTCAGAGAGGAGTACCCGTCTGAGAGAAATTCACGATACAGGCAAACGGCGGAGGGGTGGAGGCGATCGTCGTCAATAGAGGAAGAGCGTATTGCGTCGTCAATGTCCTTTTGAGTTCTCACGAGTCCCAGCGAGTCCTCATAGGTCCACGAAAGATATAATGATGAACGGAAAAACTGCATATCTTGAGGAGTAATCATGATTGAGTACCTAGAAATTGAAAACTATCGGTGCATTCGGTCGGTCGTATTGTCGATGAGTTACGCAGAAGGCAGCGCTCCTGCTGGCTATGCAACGATGGAAAACATCCCGTTTGTTCAGGTTGGTAAAAAAAGAGGTGAGCGCGTCGTCACGACAACAGCGATTTATGGTGCCAATGCTTCAGGCAAGTCAACGCTGCTCAACGCATTGCGGCTTCTGCAGCTGATTGTTCACATCGGTTGGAGACAACACTTCTATGAGCCTAACCGAACGATTACAACCACACGGACTGCCCCCATCTCCTTAAAGCTCGTTTTCTGGAGAATGGGCCAGCAATACACTTACACACTGAAGTTTGACAGTGAGGGTATTACATCTGAATCTCTTTCTGTTCACGATAACTTAGTGTTCAATGTGGTGGGCGGAAAGATTCTAGAATTCACCGGAAAGATTCCCCCAATGCTTAAAGAAAGCGATGTGGAGGACACTTTCAAGAGCCTTTGTATTTCACAAGAGTCCCATAAGCAAAAAAAGACATTCCTCGGAACGATGTCTAAATTTTTCATTGGCTCTTCAGCTGAACTCAGCACCGCCTTTGACTTCTTCAAAGATCGACTTCTTTTTATAGACCCTAAAGAGCCCTTCTATAGCGGATTTAAAGCACTTGCAAAAACATTTGATGCTGACGAAAGCATGCAAGAGCGTCTGGCTATCGATGAAATCATCAAGCACCTGAAAAATCTTGATTTTCATATTGAAGCAATGCATATTCTCAGACAACCTGCATCAGTCGTCCTTCAAAATATGGAAGGGAACCCTGCTCTTTCCAAATTGAAGGAGCTGATGGGAAACAATCTAGAAGAAGAGTTAGTCACATTAATGACTACGCACAAGAATGATGCAGGTGATAGTTTCGTACTTAACATATCGCAAGAGTCAGAAGGGACCCAACGCGTAATTGGTCTTTTAGGTTACCTTCTTGCCGCAGTTCGAAGCGGGAAGGTCGTTGTTATTGATGAGTTGGATTGCTCTATGCATAGCCTGCTTGTCACTGAGCTTGTTCGCCTCTTTAAAGAAAGACGGCACAATCAAAGCAATGCTCAACTTCTTTTTACTTTGCACAACACAGATTTGCTCTCTGCTAAGATTTTGAGAGTTTCCGAAATTTCTGTAGCTAGACAACTGGGGTTCTACGGGACGGAATTGTTGCGCCTGTCAAGTGTTCCCAATCTCCGCAACGTTGATGACTTCCATAGAAGATACCTTCGTGGAGACTTCGGCGGTATTCCTGCAGCTTTTCTCTGAGGAAAATATGTTTCTTCCAACCATCACTATACTTTGTGAAGGCGCTTCAGAAATGAAATACGTGCAGGCCGTCAATCGATTAATGATTCGACCTGAACGTTATCCTATTCCATTTAAGCCGTTTTGCTTAGGGAATGGTGATCTGCCGACCATTAAAGCGAGGCTCAAAACGTTTCCTGGTAAAGAACGAAGCTCAGTAAAGGTTTGGGTAGACCAGGATTTATACTGTCAAGGTCGGAAGTGGCATATCGCTTACTCAAACACAAAAGGACTTCAAAATTTCTTATTTTCGTGCATGAATTTCGAAGATTTCCTAGTAACGCATTGTTCGGATGATGCGTTCAATGAGTGGCTCAAATTCTGCAATCGCCAAAATCACTTCCTAAATCCGATGCCAGAATGTACCTACCTACCAGCCTTTCAATCTATTTTTCCAAACTATCAGAAGGGGGACCTTCCATTTGAACTAACTTGCGACCGCCTTGAAAATATGTTCAAACATGTTGGAAAGCAAGCAGGACAGATTTCAAATGGATTTGGAGAGTTCTTGAAGAGCGAAGTGATCGCTGGGAACTTAACCTTTTTATCGTAATTCCCCGATCAAATAAACAGATAAAAACTGTAACTTATTGAAAATCAAGGGGAAAGCCTTGATTTTTTCTGCTCCTTGCTGTATAATAGTTATATACTGACTGGAGGCTCAAGTGACTCGTAAACGCTCATCCAATCCTACCGATTCCGCCCTGAAAAAGGGCATGCTCCTGCCGGCCTTGGCTCGCACCCAGA
>Cebus_capucinus_imitator_PRJNA485217_SSR105__coassemble_538_pt1 | contig 15030 bp, 11 predicted proteins | sample Cebus_capucinus_imitator_PRJNA485217_SSR105__metabat2_low_PE_013 | metagenome-assembled genome bin Cebus_capucinus_imitator_PRJNA485217_SSR105 | reverse complement strand
CGGCATTTGGTTACTCAGGACAAATGAGAATGCCTCTCAAATATATCCGCCCTGAGGCAACCTCGGCCTCCGAAGGCATTTGGGCAAACCGCAGGGAAATCCTTGCCGGCCGGTTTGCATCCAAATGTTGATTTCAGCGGGTGCCAAGCCTCAGGGCGAGCACTTCGGCGTCGCCGGGCTTCAGCCACGCAATGCGCTCGACGCCGAGCTCATTCTCGGTGAGGCCCTCTTCGTAGGCGCAGATGCGGGCGCCTTCGGGCGCGAGCTTCAGGAGCTCTCCGGGCTTCAAGACATGCTCGGGGCTTCTCGGGCGTCCCCAGATGGCGGTGTTCACTTCCGTGAAGGTTTCCATCAGGAAGAGGCCACCCCCTTTGAGCGACTCCCAGTAGTGCGGAAAGTGCGGGCGGTGGAGGTAGTTCGTGACGATGATCGCGTCGAACTGTTCGGCCTCGTAGGGCCAGGGCTCGGCTTCGAGATCGCGGCACTCGACCGTGAGGCCGGGCGCGCCCACGAGGAGCTCGACGTGGGAGACGTCGACGTCCACCGCCGTCACCTCATAGCCCTTCAGGAGGCAGAGGCTCGTGTGGCGCCCTTCGCCGCAGGCGAGGTCGAGCACCTTGGCGTGGGCGGGGAGCTCGTCGATGAAGCGGAGCACCCAGGCCGACGGAAGCGCCATGCAGTTCTTGGGATTTCTGCAGATTGCCATTTTTTCTATCCTCAGAGAACGAGGTTCACGACCCACTGGCCGAACATCAGGAAGGGCCGCACGAAGAAGGAGAGGCCCCCGCCCACCATGAGCACGAGGAGAATCATGAAGCCGTAGGGCTCGATGCGGTCGAACGCCATCCCGGCCTGCCCGCGCAGAAGTCCGCGCACGATGCGCCCGCCGTCCAAGGGCGGAATCGGGATGAGGTTGAATGCCATGAGCATCAGGTTGACGGAGATGCCCGCCGCGCACACCGAGATCACGAAGTTCTCGTAGATGCCGACGCTGATCACGATCTTGAGGATGAGCGCCCAGAAAATCATCTGCAGCAGATTCGAGATCGGACCGGCCGCGGCCGTGATGGTCATGGCCTTCAACGGATCGCGGAAGTAGCGCGGGTTGATCGGCACGGGCTTGGCCCAGCCGAAGAGCAGTCCGCCGCCGCCGGTGAGCGCGCTCATGAGAAGCAGCGCCCCCGGCACGGCGATCGTGCCCACGGGGTCGATGTGGGGAATGGGGTTGATCGTGACGCGTCCGAGCATGGTGGCCGTCGGGTCGCCCAGGCGCCCGGCCGCCCAGCCGTGGGCGGACTCGTGGAGCGTGATCGCGAAGATCATCGGGATCGCATAGACGCAGATCGTCTGAATGGCGTGGTAGAGCGAATCCATGGTGTCCGAAGAAAAGTTGAGAGTTCAAGTCGGAATCTTAGAGCACCAAGACGGCAATCAAGCCCGACGCATACATTTCGATCCAAGTTCAAGCGGAGCGAACGCTCACACCTTCACGCTCAGGCCTGAGCCTTCGGGCCCTCCGGCGCATCGGCAAGGCCATACGTCCTCGTCGTCAGCGCCGGCATCTCGACTTTCTCCACGAACGGCTGGGGCGCGTTGGATGAGCTCTCCGGCGCTTCGTTCATACCTTCGAAGCGAACGCTTGCTTCGCGGTGCGGCTCCGGGTCGGCGAGCGAGTCGATCGCCTGCATGCGCGCGCCCATTCGGCGGCTCTTCACCGACATCTGGTCGAGCGAATTCTGCGCCTCGCGGAACTTCTTCTCGACCACTTCGAACTGGCGCGAGAACTGCGCGAAGTCGGTCTTCACTTCGGCGAGGATCTTCCAGACTTCGCTCGAGCGGCGCTCCATTGCAAGCGTCATGAAGCCCATGAGAAGACTGTTGAGGAGCGCGGCAATCACCGTGGGGCCGGCAGGCGTGATTCGAAACTCCCTCTGCAGGCGCTCGAAGAGGCCGGGGCTGCGGAGCACTTCGGCGTAGAGGCCCTCGGACGGCAGGAACATGACGGCGAATTCGGTCGTGACAGGAGGCTTCACGTACTTGTCTCGGATCGACTTCGCCTGCTTCAGGATGGCGCGCTCCAAGCCCTTCCGGGCTTCCGCAGCACCGGCGGCGTCGCCCGCACGTTCAGCGTTCTCAAGGAGCTCCCAGTCTTCGAGCGGGAACTTCGAGTCGATCGGGAGCCAACAGGGCTGATCGTCCGAGCGCCCGGGAAGCTTCACGGCGAAGTCGACCGCTTCGGCCGACTTGGGGTCGAGCCTCGCCTGAGCCGCATACTGCGCGGGCGTGAGGATCTCCGAGAGAATCGCCGCCAGACGCACTTCGCCGAAGGTGCCGCGGGTCTTCACGTTGGCGAGCACGTTCTGAAGGCGCGAAACGCTCTGCGCCATCTCCCGCATTTCGCCCAACCCTGACTGCACGAGCCCGAGCTTTTCGTCCACCACCCGAAAACTTGCCGACAACCGGTCGGTGAGCGTTCGCTCCAACTTCTCCTCCACCGTCGCGCGCATGGCTTCCAACTTCTGCGCATTTTCCGAGCGCACCTTTTCGAGCGATGCGTCGACCGTGCCGCGCACTTCGGCGAGTGCGGCCGAGAGCTTGAGGTTGAGCGCTTCCTGAGCGCCCGCATTGGTTTCGAGCACCTTGGCTAAGCGCTGATCGACCATGCTCTGAAGCGCCAAAAATTCCTTATTGAGCGTGGCGTTCATCCGTTCGAGATCTCCGCGCGCTGCGCCCGCAAAACGCTCCACGGCGTCGGACGACCGCTTCTGTTCAGTCGTGGAGTACGTGATGAGGCTCGAAATGCCGGCAGTGAGCTTCGCATCCGTTCTCGCAATCGCCCCTTCGATGCCGCGGTGCGCCTCCGCCACGCTCTCCATCAAGGCGTCGCAGAGATCGTCTTCGGAAGCGCCCCGCGCGCGGCGGTCTGAAAGCACGAGGTAGATCAGCACCGCAAGGAGCCCGATGGCGGCTGCAAGGAGCACGAAGAGCGAAATAAGAAGCGTATGGTCGGAAATCATCGTCGGAAGCCGGCGTGCTGTAGGTGAAGGGAAGCCCAATAGTCTAGCGGCCTGCAGCATCGGAAAATGCTGCAGGCCGCTCTTATGACATCAGTGCGAAGCGAGCGTTTGCTCTCAGTCTTCGTCCTTGTCGTTGGCCTTGTTGGCAGAGTCGAAGCGCTCGCCCACCTTAGGCTTCGGAATCACGTCGGCGTAGCCCTCGTCGCCGGCATCCGCCGCCTTCTTTTCGGCCTTGCGGCGGAGCAGGAAGCCCGCGGCCTTGCGGCCCCAGCCTCGCGCAGAGTCCTTCAAAGACATGCCGGGCCGCGTCTGCCTGCGGGCGACCGACATCGCCTCGTCGGCGACGGCGGAGGCCGCCGACTGAAGCTTCTCGCTCTTCTCGGCTTCATGGGCGTCATGCGCATCCGCGGGCGACCCCGCTGCCGGCGCCGGCTGCGGGCCGGCAGCGGACGTCATCGTGCGCAGGTACTCCTCGTCGATCAGATCGCGCACCGTGCGGCGGTTGGCCGCATCGTCCGCGGTGCTTTCCTCGCGCTGCAGGAGCTCCTCGATCGAAATCGCCGCCACCGTGAGCGAGGTGACGAGCGGCGCGCAGAGCACCTTCAGGTTCTTGTCGGATTCGTCGAAGAACGTGAAGTCGTCGACGTTCTTCGTGAGCACCACGATCGGCAGCTTCTTGTTGAGCTGGCGGACCGCCGCAACCACGTCTTTGGCGAGCGCCGCGGGACCGGCCGGAATGACGAGCACGCCAGCGCTCAGCACGTGCGCCTGCACGAGCACCGTCGGATCCGTGGGGTCGCCGAAGAGAACGCCGAAGCCGCGCTCGCGCAGCTCATCGACCGGGGCACTGCCGCCGCAGATCACGATCGTGCGGCGCTTGGCCTTGTGAAGGGAATCAAAGAACGCGTGCGAGCCTTCGGTCGGGATGCCCACGACGATCACCTGGCCGTCGAGCATCTCGCGGGGCGTGTCTTCGGGCATCTGCGCGAATGGCGCCTGGCGCATTGCGGCCTTGCGGGCCCAGGCAAAGCGCGAAGTAAGCGCTCGCATCAGCTTCGGTGCGGCGATGAAGAGGAGCGGATTGAGCGCAATCGTGATGATGGAAGCCGCCACGATCGTGCTCATCATCGACTGGTCGACCAACTTCAAGGAAATGCCCTGCGCAGCCAGAATGAAGCTGAATTCGCCGATCTGCCCGATGCAGGCCGCCACCGTAAGCGCCGTCTCAAGCGGCCACTTGGCGAGCGTGATGAAGGTCGTGGAGAAGGTCATCTTGCAGAGGATGATGATCATCACCACCAACGTGATCTCAAGCGGATGCTCCAAGAAAACGTGCCAGTCGAGCATCATGCCCACCGACACGAAGAAGAGCACGGAGAAGGCGTCCTGGAGCGGCAGCGAATCCGTCGCCGCACGGTGCGCGTAGCGGCTCTCCTGCATCACCATGCCCGCAAAGAAGGCACCCAGAGCAAAACTCACGTTGAAGATCGCACCCGCGCCGTAGGCGATCACGATCGCGCACCCGAGCACCGTAAGCGTGAAGAGCTCGTTCGAGCCCGTGAGCGCCACTTCGCGCAGAAGCCGCGGCATCACCTTGCGGCCGACCACCAGCATGAGGACCACGAAGACCGCAGCCCAGACGAGCGTCGTTGCCACCTTCCAGGCGACGTCGGCGAGCGACACATCCGCGCCCTGCACGGCCTGAGCGAAGGGCGGAAGACACACGAGGAGCACGACGCTCGTCAAGTCCTCCATCACGAGCCAGCCGATCGCCACCTGCCCGTTCATTTCGTTGGTCATGCGGCGGATTTCAAGCGCCTTCGTCACGACCACGGTCGAAGCGCACGAAATCGTGAGACCGAAGAGGACGGCCGCGCCGAAGGACCACTGCCAGAACCCCATGGCGACGCAGGCGCCCAGGGAGGCCGTGAGCACCATCTGCACCGTCGCCCAGGGGACCACCGCTGTTCGGACGTTGAGCAGGTCCTTGACGGAGAAGTGAAGGCCCACGCCGAACATGAGGAGCATCACGCCGATCTCAGCGAGCTGTTCGATCATGTCCGCGTTGACGGGAGGAAGCCCCGGAATGACGCCTACGGCGACGCCTGCGAGGATGTAGCCCACAAGCGCGGGCGAGCGCAGGAACCGCTCGGCGAAGTAGCCGAAGGGAAGCGCAAGCCCGAAGCCGGTTACGAGGCTCGTAATGAGGGAGTAGGTATGCACGACCTGTCCTTGACTGAAAGTGAGCGCATTGAAGTCGATGCTGAGTATGTATTCACAGCATCTTGATGATGCTCATGAAATTTTGAGCGCCGAAATTCTACGCGCACCGAAGTCTTCCGACAGAGGTGATGGAAACGAATTGGTGTGTTTTCACAAATTTTTAGACGCTCCTTTCTCCCCGCGCAAGCAAAAAGCGCTCCGCGGCTTCAGGAGCCTTTCGGAGCGCTTCAGATGGATTCCCTTGGGGGGACCTCTGACGAGGTCCCGGGGCATCTGTCGATTACTGCATGGTCGGGACCTTGCCCACCACGCCCTTGACGAGCCAGTTCATGTTGAGGAGCACGTCGTCGGAAGCGACCTTGCCCGCTTCAACAACGGTGGCGCCTTCGTTCGTGATGATCGGTCCGGTGAAGGGCGAGAGTTCGCGCGCGGCCATCTTGTTGTAGGCGGCCTGGATGTCGTCCTTGACGGCCTGAGGCGCGTCGGAGCGGATGTCGACCAAGTTCACCATGTGCTCGGGGATGCCGCCCCAAATCGACTGGGACTTCCAGGTGCCGTCCATCGCGGCGTTGATGCGGCCGGTGTAGAACTCCTCCCAGCTCTGGACGACGCCGCCCAGGAGCATCGTGGGCGCAATGCGCTTCATCGACGTGTTGTAGGAGATCACGGGGATCTTCATGTCTTCAGCAGCAGCGACGACGGCCGGAGAGTCGGTGTGGTGCGTCAGCACGTCGGCCTTCTGGCCCACGAGGGTCTTCGCGGCGTCGGATTCCTTGCCCGGGTCGTACCAGGACGAGGTCCAGACCACGCGGACTTCAACGTTCGGGTTGACGCTCTGGGCGCCGAGCGTAAAGGCGTTGATGCCCTGGAGCACTTCAGGAATCGGCACGGCGGCGACGTAGCCGAGGACGTTCGTCTTCGTCGTGGCGCCGGCGAGCTTGCCGGCGAGGTAGCGCGCTTCGTAAAAGCGGGCGGAGTAGTTCGCGACGTTCTCGGCGGTCTTGTAGCCCGTGGCGTGCTCGAACTTCACGTTCGGGAATTCCTTGGCGACCTTGAGAATCGAGTTCATGTAGCCGAAGGACGTCGCGAAGATCAATTGGTTCCCCTGCTGGGCGAGGTCGCGCAGCACGCGTTCGCTGTCGGCGCCCGCAGGAATGTTCTCGACGGTCGTGAACTTCACCTTGTCGCCGTACACCTTCTCGAGCGCGATGCGCGCGAGGTCGTGCTGGCGGGACCACCCTTCTTCGCTCGCAGGGCTCACGTAGACCAGGGCCACCTTGAAGGGGCCGGAAGCCTGCTGAGCAGCGGCGGGCGCAGCAGCGGTCTTTTCAGGCGCTGCGGTCTTCGGGGCTTCGGTCTTGTCGCCGCAGCCGGCGAGGACCATCGCGGCGGCGCCGGCGAAGACGAGCTTCAAAGCAGTGCGCTTATGCATGGAAATTCTCCAAATAAACAAAAAACAAACTTGTTCCAAACACGACGCGAGGCCGCTCTGGGCGAGCCTTCATCCGGAGGTTGATCCGGTATGAGCTCACCCGGACGGCCTCGAATGCGTCTTATGGGTGAATCTATTTAGCTGCCGCTCGGGAGCTTCCCTGCTACGCCCTTAACCAGCCAATTCATGGTGAGAAGGTCGCTGTCGGTAGCCTTCTGACCGGCTGCGAGAACCTCGCGGCCCGTGTTGTCGACGATCGGTCCGGTGAACGGGTGGAACTCGCGGGAAGCCATCTTGTCGAAAGCGGTGCGGATATCGGCCTTCACTTCGTCGGTGGCCTTCACGTCGACCAGGTCGATCATGTGTTCGGGAGCGCCGCCCCAGATCGACTGCGGCTGCCAGGTGCCGTCCATCACGGCCTGAATGCGGCCGGCGTAGAAATCGTCCCAGATGTGGATGACGCCGCCCAGGAGCATCGTGGGCGCAGCGCGCTTCATCGAGGTGTTGTAGGAGATCACGGGAACCTTCGCTTCTTCGCAGGCGGAGGCAACAGCCGACGAGTTCGTGTGGTGTGTAATCACATCGGCGCCCTGGCCGATCAGGGACTTGGCGGCGTCGGATTCCTTGCCCGGGTCGTACCAGGCCGAGGTCCAGACCACGCGGACTTCAACGTTCGGGTTGACGCTCTGGGCGCCCAGCGTATAGGCGTTGATGCCCTGGAGCACTTCCGGAATCGGGAGCGCGGCGACGTAGCCCAGGATGTTCGACTTCGTCGTGGCGCCCGCGAGCTTGCCGGCGAGGTAGCGCGCTTCATAGAAGCGAGCGGAGTAGTTCGCAACGTTCTCGGCGGTCTTGTAGCCCGTCGCGTGCTCGAACTTGACGCCCGGGAATTCCTTTGCGACCTTGAGGACGGAGTTCATGTAGCCGAAGGACGTCGCGAAGATCAGCTTGTTGCCCTGCTGAGCGAGGTCGCGCAGGACGCGCTCGGCGTCGGCGTTCTCAGGGATGTTCTCAACCGTGGTCACCTTGATCTTGTCGCCGAACTTTGCCTCGACCGCACGGCGGGCGATGTCGTGCTGCGTGGACCAGCCTTCCTCATTGGCCGGGCTCACGTAGAGGAACGCCACCTTCATCGGGCCCTGCGCGGCGGGTGCGGCTGCGGGAGCTTCGGCCTTGGCGGGGGCGGCGGCCGTCTTCGGGGCCTCCGTCTTGTCGCCGCAGGCCGAGAGCGCCATGGCGGCGACGCCGGCGAACGCGAGCTTGAAAGCAAAGCGCTTGTTCATGATGTCTCCTTTGAGAACAGTTGAATTTAGGAAAAGCAAAAATTCGTTGAGCGTGTTCGGCCCGCCGGGGCCGCTTGAACTGGTCCTCTCTGGTCCCTTTAGCTCTTCGGCGAGAAGGTCTTGCCGAGAGAGGCCGGAACGTTGAGGCGGATCCAGGCGGGATTGCGCGAAATGAGAACGAGCACGAGGATGGTCGCCAAGTAGGGCGTCATCGCCATGAACTGCGGCGACACCGAGATGCCCATGCCCTGGAAGGCGAACTGCAGCATCGTCACGCCGCCGAAGAGGTAGGCGCCGGCGACGACGCGGCCCGGGCGCCACGTGGCGAAGGTGACGAGCGCGAGCGCGATCCAGCCGCGGCCCGCGGTCATCCCTTCCACCCAGAGGGGCGTATAGACGAGCGACAGGTAGGCGCCGGCGAGCCCCGAGCAGAGCGCGCCGAACATCACCGCGTAGAGGCGGATGCGCAGCACCGGGTAGCCGAGCGCAAAGGCCGACTGGGGCGACTCGCCTACGGCGCGGAGCACGAGCCCGGCGCGGGTCTTGAAGAGGAAGTACCAGACGGCGGCGATGAGCACCCAGGCGCCGTAGACGAAGAAGTGCTGCGAGAAGAAGGCTTCGCCGAAGAAGGGAATGTTCTCGAGCCCGGGGATCCCCGTGAGGCTGCGCACCGAAAGGGCCTGGCCCTGCAGGGGCTTGCCGATGAAGGCCGAGAGCCCCGCGCCGAAAAGCGAGAGCGCAAGGCCTGCAGCGTACTGGTTGGCGTTCATTCCGAGCGTGAAGAAGGCGAAGAGGAGCCCGAGGAGGATCCCCACGCCCGCGCCCGCGAGGAACCCGAGCGTGAAGGAGCCCGTCGAGAGCGTGACGGAGAAGCCCGTCACGGCGCCCATGAGCATGATGCCTTCAATGCCGAGGTTGAGGACGCCCGACTTTTCGTGGATCACGATGCCCGCGGCCGCAATGAGGAGCGGCGTGCCGGCATTCAGAGTCGAAGCAATGATGGAGGCGGCAATCGACATTTATCGGGCCTCCTTTTTCGAGTTCGCAGAAAGACCGCGCCAGGAGAGGCGGTAGAAGATCATCGTGTCGCAGGCGAGAATGAAGAAAAGGAGAAGCCCCTGATAGACGCCCGTGATCGAGCTCGGGAGCCCGAGACGGCTCTGCGCGAGCTCGCCGCCGAGGTAGAAGAGCGCCATCACGAAGGCGGCCGGAATGCAGCCCAAGGGCGAGAGGCGCCCGACGAAGGCCACGATGATGGCCGCAAACCCGTACCCCGGAGAGATGGTCGGGGTGAGCTGGCCGAGGGGGCCGGAGGCTTCAATGCCGCCGGCGAGGCCCGCGAGCGCGCCGCAGATAATCATCGAGGCCCAGATGAGCTTGCCCGGGTGGTAGCCCGCATAGCGCGCGGCAAAGGGCGCCATGCCGGAGACCTTGAACTGGAAGCCCAGGGCCATGCGGTCCATGAGGAGCCAGACGCCGATCGCGGAAAGGAGCGCGAGGAGCGCGCCGGCGTGCAGGCGCGTGCCTTCGAGCACCGGCAGCATCGCCCCGACTTCAAAGAGCTTCGTCTGCGGGAAGCCGAAGCCCATCGGGTCGCGCATCGGCCCCTGAACGCACCAGGCGAGGAGGAACTGAGCCACGTAGACGAGCATCAGCGAAACGAGGATTTCGTTCGCGTGGAAGCGGTGGCGCAGCAGCGCCGTGAAGCCGCCCCAGACCGCGCCGCCCACGGCGGACGCGAGCATCACGAGGATCACGTACCAGCGGCCCCAGGACGGGTCGCAGGCGAGCGCCACGATGCCGCCCGCGATGGCGCCGGCGATGAGCTGGCCTTCAGCGCCGATGTTCCAGACATTGGCCTTGAAGCAGACGACAAGACCCGCCGCGCAGAGAAGGAGCGGCGTCATCTTGACGGCGATTTCAGTCCAGCCGCGCAGCGAGTCGAGCGGCGCGATGAAGAAGACCCCGAGCGCCTCCACCGGGTTCTGACCCAGTGCGGCGAAGAGGCAGAAGCCCGTGAAGACCGTGAGCGCGAGCGCGATCACGGGAGAGAGCCACGCGAGCGCACGGGCGGGTTCGGTGCGCGGCGTCATGGCGATCGGAAACTGAAGCATGATCAGTGCGCCTCCGAACTGTTGTGCGAGAAGGGAGAGTTGGGCCAGAGGCCGGACATCCAGCGGCCGACCTCCTCAATCGTGAGGGTGGCCTTCGGAACCGCAGGCGAAAGCGCCCCACGGTACATCACGGCGATGCGGTCGGAGATCTCGAAGAGCTCGTCGATTTCCTCGCTCACCACGATGATGGCGGCGCCGTCGTCGCGCAGGCGGATCAAGCTGTTGCGGATCACCGCGGCGGCGCCCACGTCGACGCCCCAGGTGGGCTGATGCACGAGAAGGACGCGCGGACGGTTGAGGATCTCGCGGCCCATGATGAACTTCTGCAGATTGCCGCCCGAGAGGCTGCCCGCGGCCTTTTCAGCCGTCGGCGTCTTCACGTGGAAGCGCTCGATCACGAGGTTGGCGAAGTTCTTCGCGCGGTCGCGCAGAATGAAGCCGCTCCTCACGAGCGAGTCGCCCGTAAGGTACGTATTGGCCGTGAGTGAAAGCTCGGGCACGGCGGCGTGGCCGAGACGCTGCTCGGGCACGTAGCGCAGGCCCGAAATGCGGCGCGCATGCGTGTCGAGACCGCCCACGGGGGAGTTGAAGAGGAGAATCTTGTCGGGGTCCGTCAGGTATTCGCCGGCGGCCGCGGCCATGAAGCGGGCCTGGCCGTTGCCGGAGATGCCTGCGATGCCCACGATCTCGCCCGCGCGGACGGACAGCGTCACGTCCTCGATGCCGCAGACGCGCGTGGAGCCGGGCGCCGTCACATGGCGCATCTCGAAGACCACTTCGCCCGCCTTGGCGGTGCCTTCGCGGACTGCGGGAGGATCGTCGCCGATCATGAGGCGCGCGAGGTTCTCTTCCGTTTCAGCCTTCGGGTCGACGCTGTCGACCACGCGGCCCGCACGGAGCACGACGCAGCGGTCGGCGAGCTCGCGGATTTCGTCGAGCTTGTGCGAGATGAAGAGAATGGAGACGCCTTCGTCGGAAAGCTGATGAAGGGTCTTGAAGAGCTTGCGCACCGCCTGAGGCGTCAGAACCGAAGTCGGCTCGTCGAGAATGAGGAGCTTGGGCTTCGTCATGAGCGCGCGCAGAATCTCAACGCGCTGGCGCTCGCCCATCGAGAGCTCCATCACGACCGAAGCCGGATCCACCTCAAGGCCGTACTTTTCGCCGAGCGAGCGGATTTCGCGGTCGATCTCCGCGGGCTTGATGCTGGTCGGCAGGCCGAGCGCCACGTTTTCCGTAACGGAGAGCGTATCGAAGAGCGCGAAGTGCTGGTGCACCATCGCAATGCCGAGATCTCTGGCCTGGGCCGGCGTTTCAGCGCCGAGCGGCTTGCCGTCGAAGAAAATTTCGCCCTCGTCGGGACGGGCGGCACCGTAGATGATCTTCATCAGGGTGGACTTACCCGCGCCGTTCTCGCCGAGGATGGCGAGCACCTCACCGGGAGCAATGTCGAGCGACACGCGGTCGTTCGCCGTAATGCCCGGATAGCGCTTCGTAATATTGCGAAGGCTTAATCGTGGAGTCATGCCGATTGAGTTTCGGGCGCTTCAAAGGCGGCCGAATGTGTGAGAGTTGAGCCGATGCGCAGCGCAGTTCCGGCCTAGGGCCGGAAGACGATAGGCGCGCTCGATTGAAGCTCTTTATTTTACTGACTGCGCGGCGCCTCTTCATGGCGGAAGCGTCATTTTCATCCCGCCTTTTCGGGCTTCGGCGAATGCGTCTAAATACCGCATACGCGGTACTATCGCAAAAAGCTCTTGCTTTTCTGCGCCAACCCATGCAAAATTCCAATTCTTGAGTGCGCCAGTAGCTCAGTTGGATAGAGTATCTGGCTACGAACCAGAGGGTCGTGGGTTCGAATCCTGCCTGGCGCACCAACCCAATTCATGCCTCTGCGCATCACAGAACAATGGTGCGGAGAAGTGGCAGAGAGGTCGAATGCACACCCCTGCTAAGGGTGCAGGTCCAAAATAGCGGGCCTCGAGGGTTCGAATCCCTCCTTCTCCGCCATTGTTTTAACGCAGTGGGCGCCAAGCTGAAAGCTCCAACGAGAAATCGCTGGAGCTTTTTGTTTTGCTTGGGAAGCATCAAGCTAGAAGGCGCGCAGTTGAGAGCTGCGCGCCTTCTTCATATCCGGCGGACGTTATGCGCCGCCCGTCAGTCGATGATGTTCTTCGCGGACTTCGCGTCGACGCCGCGGCGCTCCAGCCAGGCCTTCAGCCAGAAGATGCCCGCGATCGTCTTCACGTCGGTGATGCGGCCGTCGACGGCCATTTCGACGGCTTCTTCGAACGGCACGCGGTAGACCTCGAGGAATTCGCCCTCGTCGAGCTGCTGCTCGACTTCCTTGAGGCCCCGCCCGAGGAAGATCGCGATGTGCTCGTTGCTGTAGCCGATGGCGTTGTTGATGATGCCGAGCTTTTCCCAATACGCGGCCTTGACGCCGCACTCTTCAATCAGCTCGCGCTTGGCGCAGGCGAGTTCGCCCTCTTCTGGGTCGATCTTCCCGGCAGGAAGCTCCCAGAAGCTGCGGCGCAGCGGATGTCGCCACTGGCGCTCGAGAAGAATCGTGCCGTCGTCGCCGAGCGCCACCATGGCGCAGGCGCCCGTGTGGGTGAGGTAGAGGCGCTTCGAGACGCCCCCGTCGGGGAGCGTGACGTCGTCGCGGACCATCTTGACGAAGCCGCCTCCGAAAAGCACCTCCTGCTTGAAGGTCTTTTCTTCGAGCGGATCGTTGGAGCGCTCGGCGTGCGGCGCGGGGGTCTGAATCAATGGAATGCGGCTCATGGCGTTTCTGCGGGCTTCATAGAGCCCGAAAGTAGTTCTGATGTCGACAATTGTGCCTCGAAGCGCTCTCTTGCGGGCCGCATTGGGCATGGCTGCGATCTCGCCTTTAGAATGGCGTGCACTACATCAAGCGGATGAATACAAAACTGCCGGGCTTTTCTTCGCCCGGAAGCCGTCATCCGCACACAGCACAAGAAGGACCAAAGATGAGCCAGACCATCATGAATCTCGAAGAGTCGCGCGAGCTCGAGGCCCGCTGCGCCGTCCGCATGGGCCTTGACGCCCTGATGCGCCGCGCGGGTGCGTTCGCCGCCGAGTGGATCCACCGCCGCCGGCCCGAAGGCCGCATCACCGTGCTTGCCGGCCCGGGCAACAACGGCGGCGACGCGATCGTCTGTGCGTGCGAGCTGAAGCGCCTCGGCCACGCCGTCGAGCTCGTGATGCCGGGCGGCTCCCCCAAGACCGACCTCGCCCGCGAGATGCTCGCCGACTGGACGGCGCTGGGCGGCGAAGTCGTGAGCGACCCCTACATGACCACCAAGGCAGACGTCGTGGTCGACGGCCTCTTCGGCACGGGCCTGAAGCGCCCGATCGCGGGCGACTATCTCGACGCCGTCCTCTGGTTCAACGAACGCCAGGCCGTCAAGGTGGCGCTCGACGTGCCCTCCGGGCTCAACAGCGAAACCGGCCACTGGATCGGCACGATGCCCGGCGTCACGGCCGACGTCACGATCACGTTCCTTTCCGCCAAGTCGGGCCTCTACATGAATGAAGGCGCCGACGCCGCCGGCCGCGTGATCGTGAACGAGCTCGACGTCTCCATTCCGCTCACCCGCCTCGGCCTCATCGATCCCTCCGACTACGAGCACATCCTCGAGCCGCGCCAGAAGTTCTGCCACAAGGGCACCTTCGGGCACGTGGCCGTCGTGGGCGGCGCTGAAGGCCACATCGGCGCGGCGATTCTCTCCGCCCGCGCGGCGCTGCGCATGGGTGCGGGCACCGTCACGGTCGAGCTCCTCACCCCCAACGCCATGATGGTCGACCCGGTCGCCCCCGAACTCATGTTCTCGAGCACGCCGCTCGACTTCAGCAAGTTCACCGCCGCCGTGGTGGGCCCGGGCCTCGGCCAGTCGCCCGCCGCCAAGGCCCGCCTCGAAGCCGCGCTCGCCTCCAACATTCCGCTCGTGCTCGACGCCGACGCGCTCAACCTGATCGCCGGCGACAAGGCGCTCCTCACGACGCTTCTGCACCGCACGACCGCCACGGTCATCACGCCGCACGAAGCCGAAGGCGCCCGCCTTCTCAAGGTGAAGCCCGAAGTCATCCAGAGCGACCGCGTGAACGCTGTGCGCGACATCGCGCTTCAGACGGGCGCCATCACGGTCCTCAAGGGCCCGGGCACGCTCGTTGCCATGAGGAGCTCGCGCACCTGGCTCAATCCGGTCGCGACCGCCGCGCTCGCCACGGCCGGCAGCGGCGACGTTTTGGCCGGCATGATCGCGAGCTTCTTCGCTCAGCAGTACGACACGGTCGAATCCGTCCTCGGCGCCGTGGCGCTTCACAGCCAGGCGGGAGCCGACCGCCTTGCGGGCCTCACCGCCGGCGAGATCGCTCAGGCCGCGGCCAAGCGCCTCGAAACCGCCCGCCACTACAAGGAGCGCCGCCTCTAAATCAGCCTCACGCGTCTGCGGCCGGCCGGGAACCGTCCCCGCATTCCTAGTGCCGCAGGCGCTTCACCTTTTGTTGCATCCTTCACGAATTTGCAACCCCTCTCGGGAGGTAGTCCGGATATAGTTTCCTCACGACGAAATCGATGAGAGATCCGGTTCCGTTGTGTTTCTCCTGACTTTTGGTTGAGAAAATTGAGGGTTGAGCCTCGCGGGCGACGGGAAAACGCCTGCGAGGCTTTTTTTCGCCTCCGCCCTACCCCAGAGCATTTTCTCGAAGCTGAATCTGTTCAAGGCTGCCGCAGCGACCACGCCGGACGCCCGGCTGCCAGCCCTTCTCTGAACAGAACCGCGACACCTTTTGTTGCATCCTTCACTATTCTGCAACCCCTGCCGGAAGGCCTTGCCGATATAGTTCTTCTCACAGCGAAACTCTGATGAGAGACAGGTTCTGCTGTGTTTCTCCTGACTTTTGGTTGAGAAAATTGAGGGTTGAGCCTCGCGGGCGAC
>Cebus_capucinus_imitator_PRJNA485217_SSR105__coassemble_534_pt1 | contig 15125 bp, 9 predicted proteins | sample Cebus_capucinus_imitator_PRJNA485217_SSR105__metabat2_low_PE_013 | metagenome-assembled genome bin Cebus_capucinus_imitator_PRJNA485217_SSR105 | reverse complement strand
CTGTCTTTCATGATAGAGGGTGGCAGAACAAAGTACAGCCATCACGATTTTGAAGAGAAGGTCCGCGCCGAGGAGATCGCCCGCCGCATGAAGGCCTATGGCATTGAGGACGTGACGATCGACGAAATCGGCAACGTCGTGGGCTTTCGGCCCGGCAAGGGGAGCGGCCCCGTGTTGGCGCTCGGCGCCCATATGGACACAGTGTTCCCGGCAGGCACCGATGTGAAGGTGAAGAAGGAGGGGAACCGCTACTACGCGCCCGGGATCGGCGACAACTGCGCGGGGCTGCGCGCGCTCCTGCAGGTCGTGCGGTGCTTTGAAGGCATCGAAACGGGGGGTGACCTCTACTTCGTAGGCACCGTGGGCGAAGAAGGCAACGGCGACATCCGCGGCTCGAAATTCTTCAACGCGCACCACAAGGTGGACGGCTTCATCGCGATCGACAACACGGACGTCGGCCGCATTCTGCAGGGTGCAGTGGGTTCGCACCGCTGGCGCATGAGCTTCGATGGCCCCGGCGGCCACTCGCACGGCGCCTTCGGGCAGGTGCCGAGCGCCATTCATGCGCTCTGCATTGCGGGTGCGAAGGTCGCGCACCTGAAGGCCCCTGAAGATCCCAAGACCACCTTCACGATCGGCACCTTCAAGGGCGGCACGTCGGTGAACACGATCGCCGCCCACGCCGAGTGCGACGTCGACCTTCGAAGCCGGAACAACGACGAGCTCCTCAAGCTTGAAGCGGCGGTCCTCAGCATCTTCGAGGAAGCCGTTGAGGAAGAGAACGCCATCTGGGGCATCACTGACGAAGCGAAGAAGCTCAAGCTCACGAAGACCCCGATCGGAGACCGACCTGCAGGCATCCGTCCCGACGACTGCCCGGTGCTTCAGGCGGCGCGCTCGGCGCAGAAGCTCCTCGGCATCCCGCTCACCAACTACGGTTACTCTTCGACCGACGCCAATGCGCCCGTGAGCCAGGGCGTGCCCGCAACATGCCTGTCGGCGGGCGGCGTGCAGAAGTTCACGCACACGGTGAAGGAATACTTCGACGACGTCGAGAGCACCAAGGGCCCGAAGCTCATCTTCCTGACTGCCGCGGCTCTAGTGGGCGCGGAAGGCTCTGCGCCCGAGCTCCCCAAGCGCTCGTGAAGCGCATCGGCTGAGTCATGAAGAAAAGCAGACTAGGATTGAACCCTAGTCCGCTTTTTCATGCTGCGCAGTCCGCATTCAACGGGAGGCGGACTTCATGAGCAGGGTCAGAGGAGCACGAGCGACGAAATGAAGGTCGCAGCGAGCGCCGCCGTCATTACCGGAATCGTGCGGCGGACGACTTCGAAGGGCGTGACGCCCGCAAGCCCCGACACCGCCATGGTGACGCCCGAAATGGGCGACATCGAGCGGGCGATGCCGCTGGCGAGCTGCACGGGGACGGCGAGCACTACGGTCTGCCACATCACGGAGCCCGCGGCCTGCGGCAGGAGCGGCGAGAAGGCGAAGAACGCGGCGTTGCCCGAACCCGTCACGAATGCGGCGAGCGCCATGATGAGGAACATGACGACCAACATCGTGACGCCGCCCGCACCCTGCATGGCGGCGGCCCACTGGATGATCGTGTCGATGCCGCCCGAGCGCTTGAGGCCTTCGGCGAAGACTTCGGCGCAGACGATGAGGACGATGGTCGACGTAAAGACTCGGCCCATGCCCTGGAAGATCGAGCGCGTGCGGTCGACGGCCTCCTTGAAGCGGCGCAGCGTCGCGAAGTCGACGAGGAAGCCGATGAAGGCGCAGGAGAGAATGGCCGTCACGACTTCGAGGCGGATGCCGTTGTAGACCAGCTTGCTGAAGATGAAGAGCAGGAAAACGGGCAGCACCGGGAGGATCGCGTAGTACGCGGGCGCCTTAGGCTGCTCGGCCGCGCCCTTCGTTTCGACGGCTTCCTGAAGCTGGAAGTCGGCGGCGGTGAGCCGGCCGCTTGCGAGGTCGCGCTTGTCGAACCACTTTTGCAGGAAGCAGTGGGCGACAGCAATGGCGGCGGCCGTGATGACGCCGACGGGGAGCTGGTTCTCAATGAAGAACTCCATCACGTGGAGCTTGCTCAGTTCCGCCGCGAGGAGCGAGTTGCCCGAAGCCGGCCCGAGGTCGAGGCAGGAGGCCGTCACGACCATTGCCGCGGCCGAAACGCGCGAAACGCCGACGGAGAGCAGCAGCGGATAGATCGTCACCATCAGGAGCATGCCGAGGCCCACGGCCGACGGAATGAAGACGTTGAGGAGCTGCCCGAGGAGGTAGCCGACCGAGAGGAGCACGTAGGGTGCCTTCACGTAGCTCAAGGGTTTCGTGCAGATCTGCACGAGCGCCTTCGTCGCGCCGATCTTGTCCATGTAGTAGGCGAAGCCGCCGACCACCATAATGTTCATGCCGAGACCAGCCGTGCGGCTCTGGAGCAGATTGGTCATCACCTGGACGATGTCGAAGAGGAAGAAGTGCGTGGCCTTCTTTCCGGTGAGAAGCGGCGCGTCGGACATGAGGCCGACGCAGAGGAGAAGCAGTACGCCCACCATGAGGAGCGCCCAGGGCGCGTAGAACTTCTTGATGATGAGATAGGCCGCAAGCGCCACTGCGGCGGCGACCATGAGAATGCCGAGCATTGGGAGGTCTCCTTTTTTTTTTAAGCTCCTGCTGGTCCTGCCGGAACTTGTTTCAAAATATTGCAAAGACTTAAAGGTACCAAAGCAGACGCCGCAGGCGAAGCAGTGTTTTCCATGGTCTTTGCGCGCCAAAAGAAAAGGCCTCGCGCGGGACGAGGCCTTCTCGGAGCTGTTTGTGCGGCAGCTGGGCCGATGCGCCTACTCGTTTTTGGAAGCAGGCGCTTCAAGCTCCTGCTCAGGTGCTTCGTCGGGGTGCGCGGCCGACGCGTGCTCGGCCGCATTGGCCAGCGCAATGACCGGACGCTTCAGCCAGGCAGTAAAGAGCGCGATGCCGACGGCGAGAAGAAGCGGTCCGAGGATGAGGCCGAGGAAGCCGAAGGCGAGGACGCCGCCGAAGACGCCGAGGAAGATGAGCGCGATCGGCATGGAGGTGCCGCGGGCGATCAGGAGGGGCTTCAGGAAGTTGTCGACGCTCGAGACCGCAAGTGACCCCCAGGCTACGAGAAACGCCGCCATTCCCATCTCGCCCTTACTCCAGAGCCAGACGGCCGCAGGCATCCAGATGAGCGGGGGCCCGATCGGAATGACGGAGAGAATGCAGACGGCGAACGAAAGAATGAGGATTCCGGGGACGCCCGCAATCCAGAAGCCCACGCCGGCAACGAGTCCCTGACCGATCGCCGTGCCGACGATCCCGAAGACCACCGAGCGCGTGGTGTTCACGAGAATCTTCGTGATTTCTTCGGCGATGCCCCCGGAGACGCGCTCGACCACGGCCGAGATGCGTTCGGCGAACCATGAGCCGTCGCGGTAGAAAAAGAACACGATGAAGGTGACGAAGGCGAGTTGCACGACGCCCGAGCCCACGTTGACTGCGGCGTTCACCACCCAGGTCGAGAGCGGTTCGATGATCCGCTGCATCGTATGCGCGAAGGTCTGCGGGTCGATCGCGGCCACGAGCTCTTCGTAGAGCCATGCGCCCGCGTAGGGAATACTCTTCACGGCGTCGAGAATTGGGAGCGGGTCCTTCAGCCACGCCGCAGCTGCCTGCACCCAGCGCGGCACTTGCTGCGCGAGGGCCACGAGAAGGAACGAGAGCGGAATCAGCACGAGCACCACGATGGAGGTGACCATGACGACGGCCGCCGCGGTAGCCGAGTGCCGCATCAATTCTCTCAGCCAACTGAAGACGGGCCAGGTGACGACGGCGAGCACTGCAGCGATGAGGATCGCCGTCAGGAAGGGCTCGAGCACGAGGTAGCACCCCGCGGCCACCACTACCATGAAGAGAATCCGGATAATCAGGTCAATGCGCTCCGTGAAGCCCAAGGGAAGATTCTTCGGAATGCGGTCGACCAGGCGCGTCCTGCCGCGCTTCGATGTGGCAGCGGCGGCTCTGAGTCTTTGGGCGGCGGATTGTCCGGGTTCTTCTTCAGTCATGGGGAGTCCTTCCATCGGGTCCGAGATCAGCGCAGTACGGGCTCTTCATTGAGCGGAATGCAGCCGTTCAGGCGGAGCTTTCGCATTTCAGTGCGCAGCGCCTCGATCACGGGCATGCGGGTGAAGCTCTTGCGCCAGACGAGCACGACGCGGCGCGTGGGCGAGGGGGTCTTGAAGGGAATCACCTTGATGCTGTTCGAGAGCCCCGCGAGGTAGGGCACGGCCGACGAAGGCAGCACCGTGATGCCGAGCCCCTGCGCGACCATGTGGCAGATCGTCTGCAGGCTCGAGCCTTCGACCGTCTTCTGGACGTTGGTGGCGGCGGACTGGAACTGCGAGAGGTTGGGGCAGATGCCGAGAATCTGGTCGCGGAAGCAGTGGCCCGCGCCGAGAAGGAGCATCGTCTGGTCCTTCAGTTCGTCGGGACCTACGTAGGAGCGGTTCACCCACGGGTGGTGCGAGGGAACAGCCACCACCATGTTCTCCTCATAGATTTCTTCAGTCATGAAGCCCGTGTCCGCGAGCGTGTTGGCGGTGATCGCCACGTCGATCTGGCCGGAGCGGAGCTTCACGAGGAGCTCCGATGTGAAGTTCTCTTCGAGGAAGATCGGCATCTTGGGCGTGGCCGTCGTCATGGCGCCGATGAGCTCGGGGAGAAGATAGGGCGCGATCGTGTAGATGACGCCGAGGCGCAGGGGGCCCGCGAGGGGATCCTGGCCGCTGTGGGCGATGTCGACGATGCGGCGGCTTTCTTCAAGAACCTTCTGCGCCTGGGCGATCACCTGCGCGCCGATGGGCGTCACGGCGATATCGTTCGAGCGGCGCTCGAAGAGCGTGACGCCGAGCTCCTCTTCGAGCTTCTTGATGGCAACCGAAAGCGAGGGCTGACTCACGCAGCAGCTCTCTGCGGCTCGGCCGAAGTGGCGCTCGCGGGCGACTGCGATGACGTACTTGAGTTCAGTGAGTGTCATTTGGGATCTTCAAGAAAAAAGTCGAAAAATCGGAATATGGCGTCAAGCCTTCATGAGTTCGGCTTTGGCCTTGAACCAGCGCGAGGCGTGGCGTCGCGCGGCCTCGGGGCATTGGTCGAGCATGAGGTCGGCCGTGCGGTTGGCGGCTTCAACGAGGTCGGCGTCGGCCTTGAGCGACGCGAACTGCAGCATGGGCACCCCCGACTGCTGTGCGCCCAGGAATTCGCCAGGGCCCCGCAGCTCGAGGTCGCGGCGGGCGATTTCGAACCCGTCCGTGCTCTCGCGGATGATCTTGAGGCGCTCGCGGCCGTCCTGAGAGAGTTCGGGGTCGTAGAGGAGCACGCAGGCGGCGCTCTCAGCGCCTCGGCCGACGCGGCCGCGCAATTGATGAAGCTGCGCGAGGCCAAAGCGCTCGGCGTGCTCGATCACCATGAGCGAGGCGTTGGGCACGTCGACCCCTACTTCAATGACGGTGGTGGCGACGAGAAGCTGGATCTGGTTCGCGGCGAACGCTTCCATCACCGCCTCCTTGTCAGCAGCCGACATGCCGCCGTGGACGAGGCCCACCCGCATGTGAGGAAGCCTTGCCGCGAGCTCTTCGGCGCGGGTGACGGCGGGCGTGAGATCGAGCATCTCGCTCTCTTCAATGAGCGGGCATACCCAGTAGACCTGCCGACCCTTCGAGACGGCGTCGTTCACGACGGCGAGCACCGCGTCGCGCCGCTCGAGCTTCACGAGCTTCGTCACGACGGGCGTGCGGCCGGGCGGCAGCTCGTCGATCGCCGACACGTCGACGTCGGCGAAGGCGCTCATGGCGAGCGTTCTTGGAATCGGCGTGGCCGAGAGCATCAGCAGGTGCGGGCGGAGGCCGTCGGCGCTCAAGCGCGCGAGCGCGAGACGCTGCTCGACGCCGAAGCGGTGCTGCTCGTCGACCACGGCAACGCCGAGCGACTTAAAGGACACCGCCTCCTGAATGAGGGCGTGCGTGCCGACCACGATCTGCGCTTCGCCCGAAGCCGCGCCGGCCTGGGCGGCGGCCTTCTCGGACGCCTTCAAGCGCCCCGTGAGCCGCACGACCTTGATCCCGAGGGGCTCGAGCCAGGCGGCGATCTTCTCGAGATGCTGCTCGGCCAGGATTTCCGTGGGGGCCATGAGTGCGGCCTGATGCCCCGCCTCAACAGCGCGCAGGGCCGCCAGGGCGGCGATCACGGTCTTTCCGCAGCCAACGTCGCCCTGAATGAGCCGGTGCATCGGGCGGGGGAGGATCAGGTCCTCTTCAACCTCGCCCCAAACGCGCGCCTGCGCTCCGGTGAGCTTGAAGGGGAGCGACGCGAGGAACTTCTCAACTAGGCTAGCAGCGCTTTTCTTGAGTGCGGGCGCAGCTTCGGCGTTGAGTTCCCTGCGGGCGATTTTGAGGGTGAGCTGCTGCGCGAGGAGCTCATCGAACTTGAGGCGCCGCCAGTGCGGGTCTGTGCGCTCCATGAGCGGTTCTCGGGGCGCCCCTGCGGGCGGATAGTGGAGGTATTCGAGCGAAGCGCGCAGCCCTGGAAGGCCCAGCTCCTGAAGCACTGCCTTCGGGACGGGGTCCTCCATGCCGCTCATGTCCATGAGGGCGCGGTTGATGCGCTTTCGCATCCAGGCCTGTTGGACGTTTTCGCCCAGAAGATACACGGGCGTAAGTGCTGTGGGAAGCGACTCTTCGGCCGCCACGGGCTTCTTGATCTTCGGGTGCACCATCTCGAGCTCGCCCGTATAGGCGGAGCGGCGCACCTCGCCCGAGACGCGCACGACGTTGCCCGTTCGGAGCGCCGCGCGGGTGCCGGGGTAGAAGTTGATGAAGCGGAGCGCCATAGCTCCCGTCGGGTCGGCGAGGTGGGCGACCAAGATGGGGCCGCGGCTCGAGGACGCAAGATGCGAGCTTTCGACCGTGCCCTGAACCTGCGCGCGCTCGCCCTCCTGAAGGAGTCCGATCGGGTCTAGGCGCGTTTCGTCTTCATAGCGCAGCGGCAGATGCAGCACGAAGTCCCAGTCGGAGACGAGCCCGAGGCGCTTCAGGCGCTCGGCGAGCGTGCCGGTCTTGCCCTTGGCGGGACCGGCCGCGCGGAGGCTCCGGGCAGGGGCGGCGTCGGGCGGCGTGCTGCTCTGCTCAGTCATTTGGCGGCGCTCCAGTCCGATCAGAAGGGCTGGCCGATGCGGTCGACGATCGCTTCAACCTCAACAAGGCCGCCCTTCGGCAGCGCCGCCACGGCAAAGCACGAGCGGGCGGGATAGGGAGCGGGCACGAAGGCCTTCATGGCCTTGTTGACGGCGTCGAAGTTCGCCATGTCGGTGAGAAAGATCGTGACCTTCACGATGTCGGCCATGGAAAGCCCCGCTTCGCTGATCACCGCGCGAAGGTTCTTGAAGGCCTGGGCGGCCTGAGCGTCGATGCCTTCGGCAAGCGCCCCGGTGGCGGGATCGATGCCGAGCTGGCCCGAGCAGTAGAGCGTGGTTTGCGTGAAGGCCCCCTGGCTGTAGGGGCCGATGGCGGCAGGTGCGTAGTCGGACTGAACGATGCGGTTGGCCATGAGGATTCTCCTTTCGATGAGGGCGGCTCCGCTTGGAAGAAAGCGGCGGAGTTGATGTTGAATTCTATCGGTTTTGGAGGATCAATAGAGGGTTGAACTATGAAAGCTTCACGCGCAGCCTATGACCTGTAGCGCTTGGTGATGTGCGGAAAAGGTCGATTAGGGTTTTCCGTAATTTTTGGAAAGCAGAAATACATTGGTTCTCAAGGAAGATTGAATGCCTTGTAAGAAAGTTCTAAAACATACGTAGAAAAACGTATATTCGTTCGGATTGCCCGAACAATTTGTTCGGCAAGTTTAATGCGAAGAATTATCGGGAAAATACCTACCTAAATAGAGGTATTTCGATTGGAGGGCAGTGGGGCTGCGGAAAAGCTCGGAAATGAGCGCTCAACTATATGAATCTATTGGATCTTCATGAAGTTCGATGAGGTTGCGAAGCAATTGTTTTCGATACTGGCTAGCGGGAGGGATTTAGGGTTTTTACGAATATTTCCAGGGATAGGTCGACGGCTACACTGCGCGCCGACAACTCGGTTCTCATCCATTCGACATAGATCGGAAGGTTGACAAGAATCCGCGGAATCTTTGCGTTGGAATAAGCAATTAACGCAGTCCGAACAGAGAAGCCCGCCTCTCGGTTTGCAACAGGTTGTTAAAATTCTAGGTAGAAGACCTTAGAAAGACTTCCTATGCAGACCTTCCTCCCAATGCTCTATGCCGCAAGGGAGCCGCAGGTGCCGCAGAAGCGCAAGTCTGGAACGCGCTGCAATGAGTTTGACTGAGCCGCTCGAAGGAGAACAGCGACTCAGGCGAATTGAGCGCAGAGCTCGATCAAGTTCCACCCTAAGCGTCTTCCGGGTTCTGGCCGCACGAGGCTTCTTCATGATGCCTTCTCGCGGCTTCGACGTCCGCCCTGGGTGCGAGTCCCAGAAACGACGCGCCGACGATGCGCTTGAAGACCTGCGCGGCGGAATTCCCCGCCGCTCGCGCGGAAGCTCCTACAACACGATCGGAGCAGATGCGGCGGAGTAGGCGAAACCAACGGGAATAGGCTCAAAAAGCCGGAGCGGTCCAGCGGACGGCCTCGAATAGAAGGCTTGGCGCTGGACTTCTTAGAAGACTGGGCGGACGCGCAGACAGGAGCTGCGTGCCGATCCTCCCGCCTCCGAGACAGGCGGGATTTCCGAGGAAAAACTCATGAAAATCATTTACACCGACGTGCTGGTCATCGGCGGCGGCCTTGCTGGACTCCGCATGGCTGTTGCTGCCAAGCGCCGCGGTCACGACTCGATCGTCCTTTCCCTCGTTCCGCCGAAGCGCAGCCACTCCAAGGCCGCTCAGGGCGGCATGCAGGCTTCGCTCGGCAACGTGATCAAGGGCCTGGGCGACAATGAAGACGTCCACTTCGGCGACACGGTCCGCGGTTCGGACTGGGGTGCCGACCAGGAAGTCGTCCGCATGTTCGTGAACACCTCGCCCAAGGCCGTGCGCGAGCTCGCCGCCTGGGGCTGCCCCTGGAGCCGCATCACCCCGGGCGACCGTCAGGTGATCATCAACGGCGAAAAGGTCACGATTACGGAACGCAAGGAAGCTGCGGGCCTCGTGAACCAGCGCGACTTCGGCGGCACGAAGAAGTGGCGTACCTGCTACGTGTCCGACTGTACCGGCCACGCCATGCTCAACACGGTTTCCGACCGCATCATCGCCGAGAAGGTTCCGGTGATCGAGCGCGTCGAAGCCCTGAAGCTCATTCATGACGGCAAGCGTTGCTACGGCGCCATCGTCCGCGACCTGATCACGGGCGAACTGATGGCCTACGTCGCCAAGGCGACCGCCATCGCCACGGGCGGCGCCGGCCGCATCTACCGCGTCACGACGAACGCCGTGATCTGCGACGGTATGGGCTACGACCTCGCCCTCACGACGGGCGTTGCTGCGCTGTCCAACATGGAAGCCATCCAGTTCCACCCGACCGGCATCTTCCCGGCCGGCATTCTGGTGACGGAAGGCTGCCGTGGTGACGGCGGCCTGCTCCGCGACGTCGACGGCTACCGCTTCATGCCGGACGTCGAACCCGAAAAGAAGGAACTCGCCTCCCGCGACGTGGTCTCGCGCCGCATGGAAGAACGCATTGCCATGGGCAAGGGCGTCAAGACCAAGTACGGCGAACACCTCTGGCTCGACATCACGCTGCTCGGCGAACACCACATCAAGCACAAGCTGCGCGAAGTCTACGAAATCTGCCACTACTTCCTTGGCGTTGACCCGACGAAGGAATGGGTGCCTGTCCGTCCGGCCCAGCACTACACGATGGGCGGCGTGCGCACGAACCCGACCGGCGAATCCCCGCAGCTGAAGGGCCTCTTCGCCGCCGGCGAAGCCGCCTGCTGGGACATGCATGGCTTCAACCGCCTGGGCGGCAACTCTGTGGCTGAAACGGTCGTGGCCGGCATGATCGTCGGCGAATTCATCGCCGACTTCTGCGAAAAGCCCGAAAACGGCATCGACATCCCGACCTCGATCATTTACGAGTCGCTCGCCTCGGTTCAGAACGAACTGAACGGCTTCGTCAAGTGCACGGGCAAGGAAGACGCTGTTGCGCTCCGCACCCGCATGCAGGAAATCATGACGACGAAGATCGGCATTTTCCGCCGCGGCAAGGACATGGAAGAAGCCGTCGCCGAGCTCGAACAGCTCTACAAGCGCTCCTTCAACATCGGCGTCAAGGACGTTGCGGGCAACAACCCCGAACTCGTCTACGCCTACCGCACCCGCTCGATGCTGCGCGTCGCCCTCACGGTTGCCTACGGCGCCTTCTGCCGCAAGGAATCCCGCGGCGCCCACTACCGCGAAGACTACTCGGTGCGCGATGACGTCAAGTGGCTCAACCGCACGATCGCCACGTGGAAGGAAGGCGACACGCTCCCGACCCTCTCGTACCAGCCGCTCGACATCAGCAAGATGGAACTGCCCCCGGGCTTCCGCGGCTACGGCGTCAAGAACTACATCGAGAACCCCGAATCCGCCAAGCGTCAGGCCGAAGTCGACGCCATCCGTCAGAAGATGGAAGCCGAAGGCAAGGACCGCTGGGCCATTCAGGACGCGATCATGCCGTATCAGCACCTGCTGCCCAAGCGCCTCGTTGGCCGCAACGAACGCATCGACGAACCGCTGTAAGACTAATTTGGAGCTGGTAGAAAAAAATGACCCAAGAAGCTCAGAAGACCCAGGCTGCTAAGAAGCACCGCATGCTCAAGATCAGCATCCTGCGCTACAACCCGCAGGATCCCGACAGCGTGCCGCACATGCAGACCTACGAGCTCGAGGAATCGGACTCGATGACCCTCTTCATCGCGCTCAACGACCTGCGCAATGAACAGGACCCGACCCTGCAGTTTGACTTCGTCTGCCGCGCCGGCATCTGCGGCAGCTGCGCGATGCTCATCAACGGCAAGCCCGGCCTCGCCTGCCGCACGCTGACCAAGGACCTCCCGACCGAATTCACGCTCGCCCCGCTGCCTGCGTTCGAATTGATCGGCGACCTTTCGGTCAACACCGGCAAGTGGATGCGCAACATGTCTGAACGCATGGAAACGTGGGTTCACCTCAAGAGCGAAGAAGTCGACCTCCGCAAGAAGGAAGTGCCGATGGATCCGCAGCTTGCGGAAGACATCTACGTTCTCGACCGCTGCGTCGAGTGCGGCTGCTGCATCGCCGGGTGTGGTACGGTCCGCGTCCGTCCGGACTTCATCGGCGCCGTGGGCATCAACAAGATCGCCCGCTTCCGCCTTGACCCGCGCGACGAACGCAACGACGCCGACTACTACGAAGTCGTCGGCGACGAATCCGGCGTCTTCGGCTGCATGTCGCTGCTTGCCTGCCACGACTTCTGCCCGAAGGATCTGCCCCTCAAGACGCAGATCGCCTTCATCCGCCGCAAGATGGCTGAACAGGGTATGGGGAATTACGATAAGGTTCTGCCCACGCAGAAAAAATCTATTCCCATTACGCCGATTAAGCAGTAATATTTAGGCATTCAGAAGGAGTTGGGGTCTCAGTAAGCATTATCCCTTAGCTTTTGAGGCCCTGATTCCAGAAGAACTCACCTTCCGGCCTGGTGGACCAACGGATTTCTACGTAGAGATCCGACCAGATCGAAAGGTTCTTCAAGAAGCGGACGGAAGCGGTGATGAACCGCAGAAAACCCGCTAGGACATATTGAGGAGCAATTTAAATGTCCCGTATTGAAAACGACTTCCTTGGTTCCCTCGAGATCCCTGATGACGTCTACTACGGCGTCCAGACGATGCGCGGCAAGCAGAACTTCCACATCACGGAAATGCCGATGTCGCAGGAACCGTTCTTCGCCATCGCCTACGCCTACGTCAAGAAGGCCGCCGCGCTGACGAACAAGGAACTCGGCACGATCCCGGCCGACGTCGCTGACGCCCTCGTCTGGGCCTGCGACCAGCTCATCGCCGGCAAGTACAATGATCAGTTCGTGACCGACTGGCTCCAGGGTGGTGCCGGCACGTCCACGAACATGAACTGCAACGAAGTGCTCTGCAACCTCGCTTGCGAACACCTCGGTCTCGAAAAGGGCGACAAGAAGGTCTCCCCGAACGACCACGCCAACTTCGGCCAGTCCACGAACGACACGTACCCGACGGCTCTGCACCTCTCGCTGATCCTTCGCTCGAACGTCCTCCTGAAGGCTGTTGAAGACCTCGTCGGCGCCTTCTACAAGCAGGCTGAAAAGACGAAGAACGTCCTCAAGATGGGCCGTACCCACCTCCAGGACGCCGTCCCGATGTCCTTCGCCCAGGAATTCCACGGCTGGGGCACGACGATCGCCGATGAAATCAAGGTGATCAAGGAAGCCCAGGAACACCTCAAGGTCGTCAACCTCGGCGCCACCGCCATCGGCACGACGGTTACCTGCCATCCGGAATACCCGGCCAAGGCTGTTGCCCGCCTCGCCGAACTCACGGGCATCCCGTTCGTCAACAGCGACGACCTGATCGCCGCCACGTCTGACTGCGGCGCCTACGTCGCCCTGTCGTCCGCCTGCAAGAGCCTCGCCGTCAAGCTCACGAAGGTCTGCAACGACCTCCGTCTCCTTGCCTCCGGCCCGCGCACCGGCCTTTCCGAAATCATCCTGCCGCAGCTCCAGCCGGGCAGCTCGATCATGCCGGGTAAGGTCAACCCGGTCATCCCGGAAGTGACGAACCAGGCTTCGTTCCTCGCCATCGGTCTCGACACGACGGTCATGCTCGCCGCCTCCGCCGGCCAGCTCGAACTGAACGTGATGGAACCGGTCATCTCCTTCGCTCTGTACACCCAGATGAAGGTCCTGACGAACTCCTGCAACGCTCTCCGTGAAAAGTGCATCGACGGCATCGTCGTCAACGAACAGCACTGCGAAGACCTCGTCATGGGTTCCCTTGGCATCATCACGGTTCTGAAGCCGCACTTCGGCTACAAGCCCTGCGCCAACATCGCTCGCGAAGGCTTCCTCACCGGCAAGTCCCTGCATCAGCTCATCGTCGACGAAAAGAAGATGCTCACGCAGGAACAGTGGGATAAGGTCTTCACGCACGACAACCTCATCAACCCGAAGTTCGAACAGTAATCTCGGGTAAAACCGGACGTTAGATCCGGGTCTGAATACTGCGGTCGGTTCACTTCAGGTGGGTCGACCGCAGATTCGCAAAACCACCTAAGCGGGATTTCTCAGGTGCCTGGTTATCCGGATGGATGCCGGGAAGAAAAGCTCCCGCCCTCGAACGACTGTTGCTGGGATGCCATGTCCCAAAAAGGAGCAGCGGCCTGCAAGAGGATTTCTCATCCATGCCTGGAGGCATTATGGATTTCATGCTCATCCTTCAGATCATCGTCCTTCTGGGCGCGATCTTCCTCGGTGTCCGCTTGGGCGGCATCGGTATTGGCTACGCTGGCGGTGCCGGCGTGCTCGTCCTCGGTCTCGTTCTCGGCATGAAGCCGGGCAATATTCCTTGGGACGTGATCCTGATCATCTCTTCGGTGATCGCTGCCATTTCCGCCATGCAGCTCGCTGGTGGTCTTGACTACCTCGTTCAGATCGCTGAACGCGTGCTTCGCAGCAACCCGAAGTACATCAACTACCTCGCTCCTGTCGTGACCTATGTGCTGACGCTCTTCGCCGGTACGGGCCACACCGCCTTCTCGATGATCCCGGTTATCGTTGAAGTCGCCAAGGAACAGAAGATCCGTCCGTGCTGCCCGCTGTCGATTGCTGTCGTCGCGTCGCAGATCGCCATTACGGCCTCCCCGGTTTCCGCCGCTGTGATCTACATGTCCGGCGTGCTTGAACCGTTCGGCTGGTCCTATCCGGCTCTGCTCGGCATCTGGATCGTTACCACGTTCGCCGGCTGCATGCTGACCGCCTTCGTCATGACGAAGATCCAGAACATGGATCTCGAAAGCGACCCGGTCTACAAGGAACGCCTCGCCAAGGGTCTCGTGAAGACCAGCGCCGGCGCTGCCCACACGCAGCTCAAGCCCTTTGCCAAGCGCTCCGTCGGCATCTTCCTGCTCGGCGTTGTGTTCGTGGTTCTCTACGCTTCCGCCATCTCCCCGGCCATTGGCCTCATCAAGACCGTCGTTGTTCCGCGTGACGCCGCCATCATGTCCCTGATGCTCCTCGTCGCGACGCTCATCACGATCTTCTGCAAGGTCGACATCAACAACATCGCTTCCGAAAGCTCGGTCTTCAAGTCCGGTATGGTTGCCTGCGTCTGCGTCCTTGGCGTGGCCTGGCTCGGCGACACGTTCGTGTCCGGTCATACGGCTGAAATCAAGACGTTTGCTGCTGACGCCGTTGTTGCCTACCCGGCTCTGCTCGCGGTCGTGTTCTTCTTCGCGGCCATGCTCCTGTACTCGCAGGCTGCTACCGCTAAGGCCATCACCCCGGCCATCGTTGCTGCCCTCGGCATCAGCGCTGCCAACCCCGGCGACTCCGGCATGCTCGTTGCCTCTTTCGCCGCTGTGTCCGCCCTGTTCGTTCTCCCGACCTACCCGACCCTCCTCGGCGCGGTCCAGATGGACGACACCGGCACGACCCGCATCGGCAAGTGGGTGTTCAACCACGCCTTCTTCATCCCGGGCCTCCTCGCGATCGTCTTCTCGGTTGCTCTCGGCTTCGTGGCTGTCGCCTTCTGCTAATCAGCTCTGTCTGAATAGCTAAAAGCTCAAATCGGGATCATCTTCGGATGGTCCCGATTTTTTTATACCTGCGTCGAGATGAGCTTCGCCCTTCAAGGGCTATTGATGCCCTTTGGTCCCAGCCAATGATGATGCCTTAGGAGTTGTCAAATAATAACCTGAAACTTTCAATGTGCGATAATGCGCTAGATGATTGCCTTTGGACCCTTTTATGCCTAGCGTACAAACTCTCCCTATCCCGCCTGAAAACATTAAGCGGTTTCGTAGCATTGCCGAACTGACTGAAAAGCAAACGA
>Cebus_capucinus_imitator_PRJNA485217_SSR105__coassemble_530_pt1 | contig 15225 bp, 12 predicted proteins | sample Cebus_capucinus_imitator_PRJNA485217_SSR105__metabat2_low_PE_013 | metagenome-assembled genome bin Cebus_capucinus_imitator_PRJNA485217_SSR105 | reverse complement strand
GAGAGCGGCTTTCTTATGGGCGTCTACCTGTAAGGCGAACCGATAGGACGCTTACCTTACTTTTTGCATTTGGAGACTGGACTGCTACCGCTTGCTTGAGCTGAACGAGTTTCCTGCTAGAGGTTTACTCGAATTGACAGGAAGACGGTCAAATCCCGCCAAGAATCGGTTTGTTGCGAGAATGTCACACTTTGCAGTAGGGTTAGTTAGTGTGATAAATAAGAAAAATTCTCGATACCTCTTAAAAATTTGTCACGTTTGGAAATGGTCATTGTAGGATTTGACGGACTTCAGAGGACTGCGGACGTTCAGCACTAGCTGCGTACTAGCGGCCCGAAGGTGGAGGCTCATGACAGAGCTTCCGAACAGAACTTTACTTGACGGCTTCCGACGACTGATTGCGAAGCGTCAGGCTTTTTGAATGGAATTTCAAAAATGAAAAAGACTCTCGCTGCGCTCGCCGTCCTCGGCGCTTTTGCCGGTTCCGCTATGGCTGCTGACGTGACGCTCTACGGCGCCATGGATACGGGTTTTGCCTACACCAACCACAAGGTCACGGGCTCGGAAAGCGAAAACAAGCTCGAAATGCAGACGGGCTACGACACGAGCAACCGTTGGGGCCTGAAGGGCTCTGAAGACCTGGGCAATGGTTACCAGGTTAGCTTCAAGCTCGAAAACGGCTTCAGCGGCGACGATGGCACGCTTAACCAGGGCGGCCGTCTCTTCGGCCGTGAAGCCGGTCTGACGCTCTCCGGCCCCTTCGGCTCTGTCGCTTTCGGCCGCTTCGGTGGTCTTTCCTCTTCCTGCGGCACCTATGACATGCTCGGCTACGTCGAATCCTTCGACGGCGGCGACAATGCTGTTTGGGGCTTTGCTGCCTCTGATCGTTTTGACAACATGGTTGTCTATCAGACCCCGCGCTTTGCCGGTCTGCAGGTGACGGCTCAGTATTCCTTCAAGACGGATAGCACGGACGAAAAGGAAGGCGCCGAAGGTACTTCCCGTGCTGAGCGCTATGCCTCTATCGGCCTTTCCGGTGAATATGGTCCCGCCCAGTTCGCTGTCGGCTACGAATCTATGCTCTGGGGTTCTGCCAAGGACGATGTTCGCAACGATCAGGACAAGGGCCAGTTGGTCTTCGTCGGCGGCAACTATGACTTCGAAGTTGTCCAGATCTTTGCTGAAGGCCAGTACTTCAAGCACCAGACGAGCATCTCCGGCTTCGGCGAAGCGTTTGAAAATGATATCGGTGACGTCAAGGGCTACGGCCTGCACGTCGGCGCTGCCGCTCCGGTTGGCGCTGCTGGCAAGGTGACGGTTGGCCTCTACTACACGGACGCCACCGATGAACAGGGCGCTGATGATGTCGACTACAAGTACCTCGGCGCTTCCGCTCGCTACAACTATTCGCTCTCCGCTCGCACGGGCCTCTATGTTGGTGCCGGCTACGCCCAGGTCAAGCAGGAAAAGGCTGAAGACACCAAGGACAAGACCGCTCAGGTCTACTGCGGCCTCGTCCACACGTTCTAATTCATCTCGCCTCTCGTGAAGCCGCTCTCCGCTCGAGAGGAGACATGAGCCTCACAAAAGCCTGATGCGGAGCCTCTAGGCTCCAAGAACAAAACGGCGCGAAGTTCACTCTGAACTCCGCGCCGTTGTCATATCTGCCGATCGCACATTACATCGCTCAAGTCTCGCAATCTCCCGGACTGCAAAGGAAAATTCAGACAAAACAAGCTTTGCACGGCGTAAAATTCACGCCTCATTCATTTTCTTCCGTCCTTGCGCACCATCATGGAATTCGATCTTTGGTATCTGATCTTCGTGCCCGTCCTCTTCTTTGCCGGTTGGTGGTGCAGAGGCTTCGATCAGAAGCAGCGGGGCGAGACGGAAAAGATCCCGGAGATGACGACGAAGGGCCTGGCGCTTCTTCTCGACGGCAAGTCCGACAAGGCGATCGACGCCTTCATTGAGGTCGTGCGCACGGATCCGGAACTCACCGAGCTTGAACGCGTGCTCGGCAACCTGCTCCGCAGCCGCGGCGAATTCGAGCGCGCCGTGCGCCTGCACCGCCACCTCTACAACCGCGCAGACCTCCCCGACGAAGAGCGCGCATTGGCGCTGAAGGAGCTCGCGCAGGACTTCCTTGCTGCCGGCTTTTTCGACCGTGCGGAAGCGGCCTTCCGCAAGCTCGCTTCGGTGCCGAGCGAGCATCTCTATGCGCTCCGCCAACTGCTCTCCATTTATGTGGTGGAGCATGAATGGGCAGCCGCAACGGAAACGGCCCGACTGCTTGAAACCCAAGCCAGAGAAAATCATTCGCTTGAGATCGCGCACTTCTATTGCGAGCGCATCGATCTTGCAATGCGCGGGAAGCGTGCCGAAGAGGCGCGCCTCCTCGTTGAGCAGCTCATGAAGTACGCCGACGCCACGCCGCGCGCCCAGATGACGATCGCTTCTGTGGCTGAAGCGACGGGCGCCAGGGAAGAGGCGCTCCGTTGGTGGCGCCGTGTGATTGAAAAGAATCCCGACTACGCGCCGCTCGTGATCGGCAAGCTCGCCGACATGATGAACGCGCAGGGCGATCAGGCGGGCGCTCTGAAGCTTCTGCTCGAAACGACGGAGAAGCTCGGCACCGCCGACGTGATGGCCGCGGCCCTCTCGCGCATCGCTGCGTGGCAGGGGATTGCCGAAGCCGAGAAGCTCGCGCAGCAGCTCCTTGAAAAGCACCCGACGCTCGCCACCTACAACGCCCTCATGCAGATCCGCTTGAAGGGCAATCCCAACGACGAAATGACGAAGCTCGTGGCGGGGCTCCTTGAGAAGAACGGCCGCAAGTGGAGCCGCTTCCAGTGCCGCAAGTGCGGGTTCCTGGCGTCGAGCTTCTCGTGGCACTGCCTCGGGTGCGGCGCCTGGGAGAGCTTCTCTCCGAAGCGAGTCGCAGACCGTTGAAAAGCGGACGGCTTTGTTACAAATGGGGCGGCTTTCTGAAAGGGGCCGCCCTTTGTCCATCCGTAAAATTGGAGTCAAATTCCCCTAAGACTGGGCGGATTGTCCGAGGCATTCCCAACTCTTTTTGAAGAGCGCCGCCGGACATTCGCGGGGCATCGCGCTGCTGCGGCCATGAGAACAAATACGAAGCGGCAGCCGCAACACTACTGCGTCCGTCAGGGCGCTTAAAAGGAAGAAGAAAGCCATGTTCAAGCGCATTGGCCTCCTCATTTTGGCGAACCTCGCCATCTTCATCATGCTCTCCGTGATCCTCACGATCGTGCAGATGGTGTTCGGCGTCAACTTCGGCACCATGGCCGGCAAGAGCCTCAACCTCGGGACGCTCTTCATCTTCGCGATGGTCGTGGGCTTCACGGGCTCGATCATCTCGCTCCTTATGTCGAAGACGATGGCGAAGATGACGATGGGCCTCACGATGATCGACGTGAACAACCCCCGCGACCGTCTTGAAGAGTACATCGTCAACACCGTCCGCAAGCTCGCCGACAAGGCCGGCCTCCCCATGCCGGAAGTCGCCATCTATGAGGGCGAGCCCAACGCCTTCGCCACGGGGCCGTCGCGCTCGAACTCCCTCGTGGCGGTTTCCACGGGGCTCGTGAGCTCGATGAATGCCGAAGAGGTTGAAGCCGTCCTCGCGCACGAAATGAGCCACGTGAAGAACGGCGACATGGTGACGATGACTCTCATCCAGGGCGTCGTGAACACCTTCGTCTTCTTCATTTCCCGCGTCGTCGGCTGGGTGGTCGACCGCCAGATCCTGCGCAACGAGGACGATCGGCCGGGCGCAGGCTACTACGTGACGGCGATGGTGCTCGACATCTGCCTCGGCTTCCTCGCCTCGATGGTCGTCGCCTACTTCAGCCGCTGGCGCGAATACCACGCCGATGCGGGCGCCGCTCAGCTGATGGGCGAGTCGCACTCGATGATCAACGCGCTGCAGCGCTTGGGCGGCATGGAGCCCACCGAGCTCCCTGGTCCGGTCAAGGGCTTCGGCATCTCGGGCGGCATCGGCAGCCTCTTTGCTTCGCACCCCTCGATTGAAGAGCGCGTCGCGGCTCTGCGCAACAAGACCTACGCGGCCGACTAAAGCCTCAGGTCAGAAGGCGCTCCGGCAAGGAAGCGCCTTCATCACCCTCAAAACGAAACCTCCTGAAGGGACATTCCCCAACAGGAGGTTTTCTTTTGCGGCGGAGTCGGCTGCGCGGGTTAGTAGCTCACAGTGCACTCGAGCCCGGCTTCGTGGAGAAGCCCTGCAATGCGGTCGAGCTCTTCGTGCGACGCCTTGAGGAGTGCTTTGTCCGGCGTCTCGCGGTCGATCGTGTAGATGGTGACCAACTTCGGCTTGATGCTTTTGACGACCTCGAGCCAGGGGAGCACGTAGTCGTCGCCCGTGTTGTCGACGGACTCGCCCTGCCACTCGCCCTTCAGGAACATCGTCTGAATCATGCAGTGCCCGTTGAAGGCCTTCATCTGTTCGATGAGCGCGGGGAGGTCATAGCGGCTGTTGGGACGGTCGACGCGCTTGATGTAGTCGACGTTCACCGTGTCGAGCTTGAGGAGCGGGTTGTCGACCTTCATGAGGGCTTCGAACACGGCGGGCTTCACAATGTGCGTGGCGTTCGTGAGGACGCCGACCTTGGCCGCAGGCGCATAGCGGTCGCGCATGGCAATGACGTCGTCGACGATGCCGGCGAACTCGGGGTGTGAAGTGGGTTCGCCGTTCCCGGCAAAGGTGATGGCGTCGGGCTTGATGCCGTCGGCGGCCATTTCGGCGAGCTTCTCGTCGAGCATTGAGGCGACCAACGCGCGGGTCGGGCACTTTAAGTGCGGACGGTGGGAGCCGTTGAGGCCGCATTCGCAGTAGATGCAGTCGAAGGAGCAGATCTTGCCGTCCTCAGGCAGCAGGTTGATCCCGAGCGAAATGCCGAGGCGCCGGGAGTGAACGGGCCCGAAGATGGGGCTCGGGAAAAGAATCGTGGACATGGTCGTGCGGCCGGTTTTGTTGTGATTGCCTGTTGGGCGGCTCGAAGGGGGCGGCCGTCGGCAGGTCGTTGGTGTGAATCCCTACACTAGCACGCTCGCGCGGCGCGGGCGCATGCGTTGCGGCTCAAAAGCAAAGCAGCTCCGCGCCTCTATGAAAAGCGCGGAGCTGCTTGAGTTGTCCGGAAGCCTTCAGCGTCAGGCCGGCATCACGTCCTTGCCGCGGGCAGCCTCAATGGCTGCAAGCACTTCTTCCGGCGTGTGGCGGTCGTCCTTCGTGAAGGACTTCGCCACCCAGAAGGCCATTGAGCAGAGGGCGATGCCGGTGAGGAAGAGGCCCGTAGCGGTGGCGCCCCAGAAGCCGTAGGCGCCGAACGGCCCGCCCGCCCAGTCGCCGCCGAAGGCGAAGTAGTAGCCGAGGCCGAGACCGACGCCCCAGAGGAGCACGCCGAAGATGAGCATCGGGGCGAAGGTGACGCGGTAGCCTCGGAGCGCGAAGCTGCTCACCGACTGCATGGCGTCGAACATGTGGTAGAAGCACCCGAAGAGGATGAGCGACATGGCGAGTTCATGGACGGGCAGCTCGCTCGTGTAGAGCCAGATGATGGAGCCGCGGAAGAAAAAGAGGATGAGCGACGAACAGACCGAGATGCAGAGCGTCAGCTTCAAGGCGCGCTTCATCGTCATTTCCGCAACGGCGGGCCAGCCGGCGCCCAGGGACTGCGCGATGAGGACGCTCGTGGCGATGCCGACCGAGAGCGGCACCATGTAGCAGAGGGACGTCAGGTTCGCGACGATCTGGTGGGCCGAGATGACCGCAGGTCCCAGGCGCGACACGAAGATCGCCATCAGCGTGAAGCTCGACACTTCGAAGAACGTGCAGACGCCCATCGGCACGCCGATCTTGAGGAGCTCCTTCAGACGCTGGAACTGCGGCCGCACGAATCCTTCGGCATGCATGGACTTGTAGAAGGCGCTCCGCTTCCAGATCACCCAGTATGCGAAGAGCGCGAGGTAGGTGAGGACGAAGAAGGAGACGCCCGCACCGCCGCCGCCCATGGCGGGAAGTCCGAAGAGGCCGTACATGAAGACGGCGTTGAGCGGGGCCTTCAGGGTCAGCATGGCGAGCGACACCCACATCGTGATGCGGGGGCGCGATACGGCGGCGTTCACGGAAATGAAGACGCGTGCGGCCATTGAGCCCGGGAGCGCCATGGCGGTCCAGAAGAGGTAGTCGGCGGCCATGCGCTTCACTTCGCCCGTCGCTCCGCCCAGTTCCGTCCAGAAGTCGGTGGCGGCAAGGAGCGGCACGCCGATCATCGAGAAGAGGATCACGAGCCAGAAGGCCTGCGCGACGTCAATGCCGATTTCCCGGGGGCGGCGGGCGCCGAAGTGGTGGCCTGCGATCGGAGAGAGCCCCTGCAGGATGCCAACGAGCCCCATCAGCACGGAAATCGTGGCGGAGATGCCGAGCGCGATGGCGGCAAGATGCTCCTTGCCGAGCTGACCGCCCATGATCGTGTCGATCGTGCCGCTGCCGATGATGGCGACGTTGGCGACGAAGATGGGGCCGGCGAGCTTGAGGAGCGCCTTGAAGGAGATGTCAGGAGGTAGGAGCGTCGACATAAGTGCTTATGGGGTCGCAGTGAGGTGTTGATGAGGCCTGAGGCTTCTGTTGAAGCTCTCGGGTCTGAGCGGCGGGGTCTTTCAGCGCAGCTCGCCTGCCGTGATGTAGAAAGTTTCGTCCGTGTGCGGACGGGCGAGCGCTTCCGTAAGAGCGCCTTCCGGCGCGCGGCCGCCGCGGATGCGCACGAGCTTCAGGGGGGCGGCTTCGCCTGGGCGGGCGAAGTCGATGCCGCCGTAGTAGTGGATGGCGGCGCGCACGCCGCCCGGGAGATCGTCGCCCGCAACGCGGCTGCCTGTTCCGGCGAGGCTCTTCACCGCCGCGGCGACGGAGTGCGCCACGCCCTGGTAGGAGCGGTTGACGTCGATTCCTTCGTGCCAGAGGCCGAGAAGCGTCACGGCGACGGCGGTCATGCCGGCGGCGGAGAGCCACGGCCCGCGCCAGACGACGATCGGGCGGTGCGTGAGGCGCCATCCGACGAAGACGAACCAGAGGACCGTCACGGCAAGCGGCGCGGCAATCGACCAGCCGATCGTCACGTCGAGGCCCGGGGCGAGCATGTAGATCGACTTCGCCATCTTGGGGGCGATGCCGGTAAGAGCGGCGAGCCAGTAGAGCCAGAGCGTGAGGAGCGCCACGGTGAAGACCGAGAGCGCAAACCAATCGAGCAGGTTCTCGCGCGTGCGGCGCAGGCTCGCAAGCCCGAAGGCGGCGAGTACGCAGACGGGCGCCACCGCCATGAGAAGAAGGTTGCCCGCAGCGTCGCTGCTCGTGAAGCAGCCGGCCAGGACTACGGCGGCCGAGAAGATGCCCGGGAGCAGGATCTGCGTGCGGTCGAGCTGACGCCTCCAGCTGTAGAGCGCCCAGAGGGCGATCGGCCACATCGGCAGCAGATACCAGACGGCCGTGCGAGAAAGCCAGAGAATGGCCGCGGCGGAAACGGCGTGGATGTGGGCGGCCTGTGCGCAGAGCCAGAGCGGCAGCCACTCGGCCGCCGCTTCAGGAGCGGCTGACTGCGCAAGCAGAAGCCAGGCGGCGACGGGCGCGCAGAAGCCGAAAACGGCTAGAAGAATCCTCATCGCGCGGCCGCCGCTCAAGGCGCGCAGAATGCCGAAGGAGGCGAGCGCGGCGCCCAGGAGCCACACGCCTCCGGCGACGGAGGTCGTCAGCCCCGCAGCGCCGGCGGCAAGCCCTGAAACGAGGGCGCCTGCGAACGGGCGGCGCAGCGACAGGGCGACGCCGCAGAGCGTCCAGGCGGCCGCGGCGATCATTGCCGTGTCGGCGATGGGTTCGTACTGGCGCGTTGTAATGCCGAAAGTGGCGACGAAGAAGAGCACGGCGCAGCTCGCAGTCGTGCGCGCGAAGCTCGCTGGCGCAGCCTGGCCGCCGAAGGCAAACGCCACGGGCTGGGCTTCGTCGCGCCGAGCGAGCCGCCAGGCGGTCGACCAGATGGCGATGGTGGTCATCAGGAACCAGAAGACGCTCGCCAATCGATAGGCGCCGATTTCTCCGAGAAGCCCGGAGAAAAGCTTCATGAAGAGTGCGGCCGTCCATCCTGCGAGCGGCCCTACTTCAGCTTCCGGAGTCCCTTGAATGGAGGGGAGCAGCCACGAGACAAAATTGCCGTCCGCCATCGTCTGGGCGATGCCGAAGCCCGCGGCGTCGCGCAGCGTCCAGAGCCCGGTTTCCCAGAACGAACTCAGGATGAAGACCGCAAGCAGAAGCGCAAGCGCGAAGCGCGGCAGACGTCGCGCGGCTTCCTGAGACATGAAGGCGGGAGTGGGGCGTTGGGTGAGCATGGCGTGGACGGAATGTTGGGGGCGCTTGAAGCCCAAACAAAGAAAAGGAGAGTCCTCAGCGATGAGGGGCTCTCCTTTTTGTCTCTCGGGCGGTGCGCTTCTTCAGGCTTGAAGCGTCTTCTTGCGCAGCTCTTAAAACGCCTCCGCTCGGAGTTCTGCCGGCGGGAATTCGGGAAACGAAGCCCTGCCGGCGTGCAGTCAGTCGAATTACTTCGCGGACTTCGCGGCTTCGGCGGCCGTGTTGAGGGCCTGCTTCTTGGCGGCGAACTTGGCGCGGAACTTCTCGACGCGGCCGGCTTCGACGATGCGGGTCTGGGCGCCCGTGTAGAAGGGGTGGCTGGCCGAGGAGGTATCGAGCTTGAAGAGCGGGTACGTCACGCCGTCGATTTCAACCGTTTCGCGCGTCTGCACGGAGGACGGGATGATGAAGGTCTTGTTGATCGAGAGGTCAACGAAGGCAACGGGACGGTACTCGGGATGAATGTTCTGCTTCATTTTGAAAGAATTTCCTAGTTTTTCTGTCGGTCGCCCTGGCGGCCTTGCGCGTCGGCCCTCATTTGTGGAGGGTCTTAAGACGGGCATGCCGGCCCACGTGCCAACTGGGAAGATCGGGCATTATGCTGAAAGCTTCGCGTCCATGCAAGCGAAATCGCGTAAAACTTCAGGGGCTCCGCCCGCCGCCTCCGCTTAAGGGAGGCGCCAAGGAGCAGGATTTACAATATCACTTTGTCCCCAAAAGGACCGCAGGCAGAGCCGCTAGACCCCAGGAAGAAGGCTTCCTGCCGCAGATCCCTTATTTACAAAACCACAAGGAAGTCGCAGTCATCATGTCCCACTTCGACCGATGCGTCATTGCCACCCGCGAAAGCCCGCTTGCCATGTGGCAGGCTCTGCACGTTCAGGCGCTTCTGCGCGATCGTTATCCCGGCGCCGACGTCGAGCTTCTCGGCATGACGACCCGCGGCGACCAGATTCTCGACCGCACGCTCTCGAAGGTGGGCGGCAAGGGCCTTTTCGTGAAGGAGCTTGAAGCGGCGATGCTCGAAGGGCGCGCCGACCTCGCTGTTCACTCGTTGAAGGACGTGCCGATGGAGCTCCCCGAAGGGTTCGAGCTCGTGGCTGTGAGCGAGCGCGAAGACCCGCGCGACGCCTTCGTGTCGCCCAAGTACGCGTCGCTCGACGAAATGCCCGCGGGCACGCGCGTCGGCACGGCGAGCCTTCGCCGCGAGCTGATGCTTCGCATGCGCTATCCGCACCTTGAGGTCCTCCCCGTGCGCGGCAACGTCGGCACGCGCCTCAAGAAATTGGATGAAGGCCAGTTCGACGCGCTCGTCATGGCGTCGGCCGGCTTGAAGCGCCTTGGGCTGGGCGAGCGCATCCGCCAGATCATTCCGGCCGAAGTGAGCCTTCCGGCTCCGGGCCAGGGCGCGCTTGGCATTGAAATCCGCAAGGGCGACCAGAAGCTCGAAGAAGCGCTCGCCTTCATCAATTCTCCTGAAACCCGCGCCTGCTGCATGGCCGAACGCGCCGTGTCGCGCGCGTTGGGCGGCTCCTGCCAGGTGCCGCTCGCGGCCTACGCCATCGTTGAAAACGGTGAGCTTTGGCTTCGCGCGCTCGTCGGCAACCACAAGGAAGGCAAGGCCGCCTTCACCGAAGCCCGCGGCCCGATCGCCGATCCGGAAGCGCTCGCCGCGCGCGTCGTTGAAGATCTGCGCCGCCAGGGCGCGGAGGACTATCTGAAGGCCTGCCTGGGATGACAGAACAGCAATCAGCAGCTTCCCGCCCGGTCATCTTGATGCGTCCGGGCGAGGCGAACAACCGGCTCGCCGAGCTCCTTGAGCACGAGGGCGTGCACGCCGTGCGCTGGCCCGCCTTCTCGATCGAGCTCCCCGAAGAGCGCGATCACATCACCGAGCGCCTCGCCAACCTCGACGACGTCGAGATGGTGGTGCTCCCGAGCCCGGCCTCGGTCGCCGCCGCCGCCCACTGGGTGCGCGAGTGGCCCGAGCACATCACGCTCGCCACGGTGGGCGAGGGTACGGCGCGCGTGATCCGCGCGGCCTGGGGCCCGAAGGTGAAGCTTCTCTACCCCGAGGGCGATGCGTCGCAGTCAGGGAGCGAAGCCCTCTGGTCCCTCGTGCAGGCGCACGGCGCTCCGTCGCGCGTGCTCTTCCTGCGCGGGCAGACGGGCCGCGAGTGGCTTCCCGAGCAGTTCCGCAGCATCGGCAGCGACGTGGTGGTGCTCACCACCTACATCCGCGTGCCGCTCGAACTCTCCGTGCAGCAGCTCCACCGCCTCGAAAAGGGCGTCTCGGGCCCGTCGCCGTTGGTCTACATCACGAGCACCGACGCGGTCGACGTGCTGATCCACGCCGTGAAGCCCGTGCCGGGCGCGCGCGAATGGCTGAGCCGGGGCAAGGCGCTTACGATTCATCCGCGCGTTGAGGCGCGGCTCCACGAAGCGGGCATCGAATCGGTCGAGCTCATCAGCCCCGACGAAACCGAAGTGGTGGCGAGGGTGCTCGCCAACCTGCGCGACTGACGTCTGCCGGCAGGTCGCTCAAGCCCATCAAGGCAAAGGCCCGGGAGCTTCAAGCGCCCGGGCCTTTCGTCATCTTGATGCAGCGAGCGGGTTACTGCTTCATCATGTCGAAGAACTCGTCGTTGGTCTTCGTCTTCTTCAGCTTGTCGAGAAGGAATTCCATCGCCTCGATCTCATCCATGTCGTAGATGAACTTGCGCAGCACCCAGGTCTTCTGGAGCACTTCCGGATCGAGCAGGAGCTCTTCGCGGCGCGTGCCCGAACGCGTGAGGTTGATGGCCGGGAAGACGCGCTTTTCGGCCATACGGCGCTCGAGGTGGATTTCGTTGTTGCCCGTGCCCTTGAATTCTTCGTAGATCACGTCGTCCATGCGCGAACCCGTGTCGATCAGGGCCGTGCCGATGATCGTGAGGGAGCCGCCTTCCTCGATGTTGCGTGCGGCGCCGAAGATGCGCTTCGGGCGCTCGAGCGCATTGGCGTCGACGCCGCCCGTGAGGACCTTGCCCGAGGACGGAATCACCTGGTTGTAGGCGCGCGCGAGACGCGTGATCGAGTCGAGAAGCACCACCACGTCGCGCTTGGATTCCGCAAGGCGCTTCGCCTTTTCGATCACCATTTCGGCGACCTGCACGTGGCGCACGGCGGGTTCGTCGAACGTGGCGGCGATCACTTCGCCGCGGATCGTGCGCTGCATTTCCGTCACTTCCTCGGGGCGCTCGTTCACGAGGAGCACCATCAGGACGGCGTCGGGGTAGTTCGCTGAGATCGAGTGGGCAATGTGCTGCAGGAGCACGGTCTTGCCCGACTTCGGGGGCGCCACGATGAGCGAGCGCTGGCCCTTGCCGATGGGGGCGAACATGTCGATGATGCGGCCCGTCAGGTTTTCGTCGCCGCGCATGTCGCGCTCGAGCTTGAGGTGCTTGTTCGGGAAGATCGGCGTGAGGTTCTCGAAGAGCATGCGGTGCTTGAGCGCCTCGGGCGGGAGATCATTCACCGTGTCGACGCGCACGAGGGCGAAGTAGCGCTCGCCGTCCTTCGGAATGCGCACCTCGCCCTCGATCGAGTCGCCCGTGTGGAGGTTGAAGCGGCGGATCTGAGAGGGAGAGATGTAGACGTCGTCCGTGCTCGCCATGTAGCTCGTTTCGGGCGAACGCAGAAAGCCGAATCCGTCGGGAAGGATTTCGAGCGTGCCGTCGCCGTAGATGGTTTCGCCGAGCTTGGCCTTCTTCTTCAGAATGGCGTACATGAGCTCCTGCTTGCGCATGCGTTGGGCGTTGTCGATTTCAAGCGACTCGGCCATATCGAGGAGCTGGGAGACGTGAAGGGCTTTGAGGTCGGAAAGGTGCATGATCTTCAAGGACCAGGAGGACGCCGGGCATGCTTTCTGCGAGGTGCGGAAGGCCTGGACCTCGAGTGTGCCTTGAGGGGCGCAGCTCGAAGAAGAGCCTTCAGCGGCATGCGGACGCGCACCTGGGCGGTGCGTCCTGCTGCGGAAAAGGAAAATTTTGTTGGGGTGGGACGGCTCGAGGATTCGGAACCGCGGGGGCGCTTCGACGCTTCGCAGACGTGCGGAGCCCTCAGGCGCAGCGGACGATGCGCGCGCAGAGGAGGTCGGTTGGGAGCGGCTGAAAGCGCCTGGAAATGGATGCGGCTGCAGTCGGAAGACAGCCGCATGGTGCTCCTGAGGCAAAGGAGTGCGGGCTAGGGAAGCGCTTCGAATCTTTTCGAGGCCTTCAGCGAGGCGCCCGCGCCGGCCGTGCAGCCGAAGAGCAAAGCGGCGCCTGAAGTCAATCAGAAGCGCCGCTCTGAGAACCCGGTATTTTAGAGGTTCTTTTCAATGAACGCATCGAGCGTGGCCTGGTCGCAGGCGCCCGTGCGCTGGTCGAGCACTTCGCCCTTCTTGAAGGCGATGATGGTCGGGATGCCGCGCACGCCGTACTGGGCGGCCTTGTCGGAGGCTTCGTCGCAGTTGTACTTGGCGATCACGGCGCGGCCTTCGAACGTTTCAGCGGCCTGTTCGAGGCGCGGAGCGAGCATGCGGCAGGGGCCGCACCAGGGGGCCCAGAAGTCGACGAAGACGGTCGTTTCGCTGTTGACGGCTTCGTCGAAGTTCTGATCGTTGACGTGAAGGATTTCGGTCATGTTTGGTCTCCTAAGGCCGGAGGCGCAGTCGGCGCTTCATGCGCGCATCGCCCTCTTCGGGCGAGGCGCCTTCCGGCAGCGGTAGAGGAATTGGGAATCCGGAGGCGCTGCCCGAAGCGGCGCTTGAGGACGCTTGCAGCAAAGGGCGGACCGGATCCGCGAGGACTGCCGAAGATACTATCACTCATACTCCTGCGATTGAACCCGGCTTATCGGAGGGGAGTGCAAAATTTTGCAATTGCTCGCTCTTTCCCCTATACTGCCCGACTTGGCGGGTCCCCTCGCATGCGCGCCCCGGAAACCTGGTCAGGTCGGGAACGAAGCAGCCATACCGGTGTGCGTGCAGTGCCGAGGATAAGGCTCGCCATTTTCGTATCTGCAGATTCCGCAGGCTTCTCCCCGTTTGCGGCGTGGAGGGTTCCAAGCGCCCGAGCCGTTAGAATGGGCCTTCGCAGGAATCGAAATGATCGGCGGCCCGCTCCCGCGGGATCATGAGACCGATCGGACCAACCGGGGGCCCTGGAGCCCTCAGAAGTCTTTCTCACATGAGCAGCTACCAGGTACTCGCCCGCAAGTGGCGCCCCCATGATTTTGAATCCATCGTCGGTCAGGACCACGTGGTGACGGCGCTTACGCGCGCGCTCACCGAGGGGCGGCTTCACCACGCTTATCTCTTCACCGGCACTCGCGGCGTAGGCAAGACCACGATCTCGCGCATCTTCGCCAAGGCCCTCAACTGTCAGGGCGCGGATGGCAAGGGCGGCGTCACGGCCCACCCGTGCGGCGTCTGCGAAGCCTGCCGCGCGATCGACGAGGGCCGGTTCGTCGACTACATCGAAATGGACGCGGCCTCGAACCGCTCGGTCGAGGACATGACGCAGCTCCTTGAGCGCGCGATGTACGCGCCCACTGAAGGCCGCTTCAAGGTCTACATGATCGACGAAGTGCACATGCTCTCGAGCACGGCCTTCAATGCGATGCTGAAGACCCTTGAGGAGCCGCCTGAGTACGTGAAGTTCATCCTCGCCACGACGGACCCGCAGAAGGTGCCCGTCACGGTGCTCTCGCGCTGCCTGCAGTTTACGCTGCGCAACATGACGCCGATGGGGATCGTCGAGCATCTCGAGAAGATTCTCGGCGAAGAGAAGATCGGCTTCGAGCGCCAGGGGCTGAGGCTCATCGCCGAGGGTGCGCGCGGCTCCATGCGCGACGCGCTCTCGCTCCTCGATCAGGCGATCGCCTACTCGGGCGGCACGGTGACCGACAGCTCGGTGCGCACCATGCTCGGCCTCTCGTCGGCAAGCGCTCTGGGCGGGCTCCTTCGCGCGCTTTCGCAGGGCGACGCCTCGAAGATGATTGCGCTCGCCGACCAAATGGTGGTCGACGGCGTCTCCTTCGCAGAGGCGCTCCGCGGGCTTGCCGCCATGCTCCACAAGATTGCGCTCCTGCAGCGCGTGAAGGATGCGGTGGCGCCGGATTCCCCCGAATATCCGGAGCTTGTCGAGCTTTCAACGCTTCTCTCGCCCGAAGAGGTGCAGCTCTACTACCAGATCGCGCTCACGGGCAGGAACGACCTCGCACTTGCGCCCGACGAATACGCGGGCTTCACGATGACGCTTCTGCGCATGCTCGCCTTCAAGCCTGCCGGCGCCCGCGCGGTGCCCGCGCCTCGGACGGCGCCGGCGCAGGCTGCGGCGCCAGCGGCTCCTGCCGCTTCCGCTCAGGCGCAGCCGGTGCAGCCTGCTCCTCAGATGGCGCCGGAGCCGCCGCCCTTCATTCCCGACGGGCCTGGAGCCGGCGGGGGAGAGCCCCGCGCCGGCTGAGACGACTCCCCGGGCGCAGCCCTCAAGCGGCGCGCCCCTCAGCTGGCGGGAAATCATTGCGGGAGCAGGACTCGCAGGCCCCCTGAAGGTGCTTGCGGCCGAGTCGCAGGTGATTGAGCTCACCCGCGATCGCGTACAATTGCGCCTCGGCGTGCAGTCGCTCGTCACCGAGACGAACCGCAGGTTCCTCGAGGAGCGCCTGAAGGCCTATTTCGGCCGGCCGTTCCACGTGATCTTTGAAGCGGGCGCGGCGGAGGCGGGCGCGACGGTGGCCGACAGCGAGCGGCGCGAGCGCGCCGAAGA
>Cebus_capucinus_imitator_PRJNA485217_SSR105__coassemble_527_pt1 | contig 15237 bp, 10 predicted proteins | sample Cebus_capucinus_imitator_PRJNA485217_SSR105__metabat2_low_PE_013 | metagenome-assembled genome bin Cebus_capucinus_imitator_PRJNA485217_SSR105 | reverse complement strand
GACCACTCGACCAATACCGGCGTCTGTTGCGGCGAGGCCGAGCGGCATCAAGCCTGCACGCTGCGCGGCGCCTCGAAGCGCCAAGCTGCAGGCGCCTGCGAGCGCTCCCGCGATGACGGGCATGTCTTCGGCAGGACTCACGCGAAGCCCGTCGACACGCTCGATCTTGCGGCCGAGTTCCTTCATGAGGGCGTCGACCTCCACGCCGCCGCCGTGGACGAGAACGATCTTTGGAGCCGATTCGGACGCCGCAAATCGGGCGAGCCCCTGAAAGAAGGCCTCCAACGCGTCGTGCGCTTCGAGGGCCTTCCCGGAAAGCTTCAGAACAATGGCGCTCGTTGGCTGAGCGTGCCTCTCTTCAGTCATGACTCTTCCTCGTTCTCAGAGCAGCGCCTGCGTTTCGGGCAAGCCGAAGCGCAGGTTCATCACCTGTACGGCCTGGCCGGCCGCGCCCTTCAGCAGATTGTCGATCGCCGAAACGACGACGGCGTAGGCGCCGTCTTCATCCACCGTGAAGCCGATGTCGCAGAAGGGCTGATTCTGAACGTCGCCCAACTTCGGCAGATCGGCGTGCAGGCGCACGAGGGGCTTGCCCGCATATGCCTTTTCATAAACCTCTCGGATCTGAGCAGCGGCGGCTTCCTTCGTGAGGTCTCCCGAGAGCTTCACCGTGATGGTGGCGAGAATCCCGCGCTTGAAGGGCCCCAGGTGCGGCGTGAAGATCACGGGGCACCCGAGGTGCGTCTCGATCTCAGGGCGATGGCGGTGCGTGAAGACGCCGTAGGCCGAGAGGCTCACTTCGCAGAAGCCGCTCGAGAGCTTAGCTTTGCGCCCGGCGCCGGATACGCCCGAAACCGCGTCGATCACAGGCTTCATGGTGCGGTCGACGAGCCCGGCGTCAATGAGGGGCTTCAGCGCCAATTGCGAGGCCGTCGGGTAGCAGCCAGGGAGCGACACGATGCGGGCTCCCGAAAGCTTCTCGCGGTCGACGAACTCGGCGAGCGAATAGACGGCTTCCTGAAGAAGCTCGGGATGCGCGTGCTCGAACCCGTAGTACTTCGGATAGTCGGCGAGGTTGGGGAGTCGATAGGCGCCCGAGAGATCGAACACCACGGCGCCGGCCGCGGTGAAGACGGGTGCGAGCGACGCGCTCACGGCGTGTTCGGTGGCAAGAAAGACGGCGTCGACCCCTTGGGCGGCTGCGGCGTCCGTCATGGGCTCAAGCCTCAGATCCGTGCGGCCGAAGAGGCGCCCGTCGATTTCCGAGATGGGGCGGCCGGCGTCGGCGCTCCCGGCGGAAACGTAGAGGTGCTTGAGCTCAACCTGCGGGTGCTTCAAAAGCAGTCCCACGAGCTCCGACCCGGCATAGCCGCTTGCGCCCACGACGACGGCGCGGATTTTCTTGGGTTCCGTCATGACTCTCTTCCTTCGAGTGATTCAGCCAAGTCCGAAGGTCAGAGGCCTGCGGGCTTTGAAAACGTCCAACTGCAGAAAGACTTTCAGGCATTGCCGGGTTTTCGTCCTCAGAACATCTCCCAATCTGCATTGATCGACGAGGAAGCTTCGCGCAAAAAGATCCTGCCGTCCGCCCGAGACGCCTTAGTCGTCGACGCGAATCCCGAGCGAACGGAGAAACTCCGCCGCGCCTCCGGAAAGCCGGCTCCAGAAGGATTCGCCGCCCGTGAAGAGCGCGCCGTCGAAAGCGTCCGGGTGCGTGAACTTCCCTTCAGCACCCGAAGCCGCCCAGTAGGACTGATGGTCGTTGTCGATCACGTCGTCGATTTCGGGGCGCGTCCAGCAGCTCGCTCCGCTCGAGCTCATGAAGCTGCTCGTCGCGTGATCGTGCCGGCCGAAGAAGCCGTGGACATCCATCCCGGCATGGCAGCCGTCATCGAAGGCAGACGATTCGTGGAAGTCGTCGTGCGCGCAGCCGCTCGCGTCCTCCGTGCCGTAAGCCTCAGGAGCCCCAGAAGCTTCATAAGCGCCGCCGCAGCCGAAAGCGTTCTCGTGATCGCCCCCGTTCGCATCAAACGAGCCTGAACCTAAATTCTCAAAGTGGTCGTCGTGCCCGAATACGTCGTGCGAGAACTCGTCGCTCCAGGAATCAAACGAAGCGCCGAAGTCGTCCTCCCAGCCGCAGCTGTCGCGCAGCACCCCCGTCGTGAAGGACCGTACGCGGGCGGGCGTTTCATAAGCGTCAGCTTCCATCATCAAGGCACTCCTTGTTTGTTCTCATTGGGTTCGCAAATCTTCGAGGCGCGGCCGCTTCGAGCTGCGCCCTTCAGAAGCAACTATCCGCACCCATGCGTCATTCATAGGTGCATGCAGACTTCGTTCGCGAGAGATCACGCAAAGAAGTGATGGGTAATAAGGCAATACAATCCTCAAAAACCACCACCCTTTTCCAAGGCAGAAAAAGGAACAGAAGCAAAATGGCAAACCACCGCGTCCGCAGCTGCGGCATCAACATCGGCATTCTCCCGACGGGGAAATTCAACGCGATCACCGACGTCCCGGGCGTCAAGGTGGGACAGGCAACGCTCGAAGATGAAAAGCTCGGCATGCACACGGGCGTCACGGCCATCCTCCCCCACGGCGGCAACCTCTTTCAGGAGAAGGTGCCCGCAGGCGTCTTCGTCGGGAACGGCTTCGGCAAGTCCGCGGGCATCCCGCAGGTGAATGAACTCGGCACGCTCGAAACGCCCGTCGTCCTCACCAATACGCTCAATGTCGCCGCAGGGATCGAGGGCGTGGTCGACTGGACGCTCGAGCAGGCCGGCAACGAATCGGTGAAGAGCGTCAACGCCTTCGTGGGCGAAACCAACGACGGCCGCGTGAACGACATCCGCGCACGCTTTGTCTCACCCGAAGACGTCCTCGAAGCCATCCGCTCGGCCGAGTCTGGCCCCGTCGAGGAAGGCTGCTGCGGCGCGGGCACGGGCACCGTCGCCTTCGGCTTCAAGGCCGGGATCGGTACGGCGTCGAGGAAGCTCCCCGAATCGCTCGGCGGCTGGACCGTGGGCGTCCTGGTGCAGGCCAACTTCGGGGGCTTTCTCTCCGTCAAGGGCGTCGAAGTGGGCCGCCAGTTGGGCGGGTGGGCCCAGCAGAAGCTCCTCACCGAACGGATGCCCGAGGGCTGGGCCGAGCGCGTGAAGGACGTCGCGGGCTCCGCCGACGGCTCGATCATGATGATTGCGGCAACCGACGCGCCGCTCACCCAACGCAATTTGGAGCGCCTCGCCGAGCGCGCCTTCATGGGCATGACCCGCACGGGCGGCATTGCTTCGAACGGCTCGGGCGACTTCGCGCTCGCCTTCTCCACCGCCCCCTCGATGAGGAGCCGCCACGACGCTCCCTACGGCACGCTCGAGGGCGGTCCCACAGTGCGAAACGACGACATGACGCCGCTCTTCATGGCCGCGATCGAGTCGACTGAGGAAGCGATCCTCAACGCGCTCTTCGCCGCCCACGACGTTCAAACCTACAAGGGCGAGATCGTGAGGGCCCTGCCGCGCGAAGAGGTTCTTGGGATGCTCGAGCGCGCGTGCGTCCTCGCGCACGATTGATCCTTCGCGCCCAAAGTCCCGGACGCTGGCCTTTCTCCCCCCCCCCTCCCCCCGGCGCCCGGCTCCTTCATGATCAACGGAGATCCGGATGCACACCTTTCTCCTACAGACCGCAAGCTCCGTCGCGCTCCTCGTCTGGGGCGCCTACATGGTGAAGACGGGGATCCTGCGCACCTTCGGCGAGTCGCTGCGCCTCTGGCTCTCCACGCGGCTCACGAACCGATGCGCGGGCTTCGGCGCGGGCATGGGGCTCGCGATGCTCCTTCAGAGCTCGACCGCCTCGGCGCTTCTCGTTGCAGGCCTCCAGGCGGGCGGCCTCGTCACCACCGCCATCGCGCTCTCGGCCGTGCTCGGCGCCGACCTCGGAAGCGCCCTCGTCGCGCGCATTCTCACCCTCAACATCTCCGGCCTCATTCCGGTGCTCCTCATCATCGGAACGTTCCTTTTCCTGAAGCGCATGGAAAAGCGCGCCGGGCAGTTCGGGCGCCTGCTCCTCGGGTTTGCGTTCGTGCTTCTGGCGCTGCAGAACATCATGGCCTCGACCGAGCCCATGCGCGCGAGTCCGCTCGTGGTGGAGGCGCTCGCCAAGCTCCCCGAATATCCGCTTCTCGCCGCGGGTGCGGGGATCGTCTGCGCGCTTCTCTTCTTCTCGAGCCTCGCGGTGGTGGCGGTGACGGCTTCCGCGGTCGCCAACGGCATGCTCCCCGCCGAGTCCGCGCTCTGGGTGGTGCTCGGCGCCAATCTCGGCAGCGCCCTTCTGGCCGCGCTCACGACCGCTGGGGCTTCCACCGTCGCCCGAAAGGCCCCCATCGGCAACTTCTTCTTCCGCGTGTGCGGGTTCATTGCGGGCGCGGGGCTCTTGTGGCTTCTCCCGCAGGTGGGCGGCCTATTCGTTGAATTGGGGTCCATTGGGGCCGCAGAAGCCGCAGAGGCGGCCGCCTCGGGAAGTGCCGACGGCGTGATTCTCTTTCACGTCGCCTACAACACGCTCGTGGGCACGGTCGGCCTCTTCTTCATCGAGCCCGTCGCCCGCTGCATCGACCGGCTCTTCCCCGCAGCCGCAAAGACCGACGACTTTGAGGTCAGGCTCCTATCGAAGGAAAACCTCGTTTCGAGCAGCACGGCGCTCGCCATGGTGCGCCGCGAGAACGCCGTCACGGCCGAGCTCTTCAAGAAGCACTGGGATGCGCTGAGGCCCCTCATCAAGGAGAATCCGCCGTTGGGCGAACTCATCGCCTTCAAGGAGCGCCGCAAGCTCCTCGACCGCCGGTGCCGCGCGGTATCGAAGGCCCTCACTATCGTCGTGCGCGAAGACCTCTCGGACGACATGGTGGCCGAGTGGCAGGGGCTCGCCGCCGCCAACGACGCCTTCCGCTTCGCGGTGGAGACGATGGGCCGCATCGTGGATCTCCTGCGCAAGAAGAAGATCCGCCGCGAGCTCTTCTTCAGCCCGCAAGGCGCCGAAGAGCTCGACGAAGAGCACCAGGTCGTCTCCGCCCACATTCAGCTCCTCGCCGAGCTCCTCACGAGCACGCAGGCCGAAGAGATCGCGAGGCTGCGCCGAGAGCTCCTCTTGGGTGAATCAGCCGCCGCCGCGGACACGCCCGAGTTGGTCTCCCGGCACATGGCCCGCGTCGACCAGGGAAGTCCCCTCTCGATGGAGACGAACGCGCTCCACGTCGATCTGCTCCTGCTCTTTCACCGCGTCGACGGGATCCTCGCCAACGGCGTGAGGGGCCGGTGATCTTCGGGCGGTGTGCTGAGAACGCTCAGGCGCCGCTCGAGAATCGGCACCCACAATAAAGAAGAAGGCCGCGCTCGGGTGATCCCGGCACGGCCTTCTTGTTGGATGGTGCGTGAAGCTTTCTGAAGAAGCCCGCATCCGAAAAACGAGCGGGCTTTCTTCTTGTCAAGCGCTTCAGGACTTGGCGTCCGTCTTGGCTTCGGCCTCACCTTCAGCCTTTACTTCCGTCTGCGGCGCTTCCTCGGGCTTGGCGGGGTCTTCACGCACTTCGGCCGCTTCAGATTCAGCCGCAGGGGCGGGCTTCGCTTCTTCGCGCACTTCAGGAGCCGCGGGCGCTGCAGGAGCCGCAGGAGCCGGAGCCGCTTCAGGCTGAGAAGCTTCAGCTGCCGGCGCGTCCTTCATGCGGGCAAACGGATTCTTCATGCCCTTGAGGGACCCAAGCGGGTTGAAGCCCTTCATGGCGCCGAAAAGCTTGGACTTGGCGGAACCCTTGGTCGAGGCTTCAGCGCCATGGTCGGCCTGAGACTCGTCGTTCGCGCCGTCGCCGGCGTCGGCTTCAGCAGCATGCGCCTGTTCGGCGGCTTGAGCGGCAGCTTCGGCCGCGCCCTTGCAGACCGGATTGCCGAGCGTGATGCCCGCACGCATGGCGGCGGCCGTCTGCGCGGAGATGAGTCGGGCGGAGGCTTCCACGGTCGAGAGGAAGGTCACCTTCTCCATCTTCACTTCCGGCCAGATGCCGCGGGAAGTGGCGGCCACGACGATCGGCAGATCGGGCGAAACGCGGCGGGCCGCTTCAGCGATGCGCAGCGACTCGGCGCCGGAATCAAGGAGAACGAGGAGCTTGGCGTTGTGCAGATGCGCATGAATCCACGTTTCCTCCGTGCTCGGGTCGCCCACGACCACCGAAACCTTGCTGTCGGCAAGCGCCTTGGCGTCGGCCTCGTCGGAGCAGACGGCCACAACCGGAATGCTGCTCTCTTCAAGAGAAGCAGCAAGGCGGTCAAGGAGCGGACCGGAGCCGGCGACCACCGCCTGGCCCTGGAGCTTTTCGGCTTCCGTGTCGGCGGGGAGCTGTTCGAACGGAGCCTGGCGCATGGCGGCGCGGCGCGCCCACGCGAAGCGCGAGGTGAGCCAGCGGCTGATACGGGGCTCCGCGCCGAAGAAGAAGGGATTGAGGGCGATCGAGAGGATCGCGCCCGCGACGACCAAGTTCACCATCGACATGTCGGCGAGGCCGAGTTCAACCGCCTGCCCGATCAGGATGAAGGAGAATTCGCCGATCTGCGCGAGGGCCACCGCGGCGGTGAGCGCCGTGTGAAGCGGATAGCGCATGGCGTAGACGAGAAAGAACGCCCCGATCGACTTGCCGAAGAGAATGATGATGAGGACCGTGAGGACTTCAAGCGGGCTCTCGAGCAGGATGTGCCAGTCAAAGAGCATGCCGACGCCCACGAAGAAGAGCACGGCGAAGGCGTCCTGAAGCGGCAGCGACTCCTGGGCCGCGCGGTGCGCGAAGCGGCTTTCGCGCATCACCATGCCGGCGAAGAAGGCGCCGAGCGCGAAGCTCACGTGGAAGACTTCCGCGGCGCCATAGGCGACGCCCACGGCGGCGGCGAGCACGAAGAGCGTGAAGAGCTCGCGCGAACCCGTGCGGGCGACCTGGCCCATCGCCCAGGGCAGGACCTTCCTGCCCACGACGAGCATGATGACCACGAAGAGCGCCGCATTGAAGAGCGTCTGCCCGATCAGCCAGAAGATGTCGGCATTGGCGAGACGCGCGCCCGCACCGGGCGTGCCCGGCATCATGAGGCTCGCAAAGGGCGGCAGAAGCACGAGGATGACGACAGTCGCGATGTCTTCAACCACGAGCCAGCCCACGGCAATGCGCCCGTCGGGGCTCGTGAGCTTGCCGCGGACGTCAAGCGCCTTCAGAAGCACCACGGTCGAAGCGCACGAGAGCGAGACGCCGAGCACAATTGCTTCGGCCCAGTGCCGGTCGAAGAACCAGTGCGCAAAGCACGCCCCCATGACGGTGGCGATCGTCATCTGGAGCACGGCGCCGGGAACGGCGATGCCCTTCACGGACCAGAGGTCCTTCAAGGAGAAGTGGAGGCCCACGCCGAACATCAGCAGCATGACGCCGATTTCGGAGAGCTGGGAGGCCAGAGCCGCGTCGGCCACGAGCCCGGGCGTGTACTTGCCCGCGGCAATGCCCGCGAGCAGATAGCCCACGAGCGCCGGTGATCGGAAGAACCTCTCCGCAATGAAGCCGAACACGAGGGCTAGAGAAAAGGCGATGACAATCGTCGAAATCAGAGGAAGAGAATGTTCCATCGAGCGCTCTCTGGTGGAAGTTGATGGCGGTGAAAAGACGGATCCGCCGCAGCGTAAAAGTATAGCTTTTTGAGGCAGATGCTATTGCCTTCATGGCCTCAATAATTGTTTTCTTTAAGCATCAAGCAACAACATATTTCCAATGAAAACAAAGGCTCTTCATTTTGGCAGCCGACGTGCCGCGGGTTAACACCTGCATTCGCGCACCGACCGCCCGCGCATCGGCATCCCAGGCGCATTCAAAGCCCGTAGAATCGCGGTAAGAAGAATCGTTTGCGGCCTTCGAGCCGCGCCAGCTCGGCCGAGCGCTCTTCGAGAGCAGCCTTGGGCTCCGAAGGAGAAAACGCTCGGCTGCGTTCATGAAGAAAATGACTGACTCGACGGAAGATCAACAGCAATCCGAACCCGGGGGCGCCCCGGCTCAAGCCAAACCTCAGCCTGCCGCGGCCGCGGCTGCCGTTGCGGCCGCGCGCACGGGCATCCGCCAGCAGGCGGGCGCGCCCTCAGTTGCGGGTGCTCAACGCCAGCAGGTGCGCCTCTTTGCAGTCGTTCCCGTCTACGACCAGCCCGCGAAGCTCGCGGCCGTCGTGCAGCAGCTCCGCCACCTGGGGCTCCCGGTCGTGCTCGTCGACGACGGCTCGCACGAACCCACGAAGAGCCTCTGCGACCGCCTCGCCGCCCCGCAGGTGAAGGTCGTTCACCACGCGGTCAACCAGGGCAAGGGCGGCGCCGTCATGACGGGCTTCAAGACCGCCGGCCGCATGGGGGCGACCCACGTGCTTCAGATCGACGCCGACGGCCAGATCGACTTCTCCGCCGTTCCGAACCTCATCCGGCTCTCGGCCAAATACCCGCACGCGCTCATCTGCGGCGCGCCGCAGTTCGATGCTTCGGCGCCGAGCTCGCGCAAATGGGGCCGGCGCGTCACGAATTTCTGGTGCTCGATCAATTCGCTCTCGATGGATTTCGCCGACGCCATGTGCGGCCTGCGCGTCTATCCGCTCGACTCGGCCCTTGCCGTCTGCGAGAACGCGAAGCTCGGCCGTCGCATGGACTTCGATCCCGAAATCCTCGTGCGCCTCCTCTGGGCAGGCGTGCGCGTCAAAAACGTAGCCGTCTCCGTCACCTACCCCGAAGACGGGGTCAGCCACTTCGCGCCCTTCAAGGACACGATGCGCATCAGCTGGATGCACACGAAGCTCTTCCTTCAGATGGCGACCCGCATGCCGATCATTCTCTGGTCGCGCATGTTCGGGTGGGCGCCGGTGTGCGAGCGCGACGACGCGCAGGCCGGCGGCGCAAAGACCGCCAAGGCGCCCCGCGCTGCCGCTGCCTCGCCCGCTGCTGCCGCTGCCTCGCCCGCTGCTGCCGCCGCCAAGTCCGTAGCCGCTCAGAAGGCCGCGAAGCCCGCCGCCACGACGGTGAAGCCTCCCGTGAAGCCGGTTCCGAAGCGCCCGCCGATGACGCCTGAAGAGGACGAGCGCGCCCGCCGCGCCTTCCATGCGGCTGAGGTCGCCAAACGGAACGCCGACCGCGCAATCGCCGAGATCGACCTCGCGGCGAGCCGCAAGTCCGCGGACGACGCCAACCGCTAGACGCTTCGAAGCAATGGCTGACGACAAGTCCCGATCCGCGCCCGATGGCGCACCGGCGGAGGCGCCGAAGCGCCCGGAGTGGCCGACGCTCGCGGAACGCACGAACGTCCTCGGCATCCGGATCCTCCTCTTCACGCACCGGCATTTGGGCGATGCGCCCTTCCGCTTCATGCTGCGCATCGTGCTCGCCTGCTACTGGCTCACCTCCCCGCGTCTGCGCCGGGTAGTTGCCGACTACCAGCGCAGAACCGACGCGGCGGCGCCGTTTCTTGAGCGGCTGTTTGGAAAAAGCGCGCCGGGGTTCCACTCCGGCCTCGCGCAGCTCGAGCGCTTTTCGCTTGCCATTCTTGAGAAATTCCGCGCGCTCTCGGGCTCGGGCGACGCGGCGGACCTCGAAGTGTATGGTCACGAACCGCTCACGGCCGACGCGCCCGATCAGGGGGCGGTGATCCTCACCTCGCACACGGGCTGCCAGGAGCTCTTGTCGCAGGCTTCCGCCGACTACTGCGCGCATCCCATCGTCATCCTGCAGCATACGGCCCACGCGAGGCACTTCAACGAGCTCCTCGAGCGCGCCGGAGCGCGGCCGCCGAAGGTGGAGATCTTCGAGATCGGCGCGGCGCTCTCGCCCGCGCTCGTGATGGAATTGGCGGACCGCGCGGCTGAGGGCGCCTACATCGTGCTCGCGGGCGACCGCACGCCTATGGGGTCGGACGCGGCCGAAGCTGTGCCCTTCTTCGGCGCCCCCGCGCGCTTTCCAACGGGCGGCGCTCTTTTGGCCGATCTTCTCGGCGTGCCGCTTAGGATGATGGTCTGCACGCGACCCAACGTGAAGGTCCGCCGCTACCGCGTCCGCTTCTTTGAACTCGCCCCGGCCGGACGCGTCCCGAGAAAGCGCCGCCAGGAGCACCTCCGAAACATGGCGGCCCGCTACGCTGAAAATCTCGAATCTGAACTCAAGGCGAGTCCGCTCGACTGGGCCAACTACTACGACTTCTGGGAGAGCCTCAAGTGAACATCATGAAGGCAGCCATTCACTCTCTTCTGCATGCCTCTAGGGCAGCTTCTTCCATTGCCTCCGTCGCTTCCGTCGCTTCCGCCGCCTGCACTGCGGTCCTCGCGGCAGGCCTCTTCTCTCTCTCCGCTCCGGCGGCTGCGGCCCAGGCTTCAGCCCCGACGGCTGCCGCAGCACCGAGCACCGGCCTCTCGGCGAAAGCGCAGGCGCTCCTCGCGCCGCTCGCGGCCAAGCGCGTTGAAGGGAAGTTCGAAGAGTCGCGCACGGTGCCGGGCTTTCCGAAGCCCATGGTGACGCAAGGGATCTTCACGCTTGAGGGCGAGCGCCTCGTCTGGGAAGCGCAGAAGCCCTTTCCGTCGCTCATGACCGTCAACCCCGAAGGCGTCTTCATTGAAGTCGCGGGCGAGAAGCAGGCACTCACTGCCGCCGAAATCCCTGCGGTCGGGCGCATCTGCACGCTTCTCACGAGCGTGATGGGCGGGCGGTTCGACGCCCTGGCCGAGCTCTTCGACGTGAAGGTGACGCCGGAAGCCGGCAAGGTATTCATCCAGGCGCAGCCGAAGTCGCCCGAGCTCGCGCAGGCCATGGCGCTGATTGAGGCTGAAGCGGGCGCTCACCTCGAGAAGCTCGTGATGACGGGTCCGCAGGGCGACATCGCGACGATCCGCTTCACGGAGGTCAAGGTCGAGCGCTGAACGCCGTCAGTCAAGCCGCAGGAAGGCCGAAGGAAAGCCGCAAAACCTAAATAGAGAGAAGGCCGATCCCGAGACGCGGGCATCGGCCTTCTTCATTTCCTCCATCCGGCGTCTCCGCCCTCAGGGCCTCATTCGCGCTCAATGGCGCCCAAGTCGGAGGGGAGCCGCAGGTCGCCGCGCGGCGACAAGGCCACCGACCCGATCTTCGGGCCGTCGGGCATGGCGCTCCGCTTGAACTGCTGCATGTAGAAGCGCCTGAAGAACGTCTCCGCCGTCTTCTTGAGAAGCGCTTCGTCCGTCTCGGGGAACGCAATGCGGGCGAGCTTCTCGATCTTCGCGCGTCCGAACCCCGACTTCATCAAGTGGCAGAGGAAGAAGTCGTGGAGCGCATAGGGCCCGATCGTGCTTTCGGTCGACTGGATGCGGCCGGCCGCGTCGGGCGGAAGCAGTTCAGGGCTGATCTCGGTCGAGAGGACGTCTTCGAGCACGTCCTTCAATTCCGGGTGCATGTCTGCGTAGGTGCGCACGAGGTGCTGCACGAGGGTCTTCGGGACGCCGGCGTTCACGGCGTACATCGACATGTGGTCGCCGTTGAAGGTCGCCCAGCCGAGCGCAAGCTCGCTCATGTCGGAAGTGCCGAGCACGATGGCGCCGGTGCTGTTGGCGACGTCCATCAGGATCTGCGTGCGCTCGCGCGCCTGCGCGTTCTCAAAGACCACGTCGTAGCAGTCCTCGGGGTGTCCGATGTCGGCAAAATGCTGCCGGCAGGCCGGACGGATGTCGATCGTCCGCGCTTCGATGCCGAGCTTCTCCATCAGGATGTCGGCGCTGCGGCGCGTTCCTGCGGACGTCCCGAACCCAGGCATCGAGATGCCGAGGATGTTCGTGCGGGGGAGCCCCATCTCATCCATGGCGGCGGCCGCCACGAGAAGCGCGAGCGTGCTGTCGAGCCCGCCCGAGACGCCGATCACGAGGCGCTCGATGCCGATGTTCCTGAGGCGCCCAACGAGCCCCGCGTATTGCATCCGGAGAATCTCTTCGGCGCGCTCGCGGCGCTTTTGCGCGTTCTTCGGAATGAAGGGCGTCGGATCGACTTTTTCGGGCCAGCGCTCGATTCGAGCCGACGGCGTCGGGTCGGCGGCGACGCGGCGATAGGTTCTTTTTGGAGCACCCATCGCAAACGTCCGGAAGCGCAGGCGCTCGAGCTCGATGCGCTCGAGGTCAACGTCGGCCGTGATGACCCCGGACTTCCAGATCGACTCGGCGGCGATGCGCCCGCCTGCAGCGATCATCAGGTGGCCGGAAAAGACCAGGTCGGTCGTGGATTCGCCCTCGCCCGCCGACGCATAGGCATAGGCCGTCATCGTGCGCGCGGACTGGAGCTTCACGAGATTGCGGCGGAATTGGGCCTTCCCCGTCGTTTCATTCGAGGCCGAGAGGTTGACGATGACGTTCGCGCCCGCCGCAGCAGCCGCGATGGAGGGCGGCGCCGCCACCCAGAGGTCCTCGCAGACCTCGGCTGCGATCTTGAGGCCGGAGGCCGACTCGAGAATCAGGTCCGTGCCGAAGGGAGCCTTTCCCCCAAGGATTTCCGCCTCACTGACGGTCGCTTCCGACGCGGGGGAGAACCAGCGCGCTTCGTAGAACTCCTGGTAGTTGGGCAGAAAGCTCTTGGGCACGGCGCCGAGGACGCGGCCGTTCTGCAGGAACACCGCGCAGTTGAAGAGCTTCCCTTCAGCGCGCACGGGTGCGCCCGCGACGACGATGAGGCCTTCGGCGGGGCTCCCCTTGAGGTCGGTCAACGCCTCAAGAATGCGCTCGAGGTTCGACTCGGCCTTTTCGAGGAGCGGGGCGCGAAGGAAGAGGTCGGCGGCCGTATAGCCCGTCGCCGAGAGTTCGGGGAAGACCAGCACGTCGGCCGACAGTTGGGCGGCTTCTCGAATGAGCTCGACGGCGCGCTCGGCCGATTTCCGAGGCTCGCCCACATGGACTCGGGGCGACGCGGCGGCGATCCGCACGAACCCCGTGGCGTTCTGGCTGATTTTCATGTTCTGACTTCCTCGAAGCGTTTGAGTTCCGGGCGCGTCCCGCGGCCGATGTTCAATATCGAAGATGCATTCTAATTGCTGGCGCCTTCAAACGACCCGATGCACAGAAGGCGCCTCGCCGTCAAGCCGGGGAAATGCCCGGCACACCCGCGGCGCCGCGGGATGGAGATTTCGCGAAGAGTTGCTAAACTCAGGGCGCATCCATACTGCGCGGTCTAGTTCTTCTGCGAGCTCCCTTTGCGGAGACTTTCGGCGCCATTCCTACGGGAGGCTTCGGAGCCCCGCGCTCCCGAAGAGCGTCATTCTGCGCAGGCAGCATCTCAAACTTCTTCTACAGCGGAGTAATCAAGAGCATGTGCACCACCATCGTTGTCGGCGAAAAGGCTTCTGCCGACGGTTCCTTCATCGTCGCCCGCAGCGCCGACAGCTCCTCGCTCAAGGCCCAGCACTTTGTCATTCATCCGGCCGTTCAGGGTCAGACCGGCGTCTACAGCTGCAAGGCTCACGGCGGCGTGAACGACTTCACGTATCCGCTGCCCGAGAATTCGCTGCGCTACACGACGATTCCGAACTGGAAGACGCAGCTCCATGGCGCCTGCGGCTTCAATGAAGCCGGCATGGGCCTCACGGGCACCGAATCCATCTTCGCCTCCGAAGAAGCGCTCGCCGTCGACCCCTACGTGAAGGAAACGGGCATCACCGAGGACGACGTCGCCGACGTGCTCCTCTGCCGCTGCCGCACCGCCCGCGATGGCGCCGCGAAGCTCGGCGAAATCATCGAAACGCAGGGCTGCGGCGAAGGCTTCGGCGTGGCGTTCGTCGACGCGACCGACGTCTGGTACCTCGAAACGGGTTCGGGCCACCAGTGGTTCGCCCAGCGCATCCCGGCCGACACCTACTTCGCCTCCGGCAACCAGGGCCGCTTCCAGGCCTACGACCCGGCTTCGCCCGACCAGATGGCCTCGAAGGACTTGGTTGACTTCGCGATCGAAAAGGGCCTCTACAACCCGGAAGCCGACGGCGAATTCAACTTCTCGAAGGCCTACACGCGCGACGACGACCGCGACCGCATCTACAACGACCCGCGCGTCTGGGTGATGCAGAAGCACCTGAACCCCTCGCTCGAGCAGGATCCGGCCGCCGGCCGCACGTTCCCGGTGTTTCTCACGCCGGAAAAGAAGGCGACCGTTGAAGACGCTAAGGCCCTCATGCGCGACCACTTCGCCGGCACCGAGCACGACCCCTACGGTCATGGTCTGCGCGGCGACGAACCCTGGCGCCCGATCAGCGTCTTCCGCACCTATGAAGCCCACGTGATGCAGGTTCGTCCGTGGCTGCCCAAGGAAATCGGCGAAGTGATCTACGTCGCCGTCGGCATGGCCGACCTCTCGGTCTTCATTCCCTTCTACGCCGGCCTCTCGCAGATCCCGGCCTCCTGGGGCAAGGGCACGGACCAGTGCGACACGGAATCGGCCTACTGGAAGTTCCGCCGCCTGCAGACGCTCGCCATGACGGACTACCCGAAGCTCGCACCCATCGTGCACGAAGCTTTCGCCGCGTTCGAAGCCGAAACAACGGCCGCCCAGCAGCGCATGGAAGAGGAATACCTCGCCCTCAAGGCGACGAGCGAAGCCGCCGCCCGCAGCCACCTCGATGCGTTCAACCTCAAGGTGATCGCTGAAGCGGAAGCCCTTGCTGAAAAGCTCCTCTGCCGCCTCTTCACGATCCGCACGGCCGACATCGAAGCCCTCGTTCCCGCGAAGAACCGCAAGAACAAGGACTGATCAAAGGCCTGACGGCTGACGACTGACGTCTAGTCAAAGAAAGAGCGCCCCCGGCGGATGCCGGACGAGCGCTCTTTTCTTTCGGGTGCAGATGCCGTCGGCTTGAGGGGCTCGAGTTTCGAGCAGCTCGAACGGATGGAACTCAGCCCTCCGACTGCGGCGGCTCCGCCGGCATGAAGTGCTCGAGGTCTGCGTGGTGCGGATCGGACTCGGGGAGCACGTGGTCGCCGTTGAAGTGCGGGATGAACTTTGCTTCCGCGGTCTTTCCGATCTGCATGAAGCCGCGCGTGATGCCCAATTCCCGGGCGTGCCGCACGACCTTCTGGTATTCGAGCGTCGTGAGGGGCCGGTTGATCTCGGGATGCCGGCAGGCCTTGTAGATCGGCATGTACTGGTTCATGACGGAAACATAGACCCGGTCGCCGAAGGTCTCGTGAATCCAGTCGAGGCACTTGA
>Cebus_capucinus_imitator_PRJNA485217_SSR105__coassemble_520_pt1 | contig 15441 bp, 10 predicted proteins | sample Cebus_capucinus_imitator_PRJNA485217_SSR105__metabat2_low_PE_013 | metagenome-assembled genome bin Cebus_capucinus_imitator_PRJNA485217_SSR105 | reverse complement strand
AAACGCACTTGTAGGAGCAACGTTGTCCCTATACTCTGTGTCTTTCGTGGAAAAGTAGGCGCCGGAATCTCGCAGAGTTCAATCTGCTCCTGCATTGCGCGGTCGTGCTCGCGGTCGGCAAGCTCGAGCGCTTCGGTGATCTTCGTGGGCTTCATGAGCGCAGCGATGCGGCCGCACTTGACTTCGTCGAGAGCGGGAAGTTCGTTTTCGGGCATGGGGGTTCTCCTTTTCCTTCGAGCCGCGGGTGCACTGCGGCCCGCCGGTTGTGCCGACGGGCCGCTTGGTGCTTACGGGTTTCGAGCGGCTTCCTTCAAAGGCATTCTCTTCTGCCTGAAGGCTGCCACCAAGGCGGATTTGCCCCGAACGCTCAGTCGCAGCGCAGGATCTTGGCGAGCCCGCCGCGGCTCGTTTCGCGGTACTTGGAATTCATGTCCTTGCCCGTTTCGTACATCGTCTTGATGACTTCGTCCAAGGGGACGCGCGGAGCGCTCGTGCGGCGCAGCGCCATGCGGGCGGCGTTCACAGCCTTCACCGCAAAGATGGCGTTCCTTTCAATGCAGGGCACCTGGACCTGGCCGTTCACCGGGTCGCACGTGAGGCCGAGCGAATGCTCCATGCCGATTTCAGCGGCCATCGCCACCTGCTGGGGCGAGCCGCCCATGACTTCCGCGAGGCCCGCAGCCGCCATCGAGCAGGCGACGCCCACTTCGCCCTGGCAGCCGACTTCGGCGCCCGAGATCGAAGCGTTGGTCTTGAAGAGTCCGCCCACGACGGCAGATGCGAGGAAGAAGCGCAGGCACGCTTCTGGGGTGGGTTCGCCAATGAACTTTGCCCAATAGGCGAGCACTGCGGGAATCACTCCGCAGGCGCCGTTGGTCGGAGCCGTCACGACGCGGCCGCCTGCTGCGTTTTCTTCGGACACTGCGAGCGCGAACATGTTGATCCAGTCGAGCACCGCCATCGGATCGACCGTCAGGCGCGCGGTCGACTCGAGCGCGCGGTTGAGTGCGGGTGCGCGGCGCTGCACCTTGAGGGGCCCCGGGAGGAGCCCTTCCGTACGGATCCCTCGGGCGATGGCTTCCTCCATCACCTGGCGGATGTGCTTGAAGTGCGCATGAATCTCGTCGTGCGAGTGGAGCGCCAATTCGTTCGCCATGGCAAGCCCCGAAATGGAGAGCCCGGAGTTCTCGCACATCTCAAGGAGCTCTGCGGCCGTATGGTAGGGATACGGCACGGGCTTTTCTTCTGCCGGCGGCTCGCCGAAGTGCGCGTCGTCGACGATGAAGCCCCCGCCGATCGAGTAGTAGGTGTTCGAATAAACGAGTTCCTCAGCATCGTTCCAAGCAGAGATCTTCATGCCGTTCTCGTGCTTGGGAAGAAACTCCATGTGAAAGACGATCCCTCGGGCGCCGGGGAAGTCGGCCTCATGGCGGCGGCCGAGGTCGATCCGCTCAGTTTCCTCGACCTTGCGAATGATCGCCGGAATCTCTTCGAGCGGAACCGTCTCGGGCGAGAAGCCCTCGAGCCCCAGAATCACGGCGAGGTCCGTGTGGTGGCCGCGGCCCGTAAGCGAAAGCGACCCGTAGACGTCCACCTGCACGCGGGCGACTGTCTCGAGAAGGCCCTTTTCAAGGAGTTCCGAAAGAAACGCCGCGCCCGCCTTCATGGGGCCGACGGTATGGGAGCTCGAGGGGCCGATGCCGATCTTGTAGATGTCGAATGCGCTGATCATGGGGATCAAGTGTTGGATTGAACGAAGGGATCCAAAAGTGTATCAAGGGCCGCTTTGAGCAGAGCGCGGCGCGTTGGGCGAAATGCCCTCCATGCCGACCGTGGGACCGCGCAAACACTCAAATCAGTCAAAGAGAAAGAAGAAGCCCGCTCGCGAAAGGCTCCGCAAACGGGCTTTTGAATTCCTGAGCCTTCGGGCGCAGAAGCACCCGAAGACTTTGGTTTCATTGACGGTGCAGATTAGACCATCACGAGCGCGCAGACGATCGTCGCGGCAAGCATCGGCAGAGCCGTGCGCTTGATGACTTCCATCGGCGAAACCATGGCGATGCCGGAGACCAGAATCGTCACGCCGGCGAGCGGGGAAGCCGTGCGGCCAGCGGCGCCGGCCAGGAAGGCGAGGCCGCCCAGACCTTCGATCGTCATGCCGAAGTCCTTGGCATGCGGCGTAACCGTTTCGTTGAAGGCAAGCGTCGCAGCGTCGCCGGAACCCGTGATCACGCCCATGAGGAACGGACCAATCGAGCCGCCCCAGCGGGCGATTTCGTTCGAGCCCTTGAGGAACTGCACGAAGACGTCGATGAGGCCGGCTTCACGCAGACCGGCAGCGAAGACGCCGGCCGCAATGATGATGCCCATCACGTCGGCATAGCCCTTGCCGCAGCCGTTGAAGAATTCCTTCGTGAAGGTCTGCGGATTCGGATGGGCGATCGCGAGAGCGATCACGGCGCCGAGCACCATGGCCTGGGCGACGCCCATCTTGATGAACGGGCACCAGAGGTTGCCGACCACGAGGATGGTGATCGGAACGAGCGGCACGAGGGCCTTCAGGGGATTCGGCGTGAAGTCGTCGGTCTTCTGGGTCTTCGAGGAGTCGACTTGGGCGTTCTTGTCGCCCTTGCCGTCACCGAAGATCATGCACATCACGAGCGTGCCGATCACGCCGAAGGCGCCGATCAGGATCGAGTACGGGGCGTGGAAGCCGATGAACTCCATCACGTCGATGTGGGCCATGTTGGCGACGTAGGGGTTGTGCGACGTGCCGGGCGAGAGGTACGAGCCGATCGTACCGGCGAGAATCGCAGCGGCGGCGCCCGCGGGCTTGATGCCGGCGCGGAGCATGACCGGGATGAGGGTCGAGCCCACGGCGGCGGCGCAGCCGGCAGCCGACGGGATGGCGATGTTCACGAAGAACGTGATCGCCGTGCAGACGGGCAGGAGGAAGATGCCCAGACCGCGGATCGGGGCGGAAAGATAGTGAACGAGCGAGCGGTCGGCTTCGGTGTACTTGGCGACGAAGGCAAAGCCCATCGAGCCGCAGATGGCCATCACGAGCGACGAGTTCGTCATCGACTTCGCAAAGGCGTTCAGGCCCCCAACCAGATTCCAAGAAATCAGGCAGAGGAGAAGGCCGGCTCCGATCAGCACGAGGCGGGTTTCATAACGCTTGATGAGGCAGTAGATCACTGCAAAAATCACCAATACGGCGACCCATTCGGTAATACCCATGGCGGGATCTCCTAGGTGGAAGAATGAAAGTTGTTTCTAATTATTGTCGGCGGCTCAATTATGCCCGGTTTTTCGCCGCGCCGAACTAGTAGATACGAGCGGACGGCCGCCGACAACGAATGGAAACAGTCGTTTTCGATCAGATTCGGAAGACTTCGCGGCGGTACCAGCCGAGCTCGTTGATGCTTTCGGCAATGTCGGCGAGCGCCTGGTGCTTGTTGACGCTCGTGCCGACCCAGGTCTTTTCGGGCGCCCAGCGGCGGCAGAGCTCCTTGATGGTCGAGACGTCGATCGAGCGGTAGTGGAAGTACTTCTCCATCCCCGGAATCCACCGGGCCATGAAGCGGCGGTCCTGGCCGATCGTGTTGCCGCACATGGGGCTCTTTCCCTCGGGCACGTAGCGGCGGAAGACCTCCGTGAAGATCTTCGCGCACTCCGCTTCATCCACCGTGCTCTCGCGGCAGCGGGCGACGAGCCCGCTCTTCGTGTGGGTTTCGGTATTCCAGGCGTCCATGCCGGCGAGGATCTCGTCGGGCTGGTGGATCGCCACGACCGGACCCTCGTGAAGGATGTTGAGGTTCTTGTCGGTGATGATGGCGGCAACTTCGAGCACGCGGTTCACCTCGGGCTGCAGGCCCGTCATTTCCATGTCGATCCAGATCAGGTTGTCGTCGGCGTAGGACGGATCGCGCGCAATGGCGCCCTCTTGAGTGGTCATGAGCTTCTCCGAAAATGGGTGCGCGGGCGCTCGGGACTCTGGCGGACAGTCCTCTGAAGCGCCTCAATTATGGGCGGGGGAAGTCTAGCGCAGGGCGCGCGTCTTCTTTCTCCTAGGAGCGTCGGGCGCCGACCCTGCGATAATCTCTTCTTTCACTCTTCTTCATTCGTCCGGCCAGGCCGACACTGCCCGCCCAATGCAGCTCTCCGCCAACAACATCGAGCACATCTTCCTCATCGCCTGCGCGCTCTACGTCCTCGTTGAGTGCTTCGCCTGCGCGCGTCAGGTGATCGCCGCCGAGCGCGGGATCGGCCGGGTGCCCGAAGGGTTCTGCGCGAAGCTTTCGCTCTCGGCCCACCAGAAGGCCGCCGCCTACACGACCGAGGCCGCGCAGTCGCGGCTCGTGCTCGCCTTCGCGTCGACCGCCTTCTCCGTTCTGATGACTTCGGCCCACGGGCTCACGTACTTCGCCGCCTTCCTTGAGACGCTCACCGACAACACGCTTCTCGTCGAATGGGCGCTCGTCGTGGGCGTCATGGCGATGCTCTCGCTCATCGAACTTCCGCTCGACTGGCTCTCCCGCTATCGGCTCAAAGAGCGCTTCGGCTACCAGCGGCGCACCCGCTCGGAATGGCTCAAGTTGACCGCGGGGACGTCCACCGCCGGCTGGGCCGCAGCGCTCCCTGCAGCCGCCGTGATCCTCGTCCTCTGCGAGCTTGCGGGCGCCTGGTGGTGGCTCGTGCTCTGGCTCCTCTACCTCGCGCGCATTCTCTGGCGCTGGCGCCTCTCCCTCATGCAGGGGCGGCTCTGGAGCCGGGCCTCGCGCCCCATGAAGAACGAAGCGCTCCGCCGCAAGCTTCGGGCGCTCCTTGCCGAAGAAGGCCTTCACTTCATGGATGCCGTCCTCACGACGCGGCCGCCCGCCTGGAAGCACGCGCACGTGCTCCTCGCCGGGTCGGGCCCGTCGCGCACGGTCGTGGTCTTCGCCGATGCAGCGGCCAAACTCACGGAAGAGGAGCTCCTCGCCGTCGTGGCGTCGCAGGCCGCTCGATTGAAGTTGAAGCACGGGCCCTGGCGCGTGGCGCTCTCGGCCCTGGGCGGCCTCTTCATCTGCGCCGTGCTCGGGTGGGCGTCAGCCTCGCCGGAATTCTTCGACGGCCTCGGCTTCTCGCCGCTCCTCACCGTGGAGCAGCCGGGCTCGCATGCAGGCTTCGCAATGGCCGCGGCGCTGCTCACCTTCCCCATCATCTTCTTTCCGCTCAGGATTCTCTCGAACTGGATCCTGAGGCGCATGCGCTACGCCGCCGACCGCTCGGGCGCAGCCCGCATGGGAGGCGACGCGCTCGCGCGCGCCTTGGCGAAGCTCCACCGCGACTACAGCAACACGCTGACGCCCTCGCGCTTTTATTCGCTCCTTCACTACGAGCATCCGCACGCCTCAATGCGCGTGGCGGAGCTCCTCCAACACATGCGTTCGCGCGGGCTTGAGCCGCGGCTTGCTTCGCCCGTTCCTGAAGCACCCTCGGTGCTTGCGCTCGAGCAGAAGATCGCCCGCAAGACGCGTCCCTCAACAGAGGCGCCTAGAACGCTGCGCCGCAAAGCCGAAAACGAGCTTGCCGACGAGCTCCTGAGCCGCACCCAATGGGCTGACGACGACGGCTTTGCCGAGAACGACGGCAAAACTTCAGACGCCTCAGCCGAGGCCGCCCCCAAAGCGGCGCAGGGCCGGCTTCCGCTTCCTCAAACATCTTCGAAATCCTCCGCACAGGCTACGCAGCAGGAGGACACCAACCATGGCTAAACGCAATTCTTCCGGCCGCGGGGAGTCCCGGCAGGCCGACCTTCCTCAGGAACTTCTCTTCGGCCGCGTCACCGCCGGTCACGGCAGGCACTACGTCGTGACGCTCGACTCGGGCGAGCGTCTTGTCGCGCACCGCCGCGGGAAGAAGGGCGACGTTGTCGTGGGCGACCGCGTAGGATGCACTCCGCCCGCTTCGGGCGTCGCCGCCATCGAATCGATCGAAGAGCGCCGCACGCTCCTCTACCGCTCGGACGAGTGGCGCGTGAAGTCGCTCGCCGCCAACGCCGACCTCTGCGCGATCGTCTTCGCGCCCCGCCCGACCTTCAACCCCTGGTTCATCTGGAAGGCGCTCCTCGCCGCCCATCAGGCGGGAATTCCGGCCGTAGTCGTGCGCAACAAGCTCGACCTCGAAGACGGCCGCGAAGCGGCCGACAAGCAGACGGCGCTTCTGCGCTCGATCGGCGAAGACGTCCTCGAGGTCTCGGCCTCCAACGCTCCGGAAGAAGCCCGCGCGAAGCTCGTTCACGCCTTCACGGGGAAGACCGTGCTGCTGGTGGGGCAGTCCGGCATGGGAAAGTCGACGATTCTCAACCTCCTCGTTCCGGAAGCCAACGCCGAGACGCGGGAATTCTCCGTTGCGCTCGACTTGGGCAAGCAGACGACGACGGCCGCCGCCTGGCACGCCGCTCCCGACTGGGAAGGCGCCGTGATCGACACCCCGGGCTTTCAGGAGTTCGGCCTCGCGCACTTGTCGCTCTCCGACATCCTGCGCGCCATGCCCGACATCGCAGAGCACGCCGTCGGCTGCCGGTTCTTCAACTGCCGCCACCTCCATGAGCCGGGCTGCAGCGTGAAGGCCGCGCTTGAGGCCGGGAAAATCGATCCCGCCCGCTACGCCTTCTATGAAGCCATGGCGAAGGACGCCGATCCGCTGCCCCGGTGAAGCGCTTCTCCGGCACCCCGAAAATCCTCCCGAATGCGTATAGGCAATGCCGCGGCGCTTCGGGATAATGCGCTTCCTCAAAAGGAGAAGTGCGCCTTGAGCGCGCTCGACCCCAATCAACCCCCGAGAGGAGTTTCAATTGACCACTGATGCCGTCCGCATGCCGTCGCCCGAGCCTGCTGAGTCCGCCGCTTCCTCTCCGAAGAAGGTCGTGCGCATCGCACCCCGTCCGCAGCCTCGTCCCGCGCTCCCTATTCCGCAGTCGGGACCGGTGAACCGCGCTCCGCGCCCGGACGGCCTTGCGGGCACGCACTGGGTCGACCGGCTCGGGCGCCCGCTCACGGACCTGCGCATCTCCGTCACCGACCACTGCAACTTCCGCTGCCGCTACTGCATGCCGAAAGAAAAGTACGCGCAGAACCACAACTTCCTCGCGATGACGGAGCTCCTCACGTTCGACGAGATCCTGAGGGTGTCGAGAATCGCCGTCGCGAACGGCATCGAGAAGATCCGCCTGACGGGCGGAGAGCCGCTCCTGCGCAAGGGCATCGAAAAGCTCGTCGAAGACCTCGCGGCGCTGCGCACCCCCGCAGGGAAGCCCATCGACCTCGCGATGACGACGAACGGGTCGCTACTCATGCGAAAGGCCCAGGCCCTGAAGGACGCGGGCCTCGGGCGCATCACGGTGAGCCTCGACGCCATCGACGAAGGAATCTTCCAGAGCTTCAACGACGTGGGCTACCCCGCCGCCAAGGTGCTCGAAGCGATTGACTTCGCCCGCAAGGTGGGCTTCAAGGTGAAGGTCAACACCGTCGTGAAGAAGGGCGTGAACGAGGGCGAGATCCTCAAGATCTGCGAAGCCTTCCGCGGCACCGGCGTGATTCCCCGCTTCATCGAGTACATGGACGTGGGCACGGCCAACGACTGGCGGATGGACGAGGTCGTCCCCTCGCGCGAAGTGGTGGCCCGCATCGCTGAGAAATGGCCCGTCGAGCCCATGGCCCCGACCAATCCGGGCGAGACGGCCTCGCGCTGGCGGTACCTCGACGGCGAAGGCGAGTTCGGCGTCATCAGCTCCGTCACGCACGCCTTCTGCCGGACGTGCTCGCGCGTGAGGCTCTCGATGGAGGGGCGCCTCTACCTCTGCCTCTTCGCGTCGATCGGCTGCGATCTGCGCACGATGCTGCGCGGCGGCTGCACGGACGGCGAGCTCGAGACCGCCATGGGCCGCATCTGGTCTGCGCGCGAAGACCGCTATTCGGAGCTGCGCGCCATGGGCGCGGCCCCGACGCGGCAGAAGATCGAGATGAACTACATCGGCGGCTAACCCGTTGAACGCACTTGAAAACGTCTTATATCCCATTGATTTTTGGGATGTTTGCATGGCTTTTTGAGTGCCTTCTTGGCCGTTGTCGGCTGCCGTCAGGCGTTTCAATTAGGGAATGCCCCTCGGTAAAGCGCCTTCGGGCCCTATACTTTCAGCCGTCTCTTTGGAATTTTCCCCGGGCCTGGATGCGCCGCACCCTGGTTTTCTGCGTCTGCTTGAAGCCCTACACGCTGCAGCTCGAGGGGAATCTTCCTCCGACAGAGCCCCTTAACAAGACATACCGGACCGCCCGACGCGCTTGGCCTGCATGCCCTCCGTGCATGCTCGAGCGCGTCCGTCCACTACGAAGACAACTAGAAAAAAGAGCGCGCCAGTTCCATGTTCTCCAATCCCACCGCCGTCACGTTCATCGGCTACCTCGTCCTGATGATCGGCGTCGGCTTCTTCGCCTACTTCTACACCCGCAGCTACTCGGACTTCATTCTTGGCGGCCGCAGCCTCGGCGGCATCGTCACGGCCTTGTCCGTGGGCGCCTCCGACATGAGCGGCTGGCTCCTCATGGGGCTTCCGGGCGCGGTCTATCTCTTCGGCGTCTCGCAGAGCTGGATCGCCATCGGCCTCATCTTGGGCTCCTGGCTCAACTGGCGCTTCGCCGCAGCGAGGCTGCGCGTCTATACCGAGAAGGCCCACAATTCGCTGACCCTTCCCGACTACCTCACGCATCGATTTGAAGACAAGTCGAATGCGCTCCGAATCATCGCCTCGGTCGTGATCCTCATCTTCTTCACGATCTACTGCGCCTCGGGCGTGGTGGCGGGTGCGCGGCTCTTCGAGAACACCTTCCACATGGAGTACGAAACCGCACTCATCATCGGCGCGGCGGCGACAATTCTCTACGTCTTCATCGGCGGCTTCTTGGCCGTCAGCTGGACCGACACCATCCAGGCCGCCATCATGTGCGTGGCGCTCATCGTCACCCCGATCGCTGTTCTGTACGACGCGGGCGGGTTCTCCGCCGCCACGGCGCGCATTGCCGAGGTGAGCCCGAGCATGCTCAACATGATGGAGGGGCAGACGGTGGTGGGCGTCATCAGCCTGATCGCCTGGGGCCTCGGCTACTTTGGGCAGCCCCACATCCTCGTGCGCTTCATGGCCGCCAAGTCGATCAAGGTGATTCCGAACGCCCGCCGCGTCGCCACCCTCTGGATGCTCTTCTGCCTCGCGGGCGCCGTGGGCGTGGGCTTCTTCGGCGCGGCCTACTTCTCGCTCCACCCCGACGTCGCCGGACTCGTGAAGGAAAACCACGAGCGCGTCTTCATCGTGCTCTCCTCGCTCCTCTTCAATCCCTGGATTGCGGGCCTTCTCATGTCGGCCATTCTCGCGGCCGTCATGTCGACGCTCTCCTGCCAGCTCCTCGTCTGCTCGTCGACCCTCACGCAGGACTTCTACCGCGCCTTCATTCGTCCGAAGGCCGAGCAGAAGGAATTGGTCTGGGTCGGGCGCGCGATGGTGCTCGCCATCTCCGTGATCGCCGTCTGGATGGCGAGCGACCCCACGAGCCTCGTGCTCTCGCTCGTCTCCTACGCCTGGGCGGGGTTCGGCGCGGCCTTCGGTCCCGTGATTCTCATCTCCCTCTGGTGGAAGCGCATGACGCGCTTGGGCGCCCTCTGCGGGATGGTGGTGGGTGCAGCAACCGTCCTCATCTGGAACCACTTCGCCTGGTTCGGGATCTATGAAATCATCCCGGGGTTCCTCTTCGCCTCGATTGCGATCTACCTGGGGAGCATCCTCGACCGCAATCCCTCGAAGGAGGTTGAACAGACCTTCGATCGGGTGGAGGCCGAGGTGAAGGCTGCGGGCGCGAACTAAAACGCTCCGCGCTCCTAGAGCGTTCCTAAAAAGGCCCGGCGTCCTCTCGAAGGATGCCGGGCTTTTTCTTGGGTGTTGACAGTGTGTCGACAGGAAATCTGCTTTCCGTTTGACGCGCCCGGCGCCATTTAGGCGAAAGCGCCTAAGGTGTTGCAGATAGTTTGCAGAATCGACCTTTCTGCAATTGAGTAAGCTCGAAGACCGCACCGCAGAAACTTCCGCAATTCATGAAGTTCTGCAGCAAGCGATTTCATAAATATCAATAGCCTCTTCGGAACAAACAATCATGGCTGCAAATCATCACGCGCTTCAAGCGACTGCCCGCCGCTTCTGCATCACGTCCGTTTCTGCACTCATCGCCGCGGTCGGCTTTGCCGCGGCGGGTTCGATTGACGCAGCGGCGCGCGAAATCACCGCGGCCGTGAACGCCAACTTCTCCTCGCTCGACTCCTGGGACGCGCTCGACAACCTCTCGCGCGCGGCCTCCGCCTCCATCTACGAGGGCCTCTACCGGTTTGACCGCAACATGAAGCCCGTGCCGCAGCTCGCTGAATCCTATGAGGTCTCGCCCGACGGACTCACCTATACCTTCAAGCTCCGCTCCGGCGTCAAGTACCACGACGGCTCGGACTTCACCGCCGAATCGGTGAAGGCCAACTTCGACCGCGGCATGAATCCGGATTCGCACCTCTCTCGCCGCACGTTCTTCTCCTTCGTCGACAAGGTCGAAGTGCTCGACCCGCTCACCGTCCGCTTCACTTTGAAGAAGCCCACGGCGGGCTTCATCGCGAGGATTTCGAACGGCACGGCTTCGATGATCTGTCCGAGCCTCTTGAAGAAGGCGGCCGACGCAGGCGACCCGGCCGCGGCCAAGCGCGTCACGGCCTATGAGGCCTGCGGCACGGGACCCTATATGCTCAAGCGCTTCCAACCCACCGAAGCGCTCGAAGTCGTGCGCAATCCCAACTACCGCGTCGCAGGACTCCCGAAGTTCGACGCGATCCGCTGGGTGCCGGTCGCTGAAAATTCGTCGCGCGCCATGATGCTCCGCACGGGCGAGGCGCAGTTCATCTGGCCCGTGCCCGCCGAGCAGGTGAAGCCCCTTGAAGCCGAAAAGAGTCTCGTGATCGAGAAGACCCCGTCCATCGTGACGCGCTACCTCTCGATGAATGAAACGAAGAAGCCCTTCGACGACATCCGCGTGAGAAAGGCGATCAGCCTCGCCATCAACCGCAAGGCGCTCATCAAGGTGGCCTACAACGGATTGGCCTCCCCGTCGACGGGGTATCTCCCCACGCAGATCGAGGGCGCGGTCGACTACGGCGCCTTCCCCTACGATCCGAAGGCCGCTCGGGAGCTCCTAAAGGAAGCGGGCTACCCCAACGGCTTCAAGACCACCATCTGGTCGGCCTACAACGACGGCAAGACCATGAAGACCTTGCAGTTCCTGCAGCAGCAGCTCGCTCAGGTTGGAATCCGCGCCGAAACCCGCGCGCTTGAAGCCGGCCAGCGCTCGGTCATCTACAGCGCGAAAACCCCGGAAGAGAGCCAGCATCAGCTCTACCTCATCGGGTGGACCAACTCCGCGGCCGAGCCCGACTGGGGCCTGCGCCCGCTGCTCGACAGCCGGAGCATGCCGCCGATGCTCAACAACGAGTCCTACTACAAGAACCCGAAGGTCGACGCGCTCTTCGATGAGGCCGTCGCCGAAACGGATCCGCAGAAGCGCGCGGCGCTCTATAAGGAGCTCCAGGACACGGTGCACGCCGACGCGCCCTGGGCGCCCTTGGTGTTCGAGATGATGACGGCGGGAAGCTCCGTCCACCTCAAGAACTTCGCGGCCCTCCCCGACGGGAGCTTCGACTTCTACGAAGCGGACTGGGCGGAATGAGGTCTTGAGAATCTGAAGCCTTGAAAAAAAGCGGCGCCGGCGTCCCTTGATGTCCGGCGCCGCGCCGCAAAGACATGCTTCCAGAAGTCCAGTTAGAGGAGCATGAGATAGAAGTAGCCGTAGGAGAGCACGGCGGCGACTGCCATCGGGATTGCCGTGCGCTTGGCGACCTGGAAGGGCGACACCTCCGCCATCACCGAGATCGCCACAATCGCGGCCGTGATGGGGCTTGCCACGCGCCCGAAGGACACGAGCGTCTGCAGCGGGAAGAGGAGATGAAGCACGGGGGCGCCCACGCTCGAAGCAATCGCCGGGCACAAGGGCGCGAAGGAGAAGAACGCGGCGTTCCCCGACCCCATGATGAAGGCCATGCTGATCATGATGAGGCCGCCGAAGAGGACCATGACGCCCAGACCTGCGCCGGCGCTTTCGGCTGCCGCGATGATGGTCGCGAGCGCTCCGGACTTGATGAGGCCGGCCGCGAAGAATTCACCGCAAATGATGAGGGAGACGACGCCCACGAGGATCTTTCCCATGCCTTCGAAATAGACGCGGAAGCTCTCGAGCACCTTTTTGAGGCTCCTCGTGCGCACGAGCTCGAAGAGCCCGGAGATCCAGGTGGCAATCACCATCGCCGTGGCGACGTCCATCTTGATGGCGCTCCCGACCACCTTCGAAAAGCAGATGATGAGGATGAGCGGAATGACGGGGAGCACCGCATAGATCTTCGGCGCGCGCTTTTCCTCCGTCTTCCCGCCGCCCAATGCGGCCTTCGCGGCTTCCGGGTCGTAGACCCAGCCCTCGCGCTTGTCCCACCAGCGCTGCACGACGACATGCACGACCGCGAGGATGAGCGTGAGGCCCACGAAGAGCGGGAGCTGCCAGTAGACAAAATATTCCGCCACGTCGACGTCCGCGAGCTGCGCCGTGAGGATCGCACTCCCCGGGCCCGGCCCCACGTCCATGAACTGGCCGCACCCGATGACGCCCAGGGCCGAAAGCTTGCTGACGCCCGAGCGGATCAGGATCGGATAGACCGTCACCATGAGAAGGAGCGCGATGCCCGCGTGCGACGGCATGAAGATCACGATCACCTGAGAGACGAGAAACGCGGCGCCCAAGAGCATGTAGGGTGAGCGGATGCGCTTGAGGGGCTTCTCGAAGACCGCGAAGAGCGCGCTCGAGGCGCCAACGTACTCCATGTAGCGCGAGAAGCCGCCGATCGCCATGAGGGTGAGGCCGAGGCCCGCGATGCGTTCGGAAAAGCCCGTCGTGAAGACCTTGAAGATGTCGAAGCCCACGAAGTTCGTGGTGCGCGCGGCGTCGAGCACCGTGCCGAAATCGAAGGCCGCCGTGGCGGCGAAGAGCACGAGGCCGGCGCTGAAGAGAACGGCGGGCGGATAGAAGCCCTTGACGAGGAGCGCCACCGTGAAGAGCACGACGACGCCAGCGATGGTGAGACCGAGCATGGCGGGGAATCCTTTTTCTCTCTCTCCGCGCGTTTTTGGGGTTTCTTGGGGTCTGCCGCGGCGGATTGCCCGCACTATACGAAGGAAGCTATGCGCATCCGACCGTTCAAAACGCTTGAACTATGGGCGGAAAAAGTTCGTGCTTATTCAATAATTTCCTTTAATTTCAATTGGTTGGAATGCAGAAAGGTCCTTAACCGCCGTGAGCGACACCCGAAAGACATGAAGCATCTGACGACGAAAACTTCATAAATTTCAAAGCATTGTCATGCATGGGAGCATGAACACGAGCGTCCCGCCTATGCTGAAGGCATCAATTGTTTCCAAGCTATAGCTTCATGCTCTTCCGATCAATGAAGCGTTATGCCGAAGGCGCTTCCGTGCTTTGCCCGCAGCACCGGTCGCAGTCTTGTTTGCAAAGAGCTATCCGCACGTGCGTACAGTAGAATGACGGGTTCCATTCCATACTGCCATTCTGCGCGGCCTCATGCCGCATTTCGTCTACATGTCAAAGACCAATCCGCTCGTCGCCCAACTCGTGAAGCTTCTCCCGTTCATCGGCCGCAACATCTGCTACAGCGACCGCGAATGCGCCCTGAAGCGCTTCCGCCGTCTGGCGTCCGAGCGTCCCAATGCGTTCCTCGACGCCTATGACCAAGCCATTGAAGAGCTGCGCAAGATCTATCCGCACGAGATGGTCGAAGCGATCGACAGCATCGGGCTCTCCGAGCTCGACGACCAGGTCGTCGCCTCTACGCGCAGCGACGGCACGACGATCGCCATTTACGCCGCGGGCTTCTTCGCCTACGGGCTTGAGAACCAGCCGCTCGCGAGCGAATCCATCACGGAAGAAGACGCCGACAAGTTCCGCGCGCTGCTCTTTCGCGAATACTTCGATGAAGAAAACGCGTCGATCAAGGTCTACGAGAATCTCTGCCCGCTCAACCACCTGATCATCTCGAACCCTGACGAAAGCCAGAAGTTCCTCGACGTCATGGCGGCGTCGAAGACGAACTTCGTGCCCGAGGCGCTCTCGGTCGACTACCCCGGCGTCTCCGCCACCTATGACGAAGAGGACGATAGCGACATCGCCGCTCGCTTCCGCGTGCTGCTCTTCTCCGTCAAGCAGAAGGACGCCGCCAAGCCCGTTCTGAAGAACCCCTACCGCTTCCACGGCTTTGCCGTGCCAAAGGGGAGCGACCATGCCTCGCTTTCGACCGACGCCGTGCTCGCGACCCCTTGGGGGGCGGAGTTCTCCGCGCTCGTCTCCCGGCGCTGCGGTCGCGGGCTCCGCTATGCCGTGACGGAGCCCTATCTTGTCTCCGACACCGTCCGTCAGCTCGACTACGTCACGGGCCTGAAGCGCGTGATGGTGGCGCTCACCCGCACGACGCTCGACTACAACGTTGCGCCCGAAGACCTGATCGTGAGCCTCGGCGCCTTCACGGATCCGCTGAGGGGCTATTCCGAGCTCCGCGTCGCGTTTGCACTCCCGAGCGCCCCCGACGACATGGTGGCGGGCGTTCCGCTGCCGCTGCCTTCGCCCGCCGTCGAGCAGACCGTGCTCGAGCTCTCGAGGCTCGTGCGCGCGAGTTTCGAGTTCGAAGGCATCAAGTTCCGCACGCCGCTCAGCGACGAGTGTCCTCCCATGCTCACGGCCGAACCCGATACGCTCGACCGCCTCTACAACTCCATCCACAATCAGCAGCGCCCGCTCAAGAAGCCCGACGGCGGCATTCAGCCGGGCATCCCGAGCATGCTCCTCAACTGATCGCGTCTGAAAGTTGACGGACCCAAAACGCAAAGCCCGCAGTCTTCAGAAGATTGCGGGCTTTTCGTTTTGAGCGCTTTAAGCGCTGCCGAGATTACTTGGCAGCGGGCTTGGCGCCGGAGATGTCCGGGTGGCCGGCCGGAAGCGTCTCGCTGCCGTCCAACTTCGGATGGCCTTCAGGCAGGTTCTCAAGGTCAATCTTCGGGTGGTTGGCGGGCATCTGAGCCCCCGGGGCGATCGGCGTCTTCACCTTGGCCTTGGGCTGCTCGGAATCCTTCACGATCTGCTCTTCGCGGATGGGCACCTTCTGTTCGCCGTAGAGGAGATCAGGACGCGTGTCGGCGATGATCGCTTCTTCAGGCGCGCCCGCGGAGAGCATGCCGCAGAAGATCATCGTCTGGTTTTCGTAGGG
>Cebus_capucinus_imitator_PRJNA485217_SSR105__coassemble_502_pt1 | contig 15949 bp, 13 predicted proteins | sample Cebus_capucinus_imitator_PRJNA485217_SSR105__metabat2_low_PE_013 | metagenome-assembled genome bin Cebus_capucinus_imitator_PRJNA485217_SSR105 | reverse complement strand
ATGGCTTCTGCTTCCTCGAGATAAGGCATTGTTTGAGGTCGTTTAGAAGGGCGCCGCTCGGAGCTTTCGCTCGAGCGGGCTGCCCTTCAGGAAATCAGTTGTCCGGCCTCAGTCCCAGGCGCGGACGTGGTCGAGGACCTCCGAGATGCGGCCGTTCTTCACGAGCACGAGCTTCTCGTAGGGCGCGGCCGTCGGGCAGGCGTGGTTCGGGAGAATGCGAAGGCGCAGGCCCACGGGGAAGTCTTCCTGCGTGAGGGGTGAGTCTTCGGGGAGCGTCAGGATGCCGTGCTCCTGGTTCGTGCCCGAGAGCGTGATCGTGCCGCCCGCAAGCGGCGTGCCGTTCACATCGCAGACGAGCCCGTAGCCGTAGTCGCGCGCCTGGCGCGAGGTGCCGCGGTCGCGCGAGAGCGCGAGGAACCCGCAGTCGAGAATGACGCGGCGCTTCTCCACCTGGCGGCCGATGACGGTGGCGAGGACCGAGCCGGCGATCTCGTCCACCGAACAGGCCCCGACGTTCGACATGAAGAGATCGAAGAAGGAACAGACGCCCGCGCGCATCTCCGTGACGCCTTCTTCGCTCTTCGAGAACATCAAGGTCGGCGTCGACCCTACCGAAATGATGCCGACCGCAAACCCGGCTTTGCGAAGGCGCTCGGCCGCGCGCAGAATCCCGGCGCGCTCGGCTTCCGCCGCTGCCTGGACGGCCTCGACCGTCTTGCATTCATAGCTGTCGCCGGCATGCGTCAAGACGCCTTTGAGCACCGCACCGTCCGTAAGCGCTTCCGCCGCCGGCAGGAGCTCCGCGCCTTCGGGCTGGATGCCCGAGCGGTGGCCGTCGACGTCGATTTCGAGAAGCACCGGAATCGTTGAGGCGTTCTCGCGGCAGAAGGCGGAAACCGCGCGGGCGGCTTCAGCGCTGTCGAGGATGATCTTGAGGTCGACCCCGAGGTCGCGCAGGCGCTTCACTTCCGCGAGCTTCTGCGGGGCGATGCCGACGGCGTAGATGATGTCCGTGACCCCGCGGGCCCCGAAATAGCGGGCTTCGGCAAGGGTCGACACGGTGGCCGGCCCCTGCGGCGTCGTCATCTGGCGAAGCGCAATCCCGATCGACTTGTGGGTCTTCAAATGCGGGCGCCAGGCAACGCCCAATTCCGCCGCGCGGGCGCGGGCACGCCGGAGGTTCTTCTCGAGCTTCTCGTCGTCGATGACGAATAACGGCGTAGGGACGCGCGGATCGTCGAGCGCGAGGCCCTTGAGATTTTCAAGCGGCTCGGCGGCAAAGCGCGGGTCGGGAGCCGAGCAGGTGGAAGAGCAGGGGGTTTGGGCGGTGCAGCAGGTCATGGGGGTCGCCTTTTGAGTGGGTGGACTTCGGGGGGAAGCGAAGTGGTCGGTCGGGATCCTTTCGGCGCTCTGCGCAGCCCGCGATGGTCCTGCGGCAGGGCGTCGGGTGGAATAGAAAAAATTCTACTCCTTCTCTGCGGCCATGCTCAACTATAGGCGCTCAACTATGTTGGTCGAACCCTTCCCGGCATGTTTCCCTGCGCCTATTCGACAAGTTCGAAAGCGCTAGGATCCCGGAAGGCATGCGGAATGACGTGGCCGGCGCTTGGAGGCGCGCCGTTGAAAAATGGTTGAGGGGCCTTGCATATAAAAATTTCTATGCTATGATTCCCTTCGTCGATTCGATGGGTTCGAATCAGAAAATCTTCTCCGAAGGACTTTCCCCATGACCACCGCCTCTGCGTCGCCCAAGAAGCTTCAGCACCCAGAAGGCTCGAAGCGCTCGGAAGCTTCCAAGCGCTCGAAGCTGCCGGAGCTCGCTCCCGCGCTCCGCCCCTTTGAGGGCGCCATGAAGCTCGCGGTGGCGCTCGCCGGTCCCTCCTGCGAAGCGGTGCTCCACGACCTCTCCGACCCCATGCACTCCGTCGTGCGGGTGGAGAACGGCGTGGTCACCGGCCGCGCCGTTGGGCAGGGCCTGAGGCACCTCGTGCCGAGCCTCCTCACCGCGCAAAAGCGCGGCAAAGGCGCCGATGCGGCGGCCCGCGATCTGCTGCCGCCCTATTGGATCCACCACAAGGGCAAGCTCATCCGGGCGCTTTCGCTCCTCATCCGCGACGACGCGGGCGAAGTTGCGGGCGTTCTCTGCATCAACCAGGACGTTTCGGGCGCAGCCGCCGCGGCGCCGCAGCTTGAAATGCTCATGGGCGCTCTGCGGGGACAGCTGCCGCCCGCGGGCGAGCCGATCCTCGAGGACGAGGACGATGCCGGAGAAAAGAATAGAGCGAAGAGGGTCAAGGAAGCCCCCTCGACCCAGGACGAAGCTGAATCTGCAGCGGCTGCCGCGGCCGGCGTTGCGGAAGCTGAAGGTGAGGCGAACGCGGGCGAAAGCGTTCTGAAGACCGTCTTCGCGATGATCGACCGCATGACCGCCAAAGCGAGGAGCCCCAAATCCGACGGGTCGCTCGAAGCGCTCTCGAGAGAAGCCCGCCATGAGTTGGTCGCCTTCATGGAAACGCGCGGCGTCTTTCTCGTGAAGGGCGCGCTCGAATACGCGGCCGACCGTCTCGGCGTCTCGAAGGTGACGCTCTACAGCGACCTCGACGCATTGAGGCGCAGGGCCGAAAGCGGCGAGAAGTCCGGCAGAACCGAGAAATCTTCCCGGACGGCCAAGTCCAAGGACTAAGCCCCGCGAGCAATAGCACACCAATCATCAGGGCCTCCAGAACAGAGCCGACCGACTCCGCGCTTCTGAAGGCCGGCCAAACCAGAGACCGCCGTCCAATGACGGCAAAGGAGAACCCTCATGAAAATCATCGATCCCGGCTTCAAGGGCAAGAACCCCGGCCACTACAGCACGGCCATCACGTCGAACGGCATGCTCTACGTCTCGGGGCTCCTCTCGATCGACCCCGACACGCGCGAAGTCTGCAAGGGGGGCATCAAGGACCACGCCCGCGTGGCATTGGCAAGCCTCGAGCGCGTCCTGAAGGCCGCCAAGGTCGAGCGCAATCAGGTCGTCTTCTGCCGCGTCTATACGCCGTCGAACGAATACTGGGGCGCCATCAACGAGGTCTATGCCGAATTCTTCGGCGACCATAAGCCCGGCCGCGTCGTGGTCTCCACGACGCCGCTTCACTTCGGCTGCCTTGTGGAAATCGAAGCGATCGCCGAGCTCGAAGCGCACGACTGACGGCGGCGCCGCGGAATCGGAAGCGCCGAGCTCGGCGCTTCTTCCGGCCCTACAGATCTTTAAGACCGCACCAGAAAAGGAAAGGCTTCATGCATCACTACGTCTGCACCGCCTGCGGGAAGAAAACCCCCGCCGACACCCGCGCTCCCGTCTGCTCCTGCGGCGGGCTCTTCGAACTCGATTTTGAGCCCCCGAAGTGGGACTCGGGAAGAATTGACGAGAAGTGCTGGAGCATCTTCCGCTACCGCGACTTCATGGCGGTGGAGGGCGACGTCTGGAAGTCCGTCTCCTTGGGCGAAGGCATGACGCCCATCGTCGAGGTCGAGCCCGGGATCTTTGTCAAGGTCGACTACGCAATGCCGACGCTTTCCTTCAAGGACCGCGGCGCCGCGACGCTCGTCGCCCACATGAAGGCGATCGGGGTCGAGAAGTGCGTCCAGGACTCGAGCGGCAACGCCGGAAACTCGGTTGCCGCCTACTGCGCTCGGGCCGGCATCGCCTGCGAGATTTACGTTCCTGAAGGAACGAGCCCCAAGAAGATCACGATGATCGAGGCGCACGGCGCCAAGGTTTACGTCGTGCCCGGGGCGCGCGACCACTGCGCGGACGTCTGCCGGGCCCGCGTGAAGGAAGAAGGCGTCTACTACGCCAACCACGTCGTGAATCCCTTCTTCTACGAAGGCATGAAGACCTACATCTACGAGGCCTTCGAGGAGCTCGGCCGCATCCCAGAGCATGTCGTGGTCCCAGTCGGCAACGGCACGCTCTTCATCGGCGCCGTGAAGGCGCTCGAGCACCTCCATAGGTCGGGCGCGATCGACCATTTCCCGAAAATCGTGGCGCTCCAGAGCGAATACTGCGACCCGCTCTTCAAAGCGCGGCAGGGTGGACTCGACAACCCCGCCGAAGTGGAGGTAAAGCCCACCATTGCCGAGGGCATTGCGATCGGCAAGCCCCTGCGCGGCAGAGAGATCCTCGTCATGATGAAGAAGCACGACATCGCGGTGGTGACGGCGCCCGAAGAGAAGATCCTCGCGGCGCGTGCGAAGATGGCGAAGAAGGGTTTCTACATCGAGCACACAACGGCCGCGAACTTCGCCGCCTGGGACCGCTATTGCGAGCTCTACGGGCCCGCTTCGGACGTTCTCATCACGCTCTGCGGCGCGGGCATCAAGTCCGACCACTGAGCACCCGTGAATACACTGAAGGAGCTTGAAAACGAGTTTACTTCATAGTGGGAGGTATACGTATTTTCCACTCGAGGTACTCCCTAATGGGGAAATCATTTAGCCTAAGGCTATTGATCCAACCCTAGAATCCTAAGGCCTTCCTCCTATTGCGGACCTTTTCAAGGGTCCGCGGAGAGGAAGGCCTTTCCTCATCCACATTCCGGAGTTTCCCCATGTCTTGGACTTTCTGGGCGGCCATTGCATGCGTATGCGTGACGGTGTGGGCCCTTGTCAAGCGCTATGAAACGAGACTGACGCTTCTCGTGTCCGGCCTCGTGATGACCTTCCTCTCGATGGACCCGATGGCGGCGTTCGCGCAGTTCGACAAGTCGATGACGAACGGCTCGCTCATCATCGTGATCTGCTCGTCGATGGGCTTCGCGGGCGTCATGTCGCTCACGAAGTGCGACCTGCACCTGGTCTCTCTCCTCACGAAGCCGCTCAATAAGCTCGGCCTCCTGCTTCTGCCCTGCTGCATGGTGGTGGTCGGCATCGCCTCGATCGCGATTTCGTCGCTCGCGGGCCTGTGCGCCGCGATCGGCCCGACGATGGTCGCTCTGATGGTCCGCGCGGGCTTCCGTCCGGCGCTCGCTGCTGCGATGGTTGTGGGTTCGACCCTGCCGAGCTTCATCTCCCCGGGGTCCTCGCACAACGGGTTCGTCGCCAAGCTCGCCGAGTGGCCCGTGATCGACTTCATCTCGTACACGTTCACGCGCACGATGATCATCTCTGTGGTCTGCATCGTCTTCATGGTGATCTGCTGCCTCATCTTCGGCGACTTCAAGAAGGGCGGGTTCGCGCACGAAAACGTCTCGCAGGGCGACGGTCCGGAGCTTCCGGCCAACCCGAAGGTCCTCTGGGCCATCGCGCCGCTGCTTCCGGTCGTGATCCTCTTCGTGATGAGCCTCTGCTTCCCCGAGATCAAGATCAGCGTGGCGACCGCCATGCTCCTCGGCACGATCTACGCGCTCGCCGTCACGCGCGCCAACCCGGCTGAAATCACGAAGAAGTTCTTCGACGGCATGGGTCGCGGCTACGGCAACATCTTGGGCCTCATCATCGCCGCGGGCGTCTTCGCTGCGGGCCTGCGCACCTGCGGCGTGATCGACATCTTCGTCGAGTACCTCAAGAACTCGAGCGAAGTCGCGAAGATCGGCGCTGCGGCCGGCCCCTACATCCTCGGCGTCATGACGGGTTCGGGCGACGCTGCGGCCTTTGCCTTCAATGAAGCCGTCACCCCGCACGCTCCGGAATTCGGCCTCACGATTCCTGACCTCGGGTACCTCGCCATCGTGTCGGCGACGCTCGGCCGCGTATCGTCCCCGATCGCCGCGGGCATGATCGTCATCGCCGGCATCGCGGGCGTCTCCCCGATCGACGTCGTGAAGCGCTCCGCGCCCGTGATGATCGCGACGCTGCTCTTCCTCTACTTCATCAGCTGACGACGCTTCCCGGGCTCTGGCGGCTTAGGCTGCCCCGAGCGTCCGGCGCAAGATCGAACAGGCTCGAAACGGCCGGTGCTTCATTGGAGCGCCGGCCGTTCTGCGCTTCGGCGGCTACATGGAATGGATGCTCGAAAAGCATTGAGAAGCCGAAGCTCGACAGGAAGCGAAAGGAGGCGCGAAGAGAGAATGGCCCAGAATATCGAATCCCTCGACTACATCGTGAGGCCCGAGAACCAGGAGGAGCCCGTCTCGGTGATGCACCTCTACACGAACGGCAAGTACCAGTACAACTGGAAGCAGAGCTCGGGCTCGCACAACGAGAGCACCTCCAATCGGATGGTGCTTCTCGGCGCGCTCCTCATGAACTTCACCGTTCGGTGGCCGTCGCTGCAGGGCGACCGCCCGAGCCTGCTGCGGCCGAGCTCCAATGCGGACGTGGTCTTCGGCGGCGTCGATTTGAAGAAGGTGTTTGGAGAGGACTACTTCTTTGCGCCCTCGGGGCCTATGGAAAAGGAAGATCTCCGCCGAATCGGCGAAGAAGGCATGGCGCGCATCCATCAGTGGCTCGCGGCCGGCGCAGAGAAGCGTCCCAACGCCATTTAACGCTACGAGGAGATCGGGCTGCACAGGATCGACTGAGGCTTCAAAGAGCGTCGAAAGGCTGCCTGCGGAGCAGGGCGGCAGAAAAACAAAAGACCGGTTCAGCCATGGCGGGCGGGACCGGTCTTCTTGAATAGGCGCGATCGGATTCGGCGCTTGGGCGGACGGAGGCTCTGCGCCTCACGCCCGCATGAACTGCGGCAGGTTCTTCATGTAGAGGATGAAGACGTAGAGGATCACCACGGCCGCTGCCGCGAGCTCGAAGTTGGCGAGGAGCCTCAATTCAGCGGCGTACTCGGCGGCGCCGGGGTACTGCGCCGCGAGGTTCGAGAGCTTGAAGAGCGCCGTCGCGCCGATCGCCACCGGGAACGTGAAGGCCGCGTAGCCCGGAGAGAACTTGAGCCGCAGGAGATTCCAGAACGCGAAGTAGATCGCGATCGTCATGAGGACGGCAATGCCGAAGAGAAGCGCCGTGAGAATCGGATGCGGCTGCTCGAACACCGTCAGGAGGCCAGCCAAGGAGAGCGACGCGGGTGCGGCCATGATGGCGATCGTGGGCTTGGCGGCGTTGGCCACCTGCGGCAGGAAGAAGAGCCGGTAGAGCATCGTCGGGAGCAGCACCGCGTAGGAGACGAGTCCCACGACGAAGAGCCCCTGGGCGAGGGGCAGCAGCGCCGGCACGCCCGGGAACGCCACGTCGGCCACGATGATGCCGACGGGCGGAATGAACCACGACGGCACCATCTTCTCGAGCACCGGGTCGCGCAGGCGGAACCACGCGAAGGCGGCAAGCGCCAGAATGTGGAGGCACACGGCGAGGCACCAGAGACCGACGGCGAAGCTGGGGAAGCGGTCGAGCGCAGCGCGCGAAATTACCATGAGCGCCATGGCAAACGTCGGCACGATGCTCCCGACCACTGGGTGCTTCAGGTCCTCCCAGAGCGTGTCGGCATGAAGAAGGATGCGGCCCGCGAGGAGAAGAAGCAGAAGCGACGCAATCGCGGCGCCCGTCAACTGCCCCCAGCCGTGAAGCGGAAGTGCATTTTCTAGGCACCAGCCGAGGCTGGCGACGCCGAGCGCAAGGCCGGCCATCGGAGTAGGAAGTCCGCGCAGACGGCGGGGAAGAGCGGCGAGCATGATGCTGCAAAGGGGAGAATGATGAAGCGCGGCGGGGCGCCTATAGAAAGAGAAGGCGCAGAGTCTAGCAAAGTTGGCGGCGCTGTACGATGCGGCTTAACAAATTCAGGGAGGCGTTCGGAAATACTGTACAGAATGGCCGAACAGAGTGCGCAGGTTGACTGAACGGCTCCGGGTTCAGCCTCAAGCGGTTTGTGCGTTCAAGAGGCTGAAAAGACAAAAAGCCCGGCACCGCGTAATGCGGAGCCCGGCGTGCTTCAGAAGGCGATCAGATCGATCAGGCCTGCTTCGGCGTGCTCAGGAGGTTCAACGCAGAGCCCGCGTGGAACCACGTGAGCTGGCGTTCATTGAAGCTGTGAGCGGCTTCAAAGATGTCCTTCGTGCCGTCGTCGTGGATCGCTTCGATGCGGACGGTGCGGCCCGGGGCGAGGTCCTTGAGGCCCAAGACAGAAATGCGGTCCTTCTCGCGGATCTTGTCGTAGTCGGCCGGGTTCACGAACGTGAGCGCGAGGATGCCCTGCTTCTTGCAGGTTAGACTCGTGGATGCGGGCGAAGCTGCGGGCGAGCACGGCCTTGACGTTCATGTAGCGGGGCTGCAGCGCCGCCTGTTCGCGCGACGACCCTTCGCCGTAGTTTTCGTCGGCGACGATGATCGAGCTTTCGCCGCGCGCCTTGTAGCCCATCGCCACCTTGAAGACCGTGTCGTAGGTGCCGGACGCCTGGCTCCAGACGTGGTCGGGGTCGTTCGGCTTAAAGGCATTGACGGCCACAGACAACGTCGCCTCAGACATCTTCGGAATGTTGCCCACATACTGGATGCGGCCCGGGCAGATGTGGTCCGTCGTGCACTTGCCCTTTACCTTCATGAGGAGCGGGAGCGCCGTGAGGTCCTTGCCGTCCCAGGCCGGCCACTTGTCGATGTAGGCGAGGCGGTCCTGGTTTTCGCCGAGCACGATTTTCTCGGTCTTGAACGTGGACTTCCTGCAGCCCGTTTCCGCCGCGGCATAGCCCTTCAACGGGAGTTCCGTGCCGCGGGCCGCGCGGAAGCGGAATGCTTGACCGTCAGGCGTAGTGATCGAGTCGGTTTCCGGATTGAAAGAAAGCGACCCCGAGAACGCATAGACGATCGCCATGTCGGGCGAAACGAGGAACGACTCGGTAAGCGGATTGCGGTCGTTGCGGTTCTTGAAGTTGCGGTTGAAGGCGGCGACGATCGTGTTGCGCCGCTTCGGGTTGTCCTTGCGCGCCCACATGCCGACGCACGGCCCGCAGGATGGTGGGTCTCCTTTTGGAAAAAGCCGAGCAATGGGGTCGGAGGCGGCGCTGCGGAGAAGAATCCTCGAAGCGTTCGGGGCGGCAGCGCGGCGTCCGATGAACCGAATCTTCGGGCGCAAGCCTGCCTAGGTATGTCCTCATACGGTCAATGAAGAGGCATTGAAGTTGTGCGGCCGCCTGCGTTTAGACGCAGATATGGAGTAGGCTTGAAGCGGCCGAAGACCACCAGTACGGCCATGCTCTTCAGCAACCGCAAGCCTCTTCAAGCCGCAGCTATGACGGATTCCCTCAAGACCTCTCCTCAGGAAGCAAAACCCTTGATCCGCGTTGTCGACGACAACCCGATGCTGTGTCAGTCGCTCGAATTCATGCTGCGGTGCGAGGGCTATGAAGTCGCGAGCTTTGCGAGTGCGGCGGATTTTCTCGCGGGCGATTCGCCGAGCCGCGGCGGCTGCCTCGTGCTCGACGTGCAGATGCCCGAGCTTTCCGGACTCGAGCTCTTCAACGTGCTCGGGATGCGCGGCTACGACGTGCCGATCGTCTTTCTCACGGCGCACGGCGACATCGACATGGCCGTGAGCGTGATGCGTGAGGGCGCTTGCGACTTTCAGCAAAAGCCCGTCAAGCCCGAAACCTTTCTGCCCGCCGTTGCCCGCGCCGTGGCGCGCGACCGCGAGAAGCGCATGGGCGCGGGGGACCTCACAAACGAAATCCGCTGCTGGCGCGAACTCACCGAGCGCGAAGATGAAATTGCTCGGTTGGTCGGCCTCGGGTTCGTCAACCGGACCATCGCGCAAAAACTCGGCATCTCGCAGCGCACGGTGGAGCACTACCGCGCCTCGGCGCTCTCGAAGATCGGGCTCCGCAGCGCTGCGGACATTGCGGGGTTCTTCGAGCGGATCGACGCTTGGAAGACGAAGAGCGAGGCGAGCGGGGTGGCCGTCTGAGACGGCAGAGTCAGCTGAGTCGGCTGAATGTGGGCCTAAGCACGCCGTCAATAAGAAGAAGCCGTCGGCGCGAACCGGCGGCTTTCTGGTTTATGGTCTTGGAAGCAGTTCGCAAAGGTGAGGTCAGATTCCGAATTCCGGTGCGTACTCCATGACGCCCTGCAGCTCTGGCGCGGATTCCATGAGCTTCACCGCCATGAAGCAGTCGTTCGGCGCTTCGAAGGGCGCCTTGATGCCGAAGCCCGCGGCCGGCTTGTACCCGAACCTCGGATAGTACCGGCTACTGCCGAGCACGACGCTCCAGCCGAATCCGAGGCGCTTCGCCTCGGCATGGCCCGCGCGCACGAGCGCAGAACCAATACCCTGATTCCAATGGTCCGGATGAACGGAGAGCGGCGCGAGCGCGAGCACTTCCACCACTGCGACATGGGCGCGCGTGAACATCACGTGGCCCACGATGCGCCCGTCGTGGTCTTCTGCGACCAATGAAAGCTCCGGAATGAAGGCGGCGCCTTTGCGCAGCCGCTCAACCAAGTCCTGTTCGGCGCCGTCGCTCATCTCGGCCTTGGCGAAGGCGGATTCAACGACTTGGCGGACGGTGGCGTGGTCTTCGGGAGCTTCTCGGCGGATGCGCATGGCGGTCTTCCTTCTTCTGTTCTTCTGCGGTTTGGAATGAGAAGTCCCGATTATGGCGGATCAAGCCGCTCGCGTCATGCCTTGTTTCCCTTGGCCTCAGAATGCGCCGGGAGGACAATCCGCACCGAAAGCCCCGAGGGCGTCCGGCGGCGGAATTCGAGCTGCCCGCCATGGCCTTCGGCAATGAGCCGCACGATCGAGAGTCCAAGACCCAAGCCGTCGATCTTCGTGCTCGAGAGCACGCCTTCGAGGTCTGCAAAAGCATCGTCCGTGAGGGCTGGCCCGTTGTCGTCGACGGCGAGCACGATGCGCTCGAGCGCGGCGCTCGATTCGGTCGAAGATGCCTTGCGCACGCTCACCGACACTGTCGGGCTCGCCTCGGAGGCGCAAGCCTCGAGCGCGTTCTTGATGAGGTTCTGAAGCGCCAGTTCAATCTCTGCCGAATCGCCCCAGACGGGAAGCTCGGCTGCGGCCGTCCAGACGTCGACCTCGGTCTGCCAGATGCGCGATGCATTGATCGTCGCGACCGCCCGTCGGGCGAGGTCTGCGGCGTTGACGACCGTGCGCCGCACGCCTTTGCCCTTGGCGTAGCTGCGCACCTTTTCGACGATGGCTTCGGCCTGTTGGGCCTGCTCGCCCATCACGCTCACCCCTTCGGCGATCATCGCGCGGTTCACGTCGCCCGGCTGGTCGAGAAGGCGCTCGATGCCGTGCGCGTAGCCGCAGATCGTTGAGAGCGGCTGGCGCAATTCGTGGGCGATGATGCTCGACATCTGTCCCACGGCGCCCGCGCGCTGCAGGTGCTCCATCCGCGACTGCGCTTGCGCGGCCTTGCGCTCGAGCTTGTGCTGCGAGAGGAGCGCTTCACGGAGCTCTCCGGTGCGCAGCGCCACGAGCCGCTGCGTGCGCCAGGCGTGGAGCATGAGTCCCAAGACGGCGAAGCCCCCCAGCATGATCCACGGCCAATAAATCTCCCAGAAGTGGCGCCAGTTCCATTCGCGCAGGTACTCGTAGGGCCCGCGGCGGATCGTGCGGAACATTTGGTCCGCGGTCCTGAAGTTGGTGGCGATGCTCCAGCCGAGGCCGTCGGCGTCCCGAGGCATCGAAAGGAGCGCGAGCGCCGCTTTTCGGGTGTCTTCGGCGGAGAGCTTGGGCGTCGCGAGCATCGTCCAATTGGGATAGAGGTCGGTGGAGGCGAGGCAGGGCGCATCGGCGCCGGACCTGACGGCCAGGGGCTTTACGTCGCTCACGTCTTCGCCCGAGCGCTTCAGTTCCTCCAAAAAGCACGTCCGCACGATGCCGACGTCTGCGCGGTTGTTTCTCAAGGCCTCGAGCTCGAGCCGCATGTCGTAGCCCGACGATATGCGGGACGCAAAGAACGCGTCGGGGTCCTCGCCGCGCTTGGCGATTTCGCCCAAGCCCACGTGGTAGCCCGAGAAGGCCGCGGGCCCCGTGGTGACGAGGCGCTTACCCTTCATGTCCTCGAACGTATTGATGTCGGTGCGGCTCTTCAACGTAATGAAGAGGCTCCCTTCAGCATGGTTGGGGTCGGGCGCGAGCGTGCTCACGACCGAAGCGATGTCGCGCGCGCCGCGGTTCTGCATGCGGAGGTAGGTCCCCGTCGAACTCAAAATGAGGTCGGCCTCGTAGAGGTCGTTGGGGTTGCCGGAGCTCACCACCGCCGTGAAGTTGTTTCGTCCAAACACCTCCCGGAGCTTCGCAATCGTGGGCTCGACGATGCGGAAGTGCATGTTGGGGTATGCAAACGGCGACACCAGGAGCTTCACGACCGGTTTCCCTGGGGCCGCCGGGCCCTCGGGCGCGGCGAGCACGGTGCCCACCTGGAGCTGAGGCTTGGCGAACTGGTCGGCAACGTTGTTCTCCGCCGCGCTCGCCGCCCCCCAATGGAGAAAGCCCGAAGCGGCCTCGGCATCCGGCGCCGCCGTGTTCAAGCAGAGCGCGGCCCCGAGGACGCCGGCAAGGAGAAGCGCGGACGGCCGGAGCCGCCGGAGCTCGCAAAGGGCGCAGCGGCGGGAAGGCCTGTGGAAGAGAAAATCGGCTGAGCGGTTGGCGGCGGGCATGGCGGAACGCAGGGCAGGTTGCGGCGGGAGTCGCGGAAGCGCGAAAAGCCCTGATGGAGCAGGGCGGAAGTGTTTGAGAAGAAGAGTACTCAAACACAAAGCACCCGGCGAATGCCGCGAGCGGATCTGTTGACGCTTCTGCGGCATGCCTAGGTATGCCTTCGGGCGAAGATCCTCGTGCCGGCCGGGAGCGCTCCGAAGCCTCTTTCCGAGAGGTTCCGAAGCAAGCCCTCAAGCCGGAAGAGACCTCACCGCTCACTGTTCATCGCCGCGGCGCTGCCGAAAAGTTTTGAAGGCCGCGGCGGTCGAGCGGCAAACCCGCAGAAGCTCCCAGAAGCTCCCGTAAGCCCAACGGCTTCCGGAAGCAGTCAGAAGAAAAGGATCGTCACCATGCTTACCCGCAGATCGTGGATCAAGAACAGCGCCGCCGCTGCGGCCGCTGCCGTCGTTGGAGGCGCGTCGACCAACGCGCTCGCCGAGAATGCCGCCGCCAAGAAGAATGAAGCCGACCGCACCTACGACGTGGTCGTCCTCGGCGCCGGGACGGGCGGCCTGATCGCCGCCATTGAAGCCTTCGACCAGGGGCTCAAGCCCGTCGTGCTCGAAAAGATGGACTGGGCCGCGGGGAACTCCCTCTACGCTTCGGGCGGCATCGCCGCTTGGGGGACTCCCCAGCAGAAGGCCGAAGGCCACGAAGAAACCCGCGAGGCCTTCCGCGCCGACATGATGAAGGTGTCCGAAAACCGCGCTGATCCGGCGCTGGTCGACGCCTATGTGGACCACATCGGCGAAGATCTCGAGTGGTTGAAGACCAATATCGGCGTCAAGTTCGCGAAGATCGGCAGGAAGCCCTGGCCGCTCCTCTGGCGTATGCACAACGTCGAGGGCGACGGGCTCACGGGCGGCGCGCGCCTGATCCGCTATCTCCTCGCCGCCGCTGAAAAGCGCGGCATCCCGGTGGTCTTCAACCAGAAGGCGATGGAGCTCATCACGGACGAGCACTTCCGCGTGACGGGCGTGAAGGTGGTCGACGACAACGGCTGGGGCGAATACCACGCCCGCGACGGCGTCGTCATTGCGACGGGCGGGTTCTCCGCCAACCGCGAAATGCTCTGCCGCTACATGGGGGGCGCGCTCTCGCGCCTCGTGCTTCGCGGCTCCCCCTACGTCACGGGCGAAAACGTCGAGCTCGCCGGCCGCCTGGGCGCGAAGCTCGTCCACATGGACCAGTTCCACTGCGGCCCGATTGTTGAAGAGACGCACGCGAACCCCAACTTCGTGATCGACGCGGGCGTTGGCATCGACGTCGACGTGCGCGGGCACCGCTTCATGGATGAGGTCTACACCTACACCCAGAAGTCGATGGCGACCGTGCAGCGCACGCCCGAGAACCTCGCGTACCACATCCTCGACAGCCGCTGGCCCAAGGCCGCGGGCGCCGCGAAGAAGTTCCTCGCGATGAAGACGAAGGTGCTCGTGGCCGATACGCCCGAAGAACTCGCCAAGAAGATGGGCATTGAACTCAAGGTGCTTGTGGATCTCCTGAAGACCTACAACGAGGCGCTTGCAGCCGGAAAGCTTAAAGAACTCGATCCGCCGTGCTCGCTTGAAAAGCCCACGCCGATCGACCAGGGGCCGTTCTACGCGTTCCCGTTCCAGGGCGGCATCACGGCCACGTTCGGGGGCCCCAAGATCAACGCCCGCGCGCAGATCGTCACGAACGAAGACCGTCCGATTCCGGGGCTCTACGCCTGCGGCAACGCCGCCGGCGGGCTCTTCTTCGGCAACTACATCGGCGGCAGCCAGTTGGGCGGCGCGGCGGTGTTTGGGCGCATTGCGGCGCGCGAGCTCGCCAAGCGTCATAAGGAACTCGGCGCCAGGACGGCCGCTTAAAGCGAAGAGCCCTCAATGAAAGGACATGAAAAGAATTAGAAGGATCCCAAAATGAAAAGCACCATCGCTCTGATCTTCGGCGCGCTCATGGCTCTGAGCGCTGCTGCCGGCGCAGCCGACGCCTATACGGCGGACCGCCACGTCAAGATGAACGTTCCCTGCGAAGCGTGCCACGGGACGGCGGAGAAGTCCGCACCCGTGCGCAAAGCGGCGTGCCTCGCCTGCCATGGCTCCTATGAAAAGGTGGCCGAGCGCACGAAGGACGTCAAGCCCAACTCGCACTACAACCACTTCGGCGAGCGCGACTGCAGCACGTGCCACAAGGGTCATGAGCCAAGCACGCTGACGTGCAACGAGTGCCACAAGTTCGACTTGAAGACGCCTTAAGGCGGTGAGCAGAAGGCTGCCGCTTCCATGAATGAGGCGCAGCGGCAGCTAATGCAGGCATGAACGGAAAGCCCGGGACGATTGGAATGCCATCGTCTCGGGCTTCGCTTGTTTGGAGTTCGACGGGCTGCGTTCTCAGGGCGGGCGGACGGGCGGTGTCGGCGGCGTGAGTTGTCCCTACCCACAACTATCCTCGAAGAGCCGGTTTTTCGCGCGGCTCCAGTCGATGCGGTACTTGAACTCCGGGGTCAGCTTGGCGGCGCGGTCGGGGTCGACCGGCGTGTTGGCGGCGCAGCCGGAGAGGATGAGAGCGGCGGCCGTCAGGGCGAGAGGGAAGAGCTTTTGGGCAATGAGGATAGAGGCAGGAATGAAAACGCAAGAGCAGCAGTTTACCTGAAGCCATAAGATTCGCCTTCTCTATCATCTCGCTTGGGGCCTCCCAAAGAGCCCAAAAAAGCAAAACCCGAACCTGACAGCCTCAGCTTCAGGTTCGGGTTTGAGCTCGCTTCAGGACTGCTTGACGGGAGCCCAAGCCCCCGTCGGTGCACTCAACAGATTAGAAGCGGTGCGCCGTGCCTTCCTTAAAGCCCGCGGGCTTCGCGCTCGCACAGGGCTTGATGACGAGGCTCGGCTTCGTCTTCTCGCCCGAAGGCAGTGGCGCAACGGCGTCGACCGTGCCGTGCTTCCTGCGAAGCTCTTCGATGTCGCCGAACTCGATCGCGCGCTCGGGGCAGCTCTCCACGCACACGGGCTGAAGGCCCTGGGACGTGCGGGCAACGCACCCGTCGCACTTGCGCATCTTCTTGGCGACCTTGTCGAGCTGCGGAGCACCGTAGGGGCAGGCCGCCGCGCACATGCCGCAGCCGATGCACTTCTTCGCGTCGATGACGACCAAGCCGTCCTCTTCGCGCTTCATGTGGGCCTTGGTCGGGCACACCTTCACGCAGGCGGGATCAGCGCACTGGTTGCAGCTCACCGAAACGTAGTAGGCGAAGACGCCCTGGGGCGAGACGGTGCCGTCGAAGTTCTTCTTCCAGCCGCCGCCCTCGAATTCGACGACGCGGCGGAAGTTCATCCCGACGGGCAGGCTGTTGAGATCGCTGCAGGCGACCGAGCAGGTGCGGCAGCC
>Cebus_capucinus_imitator_PRJNA485217_SSR105__coassemble_499_pt1 | contig 16066 bp, 14 predicted proteins | sample Cebus_capucinus_imitator_PRJNA485217_SSR105__metabat2_low_PE_013 | metagenome-assembled genome bin Cebus_capucinus_imitator_PRJNA485217_SSR105 | reverse complement strand
GCTAAGAGCGAAGGGAGCCAAGCGTCTGGTAAGTTTGGCGGGTTCCTATGAACGGAGCGATGCCATGAGCACCGTGGTGTTGGTTTCAAGATCTCCGAGGCCAAGGAGCTTCGCGAAGACCCAGACGAGCGCGGGCTGAATGCCGAGCTTTACGATGGTCACAGTCGATCCTTTTCCCAGAGCTGCACGGAAGCTGTGTTCGGCAAGTCCCATGCCCACCACGATGAGGCAGATGGGCGTCGTGCTCGCCGCGACGAGGTTGACGGACTTCTGCAGAAATTCCGGGAGCACGAGTCCCGTGAAGCTCCAGAGCGAGCCCGCAATGATGCCGAGCACGATTGGGTTCTTGAAGACTCTGAGCATTGGAGCGGCGGCGGCCCGCCAGTTGCGGATGCTTCCGCTCCTGCCGAATTCGACGCTCGCGATCACTACCGTCCAGAGGAGCAGCACGTTGAAGATGATGAGGAGCGATATGGTGGGGATCGCTCGGTCGCCGAGGCTTGCCTGAACGATCGGAATGCCGAGCTGCACGTTGTTGCCGAAGATCCCCGCCATGGCGAGCACCGTGGTGCCTGCGACGTCGGTCGCGAAGACGCGTTTGAAGAACTGCCGACCCGACCAGTAGACCACGGCGCAGGAGGCGAAGAAGGCAATGAGGACGCGCCAGTCGACGGCAGGCATGTCGGCGAATCCGCTCATGAGCTTGAAGAGGAGGACCGGCATCAGGAGCCTGAAGGTGAAGCGCCCGAGCGCTTTGGCGACGTCGGTCGTGAAGAGCCCGATCTTGACGGACCCCCAGCCGAGCGCAACGAGAAGAAAGAGCGGCGCGCAGAGCGCGACATGGTGAAGGAAAAGCAGCATGGCAAAGACGGATGAAAACGCAGAGCTTCGTCAGAAGTATGCGCCGACGCGGGACAAATGGCCGCCCCTCGAGTCCGTAGAATCGGTAAATCCGCCGCAATCCGAAGCGCCGGAATCACCAGGAGTGCTTAATGGAGTCTCAAGAAATCGACCCGGTTGAAGTCCAGGATGACGAACTCGAAGAAGAAGAGCTCTGCCGCGACATTCAGATGAAGCTGCCCGACTGTCTCTGGCAGCTCGATTACGTGCACCGCTACGCCGCGGGGAAGTTCAACGAGGACTTTGCGTCGCTCGATACGGGTGAAAAGTTCCTCTTTGGCGTGATCGAGGTGCCCCTCACGGAAGAAGAGGGAAGCTTCACCTGGGGCGTCTGGGCCGAAGTGCCTCCGCTCGCGCACGACGACTACCTCCTCGCCTTCCAGAGCGAGATGGCTGAAGGCCGCGTGATCCAAGGGCGCCTCGCCAACGAGATTCCGGGTTCGCCCGATGCCTTTGGAGCGCGCGTGGAGCTCTCGCTCCATGCCGACCGTCGTCCGGAAATCCGCGTGCTTGAGGGAAGCCTTGCCGAGCAGCAGACTCGCGGCATGAATCTCGCCGAGCACGAAGCGCTTGACCGAGTGCTCTTCCCCGACGACGAGGAAGAATGGGACGAAGAGGAATGACGGGCTGAAGCTGCCCGGCCGCCGCTGTGCGGCCGAGAGCAATTGCTCGGCGCTCCGCATCGGAGAAGATGAGAATCATTCTTATCTCTTTGAGCGGAGCGTTTTCCTTTTCAAGAATAGCCGGCATCTCTGTATGCTGACCGTCATCAAGGTATAACTCCGCCTGCGTTGTTGAAGCATTCGGTCGTTGGGAGAATCCCTGAACCATTACGCCCAAAGGCGTACTCCCAGAAAGGAACAAATCATGACTGATCGTCTCAACATCGCGCTTTCGCGCCGCGGCTTCCTCGCTGCGGGCGCTGCCGGCACGGCTGCCATGGCCGGCGTTTCCTCCGCTTCCGCGAAGGCTGCTCCCAAGGCGGAATCCACCCATGAGGGCTATGCCGCGGCCGCCAAGAGCGGCGCGAAGTTTGCGCCCGATCCGCTTCCCGTTCAGAATGCCGAAGGCCTGAAGCTCACGAACACCTTCAGCCTTGGAGAATCGACCTTGAACGAAAACGGCTTCATCACCGCTGCGCGCTGGGGCATCGTGCGCGGCCACGTCAAGGGCGGGAAGATCATGGATCTGCGTCCCTTCGAGCATGACTACGCGCCCTCGATGAATCTCGCGGGTCTGCGCGAGCTCCCCTACACGGCGTCGCGCATCCGCTACCCGATGGTGCGCGAGGGCTACCTGAAGAACGGCCCGGCGAGCCGCGAGAAGCGCGGCGAAGAGAAGTTCGTGCGCGTCTCCTGGGATGCGGCGCTCGACCTGGTCGCCAAGGAAATGAACCGCGTCTACGACAACTACGGCCCTTCGGCCGTGTTTGGCCGCTCCTACGGCTGGATGTCGACGGGCAAGGTGAACGCCTCGATCAACCTCCAGCAGCGCCTTCTCAACCTGAAGGGCGGCTTCATTCAGTGCACCAACTCCTACTCCACCGCCGCCATCAGCCGCATTCTTCCCTACGTGGTCGGCACGGGCGACCCGCGGTCGACGAGCTGGGACGTCGTGCTTGAAAAGAGCGAGCGCGTGGTGCTCTGGGGCGCCGATCCGCTCGTCACGAATGACGTCGACTGGCTGACGACCATTCACAACGCCGCGGGCTACTTCCGCGCCCTGAAGGCCAAGGGCACGAAGACCATCTCGATCAACCCGATCGAGACCGATACGGCCGAATTCCTCGGGAGCGAATGGATCGCTCCGCGTCCGGGCACGGACTGCGCCATGATGCTCGGCATGATTCACGAGCTCGTGCGCACGAAGAAGGCCGACGAGGCGTTCCTCGCCAAGTACACCTACGGGTGGCCGGAGCTGCGCGACTACATCCTCGGCAAGACCGACGGCGTCGAGAAGACGCCCGCCTGGGCCGCCAATGAATGCGGCGTTCCTGCGGAAAAGATCGTCGAGCTCGTCCACGAGATGCAGTCGCACCGCACGATGATCATGATGGGGTGGGGCATCCAGCGCATTCAGTACGGCGAGCAGTCGCACTGGATGGGCTTCGCGCTTGCGGCGGCCCTCGGCCAGATCGGCCTGCCGGGCGGCGGCATCGGCACGAACTACGCCTACTCGAACGGCGGCGCGCCCATGGCCTACGGTCCCTTCCTCGGCGGCATCTCGAGCGCCGTGAAGCCCGTGAAGGAGCCGACTGCGCCCTGGAAGGGCAGCAAGACGATTCCGGTCGCGCGCTTCGCCGACTGCTTCGCGAATCCGGGGAAGGTGATCGACTTCAACGGCACGAAGGTGACCTATCCTGAAGTCCGCCTCGTGATGTGGGCGGGCGGCAATCCGTTTGCGCACCAGCCCGACACGATGAATCTCGAGCGCGCCTGGAAGAAACCCGAAACCGTCGTCGTCACCGACACGGTCTGGACGGCCACGGCCCGCCACGCCGACATCGTGCTGCCGGCGGCGACCTGCTTCGAGCATCCCGACATCACCAACATCGGCACGTACTCGAACGACGGCATCGTCGCGATGCAGCAGGCGATCGAGCCGCAGTGGGAGTCAAAGAGCGACTACTGGATCTTCTCTGAACTTGCCGGCCGCCTCGGCTGCCGGGACGAGTTCACCGAAGGCCTCGACGAAATGGGCTGGATCCGCCGCCTCTACGGCGACGCGCAGAAGATGGGCGAGCGCATCGGCGTGAAGCTCCCCGAATTCGACGAATTCTGGAAGAAGGGCTACGTCCTCTTCGACGTGCGCGAAAAGGACCGCAAGTACGTCGCCTTTGAAGACTTCCGCAAGGATCCGAAGGCCCATGCGCTCTCTACCGAAAGCGGCCTCATTCAGCTCTATTCGCCCAAGATCGCGGGCTACAAGTACGACGACTGCCTCGGCCACCCGAGCTACTTCGTGCCGACCGAAGGTGTAAACACGAAGACGAAGGCGGCGCCGCTCGCGCTCATGGCCTGCAAGAGCCGCTACCGCATGCACAGCCAGCTCGACGGCACGACGAGCCACAACCTCGCCAACATCGAGGACCGCGAGCCCTGCTGGATCAACCCGGTTGATGCTGCAGCGCGCGGCGTCAAGTCGGGCGACGTCGTGCTCGTGAGCAACAAGCGCGGCGCGCTTCTCGCGGGCGCCTACGTCACCGACCGCGTGATGCCGGGCGTTGTCGTCGTGCATCACGGCGCCTGGTTCGCGCCGATGGACGTGAACGGCCGCCGCATCGACGTGCACGGCAACTCCAACACGCTCACGATGGACGTGCCGACCTCGAAGCTCGCTTGCGGCAACATCGCCTCGACCGCGCTCGTGGAAGTCGAAAAGTGGAAGGGCGACCTTCCGCGCGTCTATGTTTATGAGCAGCCCGAGCGCGTGATGGGCTGATCCCCGCGCTGAACAATGACGGGCGCCGGTCCTGAGGATCGGCGCCCGTCATGAAGAAGGGCCGCCTCCCAAGGCTGGGAGACGGCCCTTCGCGCATTCTGAACTATTGAGTTCGAATTATTTCGTTCCGCTCGAGCCGAAGCCGCCCGCGCCGCGCTCGGAATCTTCAAACGATTCGACCACGTTGAATTCGGGCTGCACCACGGGGATGATCACGAGCTGCGCCACGCGCTCCATCGGCTCGATCGTGCAGGGCTCGCCGCTGCGGTTCCAGAGCGACACCATGAGTTCGCCCTGGTAGTCGCTGTCGATGAGGCCCACGAGGTTGCCGAGAACGATGCCCTTCTTGTGGCCGAGGCCGGAGCGGGGCAGGATCACGGCAGCGTAGTGCGGGTCGGCAACGTGGATCGCGATGCCGGTGTGCACGAGTTTGGCTTCGCCGGGTGCGAGAACGAGCGGCTCGTCAAGGAGCGCGCGCAGGTCGGCGCCGGCCGAGCCCGGCGTCGCGATTTTCGGGAGATTCCCGCTGACGCGCGGGTCGAGGATCTTGAGATCAATCTTCATATGGGATGGGTCTCTTTATTTGGAAGAAGGAGCCGCAGCGCCGCCCGTATTGCCGGCGAGGCGCTTGGCTGCTTCGGTGAGGATGAACTGGGCGCAGTCGAACTTGTCGGCCGGGCCGAAGGGAATGGATTCCGTGAGGCTCACGAGCTGGATGCAGTTGCTCTTCGATTCGAGCGCCTTTCTCGCATCGTTGGCGACGATGAAGGCGGCGTGCTTGCGGAAGCACTTCTCGCGGGCGTAGGCTGTGAGGCTCACCCCTTCAGCCGTTTCTGCGGCGAATCCGATGGTAAGAGGCTTGTCGGGGCGCTCGCCCACGCGCGAGAGGATGTCGGGGTTTTCGACCCAATTGAGGTCGCTCAGGAGCATCCCGCCCACGGAGTCCTTCTTGATCTTGCGGTCGGAAAAGGCGCCCGGGCGCCAGTCGGCGACGGCGGCGACGCCGACGAAGAGGTCGAACCGCTCGCGGTCGAGCTCGATCTGGACGGCTTCGTCCATTTCGCGCGCGCTCACCACGTCGATGCGCTTCACGCCCATGGGCTCGTCGAGCGACGTGGGACCGGCAACGAGCGTCACGTCGGCGCCGAAGTTGCGCGCAGCGCGCGCAATGGCGAAGCCCTGCGTGCCGCTCGAGCGGTTGGTGACGCCGCGCACGGGGTCGATCGCTTCATAGGTGGGACCTGCGGTGATGAGGACGCGCCTCCCGGCGAGGAGCTTCGGCGAAAAAGTCATCTCGAGCATGTCGACCACTTCCGCGGGTTCGAACATGCGCCCCGCGCCCGTGTCGCCGCAGGCCTGCAGCCCTTGTGCGGGACCGAAGAAGTAGGCGCCTTCGCGGCGCAGGAATTCGACGTTGCGGCGCGTAGCGGGATTGCGCCACATGGCGACGTTCATGGCGGGCACGAACGCAATGGGGGTCTTCCTCGCGCAGATGAGCGTGCTCGCCAAGTCGTCGGCGATGCCTCGGGCGGCTTTGGCGATCAGGTTCGCGGTGGCGGGCATCACGAGAAGCAGGTCGCTCTCGCGGTTGAGCTCGATGTGCGGCATGGGTCCCAAGGGACCTGGCAGCCACTCGGTCGTGAGGACGGGGTGGCCCGTGAGCGCTTCGAAGGTGAGGGGCGTCACGAACTTCGTCGCCTGCTCGGTCATGACGACGCGCACGACGGCGCCCGCGCGCATCAGCGCCCGCGCTGCCTCGCAGCTCTTGTACGCGGCGACGCCGCCCGAAACGATCAGGGTGATGCGCTTGTTCTGAAGCATGATTCGAAGGCACCCGTGGTGAGAATGGAAATTGGAGAGGTTATTGTGCCTCAAGCGCTTCTCGGCAGAAGCGACAGGCTTGCAAAAACAGCTGCGCAGGGCGGCATCAGCCCGTGCTTAGGGACAAAAGCAATCGGTCCGCTTGAAGCACGCTTCAAAGCGGACCGATGAGTTGATTTTGGGACGGATAGGAAGGAATACTTCTCAGCGTCCCTTCGAGACGCCTCTCAGTTCGTCCAAGACAATGCCGGCTGCGCCCATGCAGATGGCGATGTCGGCCACGTTGAAGGCCGGCCAATGCCAGGCGCCGATGTAGAAGTCGAGAAAGTCGACGACATACCCCGACAGCGTGCGGTCGATGAGGTTCCCCAGGGCGCCCGAGAGAATGAGCGTCAGCGAAAGCGCAAAGAGCGTCTGCCCGTTGTGCTTCCAGAGCAGCCGCAGCACCACGGCCGCCACCGCAATGGCAACGCCCGAAAGCAGCCACCGCTGCCAGCCGCCCATGCCCGCGAGGAAGCTGAAGGCCGCCCCGTAGTTGTGCGCCAGCGTGAGGTTGAAGAACCCATCGATGACGGACACGAATTCGCCCGGATCCAGCCGGCGCTCGAACCAGAGCTTGGTCGCCTGGTCGAGCACCAGAATCAGGAATCCGAACACGATCCAGAGGCTGAAGCGCAGGGGCGAACCTCCTGCGCTCCCGGCCGGCCTTGCGGTCGGCCGAGTGCTTCTGGCGGATGCCGAGCTCTTCGTCATTTAGGCGAAGAGGCGCTTTTCGCCGGCGCCGAAGAGGTTCGAGACGCAGCGCGGGCAGAGGGTCGGGTGTTCGGCATTGCTGCCGATGCCCGGCACGTAGTGCCAGCAGCGTTCGCACTTCTGCTCAGTCGAGGGCTTCACGGTGATCGAGGTCTCAGCGCCGTCGGCGGCCTTCACGAGCGCGACGCCGCTCATGATCATCACGAAGCGGAGTTCGTCGCCCAAAGAGGCGAGGAGATCGTAGAGCTCGCCCGAAGCGGCGATTTCGCCCGTCGTCTGAAGCGACGAGCCGACCGTGCCGCGGGCGCGTTCGTCTTCGATCGCCTTCTGAACGTCGGCGCGGACCGCACGGATCTTCTCCCACTTGGCGAGGAGCGCTTCGGCGTCCTTCACTTCCGGAAGCGTGATGAACGTTTCCGTGAAGATCGTCTCGTCCTCGTTCGGCGAGAAGACCTTGAAGGCTTCTTCGGCCGTGAAGGAGAGGATCGGCGCGATGAGGCGCAGGAGCATCGCCGTGATGAGGTAGAGCGCCGTCTGAGCCGAGCGGCGCGCGAAGCTTTCGGCGCCCGTCGTGTAGAGGCGGTCCTTCAGCACGTCGAGGTAGAAGCTGCCGAGGTCGGTCGAGGCGAACGTCTGCACGAGGTTGACCACGTTGTGGAAGCGGTAGTCGCCGTATTCGGCGAGCACGCGCTTTTGGAAGTCGGCCGCGTAGGCGACGGCCCAGCGGTCAAGCTCGAGCATGTCTTCGACCTTGACGGCGTCCTTCTCCCAGGAGAAGTCGGACGTGTTGGCAAGGAGGAAGCGCAGCGTGTTGCGGATGCGGCGGTAGGACTCAACCACGCGGTTGATGATCGTGGGGCCGAGGCGCAGTTCGCCCGAGTAGTCGGTCGAAGCCACCCAGAGACGCAGGATTTCAGCGCCGTACTTGTCGTTGATTTCCTGCGGACGGACGACGTTGCCCTTCGACTTCGACATCTTCTCGCCCTTTTCGTCCACGCAGAAGCCGTGGGTGAGAAGCTGCTTGTAAGGGGCGCGCCCGTCGAGCATCGTGCCCGTGAGCAGCGACGAGTGGAACCAGCCGCGGTGCTGGTCGGACCCTTCGAGGTAGAGGTCAGCCGGCCAGCCGAGGATGTCGGCGTGCGAGCCGCGCATCACGGTGTAGTGCGTCGTGCCCGAGTCGAACCACACGTCGAGAATGTCGGTCGACTTCACGTAGTCCTTGGCTTCGTCGCCGAGGAGGTCCTCAGCGGTCGCCTTCGCCCAGGCTTCGATGCCGCCTTCGGCCACCATCGCCTCGACCTTCTTCATGATCTCGAGCGTGTTGGGGTGGAGGCTGCCGGTTTCCTTGTGGAGGAAGAAGGGCAGCGGCACGCCCCAGTTGCGCTGGCGCGAGATGCACCAGTCGGGGCGGTTTTCGATCATCGAGTAGAGGCGGTTGATGCCCCATTCCGGGAAGAACTTCGTCGCTTTGACGCCTTCGAGCGCAGCTTCGCGCAGGGTCTTTTCCGAAGCAGGAAGGCCGAGCACGCTCTTCGTGTCTTCATCGGGTGCATCCATGCGCACGAACCACTGGGCGGTCGCGCGGTAGATGAGCGGCGTCTTGTGGCGCCAGCAGTGCATGTAGCTGTGGGTCATTTCGCCCGACGACATGAGAGCGCCCGCGACGCGCAGCGTGTCGAGGATCTTGGGGCCCGCCTGCCAGATGTTCATGCCGGCGAAGAAGGGCAGCCACGAGGCGTAGGTGCCGTCGCCCTGCACGGGGTTGAGGATGTCGTCGTTCGCCATCCCGTGCTTCTTGCAGGAGACGAAGTCGTCCACGCCGTAGGCCGGGGCCGAATGCACGATGCCCGTGCCCGAGGTGGCCTCGACGTAGTCGGCGAGGTAGACGGGCGAATAGCGGCGGTAGCCTTCGTGCATCTCGTAGAGCGGATGCTTGAAGCGCACGCCTTCGAAGAGCTCGCCCTTGGCCGTGGCGACGACGGTGCCCGTGAGGCCGTAGCGCTTGAGGGCGCCTTCAACCAGAGCTTCGCCGAGGATGAGAAGGCGGTCGCCCGCGTCCACCAGCGCGTAGGTGAGTTCCGGGTGCATGTTGAGCGCCTGGTTGGCCGGGATGGTCCACGGGGTCGTGGTCCAGATCACCACGAAGCAGGGCTTCTCGATCTTCACGCCGAAGTTCTTCTCGACGCGCTCATGGTCTTCTTCGGTGAGCGCGAAGGCGACGTCGAGCATCGGGGACTTGCGGTCCATGTATTCGACTTCCGCCTCAGCCAGGGCAGACTGGCAGTCGAAGCACCAGTTGACGGGCTTCAGGCCGCGGTAGACGTAGCCCTTCTCCATGATCTTGCGAAGCGCCGTGATTTCCGCGGCTTCCGTGTCGTGGCGCATCGTGCGGTAGGGGTTGTCCCAGAAGCCGATGACGCCGAGGCGCTTGAAGTCGGCGAGCTGCAGGTTCGACTGCTCCATCGCGTAGGCGCGGGCGAGCGACTGCATCTTGTCGACGGGGAGGTTCTTGCCGTGGAGCTTTTCGATCTGCACTTCGATCGGCATGCCGTGGCAGTCCCAGCCCGGGATGTAGGGCGCCTGGAACCCTTCGAGGGTCTTTTCCTTGAGGATGATGTCCTTCAGGACCTTGTTCAGGGCGTGGCCGATGTGGATGGCGCCGTTGGCATAGGGAGGGCCGTCGTGAAGGATGAACTTCTTCGCGTCGCGGCGCTTGTCGAAGATGCGGCGGGCGATCTGCTTCTCATCCCATTCGCGCACCCAGCCGGGTTCGCGCTTGGGAAGGTTGCCGCGCATCGGAAACGGCGTATCCGGCAGGTTGAGCGGATACTTCTTTTCGTCCTGAGACGTCTTGTCAGCTTTTGCCATAATCAGCCAAGCTCCTGGCCCCCTCGGGCTCTTCAGGCCGAGCGCGCCGATCCTCGGACATTTACTCCTCGTCCGGGTCGGGCTGCGCCCGTATGTTGCGGATTGCCCCGCCGGCATGGAATGGCTTGAAAGCACCAACCGGCTGGGCGGTCTTGACGTGCTGTGCGGGAGATGCGGCTTCTTGAAGCGCCGCCTTAGCTCCCCGTCGGCGCGAGGCCGAGGATCTGACGCGCACGTCGGGCGTCAGCCGCAATCGCAGCCTGGAGCTCCTCCAGACCGCTGAATTTCTTTTCGCCGCGTATTCGCTCGATGAAGCGGATGCAGACGGGGCGGCCGTAGGCGTCGCCCTTCCAGTCGAAGACGTGCGTTTCAAGCAGCCACCTGCGCGAGCTCGACACCGTCGGGCGAAGCCCCAGAGAGGCGACGCCGGCCTGCACGGCAGGTCCCAAGCCCTCGATCTTGACGGCGAAGACGCCGGAGAGGGCCGGACGGGCGCGGCTCCCCGGCGGAATGGGCGCGATGTTGAGAGTCGGGTACCCGAGCGTGCGCCCGAGCGCCTGACCGTGGATCACGCGGCCCGACATCGTGTAGGGGTGGCCGAGCATGAGTTCGGCTTCGTAGAAGTCGCCTTCAGCGAGCGCCTTGCGCAGGCGCGTGGAGCTCACCTTGCCTTCTCCGTGAAAAAGGAGGGGCGAAATCCAGGTCTCGAAATGGTGGCGGCGGCCGAGCTCAACCAATTCGTGCGCGTCGGCGGCGCGGCCGCTTCCGAAGCGGAAGTCTTCGCCCACGGTGACCCAGCGGGCGTCGAGGCCGTCCACCAGAACGCTCTTCACGAAGGCTTCGGCGCCTTCGCGGGCGATGCGTTCGTTGAAGGGCATCATGTAGATGCGCTCGATCCCGCAGTCGAGAAGGCGCTTCACCTTGTCGCAGAGGGTCGAGATGCGCGGCACCGGATCGAGGTGGGGAAAATATTCCCGGGGATGCGGCTCGAACGTGAGCACGCTCGGCACGAGCCCGCGCTCGTGCGCGGCGTCGACCAAACCTGCGAGGAGCGCCTGGTGCCCGGTGTGCACGCCGTCGAAGTTGCCGATGGCGACCGCGCTCGGAACGCGCTGCAGGTGATGGGGAAGACCGCGGAAAACGTGCATGGCTCTATGGTTGAGTGATTGCCCTGCGCCCTTCGCGGGCGCTAGGCGAGTTTTGAGAATTTTGAAATTATAGCGACCGGGTTTTCTCCTAAGGCCTCCGCTCAAGGTGCTTCAGGCAAGGAAGAAGGCACTCCTTGCATCAAAACCGATCGGCTAAGGCAAACCGCTAAGACGCAGAGGATCGAAAACGCTTCTTCTGCACGATGAAGACCGCGGTTGAGGGAGAGCGCGGCCCCGCAGACGTTTAGAATATCGGCCTCTCCAATTCCTCGAGCGGCCTAGAACCCCTTCGCCGCGCATCTCTCTTCCGAAGTCATCATGAAGAACATCGTTGTCCTGATTTCCGGCCGCGGCAGCAATTTTGAAGCCATTCTGCGCACGGCCCGCAGCGAAGACTGGGAAGGCCGCCACGGCCTCAAGATCGCGGCGGTGATTTCCAACCGTCCGCTTGCCAAGGGGCTCGACACGGCCCGCCGCGAAGGGATCGACGCCGTGGCGCTCGACCACAAGGCCTATCCCACGCGCGAAGCCTTCGAAGAGGCGCTTGCCGCGGCGATCGACCCCTATGAGCCCGCCGTGATCGTTCTCGCGGGCTTCATGCGAGTCCTCACGGAGGGGTTCGTAAGCCGCTACGAAGGAAAGATTCTCAACATCCACCCGGCGCTTCTGCCACTCTTTCCCGGTCTCGACACGCATCAGCGCGCGATCGACGCGGGCTGCCGCATGCACGGCTCGACCGTGCACTTCGTGTCGGCCGTCCTCGACGGCGGCGCCATCATCGGCCAGTCGGTCGTGCCGGTGCTGCCCTCGGACACCCACGAGACGCTCGCTGCGCGCCTTCTTCCCTACGAGCACAAGCTCTATCCGCAGTGCGTGAAGGCCGTGGCGTTGGGCGAAGTGACGCTCGCCGACGGCAAGGCCCTGATGACGGACGACGTCGCCCGCCGTCTTGCCGTCTTCTGGCGCGAGGACTGAGAATCCATAAATGCCGGCGCTCCCGTCCTGCTGCGGAGCGCCCGACGAACCAAACACCAAGGAACCTAATTTCATGGCTGAAAATCATCCCAAGCGCCGCGCGTTTGAATTCCAGAAGAAGCCCCGCCGCGCGCAGGAGGAGCCCCGCCGCAAGCGCACCGAGCGCCAGATCGCGGCCGACAAGCGCCGTCAGGCCGAGCGCGCTGCCGAAGGCTTCAAGAAGCATTCGGGCGAGAAGACGCCCGAAAAGCGCATGGCGTCGGCCTCGAACGGCCGCGTGCGCATCACGAGCCTGATCGTCGACGAACTCACCCGCGCCCTCAAGGTCATTCTGAAGTTCGACGGTCCCGCCGACGTCCTGATGAAGCTCTTCTTCAAGAGCAACCCGCAGCTCGGCATGCGTGACCGCGGGCTCATCGCCGAAGGCATCTACGATGCGCTGCGCCGCTACGGAACGCTGCGCGCCGCTATGCATCCCGTGCGTCCCGAACGCGCTCCGCGCCTTGCGGCGCTCGCCGTTCTCGCGCGCCAACACGGCATCGAATCGATTTCGCCCGCTTCGATCGGCTCGGAAGAAAAGCCCCTGAAGAGCGTGCTCGCGTTCGATGAGAAGACTGCGCCGGGCCACGTCCAGGCCGAGCTCCCGCAGTGGCTCTACAACCTGATTGAAGCCCAGTATCCCGACAGCAAGGCGCTCTACGCCGCGATGAAGGAGGGCGCTCCCTTGGACCTCCGCGTGAACCTTTTGAAGGCCACGCGCGAAGAAGTCCTCGCCGAGCTCGCCAAGAACGGCGTTGAAGCGCATCCGACGCCGATGAGCCCCGACGGCGTGCGTCTTCCCACGAAGCCCGGCCTCACCCGCTGGCCGATCTACCAGGACGGCCTCGTGGACGTGCAGGACGAAGGCAGCCAGCTGATCGCCCGCCTCATGACGCCGCGCCGCCGCGAAATGATCTGCGACTTCTGCGCGGGCGCGGGCGGCAAGACGCTCGCGCTCGGCGCCCTCATGCGCTCGACCGGCAGCCTCTACGCCTTCGACGTGAATGAAAAGCGCCTCGCGGGCATGGCGCCCCGCATGCGTCGCGCGGGCCTCACGAACGTGCATCCGGTCGCGATCAAGAGCGAAGCGGATCCGCGCGTCCGCCGCCTCAACAACAAGTTCGACCGCGTGCTCGTCGACGCCCCCTGCACGGGCTCCGGGACGCTTCGCCGCAACCCCGACCTCAAGTGGCGCCTCTCGCCCGAGGAACTCAACCGCATCAACGAAATCCAGAAGCGCGTGATCGAGTCGGCGAGCCGCCTCGTGAAGAAGGGCGGCCGCATGGTCTATGCGACCTGCTCGCTCCTGAAGCGCGAGAATCAGGACGTCGTAGAAGCGTTCCTCGCCGCGCACCCGGGCTGGCGCCTCGTGCCGGTGAAGGAAGTGTTCGAGCAGCAGGGCATTCAGTTTGAGGCCGGTCAGCTCGAGCGCTTTGAGGGCTACATGCAGCTCCTGCCCCACGTGAACAACACCGACGGGTTCTTTGCGGCCGTGCTGCAGCGCGATGAGTAATCGCCTGCATTGCGCTCTGCGCAAATAAAAGAAGCGGCGCCTTCCTCAGCAGGAAGTGCGCCGCTTTCCATATAAGCGGGCGAAAGTTCTCTGAATCAGTCCGGGTTCGCGCAGTGCACGGGCTTGGCGCCCAGCACGTCCGTGAGGACCTTCGGGTCGATGCCGACCTGGTAGCCGCGGCGGCCGCCGTTGATGAAGATCTGGTCGAGCTCGAGGATCGACGCCTCCACATAGACGGGCATGCGCTTCTTCGTGCCGAAGGGGCTCGTGCCGCCCACGAAGTAGCCGGAGTTGCGCTGAGCCTGCTCGGGCTTGCAGGGGGCGACGTGCTTCACGCCGATCTGGCGCGCGAGATTCTTCGTCGACACTTCGCAGTCGCCGTGCATCAGGATGACGAGGGGCTTCGCGTTCTCGTCCTCCATGATGAGGGTCTTCACGACGTGGTGATGGTCGAGCCCGCAGGCCGACGCGGCGAGCGCCGTGCCGCCGTGCTCCTCGTACTCGTAGGAGCGTTCTTCAAAGGGAATCTTGTGAGCCTTGAGCCACTGCGTGGCGGGCGTGAGGCTCTGATGCTTTTCTTTGGACATGAGCGGTTGGCCTTCTTGTAGATTGGTCCTGCCGAGAACGGGTTCGCCCCGTCCTCGGGAAAGTACGCAGATTCTGCCGCAATGCGGCGAAGTGCGCGGCAACTCCTATGCCGGGCTTGCCCGAAGGCAAGCCCAAACACAGGTCTTTGCGGTTCAAATCGGTCAGTTCGAGCCGTCGCCCGACTTCGCCGCTTCGAGGTCGCTCTCCCAGAGCCCCTTCGGAAGCGGGAAGGCGACGTTTTCCTCTTCGCCCGGCATCGTCCGGGCGGGTTCGGCCTCAAGGTGCTCCGTCAACCAGGCGACCACGCCCTGCACGAGGGATTCGGGCGCCGATGCGCCCGCCGTGATGCCCACTTTTTCGGCGCCTTCGAACCACTTGGGGTCGACGTGTTCGGCCGAGTCGACGAGATAGGCGCGCACGCCTTCGCGCTCGGCCACCTCGCGCAGGCGGTTCGAGTTGGAGCTCGTCACCGAACCGATCACGAGGATGAGGTCGACCCCGGCTTGGGCGAGCTGCTTCACAGCCTCTTGGCGGTTCTGCGTGGCGTAGCAGATGTCCTGGCGCTTGGGCTCGAGAATGTGCGGGTAGCGGCTCTTGAGCGCTTCGATCACGCTCTTCGAGTCGTCGGCGCTGATCGTCGTCTGCGTCACGTAGGCGAGGGGATCGTCGTTCGTGTAGGGGAGCTTCTCGACGTCGGCGGGCTTTTCAATCAGACGGATGCCGTCTTCGACCTGCCCCATGGTGCCCTCCACCTCGGGGTGACCGGCGTGGCCGATCATCAGGATGGTGCGGCCTTCGCGGCGCATCCGGCCCACTTCCTTATGGACCTTCGTGACCAGGGGGCACGTCGCGTCGAAGATCCGCAAGCCCCGGGCTTCGGCCTCGCGGGCGACGGCCTTGGGAACGCCGTGGGCGGAGAAGACGACGGTGGCGCCTTCAGGAACGTCCGCGAGATGGTCGACGAAGACGGCGCCGCGGGCGCGCAGCCCCTCGACCACCGTGCGGTTGTGCACGATTTCATGGCGCACGTAGATGGGGGCGCCGTAGATGGCGAGCGCGCGCTCGACGATCGCGATGGCGCGGGTGACGCCCGCGCAGAAGCCGCGCGGCTGAGCGAGAAGAACCTGCATGGATTGGGGCCTAGCAATAGAAGAATGTGCGGGCGCTCGAGCCTTGAAACAACGGCGTTCGGGCGCGAAGCTATCCAAAGAATAAAGAAAATCGCCATTTTCCGCACACGAGGCCGTTCGAACCGAGTAGAATGCGTCCCTTGTCAAATTCTCCGCGTTGCCTGGAGCCCTGTACTGACACTGTGGGGAGCCAAGCGCGGCGGCTTGCGCAACAGGGCGCGAGCCCGTGCGGCGACGCACTTTAGAGATTGACAACATCACTTAACTTTTGAGCTCGTTTGGTGCGCTCAGCTTTTGGAGCTGCTGCGGTCCCCTGCGAGACGTCATATTTTTTGGAGTTAGAGATGGCACGAGTGTGTCAAGTCACCGGTAAGGCGCCGATGGTCGGCCATCAGGTCTCGCACGCGAATAACAAGACCAAGCGTCGCTTCATGCCGAATCTGCAGTATCGCCGTTTCTGGGTTGAGAGCGAAAATCGCTGGGTTCGTCTTCGTCTGACGAATGCGGGCCTGCGCACCGTCGATAAGCTCGGCATTGACGCGGTTCTCGCGGATCTTCGCGCCCGCGGCGAAATCTAATTAAAGGAGATTCACCATGGCGAAAGGCGTTCGCGACAAGATCAAGCTCGTTTCCACGGCTGGTACCGGTCACTTCTACACCACGACGAAGAACCGCAAGACCACGACGGGCAAGATGGAAATTTCCAAGTACGACCCGGTTGCTCGCAAGCACGTGGTCTACAAGGAAACGAAGCTCAAGTAATCTTGACGGCTTCTTGCTCTGAGGATCCTTCAGAGCGGAAAGAGCCCGATGCAGGTTGTGCTGCACCGGGCTTTTTTCTTTGTGCGCCCGGCAGCGCACGTGTGTTTATGTGGTGAAAGTCCACTGTC
>Cebus_capucinus_imitator_PRJNA485217_SSR105__coassemble_498_pt1 | contig 16089 bp, 11 predicted proteins | sample Cebus_capucinus_imitator_PRJNA485217_SSR105__metabat2_low_PE_013 | metagenome-assembled genome bin Cebus_capucinus_imitator_PRJNA485217_SSR105 | reverse complement strand
GCAGCGATCACGCCGGCGACAGCAGCGGCCACGACCGTCTTCACGGCCTTGCCCTGATAGGAAGAAGCCTTCTCGCTTGTCACGACGACGCCGCGCGTAAGCGACTTGGCAACCTTAAATGTGCGATTCATTGTTTGAATACTCCAAGAATTTTTCCCTGCCGGACAGGAATCTCGCCCGGGCAGGTTGTGCGAGAGCACAGCGGCAATCCTAGGAGCTCAAATGCAGGGGGGGGGGGGGGAAAACCCTAATCTGCAAAATTTAGCCTTTGTTCCTCTGAAAAATTTAATGATTTGGTGTGTGGCGGGTTTCTACTAATATGCTTGAGTGTTGTGGCGCAGGAACAAAAGGTTTCAGCTGCATCAGGGTTTTCACTAAGTCATCCTATCGACTTCGGGAGTCACGCCTTCCTCCCGCGCTTGCCGCTGTAGGTCGGCCCGTAGGGATCCACGGCCTTGGCTAGCAGCGCTTCCAACTGATCCGCCTCTTCTTGCGTGAGCGAGCCGTAGATGCGCTCGTTCAAGCGCTTGGAAATGTCCGCGAGCACGGGCCTCAATTCCCGCCCCTTGTCGGTGAGCTCTATCACGCTTGCGCGCCCGTCGGCTTCGTTTAAGCGCCTCACGACATAGCCCTGCTTCTCAAGACGGTCGATCATCACGCAGGTGGTGGACTTCGTTCTGCGGATCTTCTTCGCGACCGCCGTGAGGCTCAGGCCCTCATGGTGAAAGAGCACCTGGAAGATGTCACCGCAGCTTGTCGTCAGTTCGGAGAGCCCCGCTTCCTCCATGGCGTCGAGAAGAAAGCGTCGGCCTTCTTCATGCATGCGGGCGGCGTAGGCGAGAATGGGACGTTCTTCCTTCATTGCGGGTTCCAATCACGAGTAGCGCGGAGGTCTGCCAGAGAGCGCATTCCGCTTGATTTGAGCCCGCCTACAGAAGACGGACCAACGTTCAAAATTATAAGGGGGAAGCCCCTGAGCGCATGAATACAGACGTTCCGAACTGTTTCGGAGCCTTCTCCTGCCTGCGGCAAACTCGACCGACGCCTGTATCGAGATCCTTCAGATGCCTCGGCAGCCCCACTGTGGGCCAACCGTCAAACGAACGTTTGCCGCCCGATCTCCCCTGCCCAACCGATCCTCCAAACGTGAAGAAGCCCGCCGAGGACCGAAATCCTCAGCGGGCTTCTTGTCTTGTGGTGCGTCTTCGGATGCGCTTGCGAACTTCTCGGCTCCTCGGCGCCCGGCAGTCATCCATCGATGCGCCGGGCGCTGATGAGCCTAGAGCGTCAGAAGCTCATGCCGGCCGGGCCGATCAGTGCTCGTCGCCGCCCGCGTGCTTGAACATGCGCAGACCCGTGGTCATCGACGAGAGCGTGGTGCACCCGCCCATGATGTCCTCGCGGAACGACATGTACATGTGAGCGATCGAGAAGATGATGAAGACGTACATCAGTGCGTGGTGCACCGTGCGCACGGCCTGCGCGTCGCCAAAGAGCGTGAACACCCAGCCGAACCAGGCCATCCAGCTCGTGTCGGCGCCCCAGGCCTGCGCGTAGAGCGCGAGGCCCGTGATGATGATCACGACGGAGCCGAGCATGAACATCGCGAACATCGCGAGCTGCGCGAGCGGGTTGTGGCCCGCGTACTCGGGACTCGTCTTCTTCATGAAGAGATAGTAGGCGACCTGAGCGAAGACGCCCTTCCACCACTTCCACGACCAAAGCGGCGGCACGAAGATCTGGCGCGCGTACTTGTTGCCGACTGCAGCCCAATAGACGCGGTAGAGAAAGAGCACGGCGTAGATGATGCCGGCCGCGAAGTGCGCGAAGCGGATGTAAGCGAAGTCGTAGGTGGCCCAGGTGTCGCCTATGTTCGCGACCATCGGAGCGCCGATCAGGAACCCCGTCGCGATCATCACGAACATGCAGACCATCATAGCCCAGTGCCACACTCGAACCGGCGCCTCCCAGACATAGAGCGGGTGCGTGCCCGCCGCCATGTCTACTTCATAGGTGACTGGATCGATTTTCATAGGTCCTCCTTGACCTCAGCACACCTGCACGGACGTGAGCTCTTCGCCGTCGGGCGAGTAGAGGTGCGAAGCGCAGGCGAGGCACGGGTCGAAGCTGTGGATCGTGCGGATGATTTCGAGCGGGCGCTTCGGATCCGCCAAGGGCGTGCCGATGAGCGAAAGCTCATAGGCGCTCTGCTGACCTGCGTTGGAGCGCGGCGACGCGTTCCACGTGGTCGGCACCACCGCCTGCCAGTTGTCGATGCGGCCGTTCTTGATGACGCAGTAGTGGGCGAGCGCGCCGCGCGGAGCTTCGCTGAGACCCACGCCGCGGCATTCCTTCGGCCACGTCTTCGGTTCCCAGAACTCCATGTTGGCGGCGGTTTCGTCGCCCGCCTTGATGTTGGCGGTCAAGTGGTCGACGTACTGCACGAGCTTGTGGGCCATCCATTCGCATTCGAGCGCGCGGGCGGCGTGGCGGCCGAGCGTCGAGAAGGCGGCTTCGAGCGGGAGGTTGAGTTCCTTCAAGAGCGCCAAAGCGGGTTCCTTATAGTGCGGAACGTCCTTGGCGATGCCGATCACCATGCGGGCCAAGGGGCCCACTTCCATCATGTGGCCGCGCCAGCGCGGGCTCTTCACCCAGGAGTACTTGCCGTCGGGGGTGAGCCACGAGAACTTCGTGGCCGTCCCTTCGGAGCCCGGAGGCAGTTCATAGTGCTGCTCGGTGACGCCTTCCCAGGGGTGCAGACCCTTATTGGCATCCGGGTACTTGTACCAGGAGTGGTCGACGAATTCCTGAATCTGCTCGGGGTCGCGCGCGTCGACGTCGTGCACTTCGTTCAGCTTCCCGTCGATGATGGCGCCGCGCGGCATCTGGATCGACTTGTCGGAATAGTCGTTCGCGATTTCCGGGAAGTCGCCGTAGGAGAGCATGTTGACGCCGGCGAGGCCCTTGCCGTACTTGAACCATTCCGGGTAGAAGGACGCGATCGCCTTGATGTCCGGGATGTAGACGTTCGTCACGATGTCGACGGCGTTCTTGGCGACCTGGCGCATGTAGTTGAGGGTCACCTCGTTCACCATCGTGCCCTGAGCGCCCGTGTCGTGGACGTTGATCGGGCAGGCGACGCCGCCCACGAGGTAGTTCGGGTGCGGGTTCTTGCCGCCCAAAATCGTGTGGATGCGCACGACCTCGCGCTGGAAGTCGAGGACTTCGAGGTAGTGAGCAACAGCGAGGAGGTTCACGGCGGGCGGGAGCTTCATCGCCGGATGGCCCCAGTAGCCCTTGTTGAAGATCGAGAGCTGCCCCGACTCGACGAGCTTCTTCACGCGGTTCTGCACGTCGCGGAAGTAGCCCACGGCCGCAAGCGGATGGTGCGGGGCGATCTTTTGCTGGATGGCGGCGGTTTCGCGGGGATCAGCGTCCAAAGCGCTCACGACGTCGACCCAGTCGAGGGCCGAGAGCTGATAGAAGTGGACGATGTGGTCCTGGACGTACAGCGTGGCGTTAAGGATGTTGCGGATCAGGTTCGCGTTCTTCGGGATCTTGATGCCGATGGCGTCTTCCACCGCGCGGACGGCGGAAAGCGCGTGAATGCCCGTGCAGACGCCGCAGATGCGTTCGACGAACGCCCAGGCGTCGCGCGGGTCGCGGCCCTTCAGAATGACTTCAAGGCCGCGCCACATCGTGCCGGTGCTCATGGAGTCGACGATCTTGCCGTCGTCGCCCAAAACCGCCTGCACACGCAGGTGGCCTTCAATGCGGGTGACCGGGTCGACTACAATTCTGCGTTCGCTCATTATTCCTTACCTCCGATTTCCTTGTTGGTCTTGGCGCGGGCCTGTGCAACCGCGGACATGGCAGCGTGTGCGGCGGCCGCAGCGCCCACCACGGCGACCGTGGCGAGGCCGACCTTGTCGACCGTGCCTTCAACGCCCGCAAAGATCGGGGGCAGGACGGTCGTTTCGTGTTCGTAGAAGCTGCCCTTGTCGAAGAAGTTGGGTTCGGCGCAGCCGATGCAGCCGTGGCCCGACTTGACCGGCCACGAAAGGCCTTCGTTCCATTCGATCGTGGAGCAGGGGGCGTACGTCGTCGGCCCCTTGCAGCCCACCTTGTAGAGGCAGTAGCCGAGCTTGGCGCCTTCATCGTCGAACTTCTCGGCAAACTGGCCGGCGTCGAAGTGGCCGCGGCGGTAGCACTTGTCGTGAATGCGCTGGCCGTAGAACATCTTCGGGCGGCCGAGACGGTCGAGCGGAGGAAGTCGATCGTAGGTGAGGATGTAGGTGATGACCGACGTCATCACTTCCGGAATCGGGGGGCAGCCCGGAACCAGCACGATGGGCTTGTCGGTGATCACCTCGGTGATCGGCACGCATTCCGTGGGATTGGGCTTGGCGGCCTGGACGCATCCCCACGCGGCGCAGGAGCCCCAGCCGATCACGGCCTTGGCGCCCGCGGCGACGTGCTTGATCTTGTTCAAGAAGATTTCGCCGTTCGGGATGCAGTTGACGCCGCCCTGGTGGAGCGGAATGTTGCCTTCGACGGCGAGGATGTAGTTGCCCTTGTACTTCTCGATCGTCTCATGGAGCGACTCTTCGGCCTGTTCGCCGGCGGCGGCCATGATCGTGTCGTCGTAGTCGAGCGACACCATGTTGGTGACGACGTCGGCGACGATCGGGGTGTAGGAGCGGATGAAGGCTTCGGAGCAGCAGGTGCACTCGAGCCCGTGGAGCCAGATGACCGGGGTGCGCGGCTTCGTCTCCATCGCATGGGCGATTTCCTGAGCGCCCGCGCTTCCGAGTCCGAGGCTCGCCGCAGTGAGCGAGCAGAACTGCAGGAAGCTGCGGCGGCTGATGCCGCGGCGGCGCAGCGCCTCGTATTGCGTTTCAAACATGTTGGTCTCCCCTCAAAGAGAAAAGCGGGTCGGGCTTGGTCGGCCGGCCGGAGGGACACCGGCCGCAAGCTTCTTGGGTCGCTGCCCTTCTCTTTGGACTGAGACCTAGTCCGCGCCGATCGGGCTGACGGCTTTGCGGACCAGCGGACCGTTCTCGCGAACGCTCCCGGCAGCTTTGATGAGCTTAAAACCCGCCCCTCGGCTTGCGCATCCACCCTTCTATTCGGTTGCGGTAGTTCGAAAGCATTAATCCGGAGTAGAAAATGGACTCCTTGATAAACCGGGGTGTTTGGGGTTGGTGACAACCCTTAATACCCCCAATCTACCACCGATATTCATTTGAAGAATATCGATGACGGCTTATGCGGAAAACCGCTTCCAAGCACGGATTCACCGCCCCGCACCGGCATGCAGGCACGAGCGCGAATGCTCGTTCCAGAAGCCTTCGACGTAGAGGTTATGACGGCGGTCGACGTGCACGATGCCTGCGACGTTGCGGGGGAGCGGCCGCTCTACCATTGCCTGGTTGACAATGTAGTGGATGCCGTTCTTCTCCGAATACGCGCCCTTGTGGAAGTGGCCGCAGATGTAGGCGAGCACCCGTCCGCTCTCTTCCATCGCGGCGACCACCTCGGCGGCATTGCGGATGAAGAAGGCATTGGGAATCCCCTGCGGCTTCTCATCCCAGGTGTTGACAAGCTGATGGCAGAAGACCACGACGGGCTCCGTGCCGGTCTTGAGCTCGCGGCGGAACCACTCCATCTCCATCTTGGGGACGTAGGCCACCGACCAGTCGTAGGCGCCCATGGAGTAGTGCTCGCCGTCAGGGGTGCTGAAGCAGGCGTCGAGCACGATGTACTTGACGCCGCCCTTCACGAAGGCATACCAGGACTTGCCCGCGGCATCGCCCGAATTGGTGGTGTTGGCGAGGAAGTCCCCGTAGGTGATCTGGTCGAAGTCATGGTTGCCCATCACGTGGTAGCGCTCGCCCGAGTACCGCCGGAAGGCGGATTCGACCGTCTGCAGGAACCCAATCGTGAGCTCGCGGTTCTTCTCAGCCGTGCAGTCCTTGAAGTCGCCCAACTCAATCACGAAGTCGAGTTTTCGCGTATTGAAGACGTCGATGGCCTGGCTAAGCTTTGCGAGCGAATGGCCGTACACGCGGATCGAGTCCTCGTGCGGAATGCGGTGCGTCGGAGCCGTGGTGTAGTGGATGTCGGTTACGAAGCCGAAGGACGAGAGAAGCTCCTCTGCGGCTGGGAGCTCGAGCGCGTCGGCGGGCGCGGCATTGGAGGCTGCCGAAGCTTCGGCAGAGGAGACGGCGGAGAAAGCGGCGGGCGCGAGGAAGAGCCCGGCCGCGTTGCGGAAGAAGATGCGTCGCTGCATGATGACGTATTCCTTTGAAAGACATGCTTTTGGTTTGCACCGGCGGGGACGAGCCGCGAACCGCGCGGGCTCGCTGCGTACGGCTCGAAACGGTTGACATTCGGAAGTCCGAGACCGTGCGCTCCGAGAACATCCCCGGCGCACGAGCATTCTTCCAAGGCGGCGTGACGGTACCGCGACAAGTCCGCGACGGCTCAATGAAGTGTTGATGAAGCTTTCGTGACCTCGGCAGCAGCCCGCAGAGAACGAGGCCCCCTAGAATCCGAATACGCATCATCGGCCGAGCCGCTTGACGCACCGAAAGACCATTCCGACGCCGAAGGACGCCCGCATGCCCAACTTCAACTCCAAGAGTCCGGCCGCCCTTCGTGGGGCCGAAGCGGCCCCGTGGGCTTCCTCGCAAGGTGCCGTAGTACCGTAGGTTGCGGACTCTTTATACAAAAGATTGGATGCACGCCCTGAGGAGTTGGAGCGAAGCGATGTCGGTAGTTGTCGCCGCCTTCAGCAAATGGTTTACGAAAGATCAGCGATGAGCAGCGCTAGGGTGTGCCTTTCCAAGTCGCCCTACGGGCTCCCCTCCACACACCCTAGCGCTCTTCCCAACCAACTACTAATCCAATCCTAACCTTGATTCCCCTCAAATCTTAGACATAGAAGACTTGACATCCCCCCCCCCCTCGCAATGATTCGCACAACTACGTCACCTCCATGGAGGATGAATCATGCGCAAAACTCATATCGCTGCGACCGTGGCTTCCATGGCCGCACTTTTCGGCGGCTTCAGCACCGCTGCTCAGGCTGAAAGCCTCACCTATGACGGCGCGGATACCGGTAAAACGGCCGTCAGCGCCGACAAATCGGGATCCGCCTCCGATTCGACGCTCTCGATCTCCGGCGGCTATCAGTACGGCATCGCCTCAACGTCAAGCGACATTTCGCTCAAAGATTGGTCGTCCATCGACATCACGCTTCAGAATCCATTGAAGCAGGGCGGCGTCAACGGGATCACGGCTGCGAATGGCAAAACCGTTTCCATTCAAACCGGGACTCTCAGCATCTCTACGAGCGGCCAGCCCAGCGATGTTGAGCTCCAGCAAAGTCCTGTCGGCATCCACGCCTTCGGCGGCACCGTGAGCGTCGATGCGGCGGACGACATTCGGATCGAGAGCGAAAGCAACGCCGTCATGAGCCAAGCCACGGCAGGGAACCACAGCGGCCTGGTGAACCTGAAGACGAAAGGCGACATCATCATCAACGCCAAGCCCGCCGCCGTGCTCGCAGGCCTGCTGCAGAACAACCTGGCGAAAGCAAGTTCCAAGGTCAAGATGGAGGCGGAAAATATCTCCATCACGTCGGCTACCAATGTTGCCGTTGAAATCTACGACAACGATTCGACGTGGAATCCCAACGATCCTCGTCAGGGCGACGCTTCCATCGACCTCAAGGCGGCAAAGAAGCTTTCGCTCAACGGCCTCATCGGCATCTACCAGCTCCGCAACGGCGCGATGTCGCCGGTCGGCTCGACCTCGACCTTCACGGCAGGCGAATCCATCGACATCAAGGCAAGTTCCTACGGCGTCATCGCGAAGAACGGCGAAACCTCCGACGCGCCCAACATCCTGAATTTTGCCGCCCCGAGCGTCACTATCGAAGGGACCGCCAGTGCAGCCGTCGCCGCTCAAAACGGTTCGAGCATCTCGTTTGCGGGCATTGACGGCGGCGCTTCCAACGTGACGCTGAAGAGCAGCGCCAACGCCCTCAGCATTGAGAATACCGGCTCCGTCAGCTTCGCCAACGCCTCTGTGACGGCGCAGGGCAATGTGGCGTCCGAAGGCCTCTTGACGCTCACGGACTCCACGCTCGACCTCTCGAAGGGCTCGAGCTTCAAGAGCCGCGTCGTAGCCGGCAAAGACTCCGCGGTCGTCATCCATCAGCTTTTGGACTCGGGCGATACGGTTACAGTCTCCGACAACCAGTCGACCGGCTTGACGGTTGTAGCCGCATCCGACGCCAACGACCAGTTTGCCTCCGCCGAGGAAGCCGCAGTCGCCGTTGCCAAAGCCGTTCAGATTGAGAACTCCGGGAGCGGCGAGTATTCACTGCGCGGCGAATCCGGCGCGCTTTCCGACGCCTGGACTGCGGACAAGGAAGGCCATGTGACGTCCCATACGACCAACCAGTCCATGGAGACCGTGTCGAACTTCAACGCCATGACGTTCGTCCAGTGGCGCTCCGAAGGCAACCGCATCGTTCAGCGCTTGGGCGACGTGCGCGACTCGTCCGCTAAGGTCGGCGCCTGGGCGCGCATCTACGGCTACGACAGCTCCTACTCGGGCAATACGTCGATCGACTTCAAAGCCAACTCCGTGCAGGTGGGCGGCGACTACAGGATCAACGACACTTGGTTGGTCGGCGGGGCGTTGAGCTACACCGACGGCAAGGGCACGTTCTCGAACGGCTCGTCCGAGTCCAACGGCTACACGGCTGCGGCATACCTCTCGGGCTTCTTCCCGTCGGGCGGCTACATCGACCTCGTCGGCCGCGTGGGCACGATCTCTACCGACATCACCGCGATGAGCGACAGCAGCACGCTGAAGGGCTCCTACGACAACACGACGTTCGGCTTCTCCGTCGAACTCGGCCACCACTTCAAGTTGAACGAGACCTTCTACGTCGAGCCCCAGCTCGAAGCCGCCTACGGCTTCATCAAGGGCGACGCCTTCACGAGCTCCTCCAACGGCGTGAAGATCGCGCAGGACGACGCGCAGACCCTGGTCGGGCGCTTGGGCGCGCGTGCGGGCGCGACCTTCGCCGAGGGCGCGGGCACGATCTACGCCCACGCGTCGGTCAACCGCGAGTTCCTCGGCGACTCCGACTACACGGCGACCCTGAACAAAGTCTCCCGACGCTTCGAGAACGACATCGGGACGACTTGGGTTTCCTACGGCGTGGGCGTTCAGTTCAACACGGATGCGGGCGTCAACTTCTACGGCGTGCTTGAGCGCTCGAACGGCTCCGACTATCAGGAGGACTACCGCTATTCCGTCGGCATGAGCTGGCGATTCTAAGAAGCCGCTCGAGCCGCGGAAGAATGCTTTCGACCGCCGCTTCCTGCTGACACCCCATAAAGCGAAGGGGAGAAGCCCGAAAGCCTCTCCCCTGCTCATCTCAAGCGAAGCTGCTCCGCTTGGAAGGCGCTGAAGTTCTTCAGAACGCGTACTTGAGGCTGACGCCCGCAGATCCGGGCCCGGGAACGTCCGTGAACTCAAGAACGTGGTTGCCCGCACACTCATGCTTCAGCCCGAAGCGATAGATCTCTTCGAGTACGGCGACGATGACGAAGAGACAACTGCCGCATCTTCCCAAGCGCTCGTTTCTCGGACGCTTCTCGCATTGCCGGCGGTACCAGAAGCGGCTCTCGCTTCTGATGGAGATGGCATGGCGAAGTGCAGACGCCAAGGGGAGTCCGCGGAGCGACCGCTCACTTTCGAAGAGATGCAGCAGGCGTACTTGCGCGACGTGCTCGAACGCTCGGGCTGCAAGGTCGCCGGTCCCAGCGGCGCAGCCGAAATCTGCGGCATCAATGTCAATACGCTGAGGTCCTGTTGGAAGCGCCTGAGGTACGAACGGTTCAAAAACGCTTGACCACGCACTCAAAACGAAGGAAGCCGCCAGCCGCAGCCGCTGCGCCTTGGCGCTGATCGACTCTTCGCCCAGACCGTTCGCCGGCCGCTTTCTGCTTGCCCGACGCCCAAAAGAAAACAGGTGTGCCCATGGCTCAAAGTCCATGAAGCACACCCGCCTTCAGAAACCCCGCATACGCGGGGAGACGATAGTGCCTTGCTTTAAGCATCGCAAGCCTATCGGAAACACACCCACTTAAGCGGGTAGCTTTTAATCATAGCCCGAAACGCCGGGTTCGTGCGCGCAGATTCAGCACTCTGATTGCCTTCGCACCATCCTCATCATCAAGCTGCCCGAGGCTGCCGCAGGCGCCCGCAGGGCGTTCCTCCCAGGCCGCTTGATCTTGTCGAAGCGCATATCGAGGCCTGTGGGTTTCTCTGCCGTCCTCTGCGAAAACACGTTCCTACAATCGCATAAGCCGCTTGCAAGCGGCCATTCGACGAAAAGGAGATTCATCATGACCACTCGCCGCAACTTCCTCGCCGGTCTGACCGCCGGCGCCGCCATGATTGCCGGTGCTGCACACGCGACCACCAAGGTTCCTCAGAAGTGGGACGAAGAAGTCGACGTGATCGTCATCGTGGCGGGCTTTGCGGGTCTTGCCGCCGACATCGAAGCCACGAAGGCCGGCGCGAGCGTCCTCGTTCTTGAAAAGATGGGCACCACGGGCGGCAACTCCGCCATCAACGGCGGCCTCCTCTGCGCGACGGGCTGCCCGCAGCAGTTGAAGCACGGGTGAACACCGAAGGCCATCGCTTCGTCAACGAACTCACCAACCGCAAGGTCTGCGCCGACGCGATTATGTTCGAGCAGCAGCAGAACAAGCGCTGCTGGGCCATCTGCAACGAACCCAACCGCTGCGCTCTGAAGCACCTGCGTCCCGGCAACTTCGAGAGGATGGTCAACCAGAAGATCGTCGAGAAGTACGACACGCTCGAAGCCCTCGCCAAGGCCTGCGGCATCAATGAAGCCGAGCTCAAGAAGGAGATCGAGGGCTTCAACGCCGACATCAAGGCCGGCAAGGATCTGTAGTGGGGACGCTGCATCAATAAAGAACAGGTCCCGATGGTGGAAGGCCCGTGGTACGTGGGTGAGCTGAGCCCAAAGGTTCACCACTGCATGGGCGGCCTCGTCACCGGCCTTGAAGGCCGCGTCATCGACGTGGGCACGGTTGCCATTCTGGACTGCCTGGTGTTCGGCTGCCTGGCCGGCATGACGGCGGCGAAGGAGAAGGCGCAAAGGCCTCCTGAGGTTGAACTCAGGAGGCCTTCTTTTTGGGAAACATCCTCAATCAGAAGCTCACGACCAACGAGACTTTCTCAAACTACGCACGGAGCACAAAAACGCCGCCCCGAACTTGCCGGAGCGGCGTCTTCTTTGACTTTCGTCTACTCCAAGCCCTACAGCCCTGATCACTCAGAACCGCTCGTCTTCGGGGGAAGACTGTGAAGTCTTACTTCTTTTCGCAGGCGAGCGTGATGGGCTTGAGCTGCTTGAAGAAGTCGTTGCCCTTGTCGTCGACGAGGATGAAGGCCGGGAAGTTTTCAACTTCGATCTGGTACACGGCTTCCATGCCGAGTTCCGGATACTCGATGCACTTGATGCTCTTGATCGCATCGCTCGAGAGGACGGCAGCAACGCCGCCGATCGTGCCGAGGTAGAAACCGCCGTGCTTCTTGCAGGCGTCGGTGACGACCTGAGTGCGGTTGCCCTTGGCGATCATGATCATCGAACCGCCGTGGCTCTGGAAGAGGTCTACATACGGATCCATGCGGTTGGCCGTCGTCGGGCCCATCGAGCCGCAGGGGTAGCCTTCCGGGGTCTTGGCCGGGCCGGCGTAGAGAACCGGATGGTTCTTGATGTAGTCCGGGAGCTCTTCGCCGCGGTCAAGGCGTTCCTTGAGCTTGGCGTGGGCGATGTCGCGGGCGACGATGATGGTGCCCGTGAGTTCGAGGCGGGTCGAAACCGGGTACTTCGTGAGGTCGGCGAGGACTTCCTTCGTCGGACGGTTCAGGTTGATGCGGGTGGAGCCGCCTTCGCCCGGACGGCGGAGTTCTTCAGGGATCAGACGGCCGGGATTGTCGTCGAGCTTCTCGATCCAGACGCCGTCCTTGTTGATCTTGGCCTTGATGTTGCGGTCGGCCGAGCAGCTGACGCCCATGCCGATCGGGCAGCTCGCGCCGTGGCGCGGCAGACGGACGACGCGGATGTCGTGGGCCATGTACTTGCCGCCGAACTGGGCGCCCAGGCCGATCTTCCAGGCTTCCTGGAGGAGCTTCTCTTCGAGCTCGACGTCGCGGAAGGCGCGGCCGGTTTCGTCGCCGGTGGTGGGAAGATCGTCGTAGTAGTGGCAGGAGGCGAGCTTCACCGTGAGCATCGTGCGTTCAGCGGACGTGCCGCCGATCACGAAGGCGATGTGGTACGGCGGGCAGGCGGCCGTGCCAAGGGTCTTCATCTTGTCGATGAGGTAGGGAACGAGCTTCTGCGGATTGAGGACCGCCTTCGTTTCCTGGTAGAGATAGGACTTGTTGGCCGAGCCGCCGCCCTTCACCACGCAGAGGAACTTGTATTCATTACCTTCGCAGGCTTCGATGTCGATCTGAGCGGGGAGGTTGCACTTGGTGTTCACCTCTTCGTACATCGAGAGCGGAGCGTTCTGGGAATAGCGCAGCGCGTTTTCGGTGTAGGTCTTGTAGACGCCGAGGGAGAGCGCTTCTTCATCGCAGAAGCCCGTCCAGACGCCCTGGCCCTTTTCGCCGTGGATGATGGCCGTGCCGGTGTCCTGGCAGTACGGGAGAATGCCCTTGGCGGCGGTTTCGCCGTTGCGCAGGAACGTGAGCGCGACGTACTTGTCGTTCTCAGTGGCTTCCGGGTCGCTCAGAATCTTGGCAACCTGTTCGTTGTGGGCCTTGCGGAGCATGAAATTCACGTCCGTGAAGGCGCGGTTGGCGAGCATCGTGAGCGCTTCGGGCTCGACCTTGAGGACTTCGTGGCCTTCAAAGGTCGCGGTCGAGACGTGGTCCTTCGTGAGAAGGTAGTACTCGGTGTCGTCGCCCGTATGCTGGAACATCGGAGCGTACTTGAAAGCGGGAGCTTGTGCCATGACTTGTTTTCTCTCTTTTGTTGGAGCAGTCCCGGAACTTCGGGGTCGCGGGACCATGGCGGCCCCATGCGCAGGCTCGACTTGACTCGGCCAGGGTCTGTGCTTCGGGGTCGGCATTTTGAAGCTGCTGCAAGGAGGTCGATCTTCGTCATCCTTCCGTACAGCTGATCTGCACAAAATTATTTACCTCTTTAGAGACACAGGCAACCTCTAATGTCATCCGATTTGATGCAGAGAAAATCTTTGCAGAAGTCCTTACATTACTAAATTTTCTTTATTTTCAAATATCTTCCGAAATCTAAGTACTTTTTCTTAGGTGTAATGCCCAAGCGTTTCTACCTACCGCTTTGGGGAGTGATAGGCTGAAAACTATTCCCTAGATAGTACGAAAACGCCGCACCAGGCGGCTCCTGATGCGGCGTTTTGGAGTCCTCTACTCATGAAGGAGTAGGAACTGGGCTATAAGCAGACTGGTCGTCCGATTTACGGCACCGTGATGAGATCGTACTGGTCGCTCCCCATCCCGAGCGCCTTCATGGCAGCGAGCTGATGGAGCCCGTGGCGGCTCTCGATGCGCTCGACGAGATCGTGCTTCTCGGCAGCCGGGCGCCCATAGACCAGGTCGACGGACGCCTGGTCGATCGCAAGGATGTCGGTCGAGGCGAGAATGCCGATGTCCGGAATCGTAGGTTCCGCAGCGGCCGTGCCCGCGCAGTCGCAGTCGACGGACATGCGGCGGAGCACATTGATGAAGACGATCTTCTTGCCGAAATGGTCGCATACGGCCTTCGCGGACTCGGCCATCGTCTCCATAAGCGTTTCCTTGCCAGGCCACTGGTCCCACGGGAGATTGACGTCGCTCACAGCATGGACCTGCTGCTTGCCGATGCGGCCGTCGGCGCAGCCGATAGCGATGTTCTTCATGGAACCCCCGAACCCGCCCATGGCATGGCCCTTGAAGTGGGTGAGCACCACCATCGAGTCGTAGTTGACGATGTGGCCGCCCATGGAGACTTCCTTGAAGTGCTTGCCGCCCTTGACGGGGAGGTTCACCGTGCCTTCAGCATCCATGATGTCGACCGGACAGAAGGTCCAGCCGTTGATTTCGAGCGTCTTCAGGTGGTCTTCGGTCGTGTAGCGGTCGCCCTTGTAGAGGGTGTTCGTTTCCACGATCGTGCTGTTGGGGATGCGGGCCTGGAAGGCCTTCACCATGTCGCGGGGCAGGATGTTGGGCCCATGGCGCTCGCCCGTATGAAGCTTGATCGCGACTTTGCCTGAAATTTCGCCCTTGATGAGATCGTAGAGCTTGTTGAGGTGATCGGCGTCGATCACCGGGCTGAAGTAGACCTTGGCGCGGCCCGATTCAGCCGTAGCGCCGGCAACGCCCGCAGCGGCGCTCGCGGCGGACCCCACGGCACCCAGAGCGCAGGCACCGGCGGTCTTCAGAAAGTTCTTTCGCGTGATGTTCATGATGCTCTCCCCAAACAACCACTTTTAATCCAATTCGAAGAACTCGCTGAGCGGCGCCGCTGCGGCTGGGCCAAGCATGGCAGGAGGTCAGGGGGTGCCGAAGCGCGCCGCGCGTTCCTGCGAGTTCATGAAGTCATTCTCCGCAGCCGGCACTCAGAACGAAAGATCGGATCCTCTTAAACTCCTGCTCAAAAATGAACACCCAGCCTACCGCCTCAGCTCGCTCGCACTTCGCCCCCAACTCTATGCTTTGCATTGCAAACATCTCAAAAGAGAAATCCCATATTCATCAAGCCTCCGACTTCCGCTAAAGTCCTTCTGATGACGCACCGCCGCGTCTCTGCGCTTCTTCGCCCTTCTCCCTTTGGAATCCTGCCGTCATGACGTTCGGACCGCCCGCCGACATTCCGCCGCTGCCTGCCGACTACTTTGTTGAGGACGCGGCCGGCCCTGATCCAGATCTGGCGGACCCCGCCGCACCCGCGGGTCCCCAATGGGCGCAAAAGCCGCGCCGTCAGCTGGAGCAGCAGGGACAATCCCAAGGCCGCTTCAATAATGGCTTTAAGAGCAATTTCAAGAGCGGCCAGAACCGTTGCCATCCCGGTCGCTCCGCCAACCGCCATGCTGGCAGCGGCGGCGGCCACCCCTATGCGCCAAAGCTCCGCGACGGTGCAGCAGCGCCCGCTCAGCCCGTCATTCCAAGCTCGAATGCTCAACCGAAAGCCACGATCACGGGCCTGGTCGAGCGCGTCACCTACCACAATGAAGCGAACGGCTACTGCGTCTTGCGGCTCAAGGTGAAGAAGGCCTTCGATCTCGTGACGGTCTTAGGCTACGCCTCGTCCGTGACGCCGGGCGAATACGCATCCGCCACGGGCGAATGGATCGTCGACCGCGAGTACGGGCGGCAGTTTCGCGCCGACACGCTCACGATCTCGGCGCCGACGACGCTTCAAGGCATTGAAAAGTACCTGGGCTCGGGCATGGTGAAGGGCATCGGCCCCGTGAGCGCGAAGCGCCTCGTGGACGCCTTCGGCGACAAGGTCTTCTCCGTCATTGAAGAGGAGCCGAAGCGCCTCTCCGAAGTGCGGGGCTTTGGCCCCAAGCGCGTCGACAAGATCACCCGCGGCTGGGCCGACCAGAAGGTCATCCGCCGCATCATGGTGTTCCTTCACAGCCACGGGGTCTCTACTTCCAAGGCCGTGCGCATCTTCAAGACCTACGGCCAGGACGCCGTCGAAAAGGTCCAGGAGAATCCCTACCGGCTCGCCAAGGACATCCACGGCATCGGCTTCAAGTCGGCCGACACCATCGCGCAGAACCTCGGGATCGAACGCACGTCGATCCTGCGCGCCCGCGCGGGCGTCTCCTATGCATTGAACGAAGCCTCGGGCAGCCAGGGCCACTGCTGTCTGCCGAGACCTCAGCTAGTGAAATTAGCCGTCGAGCTCCTCGAGATCCCCGAAGACATCATCATCGAAGCCATCAACGCCGAAATCAAAGCAGGAGACCTCACGGCCGACAATATTCCGGTACCGGA
>Cebus_capucinus_imitator_PRJNA485217_SSR105__coassemble_493_pt1 | contig 16201 bp, 14 predicted proteins | sample Cebus_capucinus_imitator_PRJNA485217_SSR105__metabat2_low_PE_013 | metagenome-assembled genome bin Cebus_capucinus_imitator_PRJNA485217_SSR105 | reverse complement strand
AACGCACTTGTAGGAGCAACGTTGTCCCTATACTCTGTGTCTTTCGTGGAAAAAGGGACCGAGAATGCTAATGTCGTTCTCGGTCCCGATCTTTGTCGGAAACTTTTTCTATGACGTCGCCTGGAATTCTTCGCTTCTGCGCTGCCGGCCTGGCCGCTGCTCTTGCAATCGGATCGACGGCTTTGGCCGATGAACCCGAGCATGCTTCGCCCTTCGGCTACCCCGTGACTGCGCTCAATGCTCCCGCTACGTTCGCGGAGCCGCCTGCCGCCTACGTGCAGCTCGGCCGCGAGCGCCTCGCGCTCGGCAAGTCCGAACTTGAAGCAGCTGCCGAGCGTTGGGGGGCGGCTCGGCTTCGCGAAGGCTCGGGGCTCTTTGAGCGCGACTACGCGTGCTTCGCCGGCACGGAGAACGGCCGCCCAGTGATTCTCTGGCTGATCTCTTCGGACCTGAAGACCATCACGGAGGCACAGATTGAGCGCGCTGAAGGCGAAAGCCCCAAGCACTGCGGGAAGCTCGCCCTAAAGGACCTCCCCGTGAGGCTCGGCCGCGTCGGCGTCGACATGACGCAGAAGGAGGCGGCCGAAGCGGCGGGCGTTCCCTCGTACAATGACGGCTTCGGTTGGGAGTTCTGGTTCAGTCAGCGGTTCTTGAAGCGAGCCGACGGCCTGCAGGAGCTCGAGCTCGACTGGCTCGGCGTCGAATTCAAAGAAGGCCGCGCCGTGCGCGCCTTTGCTTCGCTCGTGAAGAATCCGTCATGATCGCGCGCGGCATCGGACTTTTGGGTGGCACCTTCGACCCGGTGCACTGCGGCCACCTCGAGATTGCGCGCGCTGCGCAGCGCTCGCTCGGGCTCGTGAGGGTCGACCTGCTCCCTGCGGGCGCGCCCTGGCAGAAGGACCTCGTGACGCCTGCGCAAGAGCGCCTTGAGATGCTCAAGCGCGTCCTTGCGGCACGTCCGGACTCGGGCCTCGGGATCGAAACGATCGAACTCATGAGGCTCGGCGCCACCTATACGATCGACACGCTCGCGGCGCTTCGCCGCAGACTCGGCCCCGCCATGCCCCTCGTGCTCATCCTCGGGGGCGACCAGTGGGCGAATCTCCACACCTGGAAGCGTTGGACGGAGCTTCTCAACTACGCATCCTTCGGCATCTGCCGCCGTGCGGGCGCGCCGCTCTCGGCTTCGCCGGAGGTGGAGTCCTGGTCTCAGGACAAATGGGTTGCGCCCGAGGCGCTGAACGGGCATCCTTCGGGGCGCATCGCGCAGTTCACAATGGCGCCCCATGAGGCGAGCTCGACCGAAGTGCGCCGCCTTGTGAGGACGCTCCCCTTCGCCGACGCGATGAAGCGCATCGACGGGTGGCTGCCGATCGAAGCTGCGGCCTACATCCGCGCCCGCGGGCTCTACGGCGCCCGTTGAAATTCCTTTTCATCAAGGCTGCCCGCTTTTAAAGGAGCGGCCTCAAACAACAACGAACGAGAAGTCAATGGAACTCGAAAACCTTACCCAGATCATTGTGGCCGCTCTTGAAGACGTCAAGGCGCGCGACATCAAGATCTTCAACACTGAAGAGCTCACCAATCAGTTTGAGCGCGTCGTCATTGCATCCGGCACGTCGGGCCGCCAGACCCGCGCGCTCGCCTATGCCGTCTCGCACGCCGTCAAGGAAGCCGGCGGCAGCGTGATCGGCATGGAAGGCGAAGACACGGGCGAATGGGTCCTGGTCGACTGCGGCCAGGTCGTCTGCCACGTGCTGCAGCCGAACGTGCGCGACTACTACAACCTCGAAGAGATCTGGGGTGGGAAGGAACTCTTCATGAAGGCTCAGGCTGAATGCGCTCCGCACCTCATGCCGCACCGCGCTCAGAACGCTGAGCCGGCCGCCGAATAATGCGCGTTCGGATTCTCGCCGTCGGCCAGCACATCGCCGACTGGGCGCAGGATGCCGTGCGCGGCTACCTCGCGCGCTTTCCCCGCGGCTGGAGCGTGGACCTCAAGGAGATCCGCACCGAGCACCGCGCAGGTCAGACGCCTGCGAAGCTCATGCAGCTTGAAGCCGAACGGCTTCTCGCCGCGATTGAGCCGGGCGACTTCGTGGTGGTGCTCGACGAGCACGGCAAGGACCTGACGACGGTTGAACTTGCCCGCCAGATGCATGCCTGGGGCGGCGAAGGCGACCGCGTGGTTTTCGTGATCGGCGGTCCCGACGGGCTCGCACCCGAAGTGAAGGCCGCCGCCCGCGCGACGATCCGCCTTTCGGCCATGACGCTTCCGCATGCGCTTGCGCGCGTGCTTTTGGCCGAACAGCTCTACCGCGTATGGTCGATTGAAGCGGGCCACCCTTATCATCGTGCTTGAGGGCGCTATGGATAAGCTCATCTATCTTGCGAGCAAGAGCCCGCGCCGCCGTGAAATCCTCGCCAATCTCGGCTGGGACCTCGTGGTGCTCGCCGACCCCAAGGCCCCCCGCGGGTGGTTTGCGGGCGACGAAGAAGAAAAGCCCGGCGAGTCGCCGCAGGACTATGTGCTCCGCACGGCCGTCACGAAGCTGATGGACGGGTTCTGCGCCAGGGCCGAGCTCGCCGATGCGAGGCTCGACCGTCCGGTGCTCGCCGCCGACACGGTGGTCAGCCTTGACGGCAAGGTGCTCGGCAAGCCCCGCGACAAGGCGGAGGCCATGGCGTTTCTGCGCGCCATGTCGGGCCGCACGCACGAGGTGCGCACGGCCGTCGCCGTGGGGCTCAGTCGCGACGAATGGGACTCCGTTGTGGTGACCTCCACCGTGGCGATGCGCTCGCTTACGCAAGCCGAGATCGAAGCCTATGCCGATACGGCCGAGCCCTACGACAAGGCGGGCGGCTACGGCATTCAGGGCGCGGCGGGGCTCTTCATCCGCCGCATTGAGGGAAGCTACTCCTCGATCATGGGGCTGCCGGCCTGCGAGGCCGCGGAGCTCCTCGCGAAGTTCGGTGCCGAGGCGCCCGTGCTCTGGAGCTGAAGACTCAAAAAAGCGAAAGGCGCCGGCCTCCAACAAGGAGACGGCGCCTTTTCTGCGTCTAGAGCGCAGGCGGCTTCTTAGTTGATGCCGACTAGTTCAACGTCGAAGTAGAGGTCGGCCTTCGGCGGAATGGCGCCGGGGTAGCCCATTTCGCCGTAGGCGAGGGCGTAGGGGATCGAGAGACGGCGCTTACCGCCCTTCTTGAGACCGATGAGGCCCTGATCCCAGCCCGGGATCACCATGCCGACGCCGCAGGTGAAGTCGATCGGTTCGCCGCGGGGAATGCTCGAATCGAAGACCGTGCCGTCTTCGAACGTGCCCGTGTAGTGTACGGAAACCTGATCGCCGGACTTGACGCCGGGGCCGGTGCCTTCAACGATGTCTTCGATGATGAGTTTTTCAAGCGCCATGATGGTGCTCCTTCGTGAGAATTGGCTTGGGGTGCGCTCCGGGCGCCGAGCCGCAGAGCTTTGCGGAATCATACAAGCGGAAGACTTGCGCGGGCGCCCGCCGCCATTAAAATGAGGGCGCGGAATGCGAAGCCGCCGGCGCTCACTCATTAAGCCAGCCGCTTCCCGCAGATATTTCCTTATGGCGGCGCTCAGGAGCGCCTGCCTCTCTAGCAGCAGCTTCTCCGTGAAGGCTGCGTTACTCTCCGCCCGTCCGCGCCCGTTTGCTTTCGGCCGTTCTCTCGATTCTGTTTTCGAGAGCAGACTTCGCGCTTCAAATGATTCCAACGGCTGCGGCGGCAGAAAGAACCAATTCCCCGCAAATTCGTTGCGCCCACGCAGCGTCAGCAGATTTGCGAACTGCTCAAGGATCTCGAACGCTTCAGTCGTGCGCCGAAGCGCCGCGTTCTCCCTGGCCTATGCGTGCCTGAGGTCCGTGCAGTTCATGAATGCCCAAAATGCCGTCTATGACTATGGACAACCTCCCCGAACAACTGCGAAAGAACCTTGAAGCTCAAGGCATTCGAAGGCTCACGGTCGATCAGCTCGAGATCATCCGGTGCCTGAGATCGAAGGTGCGGACCATGTTCTCGGCCCACGAAGGCGCCGGGAAGCTCACCGCGCTCATGGCGGCCTTTGCCGCCGAGGCCATGACTTCCTCTCGTGCTTTGGCAAAGGGGCGACGTCCGCAGCATCTGCTCATCACGAACCATGCCGAAGACGCCGTCAATGCGGCGGCGCTTTTCGAAAAGTTCACAGCAGGAACGGGCCTCAAGGGAGCGGGGGTCTCCATCGGCCGAACCGTGCCGAGAAACTACGAGATCGATGCAGGGCTTGATTTCGCGGCCGGCCCCGTCGACTACCTCGAGGAGACGCTCGAGCGAAGCGGACTCGATCTTTCCGTTCTCAAGACAGCGGCGGTGTACGGGATCGATGAATTCCTCGAGAACACTGCGCTCTGGAAGCGCCTGGTGGCGGTGGCCCCCAAGATGGAGGCCCGGCGCGGCCTCGTCTTCACGATGGACTACCGTCATCCTGAGGTGGAGCGCGACGTGGCGGCGTTCTTCCCCGGCACACGCATCGTGCGGCTCGAAGGCCGCTGGCGCGAACCGGAAATCTTCGAAGACTTCCGCCTTGTGAGCGGCAGGGGCCGCAAGCCCGAAATTCTCTCGCTCATCGAGAATGCGGAGCACGATGGGCACGCGCTCGTTGTGGCGACCAAACGCCGCGCGGCGGAGCTTCTCGATCTCCTGGTCGAGCGCGGTTGGACGGCACCGGGGTCGCTCGGCATCCTCACGCCCGACGACGGCGTCGAATACTGGGAGAAGGTGAAGACGCTCAAGGCGGTTGTGGCGACGGAAACCATTGCAAAGCTTTTCCCCGACGGCAGCTTCGACCAGGTGATTTTTGCCGATCCGCCGACTTCGGCCGCTCAGTACGAGCGCTGCCTGGTCAAAGCTGTCTTTGCGCCGAGCGCAGGCCGTCCGCGGTTCGGGCATTCGACCGTGCTCTATGTGAAGAGCCAGATCGACGAATTCGAGATGCTTCGCACCGAAGTGGGAAGCAGCAGCTGGCGCCTCTCGAACGTGCACGAGCAGAAGTTGAGCGCCGGGTTTGAGGACTATGTTGATCACGGGGAGAGCGCCGAGGGCCGCAAAGCCGCGTGCTTAGAGATGCTCAAGCGCCGGCTGCCCGATCTGGAAGCGCTCCTCGGCAGCAAGGCCGATGCGCAGAAAGCCGATGAAGCGACGCCGGCTCAAGTGCCTGCTGCGGCTGAAAAACCTGCCGCAGAGGAAGCTCAGCCCGAACAGCACCTCTTCGAACTCGAAACTGCGGGCGGCGCGCTTGAGGCCTATGCGCAGGATCTGCAAGTCTCCCAGGTTGAAGAAGTGCCCACCGAGGAAGCAGAGCCGGCGCTGAGCGCGCCTGCAGAGACTGCCGTTGCGGGCTTGCAGACGACGGATTCGGTGCCCGCCTCCGAGACCGTCGAAATGTCGAACGGCCTGGAAGCGCCGCAGGAAGCTGCGGAGCAGAACGAGCCGTTGCAGGGTTCGCTTGTCGAGGCGGAAATGCCTGAAGAACCCGCCGAGGCTCAGCCTGCCGTCGTAGAGGACGATCAGGAGGCTTCAGAAGCAGCATCTGAAGATGCTCTTGAAGAGGTCGAGGAAACCGACGCGGACGAAATTTCCGAAGCATCTGAAGCGATTGAAGAGGACAATCAGACGTCCGGAGAGCCCGAGGAAGCTGAGGAAGCCGAAGGCGCAGAAGAAGAGCCTGAGGGAGATGCAGGCGAAGAGATCGACGAAGAAGCCGACGAGGATTCTGACGAAGCGTCCGAGGACGAGGAAGACGACTTTTCGTGGATTGAAGAAGCCTACGGCGTCGACGCCGAGGACAGCGAAGAATCCGACGAATACGAAGACGACGTCGACTATGACGACGACTCGGAGGATGAGGCGTCCGATGACGACGATGCCGAAGCGCTTGAAGAAGCGCCTCAGCGCCGCACGCTGACGATCCGCGCGGGCTACGTTCCCCATAAGCGCAAGGACCAGGAGCCCTCCGTCACGATCACGGAGCCGCTTTCTTCCAACACCGTTGAGCTCCGTGCCGCTCAGGCTCGAATGCGCCGCGAAATGAAGTCGAACGGCCGCATGACGCACCAGATGGTTGGGAAGCGCGGCACGATCCGGCGAGACAAGCAGCGCAAGGACCAGCCGATGGGCGAGGTCGAAGGCATTCTCTCGGCCGTACAGCCCGTCAAGCGCAAGAAGCCCGGGACGTTCGTCAAGAAGAAGACTCAAGGGGGCTTCGTTCAGAATAAGGACGGCAAGTTCGCCGGCAAGAAGCAGGACTTCCAGAAGCCTTTCAAGAAAAAGAAGCCCTTCCAGGGCGAGCAGCCTCCGCGGCTGCCTGCTGAGGAAAACCGCGACGCGCTGCTGCTGCCCATGAGCGCGCCTGCGGCTCCTGCGGGGCTTCTGCCGCCTCCTGATCAGATGGAGAGCAAGCAGGAGCGGCCCAAGAAGGAATTCCGCAAGGGCAGAAGCCTGCGCGCCGCTATGCTCAAGCGCCGCGAGGAGCGGGAAGCCGCCCGCGCCAAGGCGCAGGCGCTCGGCGAGACCCAGGCGCCCGCGAGCGCGGCCGGCGGCGACATTCCGCCTTCGGCGAACTTCGGCTTCCCGGGCGAAGGCTCCAACGCTCAGCCCGCGGCGGTCGTTCAGTCCGCTGATGCGGCTTCCAATCCAGCGGCCGGCAATGCGCCGGAGGCCGAGAAGCCCTTCGCGAAGAAGAAGCCCTGGAACAACAAGAAGTTCAAGAAGCCCTTCCGCAAGAAGACGCCCGAGCAGATGGGCGGCGACGAGGTTGATCCCTTCAACCGCGCCGATCCTGCGGAACGCTCGAACTTCCCGCGCGACGACATGGACGACGACAACTTCGGCAACTCCATCCACTACCGCATGAAAAGCGAACGCAAGCCCGAGGTGATGCCCTGGCAGACGGCGTCGGCCTACGGTGCCGAGGACCGTCCCGCGACGCTCTCCTTCGCGCAGACGATGCCGGGAGCGGCCGACCGCACGGGCCTCCATACGGTCTTTGGGGGCGGCTCCGACCGTTCTGCGGCGCCGAAGCCGAAGTTCAATAAGCCCAAGTTCGTGAAGAACGGGAGCAAGAACAACGGCAATAAGAACGGCGGCGGCAAGAAGCCCAATCACGCCAACAACGGACAGAAGAACTTCAGCCAGAAGAAGTTCGTGAAGCGTCCGAAGTCCCAGAATCCGAAGAAGAGCGTGTACAAGCGCTCGCAGGGTTCCGGGGGCGACCCGATGGACTTCGAGGACTGAAAAGAGGGTGCGGCGCCAGGCGCCGCCCGATAAAATCGAGGGCTTCCCTACCTGAAGGAGGCCCTCGATGCTTTTTGAAGTGTTCCGCTCCCGGCGGACTGAGGCATGTGCCGCAACAGCTGCGGCCGCGCTCTTTCTTGCGGGCTGCGCCTCAGCGCCCGGCACGACGGGGAGCGCCTCGGTAAGCGCTGCGCCCGGTCAGTCCCGGGATCCGCTGCTCGATGCACCCTATCACTCGGAAACCTCCTGCACGACCGAGCGTCCCGTGACGGTGCTTTCGCGCATGAGTGAGACGCCCTTGGTCTGCAGCGACCTCGGCGTTACGGCGACGCTTGATGAAATGCGCGATGCCGGCTGGCGGGTGATTTCGCTCGACATCGGCTCCGACGTGGAAAGCGAGAAGCACGTGGGCTTTCCCGTTACGGTTGTTCTGAGAAAACTCTTCTGAGAGAGGTTTCAAATGAAAGCTTCTGAACGTTTGGCAGCGCTCAAGCGCACCATGAAGAAGCGGGGCGTCCGCCTGATGATCGTCCCCGTGTCGGACCCGCATCTGAACGAATACGTGCTCCCCAATTGGCGCGTGCTTGAAGCCCTTTCAGGCTTTACGGGCAGCGCCGGCATGCTGATCGTGGATGCTGAAGAAGGCGCCGAGTCCGCGCTCATCACCGACAGCCGCTATTGGGAGCAGGCCGAGAAGGAGCTCTCCGAAGGCTCAGTTCTTATTCGTCAGGAGCGCTCGTACCTCGACCATGTGGCCGAGTGGTGCGGGGATAAGCGCGGCGTGCTGGCGTACATGCCCGAATTGATGAGCCTCAGCCAAGCCGAAAAGCTTGAAGGCTTTGCCGCCGACGGGTGTCTTGAGGGCGTCAGGCCGCTCAGCACTGAAGACGAGCTCCCTTTGAGCGAATTCTGGCCCGATCGTCCTGAGGCGGATCTGCATGCCATTCGCCTCATGCCTAGGCCCGGCAGAAGCGCGGAGGAAAAGTTGGAAGCCGTTCGCGCCGCCATGCGAGAAGAGAACGCCGAGTGCGTGCTTCTATCGTGCCTGGACGACATCGCCTGGATGACGAATCTGCGCAGCCGCGACATTCCCTGCAACCCGGTTTTCTGTTCGACTTTCATCGTGACGATGGACCGCGCCGTGCTCCTGGTGGAGCGCTCGCGCCTCGATGAAGCGGCTCAGTCCGCGCTGAGTGGTCTCGGCATTGAGGTCCGAGATCCGGCTGAACTCGCTCAGACGATTGAATCGTGCTGCGCGGGGAAGCGCGTGATGCTCGATCCCGACCGCACCAACAGCCGGATCGCCCGTTGGATTCCGCCGGAATGCCAAGTGCGCGGCATGACGCCCGCATTCAAACTCAAGAGCATGAAGTCGCCGGGCGAACTGGCCTGCATTGAAGAAGCACACCTGCGCGATGCCGTTGCGCTTGCGGAGTTCTATGCAGAGCTCGACGAGCGTCTGGCTGCGGGCGAGCCGCTCACCGAGTCCGACGCCGTGGACATGCTCTATGCCTGGCGTTCAAAGGATCCGGCCTTCATTGAGAGCAGCTTCGACACGATTGCGGCCTACGGCCCCAATGCGGCGATGCCGCACTACACGCCTCCGCAAAAGGGCGGCGCAGAGCTCTTGCCGGGCAATCTCCTTCTCATCGATTCGGGCGGTCAGTACGACTGCGGCACAACCGACATCACCCGCATGACGGCTGTAGGCGACGTGAGCGACGAAATGCGCTCGGATGTGGTGCTTGCCACGCGCGGGATGCTGAGGCTTCTCAACCTCAAGTTCCCGGCAGGCGCGACGGGCGTGCAGGTCGACGCTGCGGCCCGCATGGAGATGTGGAGCGTCGGGATTGACTTCGGGCACGGCACGGGTCACGGCGTTGGTTATTGCCTCAATGTCCACGAGGGCCCCGTCTCGATTTCGCCCCGCGCGAAGCCGCTGCCGATTGAGGTCGGAAACGTCCTCTCGAACGAGCCGGGCATCTATCGTTCCGGCCGCTGGGGTGTGCGCGTCGAAAATCTGATGGTCTGCGAAGCGTGGCAGACGACGGAGTTCGGAGAATTCCTGGGCTTCCGCGGGCTCACGATGCTTCCGATCGATGTCCGCATCTTCAAGGGGCATTTCGGCAAGGATGTGGAGCTGCTCAACGCCTTCAACACGGAGCGCCGCGAAAAGCTCATGCCGCTTGTTTCCGAGCGCGCCCGGAAGTGGCTTGAGGCTGCCGCGGCGCCGCTGCCGCACTGATCCTCAGCCAAGCCGCAAAAGAAAAGCTCCCGCAGTCCATGAACTGCAGGAGCTTTTTTCATCGCCGCCGCCCGAGGTTCAGAGAAGCATCGGGCGAAGGAGAACGACGCTGAGGATTACTTGCCGTACCAGCTGGCTTCGGCAGGAACGACGTAGCGTTCGGCTTCGGCGTTGTTGGCAACCTGGTCGGCGCCGATCGAGTAGTTGGTCCACATCGTGATGGAGCCGCCGACGATCATCAGGAGGGCGACGACGAGCATGCCCTTGCGAAGGCCCGTGCGGTCCGTGGCGGCGCGCTGGTCCATGATCTTGCTGTCGGGGTTCTTGGCGAAGATGTCCCACTTAACGGCAAGGCGATAGAGGCCGATCATGCCGTGGAGTTCCGTGCACACGAGGAAGATGAACGTGTAGAGAAGACCGTTGTGGTAGGTGTGGACGCCGATGAGGTTCGGGTCGAAGCCGTGCGGGTTCGTGAGCATCGTCATCAGATGCGGGAACACGAGGAAGAAGAGCGCGAATGCCGTGATCAGCTGAACGTACCAGAGGGTCGTGTCTTCGTGATGCACGAGCTTGACGTGCGAGTGCAGGTCATGGAGCTTCTTGTAGGAGGTCGGGAAGCGGCGCAGCGCGCAGAACATGTGAATGATCACGCACAGGAAGATGAAGCCCACGAAGAGGACGTGCATCCAGGCATGGTCGGAGCCGTCGAGCCAGACGCCGCCGGAGGTGGCGATCAGGTTGGCGAAGAGGTCCTTGCCGAAGTTCACGGAGCCCGTGAAGCCCATGTGGCAGAAGAGGAAGATGCCGAGAATGAGGCCGGTGATGGACTGCGCAACGTCGAGACGGGCGGTGCACTTGCTCTGGCGCTTGACATCCTTGAGGCTCACGCCGTAGACGTTGTCCGTGGCGGAAGGCGTATGAGCGTACTTGATGGAATCAGGGGTCGTCATGATTGACTGTCCTAGGATCGAGAAGATGAGGCGGCGGAGCAGGGCTCCGGAAACACCTTGTTGAAATTTTTGCTTCGGCCACATGATGAGGCCGATCGGCCTCATTGCTGTTGATATATATCAATTGAAAAATTTCATTTCCCAAAGCATCTCTCTCAACACCTCGCAAAAATAAGCAAACATACGTATATTTAAGAGCTCTAAAGCCTTACTATGAACTCAAATAAAGGGATAACCCTTAAATTCAATGTTCAAAAAATGTGTTTTGCTTTGAGGAGCCGTCGGCTCAAAAAAAAAGGAGCCTCAAGCAGCGTTCTGCTCGAGGCTCCTTCGGAATCCGGTCAGATTCTCTTGAGGCTTACTTCGTGCCGAAGATGCGGTCGCCCGCGTCACCCAAGCCCGGAACGATGTAGGCGTTTTCGTTCAGGTGGTCGTCGAGCGAGGCGACGTAGAGATCCACGTTGGGATGGAGCTTCGTGAAGACTTCAACGCCCTCGGGAGCGGCTACGAGCGCCATGAAGCGGATGTTTTCGCCCGGAACGCCGCGCTTCTTCAGAACGTCGACGGCGTGGGCGCCCGAGTAGCCCGTTGCCACCATGGGGTCGACCACGATGAAGGTGCGGCCTTCAACGGCGGGGAGCTTCACGAGGTATTCGACGGGGCGGTGGTTCTCATCGCGGTAGAGGCCGATGTGGCCGACGCGGGCCGAAGGCATGAGGGTCAGGAGACCGTCGGACATGCCGAGACCGGCGCGCAGCACGGGCACGATCACGCACTTCTTGCCCGAGAGCATCGGCGTCTTGCACTTGGCGATGGGCGTTTCGATCTCCTCGAGTTCGACTGGGAAGTCGCGGGTGAGCTCATAGCCCATCAGCATGGCGAGCTCGGTGAGAAGCCCGCGAAAGTCGCGCGTGCTCGTGCGCTTGTCGCGCATCAGGGAGAGCTTGTGCTGGACGAGCGGATGGTCGACGATGTGCAGGCGAGGGAAACGAGGATCGGACTTCATGAGTGGACTCTGTGAAAAAGCTTCTTGATGGGGCTTCTAGGGCGCATTGCCGCGAAAGCCTGCGCCCACTGCCTCAAGGTATTATAGAAAGGTTGAAATTCTTTCCCACCGTGGAGAAATAAAGTGAAGCTCCGCACGCTCTGCATGCTCCTGATTCTGGTCCTTCTGGCCGTCTTCCTCGTGATCAACTGGACGGCACTCTCGCAGGACATGACCGTGAATCTGGTCTACGACGAGATTCAGGCGCCCCTCGGCGTCATCGTGGCCGCCGCCTTCGGCGTGGTGGTGGTGCTTCAGGCCTTCTACAACCTCTGGCAGCAGGCAAGCGTTCTCTTCGAGCTCCGCCAGGCCCACAAGGAAGCGCGCAACGCCCGCGCGGAAGCCGCCGAGGCTGACAAGAACCGCGTGAACGAACTCGCCCGCGAAGTGCGCGAAAGCTTCTCGCGCATGGAGGCTCTCATCACGCAGCAGCAGGAGGCGACCGCCAAGCTCATCCGCGAAAAGAGCGACGAGCAGGACCGCGCGGCCGCGATGCTCCGCGATCAGTTGAAGGCCGAGCAGGATGCCGTCCAGGCGGCCGTCAGCAAGCGTCTGCTTGAGATTGAAAAGAAGGTGTCGAACGTGCTTCCCGCTTCGCCCGGCGACGTGAAGGACGAAAAGAAGAAGAAGGAGCTCTTCGGCCAGCTCTTCTGATCGGCCCAAGCTGAATTCAAAAGAAAGCCCCGAACGCGCTATGCACTTCGGGGCTTTCTGCTGACTGGATTTCTGGAAGCGGCCCGAAGGCCGCTTCCAGAGCGCCGAGATCAGTCTTCGTGGTAGGACGTCACGCGCTCGACCTCTTCAGCGGCGCCGAGGAAGACGGCGACGCGTTCATGGATCGAGGTCGGCACGATCGTGCGGATGGCAACGTGGCCGTTCGTCGCGGCGGCGCCCGCCTGCTCCATGATCATCGACATGGGGTTGGCTTCGTAGAGAAGGCGGAGCTTGCCGGCGCGGGCGGGGTTGCGCGAGTCGCGCGGGTACATGAAGACGCCGCCGCGCATCAGGATGCGGTGCACTTCGGCGACCATGGCCGCGATCCAGCGCATGTTGAAGTTCTTGCCGCGAACGCCGTCCTTGCCTTCAAGGAGTTCGGCGATGTAGCGCTGAACGGGCTTTTCCCAGAAGCGCTGGTTGGACATGTTGATGGCGAACTCAGCGGCTTCGCGCGGAACCGTCACGTCGGCGGCGGTCTGACGGAACGTGCCCGTTTCGTCGTCAAGCGTGAACATCACGACGCCGCGGCCGATCGTGAGGACGAGGATCGTCTGCGGACCGTACATGCAGTAGCCCGCGGCGACGAGCGCGGTGCCGGGCTGCAGGAAGTCGGCTTCTTCGGGCGTGCGCTTCACTTCCTTGGCGGGAAGAATCGCGAAGATCGAGCCGATCGAAACGTTGATGTCGATGTTGCTCGAGCCGTCGAGCGGATCGAAGCAGGCGAGATAGGGGCCGAGCGGCAGGTCGTCGGGAACGGCGATCGGTTCGGGCACCTCTTCGCTTACCATGCCGCAGACGCTCCCCGTGCGGGAGACGGCTTCGACGAAGATGTCGTTCGAGATGACGTCGAGCTTCTTCTGGTCTTCGCCCTGCACGTTTTCGCTGCCGGCGAGCCCGAGGACGCCCGCGAGAGCGCCTTCGCGCACTTTGGCGCTGATTTCCTTGCAGGCTTCGGAGATGCCGGTGATCAGGCGCGCGAGCGCGGGGTCGGGGGTGCCGGCCGTGCGTTCGGAGTCGTAGCCGATTTCACGGGCGAGATACTCTTGAAGGGAAAGCGGAGTCACTTTGGAGGTTCCTTTTTTGTCAGAGGGGATTCTTCAGCGCCTTTTCGATGATCTCGGCCACATTGGGCGAGAGTTCGGCCTTCTTGGCGTAGACGGTCTCGAGAGCGTCGTGCATTTTGCGCGAGAGCGCGGGCGTGTAGCGGCGCCAGTTGTCGAGCGAGCGGGCGACGCGGGCAGCAACCTGCGGGTTGATCGGGTCGAGTTTGAGCACCATCTCCGCCCAGAAATCGTAGCCCGAGCCGTCGGCCAGGTGGAATTCCGAGGGATTCTGCTGGAAGAATGCGCAGAGAAGCGCGTAGACGTTGTTCGGGTTCTTGATCGAGAAAAAGTCGCAGCCGATGAGTTCGCGCACGCGCTCAATAACGAGGGGCTCTCCGGGGAAGGACGTCGCCGTCGCCTGGATCGTGAGCCACTTGTTGATGAGGAGCGGCTCGTTGTACCAGCTCTTCAGGGCTTCGACCTCCATGTCGGACTTGGCAGGCGTCTGCGAGTTCACCATGGCGTGCAGGGCCGCGAGCTTGTCGGTCAGGTTGTTGGCCTTGGTGAACTGTTCCTTCAGCATAATCGCGGCGCGCGGGTTGCCGGCCGCGTGCGCGTAGGCGAGAGAGAGGTTTCTGAGGGAGCGCATGCCGGCCTTTTCAGGCGTGGGCTCGTAGGGGCCTTCGACGAAGTTTTCCTGAGCGGCTTCGAGGAATGCCGACACGTTCTTCTCGCCGATCGCCTGCTGCACGGCCACCCAGCCGGCGTGCACGGCCTGCGGGTCGATGAGCGGGTCTTCTTCGGCCACCACCTTTTCGGAGGGAAGCGTCAGGGCTGCCGCCTTGAAGGCGGGCGAGAGGTTCGGGTTCTTCAGAACGTCGAGCGCCGCGGCGATCACCTGGGGCGACACCTCTTCGGGCGTACGCAGAAGCTTCGCGCGCGTCTGCGCATGAATGGCGTTGATGAGGAGCCGGTTCATCGCATCCCAGCGGTTGAAGGGATCGGTTTCAAAGCGCGCGAAGAAGGCGAGTTCGTCCTCCGTGAGGCCCTGGTCGAGGATGATCGGTGCGGCAAAGCCTCGGTTGAGCGAGACGGCGGGCTTGACGGCGAGCCCGCCGAAAACGAATTCCGTGTGGGCCTGCGTGAGTTCGAACATGCGCGTGCCGGGGGCGGGCGCTTCGTCCTCTTCGGCGAGCTGCACGGGCATCTCGGCGCCTTCGGGCGAGAGGAACGCCACGGGGAAGGGAATCAGGAGCGGCTGCTTCACGGCCTGGCCGGGCGTCGAAGGCGTCGATTGATCGACCGTGAGCGTGAGGCGGTGGTTCTCTTCGTCCCAGCGGCTGCGCACGACCACGCGGGGCGTGCCCGCCTGCGAGTACCAGCGGCGGAACTGCGAGAGATCGCGCCCGGAGGCCTTGCTCATGGCTTCAAGGAACGCTTCGCACGTGACGGCGCGGCCGTCGTTCGTGCGGATGTACTCGTCGAACCCCTGGCGGAAGACATCGCGGCCGAGAAGCGTCTGCAGCATGCGGATCACCTCGGCGCCCTTCTCATAGACGGTGGTCGTGTAGAAGTTGTTGATGTTCTGGTAGCTCTCTGGGCGGATCGGATGCGCCATGGGGCCCGCGTCCTCCTGGAACTGCGCGGCGCGCAGATAGGCGACGTCGTGGATGCGCTGCACGGCGCGCGCCGAGGGAGAGCCAAGCATGTCGGCGGAGAATTCTTGGTCGCGGAAGACCGTGAGACCTTCCTTCAAGGTCAGCTGGAACCAGTCGCGCAGCGTCACGCGGTCGCCCGTCCAGTTGTGGAAGTATTCGTGGCCGACCACGCCCTCAATGCGCAGGTAGTCCGCGTCGGTCGCGACCGTCGGGTTGGCGAGCGCGCAGCGCGAATTGAAGATGTTGAGGCCCTTATTTTCCATCGCGCCGAAGTTGAAGTCGTTCGTCGCGACGATCTTGAAGTCGTTGAGATCGAGCTCAAGCCCCCAGCGCTCTTCGTCCCAGCGGATGGCGCGCTTCAAGCTCTCGAGCGTGTGTTCGGTCTTGTCGATGTCCTGAGGGTCGACCCAGACGGAGAGATCGACGATGCGGCCGTCCTTCAGGGGGAACTTGTCGGCGCGTGACGCAAGGTGGCCGGCGACCAATGCAAAGAGGTAGGAAGGCTTGAAGAACGGGTCGACATACACCACTTCGCGGCGGCCGTCATCGAGCATGCGGTCTTCGGTCAGGTTGCCGTTCGAGAGCATGACGGGGAAGTCTTCGGTCGAGCCGCGGATGATCGTCGTGTAGCGGGCGAGCACGTCGGGGCGGTCGAGGAAGTAGGTGATGCGGCGGAAGCCCTGCGATTCGCACTGGCTCATCAGGTTGCGCCCGGATGCGTAGATGCCCGAGAGCTCCGTATTGGCCTTGGGGCTCATCGTGTTGACGATCTTCACGGTGCGCTTTTCGCGGATGCCGAGAATCGTGAGGCCGTGCGGGTCGAGGCGGTACTGGCTTTCGTCGAGTTCGACGCCGTTCACTTCGACGCTTTTGAGCGTCAGCGCTTCGCCGTCGAGATGGAGTTCGCCCGACTTCTCCCGGCTCTCGGGGTTGGGGCGCGCCGAAAAGGTGCTCGTAACGAGCGTTTCCTCGGCATTGAGATCGAATTCGAGCTGAATGTCCTCGAGCAGGTGCGTCGGCGGCAGGTAGTCGCCGCGATGAAAGGTCTGAGACATGAAGATCCTTTGAGAACAGTGCGGGGCCGCTTCTGCGTGGCCGACCCGCGGGTTCAAACGTTTCGGAGCATTCTATAGCCCGGCGTATGCGCGCAGAGGCCAAAAGAAAATCCCGGTCCTCTCTGAAGAGAACCGGGATCTTTTCATTGTGCGCCCGGCAGCGCACGTGTGTTTATGTGGTGAAAGTCCACTGTC
>Cebus_capucinus_imitator_PRJNA485217_SSR105__coassemble_459_pt1 | contig 17054 bp, 16 predicted proteins | sample Cebus_capucinus_imitator_PRJNA485217_SSR105__metabat2_low_PE_013 | metagenome-assembled genome bin Cebus_capucinus_imitator_PRJNA485217_SSR105 | reverse complement strand
TGCGCGACAGGGCAAAGCAGGCGAATACAGATCGTTGAGGTGACAAAGACGGGAAAGAGACAAAGCAGCTCAAGAATCTTCCCTCAAGCCGCCGCATTCTCCGGGATCGGCGGCTCTTTTCTTTTCCCGGCGGCTGCCGAGCTTCCAGCAACCCGTACCGTTCTTCCGAAGCGGTTTTAATTTCAGCCTATGCTTCAAGGCCTGCTGTCGAGAACTTCGTCATGATGGAGAGGCTCAAGAGCTGACTCAAGAGCGGCAGGCGGCCGTGGTTCTGCCGCTGGCGCGACGCGAACCCAAACGCGATCGAGCGCCTCGTCCAGAACGAGGGCGGCCTTTGGAACCTGCCGGTCGCGATCCGAATCACGACGGCTCTGAAGCACAGAATGGGCGATGCCTTGCGCCGCATCAGAACCGCGGAAGGAATCTTTGAGAAGCGTTGGACAAGCTGAATGCTGAAGCCTGCTTGAGCGCCAACGCCGCATAGCGTCAGCACTCAGGGCTGCACTTTATCCACCGTGAAAGCGCGGGCCGTGAGCGCCCCGCGGCGCGTCTCCTGCATGCGGAGATTCCAGACGGCGCCGTCCTTCGATTCTTCGCCCGCCGTTCCCGGCGCGCCGCGCCGCTGTGTCATGAAGCGGCGGATCGACTGCCCCTTGGCGTCGGGGCGCGCGCCCTTGATGATGACGTCGAGGATGTCGACCACGGCATCGGGCAATTCCGCCTCCAAGTGCAGATTCGTTTCCTGGAGCTTCCCGCTCTGGCGGAGCACTTCGAGAGCCCCCTTGGCCGACGTCTTCTGGCGGCCGCCCTGCCCCGAAGCGAAGCCGAACTCGGAAAGCTCGAAATGCATGGGACCGGCCTGGTCGAGCGTTTCCTCGATGCTCTCGTCGTCGACGGCGTCAAAGAGCTTCAAAGGGACGTCCGCTGCCTTCACGCGAAGGACGAGGTCCCGCGCGTCCACTTCCCGGTGAAAGTCCTTGGAGTGGCTCAAGACGCTGATGAGCGCGCGGCTCGCGTCGACGGAGTAGCGGCCGTCGAGAACCTCCATGTCGGGCGCGGGGTCCTGGTGGGCTTCGGCTTTGAAGTTCTTGAAGGCGAGCTTCAGGACGCCTCGCCAGTCGCCCGACGAAAAGTCCGCCTGCTCGGCCTTGAGATCTGCGCGGTCGACGTACCAGACGCCGCGGGCGGCGGGCGTCTCGGCGGGCGCCTCCTCAAAGGTCTGCGCAGCGTTCGTCTTCACCGCCGACCACGAGGCTTCGACCTGGCGCCACTCCACTTCCGTGATGTTGGCCGCCGGGTCCGTCAGGCTTGCGAGGAGCGCAGGGGCCTTGCAGCCGCCCGAGATCGCGCCGCTCTCCGGCACCGTCACGCCGCATTCGACGGGCTTTGCCGATGCGAACCGCCACGAGATCGGACCGACGCCGGGCTTCACGTAGCTCGTGCGCATGTCGAAGGGCGTCGCGCTCGCCGTGAGCTTCATGGCGCGGTGGATGGTCGAGAGGCTCCAGCGAAGCGAGAGCCTCGGGTGCGTGCCCTCAAGGAGCTTCAGAAGCTTCGCGCTCCCCGTCGTGGCGTTCAGAAGAAACACGTCGCCCGTGAGCCCGAAGGGCCCAAAGTCCGCCGTCATGTCGAGGTCGAGCGTGAGGGGCGGGTCGGCGGGGTTCTTCGAGTAGAGGCTGGTCGCCAACGTAAGGTGCAGGCGGTCCGTGCGGCCGAAGAGTCCGTCGTTGGTCTTCTCGCCGGTAATGAGCACGCCCGCTGCGAGGGCGCCCGGAGAGAGAAGCCGCTCCATGAAGTTCTCGTACTGCGACTTCTGCCAGGCGACGAAGGCGGCCTCTGCGCTCAGGATGACCACGAGCGCGAAGACGGCTGTTCGGGAATGCGCACTGATGTAACCGTAGATCCGACGATGCATGAAGGCCCTTCAGAGTTTCAAAGCGTCCTGCCGTTGAGTGTGTGGATTGAGGGCGGCCGTTCAGGGTTTTCGATCCCCGAAGGCCGCCTGCCCGGAATCTTACGCGAGCGCGCGGCCCGCGGCGCTCCCGTCTCCCCTGCGGCTTTTCGTAAAGTCGTAAGGAATGTTTGCGCGCGGGCCCTCATCCGGGACTCAATGAGGATGGATGCCCTCAGAACCCCGCCTTGCGGCAGGCCTCGGCAACGAACTTGTTGGTGTTCCCCTGGAGCTTTTCGATGCGCTTGGCGCGCGTGCACTCCCACTTGTCGACCGGGTCTTCGCGGCTCCAGGCCTCCATCAGCTTCCTCTGCTGGCTCGAGAGCTTGTAGACATCCTTGTAGGCATCGGCCATGTAGAGCGTCGTGCGGGCGATCTCACCGCGGGCGTAGGCGGGCGGCTCGGCATGGCGATCGGCGATCTTCATGGGGCACGTACCGAAGGCGGCCTTTTCCCCGGGGAGCATCTGATAGTTGTAGTTCGAGCGGATGGCGTTCACCGCGCCGATCGCCGGGTAGAGGTTGTACATGTCGGCCTGCATGTAGCGGAAGGTCATGTTCTCCTTTTCCGCGCACTTTCTGCCCTTGAAGCTGCGGCCCTTGCTGTCGGTGCACCCCGGCGCCCCTTCGCGCCATTCCTTGAAGAAGCGCCCGAAGTTTTCGGCGGGCACCACGTGCTCCCATTCGACGCGCCTGGCGCGCTTTTCGTGCTCAGGCGTCGTGAAGCCCTTGGGGAGCGTGATGTTCTTGTCGCGGTCGTAGGAGGCCAAGCAGTAGAGCGTCACGCGGTGGTCCTGATAGACCTGATGCTCGAGGATCTTCTTCACCTTGGCAAAGGAGTCGTACTTGGTGTTGCCTTCGGCTTGAGCGGCCCCGGCGCCCAATCCGAAAGCGAGAAGCGCCGCGCAGACGAGCGCGGATGCAGAGCGGTTCGACATGAGGTCTCCGATGAGAAATAATCTTCCGTCGCGCCCGATTGCACGGGCGCACCTATGAACGCCGCCGATTCTACTCACTCGCGCGCGCGCCGCTCTGTCTGCGCCCAACCGACTCGCATCCAAATATGTCTGAAGACCTCCGCTCCTCCGATTCTCTCAGTTTCTCCGATTCCGCCGGCATCAGCGCCGAAACGATTGCGAAGCTGCGGCGCTTGCGCGACGCCCGCGGCTGGGGCGCGAAGCACAACCCGAAGGACTTGGCCGTCTCCATTTCGATTGAAGCCGCCGAGCTTCTCGAAGTCTTCCAGTGGTCGGGGGCGGACCTCGAGTGCGCGGAGAAGCGTGAGGCCGCTGCGGGCGAACTCGCCGACGTCCTCGCCTATGCGCTCATGCTCGCCGACAGGTTCGGCCTCTCGCCCGACCGGATTCTCTCGGAGAAGCTCGACCGTCTTGAAGTCAAGTATCCGGTCGAGCAATGCCTCGCCGACCCGACGCTTGCGCACTACGAAGCCATGAAGGCCGCCGCCCGCGAGGCTGCCGCAGAGCAGGAAGAGCTCTCTGCGCAAGAGCGCGCCCGCCGGGAGCGTCTGGCGCTCTTCTCCGCGCCTGAGCTCGAGCGCATTCTGGGCTTTAGCGAACCGGTCCTCCATCATGCCGAGAAGCCCATCGGCAAGTGGACCTCGGCCTCGGACGGCCGCGTCTTCTTCGTCGCCTACGAGCGCTCGGCCGTCGACTTCTGGCAGGCGGTCGACCTGTGGTGCGCGAAGTTTCCCGAGGGTGCCGCACTGGAGCTCCCCGCCGAATTTCCGCTTCGCCCCGAACGCGCTCAGATTGAATCGCTCAGCCTCGAGGAGACGGCCGGGTTCCTGAGGCGGATCGTGCGCGAAGAGCGCATGCACGACGGCGCGTTTCTCTCTGCGGCGGAGTCGGGCGTCCTCGCCGCCGCGCTCGAACACCTCGACGAGCTCGTCCGCTGCGAAAGGGCCTCATAAATCCGCATCGAGGCCGGCTTGGAGGCGCCCGCATCCGCTCCAATCCACTCCAATCCGCTTGAATCAGAAGAGCGACGGCATCCGATCGCCGAAGTGCTCGGCCTCCCAGACGAGAAGCGCGCGCTTCAGATCCGTGAGCGGCCCCGAGGTTGCGCCCGAGAAGCCTCCAACATCGCTGAAGGAAAGGTCGCCCGTGCGCTTCGCGCGCTCGACTTTGGCCAAGGCTTCTGCCGGGAGCACCCGGTGGCAGGGCGTGAGGAGAATCAGCGGGTTCTTTCTCAAGGCGTTCCCCACGGCCTGAGCGCCGCCCGACACGCCGATTTTCTTTGCAATGTCGCCGTAGGAGGCGCACGTCGCGGGCGCGATTCCCCGGGTCGCCGCCCACACGCGCTTTTCGAAGTCGCTTCCCGGCAGGTTTTTAGAGAAGAGCGCATCGATGCCGTCGAGCGCCGTGCGGTCGCCCTGCCACCAGCGCTCCAGACGCTGAACCGCTTCGTCGAGATGCTCGGCAGCACGGCTTCGGGCAATGACCTCGGCATCCGCTTTCCCAGCCTTCTCGACTTCTTCGACTTCCTGGACTTTCTCGTCCGACTTCACGGCATTGAATTCGAGCAGCCCGCTCTCATCGGCCGCGAGCTTCCAAAGCCTCAACGCTTGAGGGAGTTCTTCACTCAAAGGCGCACGCACGAAGCGGCAGGCGACGCCGGCAGGGGCGTCTTCTGACATTTTTCGAATGGATTCGTTCATGGCGGCAGTCTGCGAAACAATCTGTAAATTGGAACCTGCGCAATATAATGCCGCAAAAGCAACTTTGGATCCGCGACATGTCCGAATCGGCTTCGATCTCTTTCACATCCGGCGACTCTCTTTCCCGCAACCCGACGCCCTTCAGGCCCCAGCGCCCAGTCATCCTGCGCCGCGCGGCGGTGCTCTCCGCATTGGGCAGGGATCTCCCCGAGACACTGAAGCGCCTCGCTTCTCCCGAGGACCAACCCCTCGACCTCACGCCCGAAGCCGTCCGCGTGCCGGACGCTCTTCTCGCAGAAGCTGAGGCGAGGATTGCGAAAGCTGCCAGTGAAACCGGGTTCGGTGCCTTCGCGCATCCGACGCGCTCTCTGAAGATCGCTGCGGCCGCTGCATTGCCGCTCTTTGACGAAGCGTTGGCCGCGGGCTTCGCGCCCGCCGACATCGGCTTCGTGCTCGGGAGCACCACGGCGGGCACGGCCGAAACCGTTGCGTCGCTCAAATCCCATCGAGATGCCTCTATTGAAGACAAGTGGCTCTCGATTGAAATCGGCGCGACGGCGTCGCTCACCGCCCGACTTGCCGGCATTTCCGGTCCCGCATTCGCCGTCTCCACCGCCTGCACGGCGGGCGCCAAGGCGATTCTCGAGGGCGCCCGCATGCTCCTCACGGGCCGCGTGCGCGCCGTGGTGGCGGGCGGCATCGACGCCGCGTCGCCGCTCACGGACGCAGGCTTTTCGGCCTTGGGCGCTAGAAGCCCTGGGCGGGCCCTTCCCTTCGACGAAGCCCGCACCGGCATGCACTTGGGCGAAGGCGGAGGCTTTCTCCTGATGACGACCGATCCCTGGGCGAAGAAGCTCCCCGCAGAAGCTGAAGCCTTCGACGCCGCCTCCGGCGTCGAGATTCAGCTCACGGGCTGGGGCGAAACCTCGGACGCGCACCACATCTGCGCGCCGCACCCCGAAGGCGCCGGCGCCCGAGCGGCTATTGAAGGCGCGCTCGCCATGGCAGGGCTCGATCCTGCCGACCTCGGCTTCGCGCTCCTTCACGGCTCGGCCACGCAGCAGAACGACGCGATGGAATCGCTCGCCATGGCGGCCGCAGCGCCTGGCGTGCCTGCGGCGAGCCTGAAGCGCTTCGTCGGCCACCAGCTCGCGGGGGCCGGGGCCTTCAACGCCGCCGTCGCCTGGGGGCTCTTGAGGAACATGGGCCCCGCGCCCCTCAATTTCTCCCGTGCCGGCCGACCGGATCCGAAGCTCGCGCCCGAATTCGCAGAGACGCTCACCAGCTCGGGCAATGTCCCCGAAGCGCTTCGGCGCCCCAATATCCTCGCGTCCGCCTTTGCTTTCGGCGGCAGCAACGCCGCGCTCGTGCTTTCGGGCGTTCCCGCCCACATGCAAGGCCTGGAGGCTTGACCCATGACCGACGCTCTCGAGCTTCACTTCCCCATGCCGGCTCAAACGCTCCTTGCCCACGAGCCGCCGATGCGCTTCATCGACACGGCGCTCATGGCCGACGACCATGCCGCCGAGTCGATGACGACCGTGCGCGCCGACTCGATCGCCGCGGACGCCTTGGGGCGCCTGCCCGCCGTTGCGCTCATTGAAGTGATGGCGCAGACGATCGGCCTCTACGCCGGCCGCGTGAAGATCCTCGGGGGCGGGAAGCCCTCCGCGGGGCTGCTTTTGGGCACCCGCCGGATGGCGCTTCCCATTGCGTCCTTCTCGCCGGGCGAAAAGCTCCGCTGCCGGGTGGAAAAGACCTTTGAAAGCGACGAAGGCCTCTGGCAGTTCAACTGCGAGGTGACCTTGGTTGAACGCGCGGACGGCACGCCCTGCAGCGTTCCCGCAGGGTCGGCGTCCTTGAACGTCTTCAATCCCCCGCCCGGGTACTTCGACGAGAAGCAGGCCCCCGCCGCCTGATCCGGAAGATCCCAAAGAGCCCGAGGCGCTTGAAAGCGCGCGGGCGCAGGACCACCCCGAAGAAAAGTTTTCGAGCGCCGCTAGAATGGCGCATACACCTTCCTTTTCCCAATCCTCATGACCTCAACAGCATCCAAGGCCGCCGGCAGCCCCCAGAAGCGCACCGTTCTCATCACCGGGAGCACCCGCGGCATCGGCCGGGCGATTGCCTTGAAGCTCGCCCGCGAGGGCTATGCCGTCGTCATTCACGGCCGAAAGCTTTCGCCCGAGGCGGAGTCGCTTCTCGAAGAACTCGAAATGCTCGGCGCCGAAGCGCGCGCGGTCTTCTTCGACGTCTCCGACCGCGCGGCCGCCCGCGAGGCGCTTCTCGCCGACGTCGCAATGCACGGCATCTACTGGGGCGTTGTACTCAACGCCGGCATCAACCGCGACGGGCCCTTGGCCGGGATGCCGGGCGAAGACTGGGACGAAGTGCTCGCCGTCGACCTCGGGGGCTTCTACAACGTGCTCCACCCCCTGATGCTCCCGATGGCTCGGAAGAAGCGCGGCCGCATCGTCGTCATGAGCTCGGTGTCGGGGATCTCCGGCACCCGCGGGCAGACCAACTATTCGGCAGCGAAAGCCGGCGTCATCGGCGCGGCGAAGGCCCTCGCCATGGAGCTCGCGAGCCGCTCAATCACGGTGAACGTCATCGCGCCGGGCCTCATCGACACGGCCATGGCAACCGACGAAGACCGCGAGCGGATTCTTCCCTACATTCCGATGCGCCGCCTCGGCACGGCCGACGAGGTGGCCGCCGTCGCATCGTTCCTGCTCTCAGAGGGCGCCGCCTATGTGACCCGCGCCGTCATTCCCGTTTCCGGAGGCCTCATCGGATGAAGCTCCCCCAAGTTCCCCGCCGCGTGGTGGTCACCGGCATGAGTATGATTTCGCCGCTCGGTGCCTCCTGGGAGGCCGTGCGCGAGGCGCTCCTCACGAATAAGAGCGGCATCCGACACATGACGGAGTGGGAGGACCTCCAGGGCCTCAACACCTGCGTGGGTGCGCCCGCGGTGCCCTTCGAGCTCGATGCCGACTTCTTCACGCGAAAGCGCACCCGCTCGATGGGGCGTGTGGCCGTCATGGCCGTGAAGACCGCGCGCGATGCGCTCAAAGACGCGGGGCTTCTCGACAACCCCGAGGTGGCGTCGCCCGCCTGCGGCGTCTCCTTCGGTTCTTCGGCCGGCCAGCCGAAGGCCGTCGCCGAGCTCGCCCACATGATCCTCACGAAGAGCTGCCGCGGCATTACGGCGACGACGTACGTGCGCATGATGAGCCACACGGCGCCCGTCAACATCTCCGTGGCGCTCGGCTGCAAGGGCCGCACGATCACGACGAGTTCGGCCTGCACGTCGGGGTCTCAGGGCATCGGCTCGGCCTATGAGGCGATCGCGCTCGGGCGGCAAACCCTCATGATCGCGGGCGGCTGCGAGGAGTTGGACGCCACGGACGCCGCAATCTTCGACACGCTCTTTGCAACGAGCACCAACTGGAACGACGACCCCACGCATACGCCGCGGCCGTTCGACAAGCACCGCGACGGCTTGGTCGTCGGCGAAGGCTCCTGCGCCCTCATTCTCGAAGAGCTCGAGCACGCCCGCGCCCGCGGCGCGAAGATCTACGCCGAAGTCGTGGGCTACGGCACGAACGCCGACGGCGAGCACATCACGAGCCCGGCCTCGGGCCAGATGGCCGCCGCCATGCGCCTTGCGCTCGAGGACGCAGGGCTCGAACCCGGCCAGATCGACCTCGTGAACGGCCACGGCACCGCCACCGACCGCGGGGACGTCGCGGAAAGCCATGCCACCTATTCGGTTTTCGGCAATTCCGTCCCCTACACGACCTGCAAGGGCCACATGGGGCACACGTTGGGCGCTTGCGGGGCGCTCGAGGCCGCGTTTGCGATCCGCGGGATGATCGAAGGGTTTGCGCCGCCCGTCTTGAACCTCGAAGAGGTCGACCCCGAATGCGCGCCGCTCGACTACATCATGAAGGCGCCGCGAAAGCTCGAGCAGAACTACGTGATGTCGAACAACTTCGCCTTCGGCGGCATCAACACGAGCCTCATCTTCCGCAAGTGGATGCCCGGCGACTGATTTCTCCCCCAGCTTTTGCGAGGACCAGCACACCATGCCCAACGATTTGGCCGAAGACCCGCTCCCGGCGGAAGCAGAGACGCAGCTTCCCGCCGCCCTGGCGCAATTGACGTTCGCGCCCGCTGAGTTTGAGGACCGCGCAGCCGTCGAACACGCGCTCGCGCACCTCTTTGCGCCCGCCTTCGACAGCTTCGAAGACTTCGAAGGCCCCGACGGGCTCGCAGGGTTCGCCGATCTCAACGCCCCCGACGACTTCGAGATGGAAGAGCCCGAGGCGCCCCACGGGTGGGCGGCGAGCGTCATGGCGCTTCCGGCCGAGCTCGATCCCAAGCTCGAAGCCGAGCTCACGACGCTTCTTCCCCTTGAAACCCAAAAGCGGCTCGAGCGGTTCGCCCACTCCGCGCGCCGCATGCAGAGCCTCTTCGGGCGCCTTCTCGCGCAGCGCTTGGCCAACCTCGCCTCCCACGCCGGACAGTCTCCCTACCTTCTGAAGGAGCTTCCCCCTGAAGGTCCGCAGCTCACCGACTATTCGGGCGCGGCCGTCGGGCGCTTCGCCGTCGCCCACACCGAGGGCGGCGTCGTGGTGCTGCTTTCGCGCCGCCCGATGGGGATCGACCTCGAGCGCGCGGAACGCGCCGACCGGCTGCTCCTCTCCCACAAGCTCGCGGGCCTCGCCGAATTTGCGCTTGGGGCCGATTTCGGCGCCGCCGTGGATGCGGCCGCTCAGGTCGACGAAGCGCTCGCCAAGGAAGCGTTTCTCGCCGCCTGGGGGGTGTTTGAGAGCGCGCAGAAGATGAATGGCGACGACCGCGAACCCGCGAACGACTCGCCCCTGACGGACGAAATCCTCAGGAAATACGCCCGCCCTCGCGAGGTCGACCTCCGCTGGAATCCCAAGACCCTGGCGCTTGAAGCCGTGGGCGCCGACGGCTCGGCCGTGCCGCAGTCGTTCTTGAAGACCCCAGTGGGGCTCCTCACGATTTTGGGCGGACGCCCTTCGAAGGCCGACGCGGCGCTCCCCCAACCCGACGCCGTGAAGGGCCCCGGCGCCTTGGAGTGGATCGAGTATTCGCCCGAAATGCTCTTGGAAGAGCTCTCGGCCCACCGCCACGCCTACGTCTGACGCCTTGCGCTCCGCACGCTTTTCCCACCCCATACTGAACCGTACCCTCACCATGCCCCGCCGCCGCACCGATTTTCTCGCCGAACTCGAACGCGCTCAGTTCATCGCCTTTGCGCCCTTCATCTTTCAGGCGGCTGCGGCCGCCCTCCGCACGGGCCTTCTCGAATCCATGAGCCGCGCGGGCGAGATGACGCTGGCTGAAGCCGCCCAAAGCGCGGGCCTCACGCCCTATGCCGCCGGGGTCCTCATCGACATTCTCGCCACGGCCCGCATCATCGAGCCCGGGCGCACCGCGCGCGCCTGGAAGACCACGCCTGTGGGCGACCTCCTCGCCTTCGACGAGATGACGCGCGCCAATTTCTTCTTCTCGGCCGACACCTGCTGGCCGGGGCTCGACCGCACGGAGGAGGCTTTGAAGGAAGGGCGCCCGGCCGGGCTCTCGGCCTTCAACCCCGAATGGAAGACGATCTACCCGCACCTGCCCGAGCTCCCCGAAGCGGCTCAGCGCGCGTGGTTCAGGTTCGACCACTTCCACAGCGACCGCGCCTATGCGGCCGCGATCGATGAGATCCGCTGCTTCTGGGCGGCCGCGGGCCTTGGGAGCCCGAAGCGCCTCGCCGACATCGGCGGCAACACAGGGCGCTTCTCGAAGATGTTCCTCGAAGCGTTCCCGAAAGCTTCAGGCGTGCTCGTGGACCTTCCCGTTGAGGTCGACGCGCTCTCGAACTGCCCCGAGCTCGCGCCCGTCGCAGAGCGCCTTTCGGGCCATTCGATCGACTGGCTGACGCCCGAAGAACTCACCGGCATGGAGGGCGTCGACCTCTTCTGGATGAGCCAGTTCCTCGACTGCTTCAGCTTGGATGAGGCCCAGTCGATTCTCGAGCGCACGCGCGCCGCAATGGCGCCCGACGCCAAGCTTTGCGTGCTCGAGCCCCTCACCGACGAGCAGCGCCACAACGCAGCGGCCCTGTCGCTTGCGGCTTCGAGCCTCTACTTCACGGTGCTCGCCAATGGGGTGAGCCGCTTCTTCCATGGCGAAGAACTGCGCGACCTCTTTGTAAGGAGCGGTTTCAGGATCGTCGCCGAGAAGCCCAACCTCGGGATCTCGCACACGCTCTTCATCCTTGAACCGGCTCGATAATCGCAAAATCAAGCTCGTTCTCCGCGACGTTTCCCCTACGACTCGCGATCTAAGGCCTTCGGCGATCCCGGAGGCCTTTTCTTCGACCTTCGGCCAATGGTGGATTCCGTTTCCCGTCCCTATGCTGATTAAAAGCAAACGCTGATCGCGATCTTTACAAAAGGTCGCGGCAGCAGAAGGACAAGTCAAGCGCAAACGCGCAAAGGAGTTCCACCATGTCGAAGTTCATCAAGGAACGCTACGGTCTGCTCATCGGAGGCGAATGGGTTGAAGCCGAAAACGGCGCCGTCTTTGAAACCTTCAATCCGGCCACGGGCGAAAAGCTCGCGCTCTGCGCCAACGCTTCCGCCGCCGACGTCGACCGCGCCGTGAAGGCGGCTCAGGCCGCGCAGCCCGCCTGGGCCGCGAAGTCGCCCGCCGAACGCGCCGGCATTCTCCTCAAGATTGCCGAGCGCATCGACGAACGCGCGCTCGAGCTCGCCTGCGTCGAAACGCAGGACAACGGCAAGCCCCTGCGCGAAACGACTTTGGTCGACGTGCCGCTGTCGTCGGACCACTTCCGCTACTTTGCCGGCTGCCTGCGCGCCGACGAAGGGGAAGCCACGATGATCGACGAGAACACGCTCTCCATCATCCTGCGCGAACCGATCGGCGTCGTGGGCCAGATCGTTCCCTGGAACTTCCCGCTCCTCATGGGTGCCTGGAAGATCGCGCCGGCGATTGCCGCGGGCAACGCCGTGGTGATCAAGAGCTCGTCGACGACGCCTCTGTCGCTCAACGTGCTCGGCGAAATTCTCAATGAGTTCCTCCCGCCCGGCGTCGTCAACATCATCTCCGGCCGCGGCGCGCAGACCGGTCAGGCCATGCTCGACCATCCCGGCTTCGCCAAGCTCGCCTTCACGGGCTCGACCGAAGTGGGCTACAGCGTGGCCGACGCGGCCGCCAAGCGCCTGATTCCCGCGACGCTCGAACTTGGCGGCAAGTCCGCGAACATCTACTTCGACGACTGCCAGATCGACAAGGCCATCGAGGGCGCCCAGATCGGCATCCTCTTCAACCAGGGCCAGGTCTGCTGCGCGGGTTCTCGCATCTTCGTTCAGGAAGGAATCTACGACGAGTTCGTGCCGAAATTGGCTGAAGCCTTCAACAAGGTGAAGGTCGGCGACCCGATGTCGATGGAGACCCAGATGGGCTCGCAGATCAACGAGCGCCAGCTCCAGAAGATCCTCGGCTGGGTGGAGGAGGCGAAGACCGAAGGCGCCCGCATCCTCTGCGGCGGCGAGCGCGCGAAGGTGCCGGGCCTTGAAAAGGGCGCCTTCATGCAGCCCACCCTCATCGTCGACTGCACGAACGACATGAAGGTCTGCCAGGAAGAGATCTTCGGGCCGGTCGCCTGCGTGATCAAGTTCAAGGACGAAGCGGAAGTCTTGAAGCTCGCGAACGACTCCGAGTACGGCCTCGGCGGCGCCGTCTGGACGCGCGACATCAACCGCGCCTTCCGCGTCGCCCGCGGCGTGCAGACGGGCCGCATGTGGATCAACACCTACAACGAGCTCCCCGCCCACGCGCCCTTCGGCGGCTACAAGAAGTCGGGCATCGGCCGCGAGACCCACAAGGTGATCCTCGAGCACTACAGCCAGATGAAGAACATCTTCGTGAGCCTCTCGGAAGCGAAGCGCGGGTTCTTCTGATCCCTGAAGGGACCGGCGTTTGGAGCGATGTGTCGCCGCTCAAGCGCCGGCCCAGCCCCGAAAGCATCGAAGCCCGGAACCATCATGTGTTCCGGGCTTCTTCTGTTCGGGCGCTTGGATTCAAAACTCAGCGCGCGGCGTCGAGCTCGCGGCGCTCCATCATGCGCGCGTAGCTGCGGCAGTGCTCCACCCATTCGAGCACGTCGGCCGACAAGTACTTGCCCCGCTCCTGGCAGAACGTAAGCTGACGGTGGAAGCGGTCGGGAATCTCAACGCGCGCCAGGAACCGCCCGTAGATGGGATCGGTGAGGACGCGCTTCGACATGTAGGTGATGCCGAGGCCCACCCGCACCGAGCGCAGGATCGAGTCGAAGCTGTTCAGTTCAGCGGCGATGACGGCCTGATCGAGCTTCTGGTGGAGCTGCGTCTCGAAGAAGTCGCGGGTTGACGACCCCGTTTCGCGGAGCACCCAGGAGGCGCGCGCGAGCTCTTCGTAGCTCACGGGGCGGCCCGTGAGCGGATGGTCCTTCGGGGCCACCACCACCATTTCGTCCGACATCCAGGGGAAGGTGACGAGGTCGGGGTCCGTCACGGGGCCTTCGATGAGCGCAATGTCGAGATCAAAGGTCGAGAGGAGCTCTGCGATGCGGGTGGTGTTGGCGATTTCCGCCGCCGGTATCCACCCGGCCTTGTCGCGGAAGCCCTTCAGGAGGTCGGCGAGCATGAAGGTGCCGATCGTGCGCGTGCAACCCACGCGGAACTGGCAGGGCTCGCGGCCCCTGCGGAAGAGCTCGGAGATGTCCTCTGCGCGGTGGAGCATCTCGTCGGCCTGCGGCATCATGCGCCGGCCCTCGGCCGTAAGGAAGATCCGGCCGCGGCTGCGGTCGAAGAGCTGAACGCCCAAGCGCCCCTCGAGTTCGGAGAGGGCCTGCGAGACGGCGCTCTTGCTCATGCCGAGCGACTCGGCGGCCGCGCCGATGCTCTCGATTTTGGCAATGGCTAAAAAGACCTGAAGCTGACGAAGGGTAATGGGAGGCACTCTGTTCACCGTTTTCGGGGGCAAATGGGTACGCAGACGCCGCCGGTCTTCGTGGCGGCGCCTCCAGGTTTCTATGTTGGCATCCGACCATTCTACTGTTCCAAACGGTGAAAGAAAATGCCGCCCGGTTTCCCAAAGCGGCATGGATCGGTCGAACGCATTAAGCGTTTGCCCTTATGTTTTCAGAGGTTTCCCTTAGATTACGACCTTGGGGGCGGCGGGCGCCGGAGCGGCGGCTTCCGGGATCTTGACTTCTTCGGCCGCAGCCTTGGGCGCGGGGGCGGCCTTCGGAGCCTTAGCGGTCTTCGCACGCGTCGTCTTGGGCTTGGCGGCCTTGACGGGCTTCGCGGCCTTCGCGGCTTCCGCCTTCTTCTCTTCAGCGAGCTTCGCAAAGGGGGCGAGCACCTCCTTCATGATCGCCACGCCCGCGCGGATGTCGCGCTTCTTGATGATGAGCGGCGGGCAGAGGCGGATCGTCGTGCCGCCGGCCGTGAGGATGATGAGGCCGGCTTCGAGCGCGGCCTTCTGGATGTCGCCGAGCATGGGCTGAAGCTCGGGCACGAGCTCGCAGCCGATGAGAAGGCCCATGCCGCGCACTTCGTTGAAGACGTGGAGCTCGTCGTTCAGAGCGTTGAGTTCGGCCTTCATGAAGGCGCCGCGGCGGGCGACCTTGGCGAGGAATTCGGGGGCGGAGATGTGCTTCAGGACCTCATAGCCCACAGCGCAGGCGAGCGCGTTGCCGCCGAAGGTCGAGCCGTGGGTGCCGGGCTTGAAGTGGCGGGCCACTTCGTTCGTCGTGAGGACGCACCCGATCGGAACGCCGCCGGCGAGCCCCTTGGCGGTGGTCACGATGTCCGGGCGAACGCCGATCTGCTCGAAGGCGAAGAAGGTGCCCGAGCGCGCGCAGCCCGTCTGCACTTCGTCAAGGATGAGAAGCGCATGATGCTTGTCGCAGAGCTCGCGCACGCGCTGGGCGAACGAGGGGTCGACGGGGAGCACGCCGCCTTCGCCCTGGATGGGCTCGAAGATCACGGCGCACGTGCGCTCGGAGATCTGCTTTTCAAAAGCGGCGATGTCGTTGAAGGGGAGATGCGTGATGGCGCCGGGGCGCGGGCCGAAGCCCAACGAGTACTTGTCCTGACCGCCCACGCTCACGGTAAAGAACGTGCGCCCGTGGAAGCTGTGCGTGAAGGAAATGATCTCGTCCTTCTCTTCGCCAAAGTCCTCGTAGGCCGTGCGGCGGGCGAGCTTCAAGGCCGCTTCGTTCGATTCGGCGCCCGAGTTCGTGAAGAAGACGCGGTCGAACCCCGTGAGGGCGGTGAGGCGTTGGGCGAGCTTCAAGGTAGCCGTGTTCGTGAAGACGTTGCTCACATGGCAGAGCTTGGCGCTCTGCTTGGCGAGGGCCTTCTGCACGACCTTGGGGGCGTTGCCGAGGCAGTTGACCGCAATGCCGCCGCCGAAGTCGAGGTAGGAGCGGCCGAGCGTGTCGTAGAGGCGGCACTTCTTGCCGTGGCTCATCACAAGGTCGGCGGGCTTGTAGCAGGGAATCATCACCTGGTCGTAGTCGGCGCGGGTAGGTGTGGTCATGATCGGTTCCTCGTGGGTTTTATTGGTTTGGGTTCGAGCCGCCGGAGGGAATCGCCCGGGCTTCTTCCTCAAAGCCCCTGCATGGAAGGCGTTCGGGCGGCTCGAGCGTGCGGTTAGGAGGCGTTCAGAAATTGTATTCGTATGCAAGCTCGTCGCAGCGGGCGCGCTTGGGGCAGTTCTCGCAGTCCTTGAGGATCTTTTCGGGGAGCGCCTCGATTTTCGTGAGCGAAAAGCCCACGCGTTCGAAGAACTTCGGATTCCTCGTGAGGACGAAGACCTTGTCGATGTCGAGCCTGCGGGCGCGCTCGAGCAGATACTGCACGATCGCACGCCCCTGGCCCTGGCGCTGGACGTCGGGAGAGACGCCGAGCGAGCGGATTTCGGCAAGTCCCGAATCGTAGACGAAGAGACTAGCGCACCCGACCATCTTCCCCTCGCGCTCGCAGATCGCAAACGAATCGATGTTGCGGATGATGTCGGCGCGCTTTCGCGGGAGATTCTCGCCCTGCTTGGCCCAGTATTTGACCAGGTCTTCCAAGGCGTCGACGTCGGAGAGACGCGCCTGACGGATGAAGAAGGAGCTTGCGGCAGCGGCCTCTTGGGCGCGCTTGTCGACCAACTGCGTCAGGGCGCGCGAGAGGTACCTGAGCTCGTCGGCGGTGATGTTTCGGCTTCTCAGAAGGTTGAGCGCCTCTTCATAGAGGTCGGCAAAGGGCGTGCCGCGGAAGTTGGCGGCGACGCCTTCGGGAAGCGTGACGCCCAAGGGCGAAATGGCCTCCACGCGTTCGGCCGGGATCATGTGAAGCACTGCCGCCGGGGAGACGGGAGAGATGGGCTCCACCGGAATGACTTTCTGCTGTGCGCTCTGGTCGTTCATCATTTTGGGATCGCTTTCGAGATGTGCGTTTTATTGGTCTTCTTCGATCTTCTCGCTCGAACTCGTTCCCGTCTGAGGCGGTTTTTGAGATGCGAGTTCGTTCATTCTAGGAATTTCGCCATTTGACCATTTGGCGAAAACACCTAGGTCAGATTGATGCAGGCCAAAGGTGGGGACATCTTCCGAGCCCTTCCCCGCCCTTTTCTTGATCTCGCGCTTGCTCTGTATTTTTCTTTGAATTTCAAATGGTTGACTTAACTCTTCGAAAGCGCTCGACATTGGTCGACCATTGCGGCCGATCCGTCAGCGGCTTCCCCGTTCAAGACGTCAAAGCAAGCGCCCCGAACCTTCCATTCGGTTCGGGGCGTTTGGGACGCAGTTCTTGATTCTGCACCCTGGATTCTTTTCGGACCTCAGACCAGGAACGTGGTGCCCGGCAGCTTCCCTCGAGCCAGCGCGTCGGCCAAGCCCGCGTCGAAGATCGAGGCCGCAGCCGCGGGGCTGCCGGTCTTCTCAGCCGCTTCAAAGGCCGCGCGGACCTTGACGGTCATGCCGCCCGAGATGACGCCCGCGTTGATGAGGCGCTCGGCTTCCTTGCGGTCGAGCTTTTCGATCAAGCGCTTTTCTCCGTCGAGCACGCCCGGAACGTCCGAGAGGAAGACCAAGGGCGCCTCGAGGAGCGCTGCGGCGGCGACCGCCGCGTGATCGGCGTTGATGTTCCAGAGCTGCCCCTGCGCATCCACGCCGATCGAGGAGATCACGGGCGTGAAGCCAGCCTCAAGGAGCCCCATGAGCTTCGCTTTCGCTTCGGCGCCTCCGGGTTCAATGGTCGCCACGCGCCCGAGCCTCGGATCCACCGGGACCACTCGACCAATACCGGCGTCTGTTGCGGCGAGGCCGAGCGGCATCAAGCCT
>Cebus_capucinus_imitator_PRJNA485217_SSR105__coassemble_458_pt1 | contig 17087 bp, 15 predicted proteins | sample Cebus_capucinus_imitator_PRJNA485217_SSR105__metabat2_low_PE_013 | metagenome-assembled genome bin Cebus_capucinus_imitator_PRJNA485217_SSR105 | reverse complement strand
GCCATTCATTTTCTACATGTTGCTAGAGGGCCGTGAAAGCTTTGAGGGACATACGAATCTTCTTCGGATCTGTGGTCTTCGTGAGCGCCAGCTGCAGGAGGATGCGGGCCTTCTGCGGGTTGAGCGTGCGGGATTCGAGGAAGCCTTCGTCCGTGTAGCGCTTCTGGCCCGGCGTCACCACGCCGTTGCCGACGCGGCTCGAGAGCACCACCGTAACGCCCTTCTTGACAGCATCAACGAGCCCCGGCTCGCACTTTTCATGCACCGAGCCGTTGCCGGAACCCGCATGGACGATGCCCTTTGCGCCCGCCGCTACCGACGCGTCGACGAGCACGCGGTCATCGTTTGCATGCGAATAGACAATGTCGACGCGCGGCAGCGCCGTGAGGCCCGAAACGTCGAACTCGGTTTCATGCGTGTGCTTCATGGCCGTGTCGCGCAGGAAATAGTTCTTGCCGCCCGCAATGTAGCCGAGCAGCCCGAGCTCATGGGCCTTGAAGGTCGCCACGTTCGTCGTGTTCGTCTTCGAAGCGTCTCGGCCGGAGTTGATCTGGTCGTTCATCGCGATCATCACGCCGCGGTCGACCGCCTTCGGGTCCACGGCGAGCTTGACGGCGTTCAGCAGATTCACCGGGCCGTCGGCGGAGAGCGCCGTCGCCGGGCGCATCGCACCGATCACAATCACGGGCTTCTTGCTCTTGACGGTCAGGTTGAGGAAGTACGCCGTCTCTTCGAGCGTGTCGGTGCCGTGCGTAATCACCACGCCCTTGACGTCGGGCTGAGCGAGGAGCTCGTTGCAGCGCTGCGCGAGCTTGAGGAGCACGGCGTCGGTCAAGTTGTTGGACGAAATCTTGACGATCTGCTCGCCCGTCACTTCAGCCACGTCCTTGATCGCGGGCACGGCGTCAATGAGCGTCTGAATGGCGAGGTCGCCCGCCTTGTAGCCCGTCATCTGGGTGTTCGAAGCGGCGGTGCCGGCAATGGTGCCGCCGGTCGCGAGAATCGCAACCTTGGGCAGATCCGCGGCAAAGGACCCCGCCGCCATCGTGAGGCCGAGCGCGAGTGCAATGAGCGTCTTCTTCATTTTCTTTCTCCTCTAATGGTGGTGCGCCGCTCTCAAGGATCCTCTTGGGTACCCGAGAATTCCAGAGAGACGCGCCCATTATTGGAGCGCTCGGGAGTCGAACGGAATCGGGGAAAAACCTCTGCGGGGCTTCCTCAGCCCATCCGACGCCATGAGCTCCTCTCGGCCGCCCTGCGTCCTCGGCCTCAAAGCCCAGCGCCTCAGGCTTGCTGCGCCTCCGCCGGCATCCGCTCGCGGTTCGCCACGTCCTTGAGCGTCTTCCAGGCTTTCTTCCGGTCGGCAATCGCATGCACTTCCTCGCGCCAGAAGCGGATGCCCACCAACGCCGCCACGAAGGTGAGGTAGCAGAGGAAAAGCCCCCAGAACCCGGCCATTTCGCTCCAGCCGAGGCCGCGCAGCCCGATGTCGCGCCAGAAGTTGAAGATCCAGACGAGCGGAATTCCGAAGGACGCGAGGTGTACCCAGCCGTGGAGGAACCCTACGGCCATCGTCGCGCCGCCGAGAATGAAGCCCACCGGCACCAGGAAGATCATGCGGCCCGCACCCTCACCCGGATTCTTGCAGTTCCAGGAGAGTAGAAAGGCCACCCAGGTATTCGCCATGGCCGCAAGGAACAAGGCCGGCGCAAACTGCAGGATGCTTCCCGCGAAGCGCAGCTGCCCGAACGTCGTGAGCACCGCCATCGCCGTCATCACCACGGTCGTGAAGATGAGTGCATAGGGCACGCCTCGGAGAAGGAGCGACGCGAGGCTGCCCGAGAGCACCGCCCCGCTCCACGCGCCCGTGACGCGCAGCCGCCCGATGATCATGAGTTGCGTGAGGCCGTGAAACATGAGCGAAAAGAAGAAAAGGAAGTTGACGACCGTCCCCGTGGCTCCCTGACCCGTAGGGTTGGCGAGATAGCGAAAGCCTATGCGCAAGGGCGACAGGAGCGCCTGCGTGCCCGTCTCGGTCTTCCCGAGGCTTGACGCGCCGTCGGGGCGCGAGGCCGCGATTTCGGCCCCCAACTCGGCCGTGATTTCATTGAGCTGCCCGAGGAGCTCGCCATTTTGCGCCGTGTTCGAGTCGTCGAGATAGGCTCCGAGCGTCACTGACCGATCCCCGCGGGCGAGCGCCGCCTGCGCGCCCTTCGGGATGTAGAGGACCATCTGGACCTTATCGTGCGCCGTCATGGCGCGGGGGTCGGCGGGCGAGTGAACGACCGCCTTCACCGACATGTAGGGCGAGGCGTTCATCTTTTGAATGAGATCGGCCGACCACCGCGACTGGTCGAGGTCAATCACGGCCGCGGGGGCTTCAAAGACCACGTCGTGCGAGAGGATGATCGAGAAGGCAGTGGTCGTGATGAGCGCCACCGCAATCCCCATCTTGTGGTAGGGCGGAAAGCGCCCGGAGAACATCGCCGACCATTCGTCAAGGATGCTCCGCGACGCCCGGAAGAGCGTTTTGAAGATTGAGTTCGACATCAGAGATCTACCTCCAGGGTCATCCCAGTGAGGAGCCCTTCAGCGGGTTCTACGTCGATGCGGACCTTGAAGAGCGTGAGGTCGGCCTGGCCGCGCTCGCGCACCATCCGCAGGCTCGTGAAGTCGGGCGCGGCGTCGATCGACTGCACGGTGCCCCAAACGTTCTTTCCCAGAGCGGGCGACCAGCAATCGACCTTCAAGCCTTGCGCAAAAGCCGCGACCTTCGTTTCGGGCACGTAGATGTCGAAGTACTTGCGCTCGCTTTCAAGGAGCACGGCGGGGGCGTTGGGAGAGACCAACTCGCCCTTTTCGTAGAGGACTTCGAGGACCTTCGCCTTTTCGGGCGCGGTGATGACCAAGCGGCTCTGATTCACGCGGAGCTCTTCCAAAGCGACGGAGAGCTCTTCGCGCCCGGCGCGCATGGCTTCAAGCGAAACCTTGCGGTTCTCGGCGGCCTGGCGGGCGTTGGCGACGGCGTCGAGCCGCATGCCTTCGGCCGACCCCGTCTTCTTGAGGTTGTCGCGGTCTTCCGTCGAAGCACCCACAGCCGCGGCATCCACGGCGCGCTCGGCTGCGGCAAGCCCCTGGCGGGCGGCAGCGACCGATGCCTTCACGGCGTCGTAGTCGGCGCGGGCCATCGCGCCCTGAGGCAGCAGCTCCTGAGCGCGCTTCCAGTCGGCTTCGGCGCGCACGAGCGCAGCGGCGGCCGAACGGCGCGAGGCTTCCGAGGCTTCGATCTGACGCCAGAGCGTGCGCTCGGTGGTGGCGGCTTCGTCGAACGCGAGCGCAATGCCCTGCTCTTCAGCCGCGATCTGGGCGTCCGTCTGCTTGATCTGCGCCTCGATCTTACGGATCGAAAGGTCGACGTCGGTCGAATCGAGCGCGAGGAGGCGGGCACCCGCTTCAACGGTCATGCCCTCGGTGATGGGACGGTCGACGAGTCTGCCGCCCACGGTCTGAAAGGCGGCCTTCACCTGATGCGCGGTGAGAATGCCCGCCTTGAGGCGTTCGGCTTCAGAAACGGCATCGTTGCGGTTCCCGAGCCAGATGAGCGCGGCCGCGCCGCAGAGGACGAGCGCGAATGCGCCCGCCGTGCGCGCGATGTCGCGCAGCTGCTTCTTGGAGAGATTCATTTTGATTTGTCGGCAAAGTAATTGAGGAAAATGAATGACGCCTCATTGAGCGGAGGGATCGTCAGCGAAGCGTCCGGAGTTCTTTGGTGTGTTTGAAGCTTTTGCTCAGCCCGATGTCCTTTGAGCGCCCGCGGCTGCCGGAGCTTTCGAGGTCTGCGGAGCCTCCGTGCGAGGCGCGTCGACCAACTTCTTCAGGAGCGCAATCATGGTTTCGCGTTCGGTGTTCGAAAGCACGTTCATGAAGCGGCCCACCCGATTGCTGTGGTCGGGGAGCGCCGATTCGACGATCGAGCGGCCGGCGTCGGTGAGCGAAACGAGGGTCGACCGGGCGTCGGCTTCGGCGGTCGTCTTGGCGACCAACGGGTGCTCGGCCTTCATCATGCGGCCCACCATGATGGAGGTGGTCGATGCGGAGACGCCCACGCGTTCGGCAAGCTCAACGAGCGGCACGGGCTTTTCGGCGTCGTAGAGCGCCATCAGAAGCGCGAACTTCCCTTCCGTGAGGCCGCTCGCTTCATGAAGCCGCCCGTAGATCTCCTCGCGGCAGACGTCCGCCGCCCGATTGAGGTAGAGAAAGAGCTCGACGCCGGCGACTTCGTCCTCGGACGCGGAATACTGGCTGTGAATCCGGCGCAGGTTCTCGCGCGTCGGCATCAATCGCTTGGGCATGGCGGATCTTGGGGCAATCTTGAAGGTCTTGCTGACGGTTCCTGGCGCGATGAGCCCGCTCAAACAGGCCTGAAGGCGCTCGAAACTGAAGTTATTTTGCCGGCAAATTATATGCGCGGATTCGTCAGCCGGCAAACTTTCTGCAGACCAGCCTCAAGCCTTCAGTCAATCGTTCAAGCTGCGCCAATCAGCAAAAGCAACTCTTCGGCGAGCGCCTCGGACGCAGCATTGCCGGCACTGCTCGCTTCTTCAGCGCCTGCCGCATCCGCATCGGGCTGCCCCGACCCCGACATCGGACTCACCGCAGGCCGGGACAAGGGCATCAGGAGGCTTGCTGCCAAGGCCCCCAAAATGAGCGAAAAGGCCATCGCCGGCGACCGGCTCTTCAGCACGCCCGCTTGCGCCGCGCGCTCAAGCACGGGAAGCGACGCCGCGCGGAAGGGCTCGATCAGGCGCTTGTGCAGCGCTTCGGCGCGGCCCGCGGCATCTTCACAGACTGCCTTCACGCTTCCTGAAGCCGCAGAAGCACCTGCAGGCGACGCCTCATGCATAAGAAGCGCCGGCACGTCCGAGAGGTCGCTCCCGATGCCGACGAGCACCCTCACCCATTCGCGAAGGCTCTCTGCCGGCTCTTCAGCCGCCTTTTCAGCAATCGCCCGCACGTGCTCGAGCGTGGGCTTCTGCCTTTCGACCAGGTGCTCCACCACCGCCTCGTAGAGCCCGGCCTTGCTTTTGAAGCGCTGCACGGCGAGTGCCGGCGCAGTGCCCGCATCCGCCGCAATCATCCTCAAGGACGCACCCTCGTAGCCCAGTGCGGCAAACCGCCGAACCGCCGCTCTGAGGAGCGCCTCCCTCGAGCTCGGAGCGCCCAGGGGGCGGCGGCCGGTGCGCTTTCTCGCCTTGGGCATCTCTGACTCGAGCATCTCGTGCGGCGCTTGAGCCTTGAGTTTTTTTGGGACGGCAATATCGTGGTTCGCTTCAGCCATGCGTGGGCGTCCTGTCTGCGTTTCGATGGTTGGAGATAGTTGATGCAGCTGCGGCAATCCCAATGAAGCTTCGAAGCCTCAGCCTGCTCTCATGCGAGCGTCGGAACACTTTTTCATTGGGGGCATTCGGGCGCTGCATCACTCAGGCGCTCAGGGCATCAAGCCTGCGGTCGGGAAGAGGCCGATCAGATGCCGGGGGCGGCCGCGAGCGGGATCTGAATCCACGAATCGTACCTGCCGCCGAAGTGCACGACGTGACGACCGTGGTTCATCGAAACGGGCGTCGGCACGGTGGCCGCCTGCACTTCCGCAGGCACGCGCACGTCGCCGCCGAGCTTTTCCATCACCGGGTAGTCGTTCGGATCGTAGGTGATTCCCCACTTCGGCACTTCGATCACGGACTTACCGAAGGCCATGTCGAAAGTGGTCGGCACGATCTTCACGCCGCGGATCACCACCGTGAGCGCTTCGCCCTTGCGGTAGTGCTGACCCATGGGCCACACGGCGATGTCGAGCGGCACGATTTCGCCGGGTTCCAACTTCTGCGGGTGCGTGTAGGTGTAGCAGGGCTCGATGTCGGTCGTGCGCTCAGCGTCCAACTCGCGCATCGATGCGCGCAGCCGCCCCGTGCACTCGGCCCTCGCCCCCACGAGGGGCGAAATCGGGCGCTCGAGCGCATTGCCGTGTTCGTCGGTCTTCATTACCACAACCTCGACGTCCATGTCGTTGTTGTCCGGAGCGCTCATCCAGATGCGCGCACGAATGTAGCCTGCAACGTCTGCGTCCTTCTCGAAGACATGGCGGAAGACGACGCTGCCGTCGGCGGAGTCGTAGACGGCCGTGTCTTCCTTCTCATCCGCTTTGCCGGCGAGGAGCCGCCCGCCGCAGCCGAGGTGGAGCTTCTCGTAGGTCGTACCTTCAAGGGGCCAGTGCTTCGCGGGAATCTCCACGCGTTCCGTTTGGCCGCCCGCATCGAGGAGCGAATAGCGAACGCGCGGAATGGAGGTCTCAAAGTCGTTGGCTTCGCCCTTCAGGAACCGGTTGAAGAAGGCGAGGAGCTCGGCGCGGTACTTCGGGTTGTAGAAGTCGTGCCATTCGTTGGTGTTGTTGACGCGCAGCCACTTGTCTTCGGACGAAATACCCATGAAGCCCGCAAAGGACCCGTGCGTGTGGACGGAATTGGTCCAGCTCGCGACGACGTAGGCCGGAATCCGGATGCGCTTCAAGTCCGCGCGCATGTTCCTCCAGTATTCGTCGTAGAGAAGGTGCTCGGCGATCATCCTCGGCTGGTCTTCAATCAGGTGCCGTCCCGCAAAGGTCTTGATGATGACTTCGGGGAAGCCCGGCTCCGGGATGCCGCCTCGCGTGCCCGGTTCCGCATAGTGGTCGCAAAAGCCCTCCCACGGCGCGATCGCCGCGAGATGCGGAGGTTCTTCGGCCGCGATGAACCACTGCGAAACCGTGAGCCAGGAATTGCCGGTCATGCCGACGCGCCCATTGCACCAGGCCTGCTTAGCCGCCCATTCGATGAAGTCGCAGCCGTCTTCGGCGAGCTGACGGCCCCAGTAGGAGATGTCGCCTTCCGAATAGCCCGCGCCGCGCGGGTCCGGGTTGAGCACGACGTAGCCCTCGTTCACCCAGAAGGCGGGGTCGACCGATTCGAACTTCTCGAGCCCCGAGGTGGCCGAGCGCGGCACGCCCGCACGGCCCGGGATGTCGTCGAGCTGCTGGCCGCCGATGTTCTTCCCGTAGGGGCTCCAGCCGACGATCGCAGGATGCACGCCCTTGTCGTCCGGACGGAAGACGTCGGTGTACATGGTCGTGCCGTCGCGCATCCTCACCGCCACGTCTTCTTCAAGGACGATGTCGCAGGGAAGCGGCATGGCTCCGGGCGTGCGGATCGTGCCCTTGCGCAGGAGCGTGACGCGGCCCGGATGAAAGCCCGCGGGCACGCGGGCGCGAACGGCGTCGAGCGGGAGCGCCGGACGGTGCGGAACCGGATAGGCGTTGCTGCCGCGGATGCGGATCTTCTTGAACACCGGGCGGTGGGCCGGCGCGGCGGTCGGGATCTCGGCTGCTGCTTCCTCTTCGGCGGAGGCGGTCGTCGCGCAGCCGGCGGTGAGAAGAGTGCCGGCCGTGCCGGAAAGAGCGGCCAATGCCGCCGAAGTCTTGACGAAGGTTCTGCGCTGCATGATGCTGCGCCTCCTTGATGGCATTAAATAAACGTTTGTTTATTTTATTCCTGCGGTTCAGATTTGCAAGCCTCTTTCACCAAAGACGGTGCCAGACTCTTGCGCCATCAAACCGACAACGATTGTTAAGTTCTCCGCCCCAAGTGCGTCTACGCAAAAGTTCGGAAAATGCCCGAAATTAGGCACTTTGGGAGAGGCCAAACCACGCGCGCTCCTCTATTCTTTGGCGGGTGGTTCGATCGTCGAACCTTTCCCGACGCGGGGCTCAAGCGCCTGCTGGCTTGGCCGGGCCGTCCAAGAATCGAAAGATCCGCAGCCCTCGAAGCCCATCGCGCACCCGCAAGAAGTCGGACCGACTGCCGGCAGGACTTCCCGCTCTTTCGCCTCCTTCTCGAGGCGCGGAGCTCGGCCGAGCAGCCCGTCAACAAATAAAGTGAAGGAGCCTTCATGAGCTCAATATTCCCGTGGCTCGGCATTGCCGTACTCGTCCTCTGCGGATGGGCCATCATCAAGAAGTATCAGGTCAACATGGTGCTGCTCCTCGGCGGCATCGTTCTCAACCTGCTCGCCATCTGGGGCGGCGCGGACATCTTCCCGAAGAAGTTCTCCGCCACCGGCATCGTCGGCTTCGACCTGATCGAGCTCCTGCGCACGATCAGCGTGTCGCAGGTGAGCGGCGTCGGCTTTCTCATTCTGATTTCGGGGGGCTTCGCGGCCTACATGCAGGCGATCGGCGCGTCCGACCGCTTCGTCACGGTGTGCGCCAAGCCCTTGTCGCTCATCAAGAATCCGTACCTCATTCTCGCCGCGGTCTTCATCGTCGGCCACTGCCTCGGCCTCGTCATCACGTCGGCCGCGGGCCTTGCCATGCTGATGGTCGTGACGGTCTATCCGCTCATCATCCGCGTCGGGTGCTCGCCGCTCGCAGCCGCCGCCGTCGTGGCGAGCGTGCTCGCGATCGGCTACGCGCCGGCTTCGGGCACGGCCAATTTCGCCTCGCAGTTGATCCACCTCGACCCGATCGAATACCTCGTGCGCTACCAGCTCCCGATGGCCGTGCCCACCATCATCGCGATGGCGGTCGCTCACGTCTTCACGCAGTACTGGTTCGACAAGCGCGAGGGCTGCGGCGAAGTGGCCGACCTGAATGAACTTCAGGGCAAGCTCGAGAAGCTCGAGAAGACGCCGGCCCTCTACGCCGTGCTGCCGCTCCTTCCGATCGCGCTGCTCCTCGTCTTCAACAAGTTCGTCTGGGGCGTCTCGATGAACGTCGCCACGGCCATGTTCATCTCCTGGATCATCGCGTTCTTCGTCGACCTCGTCGTCCGCCGCAATGTCCGCGAATCGTTCGACAACTCCTACGCGATGTTCAAGGGCATGGGCTCGATCCTCACCTCGACCGTCGGCCTCATCTTCGTGGCGGCCTTCTTCGCCAAGGGCCTGCAGAACGTCGGCATCGTCGACCTCCTCATGAGCGGTGCACAGTCGGTGGGCCTCGGCTACACGGGCTCGAGCGTGGTGTTGTCGGCCATCGTCGGCATCGTGACGGTCCTCACGGGCTCGGGCGTCGCCGCCTTCACGAGCTTGGGCGCCCTCGTTCCTGCCGCGGCCCAGGGATTCGGCGAGAACGGCATCTCGATGATGCTCATGATGCACACGGCCTCCGAAATGCTCCGCGCCATGAGCCCGGTCGCAGGCGTCATCATCATTGTGGCGGGCTTCGCCAAGGTGAACCCCCTCACGATGGTCAAGCGCACGATCGTGCCCTGCCTGACGGGCTTCGTCGTGATGGTGGTGACGGTGTCGGTGCTCTTCTAACCCGACCATCGTCCCATCCCGAACGCCTTTGCGCCTGAAGACCTGAGGGTTTGACGCGGGAAGGCCATCCGCCAAGCGGCTCGAGTTCCCAATCGGGTGCTCGAGCCGCTGTCATTTGGAACCTCAGGTTTCCGGAAGAACCCGGGCTCAAGCTCGAATCCGGGCCGCTTGGCAAGCTCAGAAGGTAGGTGCTTTCACTGTCTTCAGTCCGTAATACATTGGAGTGAACCCTGCGCCCGGCAGCGCTCTCAAGCAGAACAAAGCCCTGCAGACCATCAGGATCTGCAGGGCTTCTTCGTGTTGGCTTTAGGTTCAGATTTCGGCAGCCGGAGCAGCCGTCAAGCCCAGGAACCCAACGCGAAATCCAAAGTCAGAGCCCGAGCACGCGCTCGAGAAAGCCCTTCACGGCGCTCTGCGTCTGCAGGAGCGCGAAGTGCGTGTGGGGCGCGCCCGGGATGAGGACGATCTCAACGTCCTTGTGGTCGGCGAGCGTGCGGCCGGCGTGGCCGAGGGCTTCCGGGTTGTCGAGCCAGCTGTTGGCCTGGGAGAAGAACTTGTCGGTCGCGCTCATCACGTTGAGGACGGGTTCTTCAGCCGGAATCGCCGTGCGGTGGCCGTCGACGTGGTAGTTGTCTTCGCAGGGCCAGGAGAAGATCATGCGGGCCGTCTCGCGCTCGGCTTCGCGCCCTTCCGGAGTGCTGAAGCGCGCTGCGGCAACGCCGCCTTCGCTGGTTCCCGCAACGACGCAGCGTCCGTCGAAGGCGGGAACTTCAGAGAGGCGCGAGGACGCATAGGCGAGTTCTGCGGAGCGCATGGCGTGCACGCGCTCGTAGTCCTTCTTCGCGACGGGGGACGAATACGTGATGCGGTCGGGGAGCTCGAAGGAGTTGGGACAGAGGAATCCGACGCCGAGGGAAGCGATCCAGCGGCCGAAGGCCTTGACGGGTTCGCCGATGCCGGAGCTCCCGTGCGCAAAGAGCACGAGCGGAGCCTTCGGGAGCTTGATTCTATCCTTGGGGAATTCGTTCAAGGGGCCTTCATAGATGCCGCCCGGAGCGACGTAGAAGGCGCGCTCGAAGCTCGCGGCGAGCGTTTCGGGCGTGTGCTGATCGGCGTGGCCCGAGATCGAGCCGGTGATTTCAATCGTCATGTCAGTGCTCCTTTGCATCTCTTGAGGCCGCAGCCGTGCTCGAAAAAGCCCGAGGCGGCTGCAGGCGGCATTCGATTATGAGCACGGGCCCTGCAATCCATCCGTGCAAACTGCTTGCGACTTGATTCAATCGTGCGCGGGAGAGGAATTTGACGTAGCGCCGCTCCAGCGTCCGCCCGTATTCGGAGGCCGAAGCACGCCAGGCGGACGATGCACGCCGAAGCGTCAATCCTCCCAAACGAGCTTGATGGTCATGAAGCGGCGACGGGCTGTGAGAACAGCTTCATCCTGCTCGCCTTCTTCGAGCTGCTTCACAAAGCTATCGAACTACTCCGCCGTCAAGCGCGTCACGTGCTCGTCCTCATCGAGAAGCATCGCCGTCATTGCGGCCGCGTCCGAAAAGCCACACGAACCGGCTGCGGCGCTTCCTGCTGATTGAGCGTTCATCTTCTTTTTCTTGCTGTTTGTTGCTGAGGCAGCCGTTCGTTCTCAGGCGCTCGCGGGCGCTCGATCAGCTCGCCGTCAGCACGCCGCACGAGCGAGCAGAATGCCTCCCACCGCGCACGCAATTCCGAGCACCACCGATCCGGCCGCGTAGGTGAAGGCCCAGAGCGCTTCGCCCCTGCCGCCCAGCATCACCGACTCGAGCGCAAAGGACGAAAACGTCGTGAAGCCCCCGAGGAGCCCCGTCGTCAGAAAGAGCCTCACATCGGGAGAGAGCCCCGCGCGCGAGGCCCAGTATTCGGAGATGAAGCCCATCGCGAGGCACCCCACCAGATTGATGAGGAAGGTCCCGACGGGAAGCCCCGTGCCGAAGGCTCTTGCGGCGGCAGTCGAAAAGACGAAGCGCAGCGTCGCGCCGATGCCGCCGCCGGCAAAAAACCAATCCAAGCTGGGTGATGTTCATGTTCTCTACCTCTCTGGGTGCGCCGGCCTTTCGTTTCCTCAGCCTTGCGACCGAGAAGCTGCCCGAATGCTCTCCGGGGGAGCCGCTGCGGCGCCGCACCGAATTTTGCCTGAGCTCGGTTCCTCGCGCATCGGCAGTCCCCGGAAGCAGGCCGCGCCTAGGAGAGCGAGAAAGAGGTAGTTTTCTGAGCCGATCCGCCTTGGGGGCCGGGCTGCCGACGTGCCATCATGTCGGGAAGGCGGTCGAACTTCAGGGCAAAACCTCAGCCGTTGCGCCCGAGAACCATGACATCCGTCAACACTATTCTCTCTGATTAGGCCCACAGAAGGATGTCGGATGAGACGTCCAAATAGTATTCTGCGGGAAAGCTCTTGAATCGCGACGGTTCGGGCATCCTCTGAGCGCGCCTTGAGCGTACTTCCCAGCGGATTCCCCGACCGATCCCGACGACGCCGGCGGCTGCTGCCGGCAGACCCCCAATTTCCAAAAACAGGCCCCCATGAGCTGTCATCTTCACTACCGCGAAGCCCAACGCCACAGGCTCCTCCTCATTCTGGGGTTGGCCCTGCTGACGGTGCTTCTCTTCGCCGCCGACCTCTCAGCCGGGTCTTCGGGCATGGCGCTCGCCGACATCCTCTCGGCGCTCCGCGAGGGGCCCTCGGGCGAGTCGCCCGAAGCCTTGATCCTCTGGTCGCTGCGGCTCCCCATGACCGTCACGGCACTCTTTGTTGGGGCGGCGCTCGCGCTCGCGGGCCTTCAGATCCAGACGATCACGGCCAACGCCCTGGCGAGCCCGTCGACGCTCGGCATCACTTCGGGCGCGAGCTTCGGCGCGGCGCTCGCGATCACGGCGGGCTTCACCGTTGCGGGCGAATTGTGGCTCGGCACCATGGCCGCCTCCTTTATTGCGGCCTTGGTCATCTGCGCGCTCATCCTGACGCTCGGACGCCTTCGCGGCATGACGCCTACCACACTGATCCTTGCCGGCATCGTCATGAACTTCTTCTTCATGGCGCTCCACCAGTTCCTCATCTACGTCGCAAGCCCCGAAGTGGGTCAGCTCATCTCCGGCTGGACCTTCGGCAACCTCGAGCGCTCCGGGTGGCTCTCCGCCGCCGCTGCCGCCGGTGCGGTGGTCTTCGGCGCCCTGATGCTCGCCCCAAAGGTCTGGGCGCTCACGACGCTCTCGATCGGCGAAGAGCGCGCGAAGAGCCTCGGCATCCAGGTGGGGCGCCTGAGGCTTCTAGTCTTCACGACGTCGTCCGTTCTGATTGCGGCGTCGGTGAGCTTCATCGGCACCATCTCCTTCGTGGGGCTCGTGGCGCCGCACTGCGCGAAGCTCCTCTTGGGCGACGACCAGCGGTTCCTGATGCCCGCGAGCATGCTTTTCGGAGGCGCCATACTGCTCCTCTCGTCGCTCCTCTCGAAATGCATCTCGACCGGCGCGATGCTTCCCGTCGGCATCATCACTTCCATCGTGGGTGTGCCGTTCCTCTTCGTGCTCCTGCTCAAGAACCGGAGGGACTTCTGATGTCCGACCTTGAACTCACCGTCGACCGTCTCTGCGTCGCCTTCGGGCGCCGAACGATCCTGAACGACATTTCCTTTGCCGTGAAGTCTGGCGAATTCGTATCCGTCCTTGGACAGAACGCCGCCGGCAAGACCACGCTCTTCAAGGCGCTCTCGCACCTGATTCCGAGCTCTGGCGTCGTTGAGGTGCGGGAGGACGGCAAGGTGCTCCCGGCAACGGCCGTCACGTACCTGCCGCAGCTCACTCAAGTGCAGAGCCGGCTCTCCGTCTTCGAGATGGTGATGTTGGGCCTTGGGCGCCGTCTCTCCTGGCGCGTGACGCCCGACGTCTTCGAACGGGTGGACCAGACGCTTCACGCCATGCAGATCAGCCACCTCGCCGACCGCCCTGTTGCAGCGCTCTCGGGCGGGCAGAAGCAGCTCGTCTTCATGGCGCAGGCCTTCGTCTCGCGCCCGCGGGTGCTGCTCCTTGACGAACCGACGTCGGCCTTGGACCTGCGGCATCAGCTCATCGTCATGCAGGCGGCCAAGACCTATGCCGAGCAGTCGGGAGCGGCGGTGCTCGCGATCGTCCACGACCTGCTCTTGGCAGCGCGCTTCTCCAACAAGCTCCTGATGCTTGGAAACGGCGCCGTGCGGCAGTTCGATGCGCCGGAAAAGGTGCTGACGCCCGACGAGCTCGCCGCCGTGTACCGCGTGGAGGCGGAAGTCGAGCGCTCGAAGTCGGGGCTTCTCACGGTGCTGCCGATGACGCCCTTGGATGTCGACGACGGCACGCACGGGCACTCGCACGGCGATGCGCATGACCATCACGATCATGAACACGGCCATGCGCACCCTCATGCGGGCGGAGACGACCACGACCATCACCACCATTGAATATGGGATGTTGAGGCACTGATGACAAAGACCGACGATTTCGCCCGGGCCGTTTCGGGCTACTGGGACACCCGCGCCGAAGGCTACAGCCTGCGCACGAAGGATGAGCTCGAAGGCGTCCGCGGCGCCGACTGGCAGGAGCGCCTCGCCTCCAATTTCGGCGACATTCCGCCGGGCGGCAAAGTGCTCGACGTCGGCTGCGGGCCGGCGATGCTTGCCATTTCCGCGGCCAAGTGCGGATGGCGGGCCTACGGGTGCGACTCGAGCCCCGAGATGCTCCGCCATGCGGCTGAGAACGCGAAGGCGGCGGGCGCGGCCGTGGAATTGGTGGAGTGCGATGCGGTGAAACTCCCCTTTGAGGACGAGTCGTTCGACGCCGTGATTTCACGCAACGTCCTCTGGAACCTGCCCGACCCCGTTGCAGCCCTGGCGGAATGGATGCGCATTCTGAAGCCGGGCGGGCGGATTCTCTATGAGGACGGCAACCACTACCGGTATTTGTTCGATCCTCTTTTCAAAGCCGTGAAGGACGCCGAACCCGCGCCCTTCGGCCACCAGCCGCAATACATGATGGGCGTCGACACGGCGAGAATCGACAAGCTTGCAGAGACGCTGCCGCTCACGAAGGAATTGCGGCCCGGCTGGGACTTCGAAGCGCTGACTCGCTTGGGGTTCGAAGACGTGCGGGTGTTTGAACTGGAAGTGCACTTGGTGAAGGATCCCGAGACGGATGAAGAAAAGCGCGTGGTGACGAGCTTCTTCGTGACAGCTAGGAACCCTGCGGGCAAGATGGACATTGCCTGTGCCTGTGAGCCGAGGGCTGAGGGCTGAGAGCTGGTATTGGGATGGATTTCAAAAACTTCAGACTTGGAGATTGACGATGATTACTCGACGAACACTACTAGCCGCGGGTTCCGCTATTGGTGCCTGCGGGATTCTGGGGAGCCTCGGACTTCTGACGGCTTCGAACGCTTCCGCCGCGGAAGCCCTTTCGGAGGCGTTCCCCGCCGCCGGAGTCTGGCCCGCGGAATTCAAGGACATTGAAGGCCGCACCGTGCGGCTTGAGAAGGCCCCGAGCCGAATCATCGTCGGCAACTACATTCAGAACTTCATGCTCGTCGGCGGCCGGGATGCTCTGAAGCGCGTGGTCGGCATGACGCAGGACCATTGGGAATCCACCCGCATGGGCGAGTACAAGGTCTTCAACGACGCGTATCCGGAGCTGAAGTCGATCACCTCGATCGGGGGCTTCCACGACGACATCCTCAATTCCGAGCGCATTCTGGCCTTGAAGCCCGATGCGATGATCATCAACCGCACTCAGTTTGCGGCGAACGCCCAGCGCATTCCGGTGTTTGAGCGCGCTGGCGTCCGGGTGATCGTGATCGACTACCACGCCATGAAGCTCGAGAACCACGTGCTCAGCACCCGCATCATCGGCAAGCTCCTTGAGCGCGATGCTGTGGCCGAAGAACTCTGCACCAAGGCGATTGAGGGCCTGAAGGACGTGGACGCCCGAGTGGACCGCACCGTGAAGGCTGCGGCCGAGGCCGGGAAGAAGGCGCCGAAGGTCTACATGGAGCTCGGCAATCGAGGCGTCGGGAACTACGGCAACACCTACAACTCCACCATCCTCTGGGGCGCCATGCTCGCCCGCGTGAAGGCGGACAGCATTTCAGCGAACAACAAGGAACCCTACGGCGCTGCGACGCGCGAGTTCGTGATTTCGCAGAAGCCCGAGATCGTGATCATCGGGGGATCGAAGTGGTCGGGCGGCGTCAGCGACCAGATGCTGATGGGCTTCACCGTGACGAAGGAAGAGGCGCTCGCGCGGTTGGAAGCCTTTGCCAAGCGGCCGCTCTGGCAGAATCTGCCGGCCGTGAAGAACCGCCGATTCTATGCGGTGGATCATGGGAGCCTCAGGTCCATCATCGACTGGCACATGACGGCGTTTGTGGCGAAGGTTTGCTGGCCAGAGGCCTTTGCAGATGCGCCGAGCGGAGACGGCCTTGCTGAAGACTACGAAAAGTACCTGCCCGAGCTGAAGTCGGTGGGGACGTTCACGTTGGCGATGTAAGAGACCGCCAAAAGTTTTGCGCCGCAGCATAACTTCTGCGGCGCAAAACTAAGAACTACGGAAATTCTGGCCGCCATACCTGATGCGCGGATGTATTTGTTTACGAAGAATGGAAGTCCGCCAAACCGAGTGAGATCGGTCTGATTGAACTCAACAGCTAACGTTGCGCTTTGCGTATCCAATTCATTAAGATTGTGCATGAGTGGCTCCTGCAGTTTTTTGCACAATTAGATTCTAGCAGATTGAGCCCCTTTTTTCTTTTGTTTTTCAACAAGTTGCTACATAAAAAACCATACATTTTATGCGATTTGTTGAGTCTGTATTCGGCCTACGACCCCACTCTTTTGAACGTTAGGGTTATCCCGACTATTAGATGCAATATTCAGGCTAAAGGGGGCTTGTTTCTGAGAGGTTGAAGGCCCTATTCGGAAAATCAATCAGTTACGATCGCAGACTAGGCAGAGCACATTTCAATTTGGACAGCAGTGGGACTTTTCCCATATTTGAGGGAGAAAGTGAACGTCTTATAGTAGGCCCAGTCAATGGGGCGGGGGATCGTAATGATCATGAAGACTCCTTTCGTTAGGGGTCTTCAGTCTCGCTCAACGCTCAAAATGACTCCAGGAACCGATAGGACGCTTACGGTACGCCTGGTGAGGAAGCCAAAGAAAGAAACGAGTTCCTGCTTCCAAGCAGGATCCCGTTCTCTTATGAGCCGCAGGCTTCGCTCCGCACCCTTCGAATTCTGTTCTTAGAGTCCTTCCGAAATCTTGGCGCCAAGCCCAGGCTTCGGGCCTCTCCTAGCAGTTCGAGCATTCACCCATTTCCTGACGCTCGTCGCTGTGGCCCCTGTTTCCTCCTGAATTTCCCTCCAGGATGCGCCCGTGAGCCTCATGCGGATCGCCTTCTCCTTCGTCTCTTCCGGGTAACGGTAGAGATGTCGCGAGATATCCGCACCGAACTTCCCGGCCCTCCAGGCCTTGGACCACTCCCTCAGCGTATTGACAGGTATGTCGAGGATCCTCGAGGCCCTCGTATAGCCGATCCCCGCCGCGAAGAGCTCGGCAGCAGCTCTGCGCTTGTCCTTCGACGCGCACTTCTGCGGGCGGTAGCGTCCATCAGGGAGCACGTCGACCTGAGGCCAGGGTGGATGCATTTGACAATGATCGTATGCCATGCATAGGGGCGTCAGGGCA
>Cebus_capucinus_imitator_PRJNA485217_SSR105__coassemble_451_pt1 | contig 17421 bp, 14 predicted proteins | sample Cebus_capucinus_imitator_PRJNA485217_SSR105__metabat2_low_PE_013 | metagenome-assembled genome bin Cebus_capucinus_imitator_PRJNA485217_SSR105 | reverse complement strand
AGCATCACCTTGACATGGTGGGGGTCGTTGGTTCGAATCCAATTGTGCCTACCAAGACTTCCAGATCGGACGTTCGGTTCAAGGACCGGGCGGGACAGAGAGTCCAAACAAAAAACCTTGACAGGCACATAGCTCAGTTGGTTAGAGCATCACCTTGACATGGTGGGGGTCGTTGGTTCGAATCCAATTGTGCCTACCAAAATTTTTATCGGACAGCGACGATGCGGATGTTGGCGAATGCAATTCGAACAACAGCGCCCCGTTTCAGAAACAGGGCGTGAGCGCAGTGTTGTCAGCTTTTCGACATGAAGGAAGTGCGGCTCAGGCCGCACTTTTTTTATGCCCAAAATTTTCGTGAGGAATTCGAAATGGCTTCAGTCACTCTTCCCGACGGCTCCAAGCGCGAGTATGAGGGCCCCGTCACGGTGGCCCAGGTCGCTGCTTCGATCGGCGCCGGTCTCGCCAAGGCTGCCCTTGCCGGGCGCGTTGACGGCAAGTTGGTGGATCTCTCGCACGTGATCGACGGCGACGCCTCGGTGGCGATCATCACCGGCCGCGACCCCGAAGGTCTCGAAATCATCCGCCACTCGACTGCTCACCTGATGGCTCAGGCCGTCAAGGAACTCTTCCCGGAAGCTCAGGTGACCATTGGGCCGGCGATTGAGAACGGCTTCTACTACGACTTCTCCTACACGCGCGCCTTCACGCCCGACGATCTGAAGGCGATCGAAGAGCGCATGGATGAAATCGTGAAGAAGAACCTTCCGATCGTCCGCGAAGAGATGCCCCGCAACGATGCGGTCGAATTCTTCAAGAAGCTCGGCGAGCACTACAAGGCCGAGATCATCGAATCGATTCCCGAGGGCGAAGTGATTTCGCTCTACCGCCAGGGCGACTTCGTCGACCTCTGCCGCGGCCCCCACGTGCCCTCGACGGGCGTGCTGAAGGTCCATCACCTCATGAAGGTGGCGGGCGCCTACTGGCGCGGCGACAGCAAGAACGAAATGCTGCAGCGCATCTACGGCACGGCCTGGGCCACGAAGGACGAGCAGAAGGCCTACCTCACGATGCTCGCCGAAGCTGAAAAGCGCGACCATCGCCGCCTCGGCCGCGAGCTCGACCTCTTCCATCTGCAGGACGAAGCCCCGGGCATGATCTTCTGGCACGGCAAGGGCTGGGCCCTCTGGCAGGTGATCGAGCAGTACATGCGCCGCATCTACCAGGACAACGGCTACGAAGAAGTGAAGGCGCCGCAGCTCCTCGACCGCTCGCTCTGGGAGCGCTCCGGCCACTGGGCGAAGTACCGCGACAACATGTTCACGACCGAGTCGGAGAACCGCTACTACGCTCTGAAGCCCATGAACTGCCCGGGCCACATTCAGATCTTCAACTCGAAGCTGCGCAGCTACCGCGATCTGCCGCTGCGAATCGGCGAATTCGGGCAGTGCCACCGCAACGAGTCCTCGGGGTCGCTCCACGGCCTCATGCGCGTTCGCGGCTTCACGCAGGACGACGGCCACATCTTCTGCACGGAAGACCAGATCCTCGCGGAATGCGAAGCCTTCACGGCGCTCGTTCAGAACGTCTACAAGACCTTCGGCTTTGAAGAGATCGCCTACAAGGTGGCGACCCGTCCGGCCATGCGCATCGGCGAAGACGCCGTGTGGGACAAGGCCGAGCATGCTCTGATGGCGAGCCTCGACGCGCTCGGCATCAAGTATGAAATTCTCGAGGGCGAAGGCGCCTTCTACGGCCCCAAGATCGAGTACCATCTGAAGGACTGCCTCGGCCGCTCCTGGCAGTGCGGCACCGTTCAGGTCGACTTCCAGATGCCGGGCCGTCTCGGCGCCGAGTACGTCGCTGAGGACAACTCGCGCAAGATCCCGGTCATGCTCCACCGCGCCATTCTCGGCTCGCTCGAGCGCTGGATCGGCATGCTGATCGAAGAATTTGCCGGCGCCTTCCCGGTGTGGCTCGCTCCGATCCAGTGCGCCGTCACGTCCATCACCGACAGTCAGGCGCCCTACGCGAAGGAAGTTGCCGCCAAGCTCCACGCCGCCGGCGTGAGGGTTCAGACGGATTTGCGCGGGGAAAAGATCAACTATAAAATTCGCGAACTCAGTCTGCAGAAGCTCCCCTACATCCTCGTTGTGGGTGAAAAGGAAGCGCAGACGGGTACGGTTTCCGTGCGCGCCCGCGGCGGTCAGAACCTCGGCGTCATGCCGCTCGATGCGTTCATCGAACGCATCACGACCGAAAACCGCGAACGCACCCGCTGATAAGACGGTTGCGCGCGCAACGCTTTACTTTTTGGGAGAAGAGCCATAGCTCAAGATCGCAAGCATCGGATCAATGGTGAGATCCGAGTTCCTGAAGTCCGACTGACCGGCCTCGACGGCGCTCAGATCGGGATTGTCCGCACGTCTGAAGCCCTTCGCATGGCCGAGGACGCAGAGGTGGATCTGGTCGAGGTTGCGCCCAACGCAGTCCCGCCGGTCTGCCGTCTGATGGACTACGGCAAGTTCCGCTATCAGGAGCAGAAGAAGGCCCAGGAAGCCAAGGCGAAGCAGAAGGTCGTCCAGATCAAGGAAGTCAAGTTCCGTCCGGCAACGGACGAGAACGACTTCCAGACGAAGCTGCGCGCCGTCAAGCGCTTCCTCGAGGATGGTGACAAGGCCAAGATCACGCTGCGCTTCCGCGGTCGCGAAATGGCTCACCAGCAGTTCGGCACCCAGCTCATGGACCGCGTCCGCGAGGAGCTGGGCGAACTCGCTCAGGTCGAGCACGCGCCCAAGCTCGAAGGCCGTCAGATGATCATGGTCCTCGCTCCCAAAAAGAAGCGCTGATTTTCCACACGCGCGATTTTTCTTGATGTAGAATCGCGTTCCTTGACGAGAGGCCGGAAGCTTTTCCGGCCTCGAAGTCGACAGTTTTTTCTATAAGTGAGCCACAGGCAGAAGAAGAGCCGTTCTGCTTTTCTTGAACGGACGCCCGTGGTTCATCCAATAAGAGGTAACGGCCAAATGCCGAAGATGAAGACCAAGCGCGCCGCTGCGAAGCGTTTCAAGCCGCGTGCCAGCGGCTCGATCAAGCGCGCCCACGCTACGAAGCGTCACATCCTTTCCCACCGCACGACGAAGAACAAGCGTCAGCTCCGCGGTATGGTCACGGTGCATGAGTCGGATATCAAGTCCGTCAAGCGCATGCTCCCCTACGCCTAATTAAAGAAGAAAGGAGTTAAAGATGCCCCGTGTGAAGCGTGGTGTGACGGCCCGTGCTCGTCATAAGAAGATTTTCGCCCTGTCGAAGGGCTTCCGTCTGCGCCGCAACAACGTTTTCCGTGTTGCCAAGCAGGCTGTCATGCGTGCCGGTCAGTACGCCTATCGTGACCGCCGCGACAAGAAGCATGTGTTCCGCCGTCTGTGGATCGCTCGTATCAACGCCGGCAGCCGCGCCAACGGCCTGAGCTACTCGGTGTTCATGAACGGTCTCAAGAAGGCCGGCATCGCCCTCGACCGCAAGGTTCTCGCCGACATGGCCGTGAACGACAAGGAAGGCTTCGCCGCCCTCGTCGCCCAGGTCAAGAACGCCTGATCCTTAGCCTAGAACGGCAAAGAAAGAAGCTCCGACCCGAAAGGGTATCGGAGCTTTTTTTTTGAGCATTCTCAGAGAATTGCTTGTAGAATTTCAGTTTCTCCAACGACTTTTGAAGGCATTCGGAAGGGTCGCAGCAGACCGTTCGGAACCGCCCTAGAAGGTCGTTTGTTCGCGTCAGCAAGGAGACCTCCGGCGGCCGGCAGTCGAGACTGCGCTGCCCTAGCGTCTCCAAGATACGCGGAACCGGACGGCTCCCTGCCCGGGAAGTCTGCCGCGCGCCGGAATGCCGAGAATGCTCGAAGCCTTTCTTCCGAGAGGCCGGCGAAGCGCCCGAAGGGGGAGCTCTGCGCAGCAATGCGCCTCCCGTTAAGTCCTTCCGCCTTTGCACGCGCCCCCCAAAAGCCTCCCGCATTCCTTCACCCCCAAAGCTTCCTGCAAGCGGCTCGCGCTCCCTGAAGACCAGGCCGCCTCCGCCAGATTTCTCAAGTTTTGGAATTCAAAATGCAGGAACTTTCCGAACTCATCGAGTCCGCGAAGCGCGAATTCGCCGAAGCGAACGCCGCTGCCGCTCTCGAGGACGCCAAGGCGCACTACCTCGGCAAGACGGGCAGCCTCACGATGCTCATGAAGGAGCTCGGGCGCCTTGCCCCCGAAGAGCGCCGCGCCCGCGGCCAGGAAATCAACCGCGCCAAGCAGCAGGTTGAAGCCGCCCTCAACGCCCGCCGCGAAGCGCTCGCCGAAGAAGCGCTCGCCGCAAAGCTCGCCCAGGAATCGATCGACGTGACGCTTCCGGGCCGCACGAATCTCTCGGGCGGCGTGCATCCCGTGATGCGCACCTGGATGCGCATTGAGGAGATCTTCCGCTCGATCGGCTTCGACGTGGCCGACGGCCCCGAAATCGAAAGCGACTGGTTCAGCTTCACCGCGCTCAACAATCCGCCCAACCATCCGGCCCGCTCGATGCAGGACACGTTCTACGTGGACCGCAATGACGATGAAGGCCGTCCGCTCCCGCTGCGTCCGCACACCTCGCCCATGCAGGTGCGCTACGCCCGCACGCATCAGCCGCCCATCAAGGTGATCAGCCCGGGCCGCACCTACCGCGTCGACAGCGATGCGACGCATTCGCCCATGTTCCATCAGGTCGAAGGCCTCTGGCTCGACAAGAACATCAGCTTCACGGACCTGAAGGGTGTCTACAGCGACTTCCTGCGCTGCTTCTTTGAAACGAACGACCTCGTGGTCCGCTTCCGTCCGTCCTATTTCCCCTTCACCGAACCCTCCGTCGAAGTCGACATGATGTTCACGAGCGGTCCGCGCAAGGGCAAGTGGCTCGAGATTTCGGGTGCGGGCGAAGTGCATCCGAACGTGGTGCGCAACTACGGTCTCGATCCCGAGGAGTACATCGGCTTCGCGTTCGGCTCCGGCCTCGAACGCCTGACGATGCTGCGCTACGGCATCGACGACCTGCGCCTCTTCTTCGAAGGCGACCTCCGCTTCCTGCGTCAGTTCAATTAATGCTCAGAGGCTCAATCAAATGATTTTCACTGAAGAATGGCTGCGCCAGTACGTCAACCCGGCGCTCGGCACGGATGAGCTCGCTGACGCCCTGACGATGGCGGGCCTCGAGGTTGAGGAAGTCCGCACCGTGGCGCCCGCCTTCTCGGGCGTTGTGGTCGCCGAGGTCCTCACCTGCCGCGATCATGAGAATTCCGACCACCTCCATGTCTGCGAGGTGAACGCCGGCACGGGCGAAACGCTGCAGATCGTCTGCGGCGCCCCCAACGTGCGCGCCGGCATCAAAGTGGCCTGCGCCACGATCGGTGCAGTGCTCCCCGGCGACTTCCGCATCAAGAAGAGCAAGCTGCGCGGCGTCGTGTCGATGGGCATGCTCTGCTCGACGCGCGAGCTCGGCATCAACGAAGACCACAACGGCATCTGGATTCTTCCGGACGATGCGCCCATCGGCGTCGACATCCGCCAGTACGCCCGTCTCGACGACGCGAAGATCGAACTCAAGCTCACGCCGAACCGCGGCGATGCGCTCTCCGTTGTGGGCGTCGCGCGCGACGTGCACGCCATCACGGGGGCTCCCCTTACGCTCCCGGCCATGGACCCCGTTCCCGCGACCTGCTCCTGCACGCTCCCGGTGAATGTTGAAGCCGCCGATCTCTGCGGCCGCTTCTCGAGCCGCGTGATCCGCGGCCTCAACGCCGCCGCGCCGACTCCGGACTGGATGAAGGCGCGTCTCGAGCGCTGCGGCATGCGCTCGATCTCGGCGCTCGTGGACATCTCCAACTACGTGATGCTCGAACTCGGCCGCCCGACCCACTTCTACGACATGAAGAAGATCGGCGCCGACCATCTCACGGTCCGCTGGGGCCGCGACGGTGAAAAGGTCGAGCTTCTCAACGGCCAGACCGTGGAGTTGAGCCCCTGGTTCGGCGTCATCTGCGCGGGCGACAAGCCCGAGTGCCTCGCCGGCATCATGGGCGGCGAAGCCTCTTCGATCAACACGGAAACGACGGATCTCTTCATTGAATCCGCCTTCTGGTTCCCGAAGGCCATTCAGGGCCGCTGCCGCAAGATCAACTTCTCGACCGACGCGGCCTACCGCTACGAGCGCGGCGTCGACTTTGCCTCGACCGCCTCGCACCTCGAGTACATCACGAAGCTCGTGCTCGACATCTGCGGCACGCCCGATACCAAGGTTGGTCCGGTCTGCGACGTTGAGAAGGCGCTTCCCGCCCGCGAACCCGTCAAGATGCGCGTTGACCGCTGCCGCAAGGTGGTGGGCGTCGACATCCCCGTTGAATCGATGGAAGCGAGCTTCAAGCGCCTCGGCTTTGAATATTCCTTTGCCGACGGCGTCTTTACCGTGGTGCCGCCCACGTTCCGCTTCGACATCGAAATCGAAGAGGATCTGATTGAAGAAGTCGCGCGCCTCTACGGGCTCGAAAAGCTGCCCGATCGTCCGCCGCTCGCCCGTTCGGCGATGAAGCCGAGCCGCGAAGAACGCCGCGACCAGCACGCGCTTCGCCGCGAGATGGCTGAATTGGGCTATCAGGAGCTCATCAACTTCTCGTTCGTGCCCGAAGAGTGGGAGAAGGTCTATGCGGGCAACGACGCCCCCATCCGCCTCCTCAATCCGATCGCCTCGCAGCTCTCCGTGATGCGCACGCAGCTGATCGGCGGCCTGGTCGACATCCTCAAGTACAACCTCAACCGCCGCGCCGAACGCGTGCGCGTCTTCGAGCTCGGCCGCGTCTTCTATCCGGACGCCTCCGTCGAAGAAGGCCCCTGGACGGTGAAGGGCGTCCGCCAGCCGCAGCACATCGCCGGCCTCGCCTACGGCGACGCCGACGACAAGCAGTGGGGCGAAGCCTCCCGCCGCGTCGACTTCTACGACGTCAAGGGCGACCTCGAGCGCCTCGCCGCTCCGCAGAAGCTTACCTTCGTGAAGGAAAGCTTCCCTGCGCTGCATCCGGGCCGCTCGGCTGCGGTCTACCTCGGCGACAAGAAGATCGGCTTCATCGGCGAACTGCATCCGAAGGCGGCCCAGGCGTTCGAGCTCCCGCACGCTCCGGTCGTGTTTGAAGTCGACGTTCAGGCGCTCCTCGACCGTCCCTTCCCGCACTACATCCCGGTGAGCAAGTTCCAGTCCGTCACACGCGACCTTGCGGTCGTGGTGCCCGCTGAAACGGAAGTCGAAAAGCTCTTTGAAGCCGTTGCCTGCGCCAAGAAGAAGGATCTGCGCCTGGCGCCGCTCTCGAGCTTCAAGCTCTTCGACCTCTATCGTCCGAAGGAAGCCGATGGCGCCGCCGCTGAAAAGTCGCTCGCCTTTGCGATCGAACTCACGAGCCGCACGGAAGAGGCGCTTACCGACGAGCAGGCCGACGAGGCCGTCCGCGCGATCCTCGAAGCGCTCGAATCGACGGGCGCCCGCCTGCGCGCCTGACGCTTGGTCTAAGCCGCATCGCGAAGGAACCCTCGGCCTTGACGGCCAAGGGGCCTTCGCTCGACAGACTTCAGAACAGGACTTGAAATGACTGAGTATTTTGAAACGTATGAGCTCGACAGCGAGGTCTACACGCTCAATAAGGCGAGCCTCTCCGACGCCCTGGTCGAACACAACCGGGAGCTCGACCCGCAGCGCGCCCGCCTCATCGTGGACACCTTCATCGAACTCATCGCCGAACATCTCGAGAAGGGCGATACGGTGAAGATTCCCGGGCTCGGCAACTTCTCCGTGCGCGACAAGACGGCTCGTCCGGGGCGCAATCTCAAGACGGGCGAAACGGTGACGATCGCCGAACGGCGCGTCGTCTCGTTCCATCCGTCGGGCACGCTCAACAACCGCGTGACGGATCGTCTGCTCGGCGAATAAAAAAAGATTTGACAATCGAGAGGAACCTTGTTATTATTCCTCTCCTGTTCGGGGCGTAGCGCAGCCTGGTAGCGCACTTGCATGGGGTGCAAGGGGTCGCGAGTTCGAATCCCGCCGCCCCGACCAGATCAAATTTCTCAAAGAAGGTCGTCGCAAGATGGCCTTTTTTGTTGTCTGCAGTTTGCCGGCCGTCGAATGCCGGCCATGCAGCTGCTGAGAGCAGACTTCGGGAAAGCGCATCGATCCGGCCGATAATATCGGCGGCATCAAGAAACCCAACCGCAGCGGCCGTCATCAATGCCGCTCCATGCACTTTGCGAGGTCAAACAAATGAGTACTGACGCTCAAGCCCCCCGTCCCGACGGCCGCGCCTGCGATGCGCTCCGTCCGGTAGAAATCATCAGGCGCTTCACCAAATACGCAGAAGGCAGCGTGCTCATGTGTGCGGGCGACACCCGCGTGCTCTGCACGGCAAGCGTCACGGAAGGCGTGCCGGGGTTCCTTCGCGGCAAGGGCGAAGGCTGGGTGACGGCTGAATATGGGCTTTTGCCCCGATCGACGGGCACCCGCACCGACCGCGAAGCCGCGCGCGGCAAGCAGACCGGCCGCACCCAGGAGATTCAGCGCCTGATCGGCCGCAGCCTGCGCGCCGTGGTGGACCGCAGGAAGCTCGGCGAACACACGATTCAGATCGACTGCGATGTGCTGCAGGCCGACGGCGGCACGCGGTGCGCCTCGATCACGGGCGCCTGGGTGGCGCTTCGCGACGCGGTCGACTGGATGCTCGAGCGCGGCATGATCGAAGAGGATCCGATCCTTGCGCAGGTGAGCGCCGTGTCGGTCGGCATGTGGTCGGGCGAACCCGTGCTCGACCTCAACTACATCGAGGACAGCGCGTCCGACACCGACATGAACGTTGTCATGACGAGCGCGGGCAGGTACGTGGAGATCCAGGGCACGGCCGAGGGTGAACCCTTCTCGGAAGATGAGCTCGGATCTCTTCTCGCGCTTGCGAAGAAGGGCAACGGAGAGCTTGCTGCCCTGCAGCGCAAGGCGCTTGAAAAGTAAAAGGAAGAGAGAAATGACTCAGAAAGAACCTACGCTCGTGCTCGCTTCCGGCAACGCCGGCAAGATCCGCGAATTCCAGGCGATGTTTGCTCCTCTCAAGGTGCATGTTGAAAGCCAGAAGGCCTTCGGCGTGAAGTCCTGTCCCGAACCCTTCCATACCTTCATCGAGAACTGCCTCGCCAAGGCGCGCCATGCCGCCAAAGAGACGGGGCTTCCTGCCATGGCGGACGACTCGGGCCTCTGCGTGGACGCGTTGGGCGGCGCACCGGGCGTCTATTCCGCACGGTTCGCAGGCGAAGACGCGACGGACGAAGACAACAATCGTCTTCTCATGAAGAAGCTCTCGGGCGTGACGAACCGTCGCGGCCACTATGTCTGCGTGCTTGTGGCCGTCCGTTTCGCTGATGATCCTGAGCCCCTCATCGCAGAAGGCGCCTGGATGGGCGAAATCGCCGAAGCCCCGAAGGGCGAGGGCGGCTTCGGGTACGACCCGTACTTCTATCTTCCCGAACAGGGCGCGACCGCTGCGGAGCTTTCGCCTGAAGCGAAGAACGCTTCGAGTCACCGCGGCAAGGCGCTCGCCAAGATGGCGAAGCTCTTGAAGGACCGCTGGGGCTGGGGCGCCGAGTGAGAAAGGACGCCTTGAATCCTCTTGAAGGCGCCGCTCCCGCTGCGCTTCCGCCGCTCTCCATCTATCTGCACTGGCCCTGGTGCGTGAGAAAGTGCCCGTACTGCGACTTCAACTCGCACAGAATGCCCGCTGCTGCAGAAGACAGGGCGGCCTTCGAGCGCGCGTTCGTCGAGGGCGTCATGAAGGACCTCGTCGGATGGGGCTGCACGGACGAAAGCGTCTTCGAGCGGCCCGTGCAGTCGATCTTCATCGGGGGAGGAACGCCCTCCCTCATGTCGGGCGCGGTTGTTCAGGCGCTGCTCGAGCGCATCGGCGGCTGCTTCCGCCTGACGGCTGACTGCGAAGTCACGATGGAGGCCAATCCCGGAACGGCGGAGGCTGCGAAGTTCGCCGCCTTCCGAGAGGCCGGCGTCAACCGTCTCTCGATCGGCGTGCAGAGCTTCAACGACGAAAAGCTTCGGCGCCTCGGGCGCATTCACTCGGCAGATGACGCACGGCGCGCCATAGCGATGGCGGCTGCGCACTTCGACAACTTCAACCTCGACCTCATGTACGCGCTTCCGGGCGAGTCCATGTCAGACCTGCGCGCGGAGTTGGAAGAAGCCGTCTCGTCGGGCGCGACGCATCTCTCCTGCTATCAGCTCACGATCGAACCGGGCACGGCCTTTGCGAAGCGCATCCCCGAGGGGCTTCCCGACATCGATGAAACGGCGGAGATGGGAGATGTGGTGAAAGAGCGCCTTGCGCGCGCGGGCTTCCGGCGCTACGAGGTGTCGGGATACGCGCAGGAGGGGCGCCGCTGCCGGCACAACCTCAACTACTGGACGTTTGGCGACTATTTGGCCGCCGGTCCGGGCGCGCACGGGAAGCTCTCGCATTGGATGGGCGATAAGTTCGTCATCCGCCGCGAGGCTCGGTGGGCCAATCCCAGAAAGTGGCTCCAAGCCGTCGAGATGTCGGGGAGCGGCATCGAGGAGGCCTTCGACGTTGAGCTCGAGGACCGCCCCTTCGAATTCATGCTCAACGCCCTGAGGCTGCTTGACGGCGTGCCCGCGCGATTCTTCACGGAACGCACGGGACTGGCGCTCGCGGAGATCGCGCCGCAGCTCGAGCGCCTGCGGCGAGAGGGGCTTCTCATCAACGATCCCGAGCGCATAGCGCCCACTCGGCGGGGGCTCGACTTCCTGTCGGATGTTCAGGAAGCATTTCTTTGAGATTTCCTCCCGAAGAAGAGGCCGACCGCAAGGACCGGCCCCTGACGTTGCTGCGGTCGGGTTGAGCGCACTCATGGTGCATGCGGGGAGTTGCCGCACTCAAATGGTGCGGTCGATGCCCTCTTCAAGGCATAATGTCGGCGGTTTGGAGATCTTCCGCCCCAACTTGGGAGGCTGCCGATCGGGCGCCTGCAATGACGACTGGGCGCTGGCGACTGACGATGCCTCGGCTTCAGTTCAAAGCATCCCAAGAAGGCGGCAGAACCGCAGCAGACGAGCTTGAAGACGCCTTTCTTTTTGGGTGAGGCCGTCTTTTGGCACGCTCTTTGCTGAAGAGAAGATTGCGACTTTCCCAGAAGCGCACAGGCGGCACTCGGCACGATGCCGGTGCGTCGCCCGAGGCGCCTTTGGGAAGGATCTTCAGGCAAGATTTTTACCCCACAAAATGCGGCGGCAGCCGCAGGCTTCGCGGTGAAGCCTCGAGCCGCCGGAGTAGGAGAGAAGAATATGACGTCCGCTGCTGATGTTCTGCAGATGATCAAGGACAACGACTGCAAGTACGTGGACTTGCGCTTCACCGATCTCGTCGGCAAGGAAATGCACCTCACGGTGCCCGCCTCGGCGATTGACGAAGACACGTTCGAGCTCGGTCAGGCCTTCGACGGCTCTTCCTTCATCGGCTGGCGCGGGATTGAATCCTCCGACATGCTCCTGCAGCCGGACCCGGAAACGGCCCGCATGGATCCGTTCCGCGAAGCCAACACGCTCATCCTCAGCTGCGACGTGCTCGAGCCCACGACGGGCAAGGGCTACGACCGCGATCCGCGCTCCGTCGCCCACCGCGCCGAAGCGTATCTGAAGTCGACGGGGATCGGCGACACGGCCTACTTCGGTCCCGAACCCGAATTCTTCATCTTCGACTCCGTCGAATGGGATCACCGCCAGGGCTCGTCCTTCTATAAGGTGAATTCGGAGGAAGCCCCCTGGTCGACGGGTCTCTCCTTTGAAGGCGGCAACCTCGGTCACCGCAACCGCAACAAGGGCGGCTACTTCCCGGTTTCGCCCTGCGACAGCTTGGCCGACATCCGCAGCGAAATGTGCACGCTTCTCGAGCAGCAGGGCGTGCCCGTTGAAATCCACCACCACGAAGTGGGCGGCGCCGGTCAGTGCGAAATCGGCACGCGCTTCAGCACGTTGGTCGAGCGCGCCGACTGGACGCAGATCACCAAGTACACGATCTGGAACGTGGCGGCCGCCTACGGCAAGACCGCGACCTTCATGCCGAAGCCCATCGAAGGCGACAACGGCTCGGGCATGCACGTCCACCAGTCGATCTGGAAGGACGGCCAGAACCTCTTCTCGGGCAACGGCTATGCGGGCCTCTCCGAACTGGCGCTCTACTACATCGGCGGCGTCATCAAGCACGCCCGCGCTCTGAACGCCATCACGAACCCCGGCATCAATTCCTACAAGCGCCTCGTGCCGGGCTTTGAAGCCCCGGTGAAGCTCGCCTATTCGGCCCGCAACCGCTCCGCTTCGATCCGCATTCCGTTCGTCAACAGCCCCAAGGCCCGCCGCGTCGAAGTGCGCTTCCCCGATCCGCTCTGCAATCCGTACCTCGGCTTCGCCGCGCTCCTGATGGCCGGCCTCGACGGCATCCAGAACAAGATTCACCCGGGCGAAGCGGCCGACAAGAACCTCTACGATCTGCCGCCTGAAGAAAACGCCAAGATTCCGACCGTTGCGCCGAATCTCGAGACCGCGCTCGACGCGCTCGACAAGGACCGCGAGTTCCTCACGCGCGGCGGCGTCTTCTCCGACGATCTGATCGACGCCTACATCGCTGAAAAGCGCAAGGAAGTGCAGCGCGCCAACATGGCCGTGACGGCGCTCGACTACGACCTCTACTACTCGCATTAATCTTTCTTTTCGCCGCCCTGAGCCCGAGGGCTTTGGGCGGCGATCGGGAAATTGAAGAGTCAAGTCGAAGGGAACGGCGCGGGTCGCCGTTCCCTTTGCCGCATCAGGATCGAGCAAAGGAGTCTTTGAGAACATGTCTGCAAGCGGGAAACCTCAAGAAACCGAGGCTGCCGAAGCCGTCGGCTGCATGAGTTTCTTCGATGCGCTCTCCGAAGCCGTGCTGCTGCTTGACGACTTCGGCGGCATCCTAACGGCCAATACTGCAGCCGAGGCGCTTCTAGGCCGAACCAGAAGACTTCTTGCCGGCGCAAATGCCGCGGAATTTCTCCCGCAGGCCCGCAGTTGGTTCAGCCGCAGGACGCTTGCGCCCGACGAGGCCGATTCGACCACCCTCGCGCTGCCTGCGGTCGACCTTGAGCGCGGACTACTGCCGGCGCTTCGCGTGTGCGCGACCTTTACGGCGCTGATGCCAAGGCCGCCGGAATGCCCCAAAAGGGCCACGGTGATTCTCGAAGTGGTCGACCTCGACGCGGCGCTTCGCGCCGAGCGCGATGAGGCAGCTGAGGCCGGGCGCGCCGCCAACGGGGAGCTCCTGCGCAATCTCGCGCATGAGATCAAGAACCCTCTGGGCGGCATCCGGGGCGCCGCACAGCTCCTTGAGAGCGAGCTCATGCGCGCTGAAGACCGCGAATGCACGAGCGTGATTCTTGAAGAGGCCGACCGGCTGCAGCAGCTAGTCGACCGTCTCCTGATGCCCTACAGAATCCCTCCCGCGTTGGGGCCCGTCAACATCCACGAAGTGCTCGAGCACGTGAGAAGCCTGATCGGACTCGAATTCTCTGCGGGGCTCTCGATCGAGCGCGACTACGACATCTCCGCGCCCGCCGTCACGGGCGACCGAGGGCGCTTCACGCAGGTCTTTCTCAATCTCGCGAGGAATGCCGCAGAAGCCATGACGGAGGAGCGCGCCCGAGGAGAGGCCCGCATCGTCTTCAAGACGCGCATCGCGCGCGACGTCGTGCTCGCCGGCGTCCGGTCTCGAAGAGCACTGCGCATCGACGTACTCGACAACGGCCCGGGCGTGCCCGAGCACCTGTGCGAAAAGATCTTCTTTCCGCTCGTCACGGGCCGACCTGAGGGTTCGGGCCTCGGCCTCTCGCTCGTGAAGACCTTCGTGGAGGAGGCGGGCGGCAGCATTTCGCTCGAGAGCCGTCCGGGCCGCACGGACTTCACGGTGCTGCTCCCCCTTGAGTGCAAGGCCGCTAAAAAGCAATAAAGGAATTGGAAGAACAAATCATGGTGGACCGCTTCTACAGCTCATCGGGCTTCGGCGCCTTCGACTCCCAGGGTGCTGCGGCCTTCCCGGGCGGCGCTTCAAGTTCTGCGAATGCTCCCGGAGCAGCCGTGCCGCCCGATGCCGGAACCGGCCAGGTCTGGGTGATAGACGACGACCGGGCCATCCGCTGGGTGCTCGACCGCGCGCTGACGCGCGCAGGAATCGGCTCGCGAACGTTCGAGCGCGGGCAGGAGGCGTTGGATGCCCTCAAGGCCCTCAAGAATTCGAAGGGGGAGCTCCCGCTCGCGCTCGTCACCGACATCCGCATGCCGGGCATCTCCGGGGTAGATCTCCTCGCGCAGGTGAAGCTCATCGTGCCTGAGCTTCCCGTCATCATCATGACGGCCTTCTCGGACCTTGAGAGCGCCGTGTCGGCCTTCCAGGGAGGCGCCTTCGAATACCTCACCAAGCCCTTCGACGTCGTCAAGGCCGTGGAGCTCATTGGAAGAGCCATGGACGAAGCACGCCGCCGCGGCATCAATGCGCCCGAAGAGCCGGCCGCTCTAGAGGACGCCGCACCCCTTGTGGCTGAAGAGGCGGCGCCCGTACCAGACTTGATCGGGCAGGCCCCCGCCATGCAGGAGGTCTTCCGCGCTATCGGGCGGCTTTCCCAGAGCAGCGTCACGGTGCTCCTCACGGGCGAATCGGGCGCGGGCAAGGAAGTCGTCGCGCGCGCGATCTGGAAGCACAGCCGTCGGAGCCGCGCGCCCTACATCGCTATCAACATGGCGGCGATTCCAAGGGAGCTCCTTGAGAGCGAGCTTTTCGGCCACGAAAAAGGCGCCTTCACGGGCGCCGTGGCGACGCGCCTCGGCCGCTTCGAGCAGGCCAAGGGCGGCACGCTCTTTCTCGACGAAATCGGCGACATGCCGATGGAGCTGCAGACGAGGCTCCTGCGGGTGCTCTCGAACGGCTACTTCTACCGCGTGGGCGGGCATCAGCCCATCAAGGCCGACGTGCGCGTCATCGCCGCGACGAATCAGAACCTCGAAGAGCGCGTGAAGACCGGGCAGTTCCGCGAGGACCTCTACCACCGACTCAACGTGATTCGGCTTCGGCTGCCGCCGCTGCGCGACCGCGTGGAGGACATCGCTCCCCTCACTGCGCACTTCCTGGCTGCGGGCGCCCGCGAGCTCGGTGTTGAACCGAAGACCCTCACAAAGGAGGCGCTTGACGTCATCTGCGCCTTCCCCTTCCCCGGAAACGTGCGGCAGCTCGAAAACCTCTGCCGGTGGCTCCTCGTCATGGCGCCCGCACAGGAAATCCGCGTGGAGGATCTGCCCTACGAAATCCGCCACAAGGAAGCCGCCGCCGCCGCGCATCCGGAGGCGCTCGCTGCGCTTCAGGCGCCGAACGAGAAGCCGGCAGCGCCGTCAGTTCCCTCCGCAGCGGCGAGCGCTGAAAGGGTTCCTTCGCAGCAGAAGAGCCGCGTCGGCGTCCAGGAAGTGGACGGCACAGGAGGGGATTGGACGGTGCGCCTTGCCGAATCCGCCGAGCGGATGCTCGAAGAGGGCGGCTCCAAGGTGTGGGAGACGCTCCTCAGCGACTTCGAGCGCACGCTCATCCGCACCGCCCTGCGCGCAACGCGAGGGCGGCGCATCGAGGCGGCTGAGCGTCTCGGCGTGGGCCGCAACACGCTCACGCGCAAGATTGCCGAGCTCGGTCTTGCGGAAGAATTTGGGAGCCGTCTGCCGCCCGTGAAGAAATAGCGCGGGATTGGATAGGGAGGCTGGAAAGCGGGGCTCGACCGGATCGGACCCCGTTTTCGTTCTGCGTCGAGGCGGCCCCAAGCGTGCGGGAAGTTTGCGTATAGTGTCGCGCATCGCCCGAACTTCGAAGCTCTCCCTCATTCATGACTTCCTCAGAAAACAATTCTTCTTCGACGCCTGCAGCCGCCTACGCGTCCCTCGCCGATTTTGAAGCGCACTTGACGCGCCTCGGCGCCAAGCCCGCGCACATACGCCGCATCTGCCGCGCCTGGCTCGGAGGGGCGCCCTGGCACGACGAAGCCGGGGACGCCGCACAGCCCTCCAAAGCCCGAGCCGCGAGGCTGCCTGCCGCGCTTGAGGCGGCGCTCCCCGAGATCCGCGAAAGGCTCGGCGCCGTGCTTTCCGTTCGTTCCCGCCACCCCGGGGCGGATCCTGAGAGCGAGAGGCTTCTCGTGACGCTCTCGGACGGGCAGACGGTTGAAGAGGTGCTCCTTCCCCGCCGGGGCGTCTGCGTATCGACCCAGATGGGCTGCGCCGTAGGGTGCGTCTTTTGCATGACGGGCAAGGGCGGTCTCGCGCGGCAGCTCTCCGACATGGAGATCGCAGCGCAGGCGGCGCTCGCGCGCAGACTTCGTCCGGAAACGAAGAAGGTGGTCTTCATGGGGATGGGCGAGCCCTCGCACAACCTTGAGAACGTCGTGCGCGCCGTGGAATTTCTCGCCGCCTTCGGGCGCTTCGGGCACAAGGATCTGGTGATCTCCACTGTGGGCGACCCGAGGCTCTTCGAGGCCCTCAACAAGATGACGGCCAAGCCCGCGCTCGCCGTGTCGCTTCATACGACCTATGACGAGAAGCGCCGGGAGCTCCTGCCCCGCGGCGCGAAGATGCGCGCGGCGGAACTTGCCGAAGCGGCGGAGGCTTGGGCGAGAAAGACCGGCTACCCCACGCAGTATCAGTGGACGCTCATCAAGGACGTCAACGACGGCGAAGACGAGGCCGACCGCCTGATCGAGCTTCTCGCCGGGCGCTATGCGATGGTGAACTTCATTCCGGTGAACGCGGTGGAGGGGAGCCCCTTCGAGCGGCCCGACAGGGAGGCGGCCGCGAATCTCGTGCGGCGGCTGAAGTCGGCTGGCATCGTCGCGACGCTTCGCGATTCGGCCGCCCAGGACGTCGACGGCGGCTGCGGGCAGCTGCGCGCCCGCGTGCTCTCGGACGAATCCCGCGAGCGCGCTCAGAAGAGCATCCGCATTCAGAAGAAGGAGTGCTGAAAGCCCATGCAGAAGAAAGAGGAAACAACGCTCGACCTCGTCGACCGGCTGGTTGAGACGCCCGTATCGGCCTCCCGGAGGCGGCGCTGGTGGATGGTTTGGTGGCTCTGGGCGATCTTCGGCGCAGCGGTCTCCTTCCGGGGCATGCCTGCAGGGGGCTGGCTCATCGCCGCCGCCGTTCTCACGGCGCCCTTCTGGGCGCTCTTTGCCGCCTGGCCCGTGCTCTGGCTCATGGCGAGGAGGAAGGCGCTCACGCCTGATGCCCGACGTCTGAAGCCCCTGCGCTTC
>Cebus_capucinus_imitator_PRJNA485217_SSR105__coassemble_431_pt1 | contig 18055 bp, 13 predicted proteins | sample Cebus_capucinus_imitator_PRJNA485217_SSR105__metabat2_low_PE_013 | metagenome-assembled genome bin Cebus_capucinus_imitator_PRJNA485217_SSR105 | reverse complement strand
CTAAAGAATCATTTTCTGATACTTTGAGGTTTTAGGGAATTAACGGAAGTGCCCACTATATTGACCGTCTTCCAATCTGAGGGAGGAATAGAATCCTTAATCGCTTTAGCCAAATTGCAGCCCAACTCGGGATTTGGTCCTCCACTCGCTCGGATCGAAGTCTTTCCATTTGCCAGGAAATAGAAATTTACTATAGCCTCTTTCTCCCCTTCCTTCCCAAAGTTTACAACCAATTCATTTTCTTTTGACGTTTTGAGCTCGTAATCATATCCACCTGCCCGCATAAAATCGGCTATGAGGTTTTGTAGCAAACTTCGATCAAGGTGCAAACCAGTAAATTCACTCTTTCCTGCCATCTTATCGTTCCTAATTTGTTTACTATAGGGATGTTGTATAGTTTTACTTCTTAAGCTTGATTTTTAAGTATAGCCATACATCTATCGCTTTCTTTGTTTACATTTCTGGTGTTGATACCATGCAACAAGGCCGACCGCCCTGCAGCATAGTGAATGTTAGAGCAACTCCCGCACGGAAAAGGCCGCCTCCCTCATGCTCTCGGGAGACGGCCTCTTCACAAAACAACAGTTGGAAGCGATCAGCGCTTCAGAGGGTTGAGTCCCACGCCGTCCTGACCGCGCTCGGGCGCCTGCTGCATGCCGCCGCCGAGCTTCATCATCTTCTCGAGGTCCGTCTCGGGCTTCTCGCCCACGTCGTCCTTCGGAATCGACGTGAGGCCGCCCGCCGAGAGCGTCATCTCGATCTGCTGCGAGAGCGCATCGTGGACTTCGTTGCCTTCGGGGATCTGCTTTCTCAGACGGTCGAAGAGCACGGCCGCACGCGCATAGTCGCCCTTTTCAAAGGACGCCGCCGCCGCGATCATCAGGCCCTTCTGGTGCCAGGGGTCGACAGCGAGAGCGTGCTCCGCCATGTCGCCCGCTTTCACGAGGTCGGAAGGATTGAGCGCGATCGTGAGGTCGGCAAGTTCGGCCCACGCGTTGGCGTTCTTGGGTGCCAAGCGCGTCACGTTCTCGAACGCGATCGAGGCCTGCTCGAGGTTCCCCGTCGCGTTGTACTGCTCGGCGAGAAGCTCCCAGGCTTCGAGGTTGTCCTTGTTGCTCTGCACCGCCTTTTCGAGCGACGCGAGCGTGCCCTGCATGTCGCGCTCGGACTTCGCGGCCTGAGCGGCCACGCGGACCTGCTCGATCGCGCGCTCGTCGAGCGCCGAGAAGTCGCCGTACCAGAGGTAGGCGCCCACGGTGGTCGCTGGAATCATCACGGCAACCGCAGCCGTCGTGATGAGCGCCGTGCGGGCGTTGTCGGCGGCGTTCGTGGTCTTCACGCCCGTGGCGTCCATGCCGACGCCTTCCGTCTCTTCGATGACGCGCAGCGCCAATTCTTCCTCGCGGTCGGCGAAGGCCGCATCCGTCAAGCGGCCCGAAACCTTCTGCTCGAGGAGGTGCGCATATTCTTCCCGCAGGCCCGCGAGGTTGTCGGCCGTGCGCGTTTCTTCGGCGCGCCCGTCCTTCGAGCGCCCGAGGAGCGCCCAGGCGAAGACCGCGACCACGCCCACCGTGAGGACGAGCGCAAAGACGCAGAAAATCACTTCATACTTCATTTGGCTTCTCCTTGAGCGGCGCTCTTGCCGGCACCAACAAAGGCGCCGTCCGCATATTCAATCTCCCCCCGCAGGAACGCCTTGGCGCGCTCGATCGACTCGCGCGAGGCGGCTGCTCGGCGCGTACGCGCTTCTTCGCGGCGGATGCGCACGATGCGCACCATGCCCCAGAAGGCCAGCAGCACGAAGGCGATGGGCCCGAGCCAGAGGAGCCAGGTCTTCGCCTTGAAGGGGGGCTTGAAGAGCACGTAGTCGCCGTAGCGCTCGACCATGAAGGCGATCACTTCGTCGTCGGTGCGGCCCGCGCGGACCTGCTCGGCCACTTCGCGTCGCAGGTCAATCGCGAGCTGGGCGTTCGATTCCGCAATGGTTTCGTTCGCGCAGACGAGGCAGCGCAATTGCGTGGCGATCGCGTGCACGCGGGGATTCGCCGCCGGGTCGAATTCGGAGGGCTTGGCTTCAGCGGTCTTCAGGTTCTCGAAGGCCTGAGCGGATTCCTCCACGGTCCCCAAAGACGGCGCTTCCGAAAGGAAGGCGGCAGCCGCCTTCGACTTCTCCGTCGCCGTCACCGACCCCATGAGCTGCTCGGCCGCATAGGATTCGGCGGGCGCCGTCAGCATCGCGCCGCCCAGAACCGCACAGACGGCGGCAGCGGCCGCAGCCTGGACCTTGGCGCCGTTGAGAGGCTTCGAGGCCTTAGGAGACTTCCTTTCAGCCTTGGGGGAGCGCGCTGTCATCGCGAGCAGGCCGCCCAGCGCCATGAAGAGCGTGCCGATCCAGATGAGGGTCACGAAGGGCTTCACGTAGGCGCGCACCACCCAGCCCTCGCCGTCGGGCGTGGGCGAAGCGAGCGACACGTACACGTCCTTCGTCGGATAGTGAAGGATCGAGGCTTCCGTCATCGTCATGTTCTGAACGGCGTCGTAATTGCGCTTCTCGGGGAAGAGCTGCTCCTTGGCGTTCCCGTTCTCGTCGACGATCGTGAGGACGCCCTTGGCGGCCGTGTAGTTGGGACCGCGGTATTCGCTCCAGCCGTCGTAGCGGATCGTGATGCCGCGGACTTCAACCGTCTGCCCGGGCTGCATCGAAGCGCCGCGCTCGACCTGGTAGATGCCGTTGGCGGCCGCGCCGAAGATGAGGAGCGCGAGGCCCGCGTGGGCGAGGTGCATGCCCCACCACGGGAGCGTCTGTCCGAAGACGCTGCGCTTCTGCGCGCGGGCCGTGCGGGCGTAGCGCAGAAAGTCGGCAGCCGCGCCCAGGATGATCCAGTAGGCGAGGAAGGCGGCGAGCGCCATCACGGTCGACCATTCGCCCATCAGAACGGGCGTGGCGAGACCGAGCGCGAGGGAAGCGGCAAACGGGATGCCGAGCATGCGGCCCAGGCGGTCCGAGCTCTGGCTCTTCCACGCGCAGACCGCGCCGATCGGCACGAGGAAGGAGAGCGGCACCATGGCGCTTCCGAAGACGCTCTCGAAGTAGGGACCGCCCACCGTGATTCGGCCGCCCCCGATGGCATCGAGAAAGAGCGGATAAAGGGTCCCGAGGAGCACGATCGCCATGCCGGCGACGAGAAGCAGGTTGTTGCCCATGAGGAGCGACTCTCTCGAGAGTCCCGAGAAGGACGCCGCCGACGCAACCGACCCCGCCCTCCAGGCGAAGAGCAGGAACGAGATGCCGATCACGATCACGAGGAATATGAGGATGAACATGCCTCGCGCCGGATCGGACGCAAACGCATGGACCGACGTCAAGACGCCCGATCGCACGAGGAACGTGCCCAGGAGCGACAAGGAGAACGTGAGGATCGCGAGGAACACGGTCCAGATCTTGAAGGCCCCGCGCTTTTCCGTGACGGCGAGACTGTGCATGAGCGCCGTGCCCGTGAGCCACGGCATCAGGGACGCATTTTCAACCGGGTCCCAGGCCCACCAACCGCCCCAGCCGAGCTCGTAGTAGCTCCAGTAGGATCCGAGGCTGATGCCGAGCGTGAGGAGCACCCACGAAGCAGTGGTCCACGGACGCATCCAACGCGCCCAGGCGACGTCGAGTCGGCCGCCCAGGAGCGCCGCCACCGCAAAGGCGAAGGGCACCGCGAACCCCACGTAGCCCAAATAGAGGAGCGGAGGATGGAAGATCATCCCCGGGTCCTGCAGGAGGGGGTTGAGATCCGCGCCCGCTTCAGCCGGCGGAAAGAGCCGCAGGAACGGATTCGAGGTCGTGAGGATGAAGAGATAGAGCCCGAACGCAATGATGAAGAGCGTGCCCAGGATGCGCGCGAGCACGCGCTCCGGCAGATGCCGGGCGGAGAGCGCCACGGCGAAGATCCACCAGGCGAGCGTCGTCACCCAGAAGAGGATAGAGCCTTCGTGCGAGCCCCAGACGGCCGCGAGCTTGTAGTACCAGGGGAGCGCAATGTTGGAGTTGCGCGCCACGTTGAGGATGGAGAAGTCGCTTTCGACAAAGCCCCAGGCGAGCGCGCCGATGGCGATCGTGGCGAGCACTGCGAGCGAAGCGGCTGCGGCCGTGCCGACGCGCATCCAGCTCCTGCTCGAGAGCTCTGCGCCGGCAAGCGTGAGGACGCCGCCGACGGCGCTCACCATGAGCGCCAATATGAGGGCATACTGCCCGATCTCTGCTGTCACGGGTTCGTCTCCTTGGATCCGGAGCTCTTCGAAGGCATGAAGCCTTCGCTAGTGGGATCGAGGTTGGTGGTTTTTGAGGAATCCGAGTGCACGAAAAACGCCGCCCGCTGACCGCCCCTATTCGGAATCTCCTCAAGGAACCGGCACGAGCGGCGTCTTCGCCGCTTCGACGCGGATGAGCTTCACCACCCACCCGCTGTCGCGCTTCTTTGTTACTTCGCGTCCTTCACTTCAGCGCGGAGAACCTGTTCATGGATGAAGCCCTGAACCTTGCGCTGGATGAGAATGTGGCGGAGTTCTTCCTGACGGGCTTCAAACTTCGGGAAGAGTTCGGCCGGACGGACGTCTTCGACCTTCACCACGTGGTAGCCCGCGGGCGACTGCACCGGGGTCTTGTCCATTTCGCCCTTCTTGAGACCCATGATGGCGCTCGAGAGCTGGCCCGTGAAGACGGAGGCCGACGTCCAGTCGAGGATGCCGCCGCGGTCCTTGCTTTCTTCGTCAAGCGACTTCTCGGCCGCGATCTTCGCAAACGACGTGCCCTTGTTGATCTGTTCGATGATCTGCTTGGCTTCTTCTTCCGTCTTCACGAGGATGTGGCGGACGCGGTATTCGGTCTTGCCCCAGCGGTCGCTTTCCTTCTGGTAGGCGTCCTTGAGTTCGGCTTCCGTGACGGGGTTCTTCTTCACGTATTCGTTGACGGCATGCTTCATCAGAACCATGTCGGTCATGCGCTCGATGTCGTCCTTGACGGCAGGCTGCTTGTCGAGGCCTTCCTTCTTCGCGTACTGGCTCATCACCTTGTACTCGATCACCATCTGGCGGACCTGGTCTTCAATCTGCGGGTTGGCGATGGCGGCGTGCGGATTAGGATTGTTCGAGATGGCTTCCGTCGCGACGGCTTCCTGCTGACCCTTGGTCACGAGGTCGCCGTTGACCGTGAAGTCCTTGAATTCAGCCATGGCGGCGCCGGAGGCGATGGCAAGAGCGAGCGCGGCGGCGATGGTGGTCTTCATCATTTTTATGAGTCCTTTTGATTGGGTCTTATCAAGCCGGAACGGAAGCGGAACATGGTTTCAAGCATCCGCCCGAAGGCAGTTTCAGTAAGGGGGATTCTGCGCGGAAAAAATTTCGCGAACCTTACAGAAAACAGCCGCCGCCCCTCGAATCCGGGAAATTCGGGGTTCTCCCGGATTCAGTGGGCCAATACGCAACTTGCTTTTCCAAAATCGAGTGCAGCGCTACGAAATCACCCAAACGAACTGGAGCCCATGCTCAGCCGGCGCACTCGCCGACGCCGAAGCCGAAGCCGAAACGAAATCAAAGCAATCTTTGAGACCTCACCGCACCGCGGCAGTCCCGAGCCGCTCGATTTCAGCGACGAACTCGAGCACAAGCGACGACGGCGACTCGGCGTGGCAGAGGCCGTAGGGCATGAAGAACGCTTCTTCAAAAGGCACGAACGAGAGCTTCGGGTGAACGTTCCGCCAGGCGTCGAAGGTCGCCAAGGGGATCCCCTGCAGCACCGTCTGCGTGAAGGCTTCGGAGTCGTAGACCGAGACGTTGTCGATTCTCAGATCCTCAATCGATTCGAGCCAGGCGCGGAGCTTATCGGTCGATCGGCTCCAGCCCGATTGAATGACGCGGATGCGCTCGCCCGCAAGGTCCTCGCGCGTGATGGCGGCCTTGCCCGAGAGCGGGTGGTTCTTTGGCACCGCCAGTCCCATCCGCGCGTCCGTGAGCGTCAGCCCGCAGCAGCCGCGCTCCCTGAGGAGCTCGTCGTCGAAGACCGTGGCGACGATGTCGAGGTAGCGCCCGAGGTTGCCGAGGATCTCGTGGATGTTCTCCTCCGTATTTTCGAAGGGCACGAGCTCGATCTTGAGGCCGCGAAGGCGCTTCGTAATCTGCGGCCACAGGGCGAGGATGCCGGCGCTCGGCGTGAGAAGCGACGAACCGATCCGCAGCGTCATTCCGGGATGGCGCTCGGCATCCTGCGCGCGGCGCACCGCCGCGTCGAAGCAGTCGGAGATGTAGTGGGCGTCGGCGAGCATGGATTCGCCCGCCTTCGTGAGCGTGATGCCCCGATGAGTGCGCAGAAAGAGCTTCGTGCCTACCTCCGCCTCAAAGCCGTTCATCTGCTTGATGACGGCGGGCGGCGTCATGCCCAGAACCTCCGCCGCCTTGGTGAAGCTCCCCTTTTCCGCCACCGCGATGTAGGCGGCGAGCTGCGCGCTGTCCATGGTCTCGATCCTTTGAAGCCGTTAACTCAGAATGCATGCCAAAATCCCGACGGCTCTGCATCTTCCCTTGGAAATCGGGGAGTATATCGAGAAACGATGCTTCCGAAAAGTAACTCATTGGATTTGATTGATACTCATTATCGTTTGTTTGGATGGCGACTTCCGTGCATCTCTGCGAAGTGCAGGCTGATCTGGAAGGCTCGGCGGCCTGCGTGCCCAATGATAAGAGGACGCCGCCCGAATTCGAGCAAGCGTCCTCTTGGATTTTGGGCTTCCATCACCGCCTGCAGCGACTTCCGCCGCAGGCGCTTTCCATTGTGTGCGCAAGCTCAGCGCCAGTTGCCGAGCACCGCCGTGATGACGTTCGTGCCCGTGTCGTAGAGCGTGACGATCGCCGCTTCGTCGAAGTCGATCGCGGGCTTGAGCGCGCTCGCCGACAAAGCGCCGCCGACCAACAGGTAACCGGCCTTCCCGCCCTGCTCCTGGACGCGGCGGATGAGAAGCGTGCCGTCGTCCGAATAGTCGCAGTTCCAGGTGGGAAGGACCTTCCGGCAGCCGCGGGCGCGGCGGGCGCACACGGTGAGAAGCTGCGTGGTGGAGGCTTCGGGCTGATAGTCGATCGCCTCGCCCACGATCCTCTTTCGGCAGTCGACGCCGTAGGTCATGGCGCACCCCTGAGCACGGGTGAGCGCTTCAGCCGTCAAGTCGCGGTTGATTTCGCCCGTTTCGCCGCGCACCTCCACTTCCATCCAGGCGTGGGACGGCACGATGTTGCGGCCTTCGCCCGCGTGGAGCTGCCCCACGTTGACGCGCGTCATGCCGTCGGCGTGGCGGGGAAGCGCCATGATGGCCAGCGAGGCGGATGCCCCGGCAAGGAGCGCGTTGCGGCCGGTCTGCGGGTGGGAGCCCGCGTGGGAGGCCCGGCCCGTGAACTCGAAGTCGATCTTCGTGGTGGAGAGCAGTCTCCCGGGAGCCGCGACGACCGCGCCCAACTCAAGTTCGGGCGAGATGTGTGCGCAAAAGAGCATGTCGACGTCGTCGAGAATCCCCGCCTGCAGAATCGGATACGCGCCGCGCGAGCCTTCTTCAGCAGGCTGGCAGATGAAGCGCACGCGCCCGCAGAGGCGGTCCGCATTGGCGTGAATGAAGCGCGCGATGCCGATCGCCGCCGCCTGATGGCCGTCGTGGCCGCAGGCATGCATGACGCCGCGGCGGATGGATGAAAACCCTTCCCTGTAGGGGAGGTGCGCCAGCGACTCGGGCTCTTCGACCGCCAGGCCGTCGAGCTCCACGCGCATGGCGAGCGTGCGGCCAGGCCTCCCCGAATCCCATTCGGCGATGAGGCCGGGGTAGTCCCCCATGCGAAGAAGCTTCTCGGAAGGCACGCCGTTCTGAGCGGCGAAGCGCTTGCCTCTTTCAACCTCGTCGGCGTCGCGCCCGCGCACGAACTGGGGCGATATGAAGTCGGGCCCGTAGGTGATCTTGAAGCCTTCGTCTTCAAACGCCTGCGCAAGGCGCGCTGTGGTGATGAATTCCGTCCAGCCGATTTCGGCCGTGCGGTGGATCTCGCGCCTCAATGCCGTGAGCTCGGCCGGATTGACGGGGTCCGTCCAGCCGGGCAGCAGATGACGGCCGGAAGGCCCGTTCTGAATGGCGGCGGGCGGTGCGGCATTGCCTCGGACAGCGCCCGCCGTGAGGGGCTTGAGCGTGGGCTTCTCGGTCTTGGCCGAAGCGCGCTTTCTCGGGATCTTGATCGAAACGGCCTCGCGAACGAACTCTTCCGAGCCCATGGAGGCTTTCGGGCGCTTGGCGGCGTCCTGGGTGGGCAAAACGGATGTAGTCATGGCAGCGAACGTGAATTCTGGTGGTGCTTCATAGCCGCAGAGCTCCTTCTCGGAAAAGAGGCCGAGGCTTCGCACTCGGAATCTAAGCCAAGAGAGCTAGTGGCTTTTGCGTATTTTTCTGCTTTTCATTTTACGACGCCGACACTCAACTCCGCATTAGCGTTAGGCCTCATCTGTTCTAGAAGATGGCAAATATTCCCTTGTTCGTCAAAGAGTTGACGAATTCCCATCCATTTGCATCAGGAAGTTGTCCATCCGCAAAAATACGCACTTTCTGAAGTTCCGAAGCTGAGCTCGACCAAGAAGTCTGCATCGTCATGCACCGCCATTCTTATAATGAATAGCGTTTTCTTTGTTCAGCCCGCTGCGGATGCCGCGCCATAGATTTGACCTCAATGCATCCGTCGCCCAAGTTCTTCAGGTCCCACGTGCTCAAAGTCTGCGTCCAGAAATCGTTCGAGAGCCTTCAGCTCGACATCCGCCTCGAAGCGGATGCCGGCGGCATCACGGTGCTGCGCGGCGAATCTGGCGCGGGCAAGACCACGATCGCGCACATGATCTGCGGGCTGGTCACCCCCGATGCGGGCGAAATCGAACTTGAGGACCAGGTGGTCTACTCGAGCGAACGCAGCGTCAATCTGCCGCCCGAATCTCGCGGCATCGGCTGCGTCTTTCAGACGCCGAGGCTCTTTCCCAACATGACGGTGCGCGAGAACATCCTCTTTCCGACCAAGTTCGGCCGCCGCAAACCGAAGCTCGATCTCTCCGAATGCACCGCGATCCTCGGGCTTGAGAAGCTTCTTGACCGGTCCACTTATTCGCTCTCGGGCGGCGAAGCGCAGCGCGTCTCCATCGGGCGCGCGCTGATGGCCGCCGAACGTCTTCTCATTCTCGATGAGCCCTTGGCGAGCCTCGATCCGCCGCGCCGCCGGCAGCTGATCGACTTCATCCTCAAGGCCGCCCGGGCGCTCGACGTGCCCGTCCTCTGCATCACGCATTCCGACGATGAAATGCGGCGGCTCGCCGTGCCGCCCGGAATGGCGCTGCTCCTCTCCGACGGCCGTCTGTCGCCCATTGCGCTCGGCAGCGCCGGCAGCGCGCAGTCGTGACTGGCGGCGCCCTGATTTCTTCAACAACTTCCAACTTCAGTAAGGACATTCACCATGACGAAATCGTTCTTCCGCTTCACGCTCGCCGCCGCAGCGTCTGCGCTTCTCATGGCCGGCGCCGCTCAGGCTCAGGTCACCGTCACTACGGGCGGCGGCTACGTCAAGATGGTCGAGGCGCTCGCCGACCAGTACGAAGCCGACACCGGCGTCAAGGTCTCCCGCGCCTTCGGCGGCAACATCGGCCAGATGCTCGCTCAGGTCGAGAACGGCTCGCCCGTGACGGTCGTGATCTCGGACGCCACGAGCTTGAAGAAGTTCACGAAGGCTCTCAATGCCGAACAGGGCGTCAAGTTGGGCGGCACGCCCTTGATGCTCATCTGGCGCAAAGGCCTCGAAGTGAAGGCGCCCGTGGACCTCGAGAAGGCCGACTTCAAGCGCGTCGCGATGCCCGATCCCAAGGCCGCCGTCTATGGCCGCGCCGCGAGCGAGTATCTTGAGAAGAGCGGTCTCGGCAAGAAGCTCGAAGGCCGCGTGAACGTGGTCGCCATGGTGCCGCAGGTGGTCTCCTACGTCGCGCAGGGCGAAATGGACGCCGGCTTCGTGAACGTCCTCGCTGCCCGTCAGGCCAAGCAGAAGATCGGCGGCGCCCTGGCCGTCAAGGACGGCTACGCGCCCATCGTCATGACTGCGCAGCCCGTGAAGGGCGCCGAGGGTGAAGCCGCCGACGTCAAGGCCTTCCTCGAATACCTCGCGAGCCCGAAGGTCGACGCCGTGCTCGAAAAGTTCGGCGTTTCGCGCAAATAACTGAGATTGAAAGCCGATGACGGCCGCAGCGTCTGAAGTTCTTCTCGAGAGCCTCGCCACGACGCTCTCGTCTCCAGGGCTCTTCTTCGCCGTCATGCTGACGGTGAAGACGGCCGCGGCCGCATCCATCGGCTTTCTCTTCCTCGCGCCTCCGCTCGCCTGGCTCTTTGCCCGACGCCGGGGCGCGGTCGTGCGGATTCTTAGCTTTCTGACGACGCTGCCGCTCGTCTTTCCGCCCGTGGCGCTCGGCTACATCCTGATGCTCCTCCTCGGCCGCCGCGGGCCTTTGGGAAGCCTTTTGGACGCGGCGGGCGTCTCCTTTCTTTTCACGCCTGCGGCCTGCGCGCTTGCGGCCTTCATCGCGGGGCTGCCGCTCGTCATCCGTCCGCTGCAAGCGGCCTTTTCAGGCGAGCGCCTCAAGGAACTTGAAGCCGCAGCGCTTCTCTGCGGTGCTTCAAAGCGAGTAGTTTTCTTCCGAGTGACGCTGCCGCTATTGCGTCCCCAGATTCTCTCGGGGCTCCTCCTCGGAGCTTCGCGCGCCATGGGCGAAGTCGGCATCACCATGATGGTGGGCGGCAACATCGCCGACCGCACCAATACGCTTTCGCTCGAAATCTTCAATGCCGTCTCGCGCGCGGATTTTGAAGCGGCCACGTGGCTCTGCCTCCTGCTCTCCGCCGCCACGCTCTTGATCTTCCTCGTGCTCGATCTCCTCGAGCGCCGGACGAAGTCGCTCTGAACACCAGCTGCTCATCCGCGGCTGCCGACAACAGAAGACGAAAAACGGCGGCCCGGAATTCCCGAACCGCCGCTTTTCTTTTCGATTGAGGCGTCAAGCCTCTGCGTGCGCGCGCCCAATCAATGCATCGTGCGGCGGATGACCAGGCTGCCCAAGAACTGGAAGATGCTGATCACCGCAAGGATGATGAGGACCGTGAGCCAGATCATGTCCCGGTAGCCCATCTGGTAGCCGTAGCGGATCGCGAAGTCGCCGATGCCGCCCGCGCCGATCGCGCCCGCAATGGCCGTGATGCCCACGAAGCTCACGAACGTGATCATCGTGACGCGCGTGATGCCGGGGATGCTTTCCTTCAGATACACGCCGAAGATGATCTGGCGCGGCGAAAAGCCCATGGCGACGCTCGCTTCAACGAGACCGTGGTCGATTTCGGAAAGCACCGACTCGATCTGACGCGCGAAGAACGGCACCGTGCCGAAGACCAAGGCAACGAAGCTCCCCGTAACGCCCGAGCCCGTGCCGACAAGCAGACGCGAGAGCGGAATCAGGAGCACGATCAGGATGATGAAGGGAATCGAGCGGATGATGTCGATGCCGCGGTCGAAGATCGTGAAGAGCGTCCGGTTCTCGAGGATGCCGCCCGGACGGCAGGCAACGAGAAGCACGCCCACGAGAATGCCGAGCACCCAGGAGATGGTGCCCGAGACGCCGATCATCGTGAAGGTCTGCCCGAGGCAGGTGAGGAGTTCGCCGCCCAATTGCTTGAGGTTCGGCGCAATGAGGTAGATCCAGTCGAACATCAGAGGGCCTCCACTTTCACATTCTGGCTGCGGATGAATTCAAGCGCGTCGCCCACGCACTCGGGCGCCCCCGAGAGCGTCACGGCGAGCTTGCCCAGGGGCGTGCCTTTTAGGAGCTCGACGTTGCCGAAGATGATGTTCGCTTCAACGCCGAAGCGCTGGTAGAGCTCCACCATCAGGGGCTTGCCGGCCGACGACCCCGTATAGGTCAGGAGGTACACGGTCTGGCCGTGGTTGACGCCGTCGGCCGTGCGGGTTTCGTCAAGGAGTTCATAGAGGTCGTCGACGTTCGTCGCCGTGTCGATGAAGCCCTTCGTCACGGGCATCTTCGGGTTCGAGAAGATCTCGAGGATCGAGCCTTCTTCGACCACCCTGCCCTTTTCCATCACGGCCGCGCGGTCGCAGATGTACTTCACCACCGACATCTGGTGCGTGATCACCACGATCGTGATGCCGAGGCGCTGGTTCACTTCGCGCAGAAGCTTCAGAATCGAGCGGGTGGTCTTCGGGTCGAGGGCGCTCGTCGCTTCGTCGCAGAGGAGCACCTTCGGGTCGTTCGCAAGCGCTCGCGCAATGGCGACGCGCTGCTTCTGGCCGCCCGAGAGCTGGGAGGGATAGGCGTCGGCCTTGTCGGAAAGCTCAACGAGCTCGAGGAGCGACTTGATCTTCGCCTGGCGCTCGGCGGGCGAGAGCTTCGTGAGCTTCAAGGGCATCTCGATGTTCTGAGCCACCGTGCGCGAGGGCATGAGGTTGAAGTGCTGGAAGATCATGCCGATGCGTTGGCGGACTTCGCGCAGCGCCCGTTCGTCGAGGTCCATGAGGCGCACGCCGTCGACGATTACCTCGCCCTCGGTCGGGCGCTCAAGCAGATTGATACAGCGCACGAGCGTGGATTTCCCCGCGCCCGAAAAGCCGATGATGCCGAAGACTTCGCCCGCGTTGATGGAGAGCGTCACGTCGTCGACTGCCGTGACGGTTCTGCCGCCCGCCTCGAAGCGCTTCGTGATGTGATTGAGCTTGATCATTCTTTTCTTTCTTCTGATTGAAATGGGGTTAGACCGCACGGTCGGACGCTTCCGCCTGGCGCTTCAAGGCCGCCGCGTGATCCGCCTTCACTTCGGCGAGAAGCTCGGGGTTGAGGATCAGATCGAGCGCGGTAAGCGCCAGGGCCTTCGCGCCGAGCCCGATCGACGCGAGGCCGAGCTCAGAGCAGGCCGCAGCCTTGAACTCCTCGCTGTGGCCGCGCACGGGCACGGAGCTGATGCGGATCGTGGGCTGAATGGTCGGAATCACCTGGGAGACGTTGCCGACGTCCGAAGACCCGCCCGCCTTCTTGGCCGCATCGGCCACTTCTTCGCCGCAGCCAGCATCTTTCAGGAGCGCATTCATGCGGGCGCGGTAGACCTCGTCGAATTTGGGCGTCTGGACCGTGTTCTCAACGCGGTTCTGCGAGGGCTTCATCGACCCTTTGGCCCCTGTCATGAGGGCGGCGCCTTGAACGATCCGCTCGACCTTCTGCCAGACGTCTTCGAGGACCGGCGCGGTCGCGGCGCGCAGGTAGAACTTGCCTGCGGCGTATTCCGGCACGATGTTGGGCGCGTCGCCGCCGTGCGTGATGATCCCGTGGATGCGCACGTCCGTCGGCAGATGCTGCCTCAGCGCATTGATGCCGTTGTAGACCTGAATGAGGGCGTCGAGCGCGTTGATGCCCTGTTCCGGCGCGCTCGCGGCGTGCGAGGGCTTCCCCCAGAACTCGATGTCGACCGGAGCGCACCCGAGCGAAGGGTTCGTCAGCTGATGGCCCGACGAGCTCGGATGCGCGCAGAGCGCGGCGTCGACGTCCTTGAAGAATCCTTCCCTCACGAAGCTCCCCTTGGCGCTGCCGTTCTCGCCGCCTTCTTCGCCCGGCGTCCCATAGACGCGCACTTCGCCGCCCGTGGTCTTTACGACCTGCGCCAGGGCCGCGCCCGCAAGCGCGCTCGTGGCGCCGAAGAGATTGTGCCCGCAGCCGTGGCCGAGGCCGGCCAGGGCGTCGTATTCCGCAAGGAAGCAAAAGACTGGGCCGTGCTTGCCGGAAGAGAAGCGCGCATCAAACCCCGTGGGGTGGCCCGCGACATCTGTCTTCACCTCAAAGCCTTCTTCTTTAAGCAGGTCGGAAAGGCGCTTGCAGGCGAAGTACTCGTGGTTGCTCGTTTCGGGGTGCGCGTGGATGTCGCGCGCGGCGGCCTGATAGGCCGGAAGGCGCTTCTCGACGAAGGCCTTGATGACGGATTCGATTTCGGTGGACATGAAGGAGCTCCAGACCGGAGCGCTCGGACATGCGCGCTGTCTGGCGCATGGAGGCCCCCGGAGGGCGTGGATTTCAAAGGCGCGAAGACCGTCCGGGCGCTCTTTGAACCGCGCACTGCGGACGGTCGGTGAAGTGCGGCGCAGAAAGCTTGATTTGAAACCCTGCGCCGCAGCGGACTCAAAGCCTTACTTCAGCTTGTAGTCGGAAGCGCCCGGCCAGACCGGAGCGTAGGCGCCCTTATAGACGTCCTTCAAGGTCTGAGCCACTTCCTGCGTCTGGTAGGCGGCGACCACCTTCTTATAGACGGGGTTGTCCTTGTCGGCTTCGCGGGCGACGATCACGTTCACGAGCTGGCCGAAGTAGGGATTCTCCTTCGGGTTCAGATTTTCCGAGAAGATCGAGTCGGCGTAGGGATCGAGCTTCGCGGTGAAGGCGTTGCCGCCGTTGATGACCGCGGCCGTCACGTCGGGCAGGAGGTTGGCGAGCATGCCGGACTCGGCCTCGACGATCTGGACCTTCTTCGTGTATTCCGTGATGTCGGTCTTGTTGGGGACGTAGCCCTTTTCGGGGTTGAGCTTGAAGAGGCCCGCGGCTTCGAGCAGCTTCAGAGCGCGGCCGCCGTTCGTGAGGTCGGCCGGAATCGCGATCTTGTCGCCGTCCTTGATCTCTTCGATCGACTTGATCTTCGCCTTGTTGTTGAAGACGCGCAGCGGGGTCACGAGCGTATCGCCGATCACGACGATCTTGTAGCCGTTCCTCTTGATGTCGTTGGCGAGGTAGGCCTTGTGCTGGAAGGCGTTGAGGTCGATTTCCTTGTCGGACAAGGCGCGGTTGGGCGTCGCATAGTCGGAGTACTTGACGAGCTCGACCTTGATCTTGTCCTTCGCAAGCAGCTGATTGACGGTATCCCACTGGGCGTTGTATTCGCCCACGACGCCCACCTTGACGGTGGTGACGTCGCTCTTTTCCTCGCTGCCGCAGCCGGCGAGCGTGAGGGAGACGATGACGGCGGCGGCCGCAACGGCGGCGCTCTTCGTGAATTTGGTCATTTTGGAAGTCCTTCTGACGATCTTTTTGATTTTGTGGTCTGAAAGGGAGCGCCGCGCGCTCCACGTCTTCGGGAGAGGATTTGCAGCTCCGCTCGAATTCCCGCGGAATCCGACGCTGCAGAGGGTGAAGACGTACTTATGTGCGGAACGGAACGGCCGAACATCCTATGAGGCAGCGGTTCCTCGCGCTTCATCCGCTCTGCTCTCTGCTTCATCTTTCTTCGAGAGCGTTGCGTGAAGTGCGTTTGGGAAATATAGCGAAGCGCCTGACTCTGCGCCTAAGGAGAGTTCCTCAGGCACCCTGACGAATGTCGACCGTTCTGTTCGAGCGCCGAAGAACTCGATTCGAGAAAACATTGATGAACCTTTCGCGCCTTCCCGCATTCGCGCCGCTCGGAGGAACGTCTTGCATGGCGCCTTCGAACCGCCGACGAAGTAGACGCAGGTATTCCAAAGACTTAGGAAAAACCCGTAGCGATCAGTCGAACGGAGGACTGAAATTCCTAGCAAACACAATAGAATTATCCGCATGCTTCAGGGCGAAGTGCGAAGCGCTATGAACTTCGGAAAGCACGGGCATCTGAGGCAACTCCCTTGACAACACACGTCAAAGAACCCTCTCTTGGAAGGATCCTCACCGCCATGCTGCTCGAGAACATTCTGAAGCCCCGCGCCGTCGCCATCGTAGGCGCATCCACCCGTCCGCACACTATCGGCAATGATCTTCTGAAGCGTCTGCTCGAATACGGCTTCAAGGGCCAGGTCTATCCGGTCAACCCGAAGGGCGGCGTAATTGAAGGGCTCGAAGCCTACACCTCCGTCGAGGCGCTCCCCGAAGGCGTCGACCTCGCCGTGATCGTCGTCAACAGCAAGTTCGTGCTCTCGACCGTCGACCAGTGCGCCGCCAAGGGCATCAAGGGCCTCGTTGTCATCTCCGCGGGCTTCAAGGAAACGGGCGCCGAAGGCCGCCAGCTTGAAGAAGACCTCGTTGCCAAGGTCCGCTCCTACGGGATGCGCATGGTCGGCCCGAACTGCCTCGGCGTCGTCAACACCAACGCCGACGTCCGCATGGACGCCTGCTTCGCCGAAACCCTCCCGGTTGCGGGCGACATCGGCTTCGTCTCGCAGTCGGGCGCCCTGGGCGGCGGCATCCTCAACATTCTGAAGGACCTGAACGTCGGCTTCGCGCAGTTCGTCTCGATCGGCAACCAGGCCGACGTGAACGCCGAAACGGCGCTCGAATACTGGGAGAACGATCCCGACGTCAAGCAGATTCTCCTCTACATGGAATCGATTCCCGATCCGGAGAACTTCAGGAAGCTCGCCACGCGCATCTCGAAGAAAAAGCCGATCGTGGCCCTCAAGGCCGGCCGCTCCGCCGCCGGCGCTTCCGCGGCTTCGTCGCACACGGGCTCGCTCGCCGGCGGCGACCGCGCTGCCGACGCGCTCCTCAAGCAGTCGGGCGTCATCCGCGAAATGTCCCTGAAGGACCTCTTCTCGACCGCCAAGGTCTTCTCCAATTGCCCGATCCCGCAGGGCGACCGCGTGGCGATCGTCACGAACTCCGGCGGCCCCGGCATCATGGCGACCGACGCCGTCTGCGAATTCGGCATGCAGATGGCCCCGATCACCGACGAAACGAAGGCTGAGCTCCGCTCCTTCCTTCCGGCTGCCGCTTCCGTCAAGAACCCCGTCGACATGATCGCCTCGGCGCCGCTCGAACACTACAGCCGCACGGTTGAAACGGTGCTCGCTGACCCGAACGTTGACATGGTGATGGTGATCTATCTGCCGTTCCTCGGCCTCAAGGACATCGACGTCGCCAAGGAACTGATGAAGATCCGCGCCGAGCATCCCGAGAAGCCGATCGTCGGCGTCTTCATGACGAAGAGCGAATTCTTCCAGAAGCTCTCCGACATGAACGTGACGGTGCCCTTCTACATGTATGCCGAAGAAGCTGCCGAGGCTCTGCGCCGCCTCAACCAGCAGCGCCTCTGGCAGGCCCGTCCGGAAGGGGTCGTCCCCGAACTCGCCATGGACGAAGAGCGCGCCCTTTCGATCTTCAAGGCTGCTGCCGCCGAAGGCCGCCGCGAGCTCACGACCCGCGAATCGCTCGAAGTCCTCGACGCCTGCGGTGTCCGCACCTGCCGCAGCGGCATGGCGCACTCTGAAGAAGAAGCCGTCGAGCTCGCCGCACGCGTGGGCTACCCGATCGTCATGAAGATGACCTCGAAGTCCACCTCCCACAAGACCGACGTGGGCGGCGTGCGCGTGGGCATCGCCGACGAAGCGGAACTGCGCGCCGAGTACCAGGACCTCCTCGCCAAGCTCGAGGAAAAGGGCCTCTTGGACGGCCTCGAAGGCGTCATCATCCAGGAAATGGTGAAGAGCAAGCGCGAGCTCGTGACCGGCATCGCCACCGACCCGCAGATGGGCCCGATGGTCATGTTCGGCCTCGGCGGCGTGTTCGTCGAAGTGCTGAAGGACGTTGCCTTCCGCATCGCCCCGCTCACCGACGTCGACGCCAAGGAGCTCATCCGCTCCGTCAAGGCCGTGAAGCTCCTCGAAGGCGCCCGCGGCATGACGCCCGCCCAGATGGACAAGGTTGAAGACACGCTGCTTCGCATCTCGCAGCTCGCCCATCTCCACCGCTTCGTGAAGGAGCTCGACATCAACCCGCTGATGGTGAGCGACAAGGACGGCGAACCGATCGCCGTCGACGCCCGCATCGCGATCGACGTTGAGGCCGTCAAGGCGCTCTGAGCGTGATCTGATTTGAAGCCTCATGCGCGTGCACGGCGCTTCCGAGGCTTCAAGGATCCTTCAGAAACACATGCAAACGGCCCGGAACTGCACGGTTCCGGGCCGTTTTCTTGGTGCGCCCGGCAGCGCACGTGTGTTTATGTGGTGAAAGTCCACTGTC
>Cebus_capucinus_imitator_PRJNA485217_SSR105__coassemble_421_pt1 | contig 18488 bp, 11 predicted proteins | sample Cebus_capucinus_imitator_PRJNA485217_SSR105__metabat2_low_PE_013 | metagenome-assembled genome bin Cebus_capucinus_imitator_PRJNA485217_SSR105 | reverse complement strand
TGATGGGGTTAGTTGATGAAAGTCAACATAAGTTTGTTTTCAAAAATCCGCCCTACGGAGGAGCTCGATGAATTTCTTCTTCTTGCTCGCGGACATGCTTTGCGAAAGGGCCGTTACTCTGGAGAAATGGTCCGGCAGAATGTCGCGCAGAAGGCTTCGACCGGCCGGGGAGAGACTAACGAGCATGGAGCGCGCATCAGCGGCAGAGGGCTTCGTTTCGACGAGCGGCTCTTGGGCGGCGAGCATGCGGCGCAGCATGGTCGACGTGGTCGGCGCCGAGACGCCGATGCGCTTAGCAATCTCAACCACCGACAGGGGTTCGCCCGCCTGGCGCAGGACCATGAGAAGCGAGAGCTTGCCTTCCGTAATGCCTGTCTTTTCGAGAAGCGGAGCGAAGATCACTTCCTTCAGTCGGCTGTCTGCAGCCATGAGGCAGAGCGCAATTTCAAGGCTGAGAACGACGTCTTCGGAGGTGCTGCCCTCATCGAGCAGCTTGCTGATGTCTTCGCGGGGAGGCGGGGTGGTGAGCTGAAAAATCACGATGGACTCTTGCGTAGGCCCGGAGGGTGGGTTGAGTGAAATTATGTAGCTGGCTAAGTATATGGAAATTGACCCGGCAATTCAACTTCGGAGGAGCGCCTTCGGGCGCCCAAGCGGAAGAAGGCCGTCCGGGAACGGATGCCGGGGCGGCCTTTCGGGTACTTTCAGAGCTTGGAGCAGTTCAAGAGATCAGCGCTTTGAGCCGTTCGTCCGATCGAGAAATTCGGTGAAGACGCCGTAGCCGATCGGCATCGACTCCTCGTCCTGGATGTCGAAGTTGGAGAGGTGGTGACCTTGGTGGTTGCAACCCCACATGAACATGGCGCCGCGGCCGCCCTTTTCAACGACGCGCCGCAGCATGATCGTGTAGTCCTCGCTAGCGGCGGGTTCGCGGAGCTCGACGATGCGCTTGACGCCGGGGACGCTCTTTGCGGCTTCGCGCAGAACGTTGAACACTTCCGGGCAGTCGATCAGGGTCGTGGCGTTGCCGACGCGCTCGACCTCCGCCTTGACGTCGTAGGCGCGCGCGCACCCTTCGATGATCCGCTCGACGTTCTCGCACATGAAGTCGTTGACGGAAGCCGTGACGCCGCGCACTTCAGCCTGGATCTGTGCGTGAACGGGCGTGACGTTGCGGCCTTCGCCGGCGATCAAGCGCCCGACCGAAACGCGCGAGGCGCCTTCGCCGTGGCGGGGGATCCCCGCCATCATCATGGAGGCGGCACAGGCGGCCATCAGGGCGCTGCGGCCCTTTTCGGGGGCGTTGCCGGCGTGCGAGGCCTGGCCCGTGAAGCGGATGTCGTACTTAGTGCTCGCGAGCATGCCGTCGTGGAGCATGCCGACTTCGCCCAACTTCGTGGGACCGCCCACGTGCGAGCCGAGAATCAGGTCCACGTCGTCGAGGAAGCCGGACTCCGCAATCGCCGTGGCGCCGCGGGCGCCTTCTTCAGCCGGCTGGAAGATGAGCTTGATCGTGCCCGAGAGCGAATCGCGGTGCTCAAACACCCAGCGGGCGACGCCGAGCCCCACGGCAGTGTGGCCGTCGTGTCCGCAGGCGTGCATGAAGCCCGGATGGGTTGAGGCGAACCCGAGTTTGTTGGGTAGGTGCTCGGGGTCGTTGGTTTCCGCGATGCACACGCAGTCGATGTCGAAGCGGCACGCCGTCACGGGACCCGGGCGCCCGGTTTCGAGCACGACGGCGCAGCCCGTGAGCTCGTCGATTTCATCGATGAAGTTTTGAGGCACGCCCGCGGCGACCGCGCGCTTTGCGCCCCTGGCAACGACTTCCTCGCTGCGTCCGAGAAGCGCCGAGCGGTTCATGATTTCGGGCCCGAAGAGAATCTTCTCCCAGCCGATCGATTTCAGCTGCTTGGCGATGTGCCAGGTCGTTTCGAACTCGGTCCAGCCTTCCTCCGGAATGGTGTGGAGATGCCGGCGGTCGGCGGTCATTTGCTCAAGGATGGTCGTCATGATGGTCTTGATAAAGAAAATTCGGGACTTACTCGGCGAGCGTCTTTTCGAGCGCTTCGCGGAGCTTGAGCGGCATGCGGGCTTCGGAATCGCGCAGGAATTTCACGTGGAGCGCCACCAGGGAGGCGTCGGCCTCCGCCGAGTCGAGCATGTACTTCATGTTCTGGGGGTTGGCGCTCCCCGCAGTCGCCCGCGCATTGAGGATCCCCATCGGGTCGAGCGCATCCATGAAGACGGCTTCTTCGAGCGGCAGCGCCGACGGGAGTTCTGTGCCGGCTTGAGCGGCTTCCGGCTGAAATTCGGTCCAAATCCGGCAGGCGTCGGCATATTGAAGGGTTTTGGGCGTCACGCCCGCTTCGCGCGCCCAGCCGACCAGGCGGCTCGCAAAGCGGTGGCCGCTTCGGAAATCGACGCCGCCGACCCGCACGAGCCGGTCGGCGATTTCCTGGCTAGCCGTCCAGTCGGCGTTCAATTCCGCGAGCGCCCGCTCGCGATCGACTTCGAGCGAACTGATGATGCCGGCCAGAGTGCGCAGCACCACGCAGGCGTCGTCGGCGAGCGCCTCCATGATGCGGGCGTCTCGCGCATCGGCCATTCCGTAGGGGAGGTTCTGGAGCCGCAGCAGCACGCCCTGCGATGCGCTCATCACAAGCCCCGAGTCGCGGCGGCAGTCGTTGATGAGGCCGGGATTGCGCTTCTGAGGCATCGCGCTCGAGCGGTAGACGCCGTTCGCGCTCTTGAAGCGGAACCAGGGGTGGGGGGCGGCATACTGCGTCATGAAGTCGGCGAGCGGCGCCGTCGCGTGGATCATCAGCGACGTGACGATTTGGGAAATTTCGAGCGGCATGTCGTTGCCGCAGATCTGGCCCGCGTCGAAGGCGTTGCGTGCGGGGCGCGAGAAGCCGAGAAGCTCGGCCATGCGCGCGGAATTTAAGGGCCAGCCGGTGCCGTTGCAGACGCACGAGCCCATCGGGCACACATCGTGGCGCGAAATGCACTCGCGGATGCGGGCGCAGTCGCGCAGAAAGCTCAGGGCTACGGCGTGGAGATAATGGCTCCAGAGCGTCGGCTGCGCCTGAACGCCGTTTGTGTAGGCGGGAACGAGCGCGTCGATTTCGCGGCGGGCCGTTTTGAGGAGCGCGTCGACCACCTCGTGCGCTGCGGCGAGGAGCCTCGTGAGGCGCCCGAGGTTGAGGCCGGCATTGGCGGTGGCGAGGATGTCCTGGCTCGAGCGGCCCACATGAAGGACGCTCGCCGCCATGCCGGCGCGCTTGAGGATCTCAGGCTCGAACGTGATGTAGAGTTCGGGGCGCACGGCGCCGGGGGCTTCGGCCTCGCGGGCGAAGTCGTCGAGCGCGGCGGCGATCCGGCGCGCCAGGGGCTTTTCAATGAGGCCCGACTCGACGTTGGCGACGATCGACGCGCGGTTGATCCAGTCGATCCAGTCGCAGGTGTCGACGCGGCGGCTTTCGCCTGATTCTTCCCAGGCGCAGGCGGCGGGCACGCGGCCCATGTGCATTCCGAGCATTAGTGGTTTCTCTGCTTGAGTTTCAGTAGATGGAGGCCGGTCGGCGCACCTGCACGCTTTTAGAGGCGCGAGCGTGCAGGCGTCGACCGATTGTCTGATTACCAGCGGTGCATCAGGCCGAGGATGACTTCATGCGCCTTGATGTCGCTTTCCTGCCAGTCGGCATCCTGCTGGAAGTAGCCCGTGATGCCGTAGATGGAGGTGCGCTTGCTCAAGGGGTAGATGTATCCGAGGCCGACATTGAAGCGCTTCAGGTCGTTCTTCTCGTCGACGTTCTGGTTTTCGGCTTCGCCGTAGCCGATCGAGGCCTTGACGGTGCCGCCCGCGGCCTTGAAGTCGACGCCGGTCGCAATCGCCCAGGATTCAAAGCCCTTCTGCGACACGTTGCCCTTGGCGATGTCGGAGGCGAGCATTGGCGCGAATTCCTTCGTGGAGTAGCCGCCGATGTAGGCGACGTTCTTCAGGTACTGGGCGGAGCCGTAGAGCTTGAACGTGCCGAAGTCGTAGTGGCCGCCGATCAGGGCCTTGTAGCTGTCCTTCTCCATCGTCTTCGAGCTCGCGGGCTTGTTGGCGTTGTCGAGGCAGTCGACCGCTGCGGCGACGAAGAACTTCTCGCCCGTCATCGAGGCGCCCACGGCCCACCAGCGGTTGGTCTTCGAGGACCCTTCCTGCTCGTCGGCGTTCTGGCCCGACTTGAAGGAGTACTGGGCGTGGAAACGAAGGCCGCCGAAGGAAGGCGAAATGTAGTTCACCATGTTGTTGTGGCGGGCCGTCGCGAGCGAGCCCACGAACTTCCAGCCGCCCGTCATGTTGCCCCAGCCGGCGCCGAAGGGATTCGTGCGGCTGTTGAAGATGCCCGTCGTCCCCGAGCCCGTCGTGAGGGCGGGCATGCGGCCAAACTTGATCTGGCCGAAGCGCTTCGAGTCGAGGCCGAGCGAGGACTCGCGCTCGAAGATGTTCGTGCCGTCGCCGTAGATTTCGCCCGAGTCCGCAAGGAACCCCGATTCGAGGTGGAAGATCACGCGGGTGTCGGCGTTGAGTTCCTCGCCGCCCTTGATGCCCCAGGTGTTCGTGTTGCCGGTGCCCTGCGTGAGGCTGTTCTTCGTGGCGGCTTTAGCGACCAAGCCGTTCTCGCCGATGGCGGCAGGGCCGCGCTGGCCCACGGGACCGCCCATGCCGCTGTTGAGCTCTTCGTGCAGGTACGCAAGACCCTGGTCGAAGAAGCCGAAGAGCTGAACGTCGCTCGCCTGGACGGCGGCGGAGGAGAAGCCCGCAAGCATGGCGGCGCAGATCGGAAGAAGCGCGGAAGCCTTCGTCATGATGGTTTGTCCTTTTCGTTTTGGTTGTGAGGTTTTGAGGTCGAGAGATTCAGGAAAATCAGACCAGCACGAGCGCGGCGGCGATGATGCCCGCGAGCATGCCCGGCAAGAGGCGCTTGGCGACCTCCATCGGGCTCACCGCAGCAAAGCCCGCGACGATGATGACGCAGCCGGCGAGCGGGCTCGCGGTGCGGCCGAACTGGCCCGCGACGATGGCGAGGAGCCCCAGGCCTTCGCTCGTCATGCCGAAGCTCGCGGCTTCAGGCGTCACGGCCTGGTTGAAGGCCCAGATGGCGGCTTCGCCGGAACCCGTGCCGAGCGCCATCAGAAAGGGACCGAAGGAAGCGCCCCAACGGGCGAATTCGTTCGACTGCTTGAGAAGATCGATGAAGGCGGCAACCGCACCGGTGGTCTGGAGGCCCGCGGCGAAGACGCCCGCGGCGACGATCAAGCCGATCACGGCGGCGTAGCCCGATCCGCAGCCCTTGAAGAAGGCCTTCGAGAGTTCGCCTGGATTCTGAAGGCTCACGACTGCAAGCACGACGATGCCGATCAACATGGCGGCAACGACGTCGAGACCGGCCTTCGGGAACCAGATCGAGGCGCAGAGCAGAATGGCGAGCGGCACGAGGGGTGCGACGGCTTTGAGGTAGTTCACCTTGAAGACGGGCTCGTTCGGGCTCTGAGCTTCCGCGTCGGCGGATTCGCCTTTGTGGTCCTTGTTGACGAGAATCATGATCGCGGCGTTGACGATGATCGTGAAGATCATGAAGCCGAAGATGTAGGGCGCGGCCCAGCCGATGAAGGCCATGAGATCCATCTTGGCCATCTTGGCGACGTAGATGTCGTGCGCGCAGCCCGGATTCAAGAGGAGGCCCAGCATCGTGCCCGCGCCCACGGAGGCGGCGGCAGCGGCCGGACGGATGCCGGCGCGGAGCAGCAGCGGAATGAAGGTTGCGCCCGCGGTGGCGGCGGTGCCGGCGGCAGACATGATGGCGATGTTTATGAGGAAGGTGAGGAACATCGTGGCCGGAATGAGGAGGCCTCCCAACCTCTTCAAGGGGGCGGCCACGGCGGCGACCAGGTGCTGGTCGCACTTCGAGGCGGTCACGGCCGCGGCGAAGCCCATTGCGCCGCAGATGGCGGGAACGAGCGTTTGGTTCGTCATGCCCTTGATGAACGCCTGGAAGGCCTTCATCGGTTCGCCGGCGGCGGCGCACATGATGAAGCCCGCAACGGCGAGCAGCATGCGTGTTTCGAGACGTTTGACCAGGCCGACGACGGTGAGGATGATGACGACGACGGCAAGCCAGATTTGCCAGTTCATGGGAAAAGCTCCTTTCTCTTAGGGTCGGAGGCGGAGTCTTTGCAGGCTCTGGAGCAGAGGCCCCGCTTCCCGCAGAAGTCTGAGGGAGGAGGTCTAAAAGAAAAAGGCAATGAATGTCGATTGATGGCTGCGAAAAATGCAACGACGGTTGCGGAGATTCCCCTACGTTTTGACGGTATGCCGTGAAAATGCACGGATCTAAAATTGCAACTCACGCCTCAAATCATTGCGGAATGTGCCATATTTGAGGGTAACTACTGAATTTTGTCTTCTGCCTTGGAGGGCTCGAGCGCGATGAAGGCCGACAACCTGCAGCTTTGGCGGATTTTCTGCACCGTCGTCGAAAAGGGCGGCGTCAACGCCGCGTGCGAAGCGCTCGACTGTGAGCCGAGCACAGTGAGCCGCGCCGTCAAGACCCTCGAAGCCGAATTGGGCGTTGCGCTCTTTCGACGTGAAGGGCGAACGCTTCAGCTCACGGACATCGGCCGCACGGCCTACAAGCGCTCGCTCGAACTGATCGCGCGGCACGACGAAATGGTGGCGGACCTGCAGGGCGACCGCGACACGCTGTCGGGCTCGGTGAAGGTGGCGACCCACGCCGGCAACGGCCCGACCACCGTCACGAGCGCGCTCGTCAATTTCCTGAAGACCTATCCGGACATGCACATCGAGCTCCATGAACTGAACGGCATGGTGCCCGGCGCCTTCCGCACGGCTGAGGGCGGCACGGTGGACCTCGTGATGAGCTACGGTCCCGAGACGCCAATTCCCGGGCTCGTCTCCCGGTTCGTGGGCGAAATGCCCTTCGTCGCCTGCACGTCGCCCCTCTACATCAAGCGCTTCGGCGCGCCGCAGCACCCCGCCGACTGCATCCATCACACGGGGATTCTTCCGGACATTCAGACGCGCGCCATCACCAAGTCGCTTGAGTGCCGCGGCAGGATGGAAGAACTTCATTGGAAAAATACGATCGTCTTCAAGAACCTTCTCGCCGTGAAGAACGCCGCAGTGCTGGGCGGCGGCATCGTGCCCGATCTGCCGCTCTTTCATCTCGCGGACTACCTGCGCACGGGCGAACTGGTGGACGTCATGCCGGGCTGGCGCCGCAAGCCCGCGCTCTGCTTCGTCTATGCCACTGAAGAAGCCTTCGAGCGCCGGCGCGTCCGCATCCTGATGGAGTGGCTCGCCGACAGCCAGAGAAAGGTGCTTTCCGACCTGAAAGCGCAAAATCCGGCCTTCTATTGAGTTGTGGGCGGTTTAAGCCGCGTATCGATTCGAGCGCTTTTGCGGAGAAGAGCGGCCAATTGCCGCTCCTTGTGCTTTATGGATCAGCTCTGAAGCCGCTCGAGCTCATCCACGGCAGCCTTCACGAAGGCGCCCGCCTGCGCCTTTGGGTCGAAGCGCTCGAGAATGAACGCCGGGCCGTTCATGGCCGCCCCCGTCGGCATCAGAGGCGAGGCCGTCAGCTCCCCTTCGGCGCCGCTCCCCGCATCCGCGCCGCAGAGGATCCAGAGGCCGGCGTGCCGGTCCTCTGGTCTGATCGGACGAATGGAGAAAAGGTAGCGGAAAACCAGGCTCATCGTCTGCTGCGCGATCACGCTCTGCATGCGGGAGAACTTCGCGTCGGCCACCAAGTAGGACGCCGCATCCTGTGCGCTTCTTCCCGGGGCCTCCACCTTCACCACGAAGTCGGGCGTGTAGAAGGGCCGCTCCGAAGGCCTCAGCGCGTCCTGCGCGTCCGGTCCCTGCGCGATCGACCACGCCGTCGTGCGGGCGAGGCCGATGCCGTTTTCGCCTGCGTAGATGCCTGCGCTCAGCACCGGCTGGTACCAGAGCGTGATGCGCGCGCCGGACTTTTCAAAATGGAAGGTGTTGGCGTGCTGGCGGTCGTCCGCGCCCGTGGTGAGCCCTTCGGCTCCCTGATATTCGAAGCGCTCGGCCTTCTTCAGTTCAAATCCTCGGGCCTCAAAGGCTTCGATGAGCTCGGCCAAGACGTAGTACTCGTAGAGGCGGCTCTTCGCCATGCAGGCAAGGAGCATGTCGCCTTCGAGGAGCCCCGGGGGCGGAGCGTTCCGCCAGACGGAGAGCGCTTCGAAGATCTCCCGGTAGGGCGCAATCGCGAGGAAGACGGGCGTGGGCTTCAAGGGCCATGGGTGCCGCTCGCCCTGAATTCCGAGCGTTCGGGCGTAGAGGGCATGGAGCTCCGTCAGCCGCCCCCGCAAGGTGCGGAAGCGCTCGGCAGCGGTTTCGAGGCGCTTCGAGCACTCGGCGAAGACGGCGGAAGTGGAGGGAAGATACCCTTCCGGAGCCGCGAGCCTCGCGTCGGGGAGCTTTTCGGCCGCGGTCTGAAAGATAGAGGCCTCGGCATCCACTTCGCGGGCAAGCGACGTGAGAAAGCCCACGAGCGCCTGGTTCTCGTAGGTGTTGAAGGAGGCTTCGGCCGACTGGATCAGGGTGCGGCGGGGCATCCAGGCTTCGCCCACGCCGTTCGGACGCACGCCGCGGCCGCCGGGCGAGGGTTCGAGCTCCTCGGGGTGGCGGACGATGAATTCAAGCGTCTTCTGCGTGAAGCTTTTGAGCTTCGCGAACGCGCCGACCTGCTCCTTTTCCGCGAGCTTCGTGCGGGCGTTCGTGCGGAAGTAGCTGTAGTGGCGCTCGTAGAGCTGCACCACGCGCTCGAGCGCTTCCGCCTGGTTCTGGATCGCTTTTTCCGAAGACGTTTCTTGCGCCGCATCGGCTGCGGCGCCGGAGATTTGAAAGAGCCGGTCGCTCGCGCGCGCCACCTTGAGCGCCATGAGCGAAATCGACTCCGCGCGCTCGCCCTTGGGGAGAAGCACGTGCACGGGCGGCGCATGGTAGACCTCGGGCTCGGTCGAATCGGGGCGCCGAAGCTCGACCACAAGCTTCGCGAGGCCGAAGACGCTCTCGAAAATCATCGGATTGTCGGGGGTCGCGAAGACGACGAGCCCCTCGCGGCGCGTCATCCGGCAGAGGATGAGCTCGTCGTTGAGGTCGAGCGTTACGGCGGCGAGCCGCATCAGCATGGGGCCCGAACACTCGATCCGGTAGGGGCGGTCCGAGAACACCGTGGGCACGGCGCCCGCGAGCTCCTCAGCCGAGAGCGGCCGGGGCGCGGCGTCGAGCGCGAGCTCCACCGCGTCGCCATCCCAATCGAGGGGAACGAGGCGCAGGAGATTGGCGCGACGCGGGTCCGGCCGCGCGGAGGCCGCAGCCGGGGCTGGAATTCCGGCTGCGGCGTCGCCCATCGTCGTCGAGGAATCGTCGAAAAACTGGGACATGCTCAGTGCGCTTCCCCGCTTCAGAAGAAGCTGTAGTAGCCGAGCGCGCGCTCGCCGCGAAGGAGCATCTTCTCAAGAAGATCCGCCGTGCGAACGAGCCTGCGGCGGTGCGCCAGGTCGACCATTTTCCTCAAGGCCGCTTCGAATTCCGGGCCGTTCCCCGAGAGGTGCGGTAGAAGCCTCGAGGCTGCCGCGCAGTCGAGCGCCGCGTCGGCCGAGCGCTGCCCCGTTTCCTCGCAGTCGATGAAGACCTTGAGGCCGCCGAGCACCGCATTTTCGAAAGCGATCTGCACGCGCACGGAGATGGGGATGCCCGCATCGGTCATGAGCGAGAAGAGCTCTTCGGCGCCGTCGAGCGTCTGCCCCGTCATGGCGTCTTCAGCGGGCGCGAAGAGCTCGGAAAGCGCCTGCCAGCCGATGAGCTGCGCTTCAAACGACTTCGGGCGACGGAGCACCGACTTGCGGTCCACGGCCGGGAGCGTGATGATCGCCGCGCGGTCGACGAGTCGGGGCGAGAGCGTCTCCGTCGTATGGTCGTTGTTGATGGTCGCCAAGAACCTCAGGGACTCGGCGATCTTCAGGCGCCGCTGGTCGCCCAAGCTGATCGCGGCGTGGCCGGCCGCGTCGTCGCAGACGTTCATGAAGTCCGCCCAGTAGTACTCCATGGGCGACAGGTTCGCTTCGTCGAGGAGCATCACGCCCGGGAGCTTCGCGATCCCGAGGCGCGCCTCGGCGTCGAGCGACTGGAAGGCGTCCCAGCGCCTCGCGTCCACGCTTTCGAATTGCTTCGTGAGCGGATTCCAGTAGCCCACGAAGTCGCGCTTCGAGGTCCAGCCGCGTTCGACCGAGATCGGGAGATACCGGTCGGCGAACTCGGGATCGGGCCAGAGTTCGAGCGCTTCGGGGCGCTGGCGCGCGAGCTCGGCAGACACCTGATCGAGCCCCAGAACATGCACCATGATCGAGCAGATCGAGGTCTTGCCCGAACCCGGCGCCCCCGAGAAGACGGTGAGGAAGTTCTGCGTAAGCGACAGATAGAGGTTGAGGATGTCGTTGGGCGAGTACGAGCGCGACGCGGACGTGCCTTCAATGAGGTAGTGCGCGAGGTCGACCCCTGAAAGGTTCGACACCTCGAGCCCGGCGAGCACTTCGGCGCGCGCCTTGATCGCGGCCTGTGCGGCTTCATGCTGATGGTCGGCCGCGGCCTCCATGAATTTGGCAGCCGCCCGTCCGTCGAAGATGTAGCTCTGCGCGCGCTCGGCGGCCTTGGCCGAGCGCGTCTCGAACTCTTCGATATTCGCCTTCAGGTCGGCGAGTCTTTCTTCGGCCGCTTGAGCCTGCGCTTCCAAGGCCGAGTGCTTGGCCTTGATGTCCTTGAGGCCCTTCATCGCGCCGAATTCGGCTTCCGCGCGTTCGCGCGCTTCTTCGAACGCCTTGAGCGCTTCGTCGTGCGCTTCGCGGGCTGTCTTCGCTTCTGCGGCTATTGCCGAGAGCTCCTCCTGAGCACGGGCTCGTTCGGCTTCGATGCGGCCCGCGAGCTTGTCGACCACGCGCTCCTTCTTTTCGAGCGCCTCCACGAAGGCGGGGCTGCCGCCCAAGGCCTTCAGGGTCTTGGCGTCGGAGAAGACGCGTTCAAGCACGGCTTCAAAGAGCGGCCCGCGCTCGAGGGCGTCGGACCCCATCGAGGCGAGCGCCAGGTCGGCCACCTCGGCCGTATAGGCGCGGCGGCGGCGTGCGGCGTCAAGAAGTTCTCGGACGCGCTCGACGCGCTTCTCCGAGATGTCGGCGTCTTCGGGGAAGAGCTCGTCGCCCGCGAGGCTCTCTTCGTCGGCAGCAACTGCGGCGGCCTTTTCGAGGAGCTCCTTGTCGGTCATCACGTCGAGCGGCCCGCGGGTGAAGCCCTCGACGTCTACCACGGCGCTGCGGCCCGTGAGGATCTGGTCGTTCGCGCGGTAGCACTCGTCGGCCTCAAGCACGCGGATGCCTTCGTGCGACGCGGGCGAGAGGCTCGGCGCGAGGCCGGATTCAATGCCGTCGGGCGCGGAGATGTAGGGATGGTGGCCCGCGTCCTCCTTGAGGGGCCAGGGCCCGAGGAGCTTCCCGCGGTAGGCGAGGAGCACCGGCACGGACGAAATCCCCATGCTCTGCCAGCCGCGGAAGGCCTTGGCGGCCTTCGTGCCCTTCGGGGGCTCGACCGCCGGGTCGACCGAGAGGCGCACGGGGATCGTGCGGCGGAAGTCGACGGCGTCCGTCTCGGGATAGACCACGCGGTAGACGCCGAGATCAGCGGCGCGCCGCATGCGGCCCTGGCGGGTGAGCTTGGCGAAGTCGAGGCGGTACTTGAAGTCCGGACAAGGCAGCCCCGTCGCAGCATCGACATTGAGCTTCAGATCCGCGCTGAAGTCGATGTCGGCCGCGTAGATCGCGCCTTCGTTCGCGGAGCCGGAAATGCCGCGCAGATTCACCGCGCCGCGGCCGGGGAAGCGGATGCGCAGCGACTCTTCGGACTGCGCCTCGAACCTGCCCGTGAAGCGGTTCCAGGACGCAAAGCAGAAGAAGTTCGTGAAGCTTGCCGTGCGGTGGATGAAGCCGAGCCAGCGCTCGCATCCCGGCGCCGGATCGCGGTCGGGGTGTTCGAGGCGTTCAGGTCCCTCGGCTTCGCCCTCAAAGGGGGCTTTCTTCTCGGCGTTCTTGGCTTCGGGCTCGGAGCCGGCGCCATCGCTGGTGCCTTCAGACGTTTGCGCGGCTTTCGTGATGGCTTTGTCGTCGGAGTGCTCGGCGGATTCCTCAGCCGGCGCGAGCGTCTTCATTTCAGCCTGCGCTTCAGTCGCGCGCTTTTCTTCATGCTGAACGCCCTGCTTCTCTTCGCGCTTCGCGCTCCGTTCTTCAACGGGGTTGGCGGGCGCCGCTTCAATCACGACGTCTTCAGCTTCTGCGGCCGCAGCTTCAGCCTTCGCCTGGGCCTTGGCCTCAGCGGCTTCCCTCGCGAGCTTTTCCTGCGCGGCGCGGGCGGCCGCGGCCATTTCCTGCTCGCGGCGGTGCGCCTCGGCGCGCTCTTCGGCTTCTTTTGCGCGGAGGGCGGCTTCGGCGGCCTGCGCCTCATCCTCGGCAATCATGGCCGATAGAGGAATGAGGCCGGAGGCTTCGAACTCGGAGAGCATCATTTCGCCCACGAGCGAGAGCTCCTGGGCTTCGGGCGCGTTCGGATCTTCGTCGTCGAAGAGCCCCGCCGACCAGGCGCTTGCGAGGTACGCAGCCGCTTCGTGAGCCACTGTCGTGCTGCCTGCGAGCTTGATGTAGGCGTCGAGATCCGCGAGCGTCGCCTTCAGGCCGTCGAGGCGCTCGTCGATGAAGCGCGAGACGGGGTTGAAGCTCGAGTAGGCCCTTGTGCAGCGCTCGAGCGTCGCCGGGCTGATGATGACCTTGAGGATCGAATGGAGCCCGTGGTTCATCGGATCGGTGCGGTCGGTCTGGAGGATCTTCGTGAGGAGCGTGGGGTTCCCCTTGAAGCGCGATGCGCGCACGCCCCGCGCGATGGGGTGGCTGCGCATGGACTTCGAGATGAGGAGCGCCACGATGCGGCTTTCGGCTTCGATGCTCACGTGCTCGAGGATCCAGCGGAGCAGCAGTTGCCGCACGGCCTTGCCGCGGTAGGGACGGGGGACGGCGGCGCGCGCCTTGGCGTCCGATTCTTCCCGCGCCTTGATCTCTTCGGCGCTCATGGTCTTTTCCTGAGGCGCCGCCTCTTCAAGGACTGCAGGCAGCCCCGCGGCCGCCGCAAGCGACGCCTGGTTCGGGTCGTCGACGTCGAGCGCCTCCTTGATCGTCGTGATGCCGCGCTGCGAGGGGTTGAAGTCGAAGAGATTGGCGAGCACCAACCCGCGGTAGAGGTGGCGGCCGAAGCTCGTGAGCCTCCCGGCCGGATCGAACATCGAGCAGCGCCAGATGCCGGCAATGAGTTCGGGCACGCGGGCGCGCGAGATTTCCGTAATGATCTGGCCGAGTTGCAAAAGGACCGTATCGCGGTCGTCGTTCGTGAGGCCTTCCTTGAAGCGGGCGGTGAGCTGAGAGAGCTTGGCGTTCAAGGGCCCCGAGGAAACGGCGAGCATGGCGCGCTCGAAAAGTTCGGGCGCCTTCTCTTCGGCGGCCAAGAGCGCCGTGCGCAGGCTCTCGCGGTTGCGCAGCTTCCCGAAGCCGCCGCCCAGTGCCTTGAGCTCATAGGACTTGGCGCCCTTCAGAACCGCAATCACGCGCTTTTCGGCGCCGCCCGAGAAGCTCTTCACCAGGTCTTCGAAGATGATGGGCTTCACGACGGGGCCGGCCCCGGTTTCGGGCGACCACATCGGGGGCTCGGCCGCGTCCGGGTGGCGGCGGACGCCGACCACGGGCTGCGGGGCGGCGGGTGCTGACGCGGGCTTCTGCGCCCTTTCTTGAGGCGCTTCCTGGGCGGGCTCCGCCGGCGTGCCGGCATCGTCTTCAGCAGTCTCCGGGGCGTCGGCCGCGGCAGAAGCTTCGGAGGCCTCCGCCGCCTCTGCCGCATGAGGTTCGGGCGCTGCGCCGGACGTTTCTTCATCGTCCGTCGGCACCTCGAAGCGCGGGTCGAGCGAACGGATCAATTCCGTGCAGAAGGGCGTGGGCTCGCGGGTGACGGCGTCGAACATGCTCGTCATCCAGCCGGCCGCCAGAATCGACGAGGCCATGGATTTCGATGGGCACCGCTTCGCGTAGGAGAGGAGGTACTTTCTGAACTTCTCGAGGAGTTCGACGTAGTCTTCGCTGCCCACGGCCGCATTGGGGTTGGCGAGGGCGGGGAAGAGTTCGAAGATCTTCGGCTCCCAGAGCTGAATGAGGCAGAACTGGAAAATCGAGGGCGACGCGTCGTTGAGCCGAAGAAGCCGCTGCTTGAGGCCGTGGTTGAAGCGAATCCCGGTCAGGTCGACGTCGGCGAAGAGCGGCTGCCGGCCGAGCTTCTTCAGCGTGCCCAGCATGCGCTTTTCAGCTGAAGCTCCGACGTTGTCGAGGATGTATTCGAAGATGCGGTTGTAGAGCATGGCTGCGTGCAGTGTCGGGTGGTCTGAATGGCGTTAATCGCAGCCGGCCGCGGAGCCGCAGCCGCCCGGAATGTCGGCGTCCTCAATGTCGTCGCCGTATTCGTCGAATCGGTAGATTTTGCTGAGGAGGCCGACCCGTTCGCTCCTCATTTCGGGAATGACGCGCCGGCGCAGGAAGTTGCCGAAATAGGGCATCGTGAACGAGCAGTAGCCTCGGCTTTCGGGATAAATGATGCCCTTGGCGAGGAGCTTCGCACGCACGGGCGCGAGCGCCGAAATCGGGCGGTTGAGGGTCTTGGCGATGTTCGCGGTGAGGCACGGGCCGTTGCCGCTCATCGCCGCCATGAGCAGGCAGACCTGCGCCTCCTGGTGCGTCAGGCGGTTGAAGAGGGGGCGGAAGAAGTCGACGTCGAGGCGGCGCAGCGTTTCGCCCGCCGACGCGTGCAGGTCGCTCTTCGTGATTCGGGAGCCCTGGGCGGCGTCCCAAGCGCAGGCGGCGCGCACCTTGAGGATGAAGGGGATGCCGCGGCAGCGCGTCGCGAGTTCGTCGAGCGCGTCCTCATCGATGCGCACGCCTTCCTCAGCAAGCGCCCGGTCGACGAACTTCCTCGAGTCCGAATAGATGAGGGGCTCGACGTAGAACGAGTGGAAATAGGCGTCGCAGAGCTCGACGTATTCGCGGAAGCATTTCTCTCCCTGCGGGAGGCCGGCCAAGACGAAGGCGATCGGAAGGTGCTTCAAGTCGATCAGCTGCGCGGCGGCGAGGAGCGACCCGCACTCTTCGAGCGAGAGATGCTCGGCGTCGTCGATGAAGACGACCCAGCGGGCGTCCGCCTCGTGGGCGGCGGCCCCGATGATGTCGATCACTTCATTGAGGTTGGGCGCGAGGCCGCCGCTCATGTCGAAGTCGTCGTCCTCGTCCTCCTCCGTCGGAACGGCCGAGAGTTCGGCCTCGAAGCCCGCAGCCTCGACGTGATGCCCGGTGCCAAAGTCCGAGATGCACTCGATCGCCTCAAGCGCCAAGGCGTTTGCCGCGGGGTGCCCGAGCATCGCGCGGGCGGCCTTCAGCATTTCCGGATAAAAGAGCTCGGGGAGCGTGAGGCCCTCCCGGGCCTTGATGGCGGAGGTCATGAATCCCTTGGAGTATGCGAGAGTTTCCGCCTTTTCGAGGATCGAGGTCTTCCCAAGGCCGTGAAGGCCCGTGAAGTAGACGATGCGGCGCCCGGAAGCGAATTGACCCGTGCTCTCGAAAAGCTCGCGGCAGAGTTCGAGTTCGCTGATGCGGCCGAAATGTTCAGGTGCATATTCGCCGACTTCAGTAAAGGGATTGCAGAAGGGATTCATGATGTCGAAAACAATTCAAGATGGGTGTGGAAAGCGCGATTATAACAAGAAAAGTTATAAATTACTTAAGCGTTTTTCGGCCGGATCGTTTTCGACGAAGGCCGGTCAAGCGCGAAGTCCGATCAGTGCCGAGGGCGGCGCGGGTCGTTAGCGCCGAACGCAGCATTGAAGCGCCGGCAGACCGCCTTGATTTCTTCGGGAAGCAGGGGATCGGCCTTCTTGACCTTGAGGTGAACGGGCACGCCGAAGGCCGCCCCGGCTGCGGCGCCCGCAATGGCGCCGATGGTGTCGCAGTCGCCGCCCAGGGCTACGGCGCGCTGAACGGTTTCCAAGTAGGAGCGGCTCCCGAGAACGAGCGCCGCGGCCACGGGGAGCGTTGCCGAGCTCCGGAGGTCCGAGGGAATCGGCCGGGAGGCTTCAAGTTCGGCGAGGTCGGAAAGAGTTCCCAGGCACCCTCCCCAAAGGCCGTTCCACTCGGAGGTCAAGGCTTCTCGGGATGCGCCTTCGCGCAGCCGAAAGATGAGCCACGCTGCGGCCTGCGCACCCGCGACGCCTTCGGGGTGGTTGTGCGTGGGAAGGGCCGAAAGCTCGGCGAGCACCAAGGCCTCTGGGAGCGTTCTCGCCGCCCATCCGCAGGCCGAGACCCGCATGGCCGAGCCGTTGCCGAAGCTTCCCGTCGGGGTCTTCGAATCGGTGAGCATCCAGCGCATGAAGCGTCCGCCGTAGCCCGCGCCGGGAAAGTGGGTCGCCCAACGCTTCAAGGCGTCGCCCACGATTTCGCCAAACTGCTCGACGTCGACCGCAGGGGCGCCGGAGCCTTCGGCGGGTTGAGCGGCGTCGAGCAGAGCCTCCGCCACGGCGCAGGTGAGGACGGAATCGTCGGTCGGGTGCGACCCTTTCGGGAAGATGGGGATCTCTTCGGGCGGCAGAAGCGTGTTGTTGAATTCATACGTGCTGCCGAGCACGTCGCCGATGATGGCGCCGTAGAGCATGACGGAACTCCTCAAAGCGAAAAGTTGGAAACGGATAGAAGCCCGCTGGAATTCGGGCTGTTGCGGACATTCTGATGCATCATGCGAGTTTCATTGACGCATTGAGTGCTCGCGGCCCGAAAAAATGCGCCGGCGGACTCGTGCGTTCCGGCGGCGCATCTGCCTTATTCAGGCGTCAGAAGTGACCGATCAGCAAAATCCGCCAGGAACCCTCGCCCTGATGGGCGGGGAGGAATGGCGGCTCTAAAAACAATCAAGCTTCCCGCTGATTCGCCACGTACTTCTTGAGGACATCCAGGGTAACGCCGCCGGCAGTGGCTGCAAAGTAGGACCTTGACCAAAAGAGGCCCGTCTTCCCACCCTGAAGTACGCCCGGGTGCTTCGTGCGGATCAATCTCGAAGAAGTCGTCTTCAAGGAGTTGACGATCGTCGAGATGCTGAGCGTTGTAGGGAACATGAGGAGGATGTGGAGGTGGTCGGCTTCGCCGTTCACCTCCAACACCCGGCATCCCATTCCCGATGCGTTTTCACGAGCATGCGCGCAGACTTCGTCGAGGATTTCCGGCGTCATCACCTTGCGCCGATATTTCGTCGTGAAGATGAGATGAACGCAGAGCTTCGTGACGCTGTGCCGTCTTCTGTCATAATCTGAAAACATGGTGGACCCCCATTTTCTGTCAACCATGCTATAATAATGATCATGATCAAATTTTTCTATTGACCGCCATGCTGAATGCCATAAGAGCCCGCATTTATCCGACTGACGACCAAGAGCGCTTCCTCTGGGGTCAGTTCGGAGCCGTGCGCTTTTGTTAGAACAAGGCTTTGGCGCTCAAGGAGCGCTTCTACAAGAGGTACGGGCAGACACTTTCGGTCATCAACGATTTGAAGCCCCTCATCGCCCGCGCGAAGCGCTCCCGAAAGTACGAATGGCTTAAGAACTACGACTCCATGGCCCTGCAGGAAGCTCTGCGCAACCTGCAGAAGGGCTATGTGAACTTCTTTGAGAAGCGGGCGGGAAAGCCCCGCTTCAAAAGCCGCCGCGGAGAGCAGTCGAGCTACCACTGCACCTGCGTGTCCGCAGGTGAAAACTGGATCAAGATTCCGAAGCTCGGCCGTATTAAGGCGAGGGTGCATCGTCCTGTTCTGGGCAAGGTGAAGTCGATCACGATTATCTATGAAACGACGGGCAAGTACTACGCATCGATCCTCTTTGACAATGGTCTCCCGGAGGCCGAGCCGATCAAGGAGTGCCGTGAAGATGAGGTCATCGGCATCGACATCGGCCTGAAGCACCTCGTGACTGATTCGAACGGCAATAAGACGGAAAATCCGAAGCCGCAGCGCAATGCGGCGAAGAAAACTAAATATCTGCATAAGTCTCTCTCCCGCAAGAAGCCCGGCAGCAAGCGCTGCGCAAAAGCGAAGCGCCGGCTTGCCCGACACTACGAAAACGTGCACAATCGGCGGGAGGACTATCTGCACAAGGTCTCAAGGCGCATTGTCGACGAAAACCAAGTCGTGGTTGCTGAGAGTTTGAAAACTCAAAACATGATGAAGAACCACTGTCTGGCAGGCGCCATTGCTGACGCCTCGTTCGGCAGGCTTCTTCGAATGA
>Cebus_capucinus_imitator_PRJNA485217_SSR105__coassemble_414_pt1 | contig 18855 bp, 14 predicted proteins | sample Cebus_capucinus_imitator_PRJNA485217_SSR105__metabat2_low_PE_013 | metagenome-assembled genome bin Cebus_capucinus_imitator_PRJNA485217_SSR105 | reverse complement strand
TGAGCCTGAGGTTCGGGCGGGAGAGTTGGCGCGCGGTGCTCCCCTCGGCCGTCGGCATCCTCGCGGCGTTGGCCGCCTTCGGGTGGACGGGGACCCCCGTGACGATCTTCACGGCACTCGGCCTCGTGCTCGTGCTCGGCCTCGGCGTCGACTACGGGATCTTTCTCACGGGGAGCCCCAACAACGGCAGAACTTCTGCGGCGGTAGTGTTCTCAGGCGTCACGACGCTCCTTTCCTTTGGGCTCCTTGCTTTCTCCGCGACGCCGGCGCTCCGGGCCTTCGGCCTCACCGTGCTCGTGGGGCAGACGGTGGTGTGGATTGCAACGCCCCTTCTGAGACCGAAGGCTTGACGCGCCTGAGCTCTCACGACGAATCCGAAGGAATCCTCAGCATTTCCTCATTGGGCGCGGCATAGGATCGTCTCAGAGCCTGTAGATGATGCCGGCTCCAAAGGAGACTGCCATGAAAGAGACTGCTGAAAGGAACGAAAGCAGGAGCCGCCGCTCGGTGCTCCGCCTGGTGGGCCTTGCCGCGCTCGCGGGCGCTGCAGGCGTGCTCTCGGGCTGCGTCGCGCTCGACCACCACCATCATCGGCCGGCGCCTGAACACCGCCGCCCCGTCCCGCCGCCCGCGCCGAGGCACCTCCACCCGCATTGGTAGCCGAAATGCGCCCGTTGGTGCAGAATCGTATGCAGGATCATTCGTGAGGAGAAGCCATGGAGCACCATGATGCCGCGCCGATAAGAGCCCCGGAGCTGCCGGGCGCATTGTCGATTTCGACCAAGCGGTTGAGCCGCCGCGCCGTGCTCGCATTGGCAGGCGCTTCGGCGCTCCTTTCGGGCTGCGTGACAGCAGGCTACGCGCCGCCTTCCGGCGTCTATACCAGCACGACGATCTATCGGCCTGCGCCACCGCCGCCCCCGCAGGGAAGGCCGCCCAGAGCGCCTCGTCCTGCTAGGCCGCCTCAGCCGGCTCATTCTCCGCAGGGCGGCCGACCCGATCGGCCCGGGCAGCCCTATCGCCCAAACCCGCCGTCTCGGCCGGAAGGTCCTCGCCCGAATCCGGGGAGACCGCAACCGCAGCGGCCTCAGCAGCCAAATCGTCCTCAACGGCCTCCTGAAGGCCAGCATCGGCCGCCCCAGCCGTCCCGGCCGCCTCAGCAGTCGAGACCATCAAGGCCGCCCGAGCAGGAGCCCGGCCGGCCGCCCGAAAACAGCTTTGGGTCGAGACCACGCTGGTAGCCGAAGCACGTGAAGCGCTGTGAAGCTCGCGTCCGGGCCGCAGCGCTTTTGTCGCGTCAATCCTTCCAACGCGAGAACGGATGGCGCACCAGGTTGGAGTTGAAGTAGCGGGGATCGTTCGTCACCTCGTCGCCGAGCCACTCGGGCTTATCGAACGCCGCCGCCTCGTCGGGGAGTTCAATCTCCGCAACGACGAGGCCTTCGTTCTCGCCCAAGAACTCGTCGATCTCCCAGACGTACTTGCCGGCGGGAATCTTGTAGCGATTCTTTTCGATCAAAGGCTTTTCGGCCAAGTGGTCAAGCATGGCGTTGGCGTCGTCGACGGGAATTTCATACTCGAATTCCGTCCGGGAGGCGCCCACGGTGACGCCCTTCACGGTAAGGAAGCCCCTGCTCCCAATCGTGCGCACGCGCACCGTCCGCTCCTTGACGCTGTTGAGATACCCCTGGCGGTAGGCGACGCCCCGCGCGAGCTTCTTCCACGCGTTGCCCTTCACCAAGAACTTTCTTTCAATTTCCAAAGCCACGAGCTTTCTCCTGAACGCTGCTTCAATGTCGACCGCCCGGTCAAAGCGCGAGCGGGCGGTCCGAAGAGTGTATGGAATCCGACCAACGCCCGCCATAGCCCAAGGCGTCATACGCTAAGATTCTCCGCACCTGCCTGCCGCCTCAGAGGCCTGCGTGCCGGCTTTTTGCGGCGATCTACACCATTCCAGGACGATTGGAGTTCACTCATGCCCGCAAGCTCCCGCCGCTCAATTCTTGCGCTCTTTCTGGGCGCCACGCTCCTCTCGGGATGCGCCGTCGGCCCCCTGAAGGAAACGTCCTCGGCTGCGCCCAAGTCGGAAAAGTCCTCCGCGTCGAAGGCCTCGAGCGCGAAGAATGCAAAGAGCACGTCCCGCAAGACGACGCCCGCAAAGAACGCCAAGGCCGCGGAGTCTCTAGCGCCTTCAGCTGCCGAGCAGACGCCTGCCAAGCCCGCTTCCATTCCCGTTTTTCTCCCTTCGATCGACGAGGCGCCCAAGCTTTCGCTCGACCAGCAGATCGTTATCCGCTTCAGTCAGACCGCCGCGGAGCACGGGGCGCCGAAGTCCGTGCCGCCGCTGCGCGCCACCGTCCTCACGGCCCCGGGAAGCGTTCAGGCCGTCTTTTCAGCGCTCGGCATGACCGTCTGGCGCATCACCTGGGACGGCAATACGATCACGGAAGCGCGAAGCCCGAGGCTCGACGCCCACGTTGAGGCCCAGAGGCTGCTGCGCGACCTCGCCTTCACGCTCTGGCCCGCCGGAAGCGTCCGCAAGGCCGTGCCGGAAGGCTATGTCTTCTCCTGCAGGCTTCGCGGCACGACCGAGATCCGCGAGCTTTCGCTCGACGGCGCGACGCTCCTTTCCGCCCACATCACGCAGATGGGCGGACGCTCCATCATCACGATCGAGAACGCGGCAGAAGGCTATTCGCTGCAGATCGAGTCGCTTCTCTGAGGAACTGCAGCCGCAGCCAGTCGACCCAGCAAGCCGACAGCAACAGAGACGCCGGATTCGGGAGATCGCCCGATCCGGCGTTTTTCGTTTCTGCTGCGTCCGCCGCCCTTGCTGTTTTCAAGTCTTTACACAGAATCTCCTAGAACATTCCTTTTAGGGAGAATTCGTCACCCAAGTCGAGAAAAATCATGAGAACTATCAAAAGGGCCATTTTTATTTTTAAGCAGCCTCATTAAACAATTCTTTCCAGTAAAGTAACCGAACCCATTCGAAAAACATCACCTCTCGAACGGGCCCGGCAGACCGCCGCTTCGGTCCCGCCGAATTCTTGAAACCCTTCTCTGCAAGGGATTCTGAAGAGTGAACATCAGCACTTCGCCTCTTCAGCATCCCGAATCTGCATCATGAAGACTTTTTGCGCCTCTTGGGCTTTTATGGGGTTCATGCGCTAATAACGCAGGAACAAAACTAAAATGAAGTACTTAGTGAAAGTGAGCCAGTTCGTCAACAAGACCTTCGCCCTTTGGGTGATTATCTTCGGCATTCTCGGGTTCATTTTCCCTGAGATCTTCAAGCAGGTCGGTCCCTACGTTCCGATGCTCCTCGGCGTCGTGATGTTCGGCATGGGCCTCACGCTTTCGGCCTCGGACTTCCACGAAGTCGTCCGCCGTCCCAAGGAAGTCCTCACGGGCGTGGTCGCGCAGTACACCATCATGCCGCTCTCGGCCTACGCGCTCTGCGTGCTGATGGATCTGCCCGCCGACGTCGCTGTCGGCATGATGCTCCTCGGCTGTGCTCCCGGCGGCACGGCCTCGAACGTCGTCACCTTCATCTCGCGCGGCGACGTGGCGCTCTCCGTCACGGTGACCTCCTGCACGACGCTCCTCGCGCCCGTCGTTACCCCGGCGCTCATGTACCTCTTCGCCAACCAGTGGCTCGCGATCGATCCGGCCTCCATGTTCCTCTCGATCGTCCAGATGATCCTGCTTCCGATCGCCGCGGGCGTCGTGGTTCACAAGCTTGCGGGCGACAAGAACGTTGAAAAGTGCGTCGCGGCCCTCCCGATCGTCTCCGTCGGCGCCATCGTGGTGATCGCCGCGGCCGTGGTCGCCGCCACCCGCAGCCAGCTCCTCAACGTCGGCCTCGTCATCTTTGCGGCCGTCGCCATCCAGAACGCGCTCGGCATGGCGCTCGGCTGGTACGCCGCCCGCTTCATGGGCATGAGCCTCTCGAAGCGAAAGACCCTCGCCTTCGAGGTCGGCATGCAGAATTCGGGGCTCGCCGTCGCGCTCGCCACCGTCCACTTCGCCTCGGCGCCGGCCGCCGCGCTTCCTGCCGCCGTCGCCGCCCTCTGGCACAACGTTGCAAGCCCCGCCGTTGCCTCCTGGGTGCAGAAGTGGCGCGATGCGGATGAAAAGGAAACGTTCCTCGACCGCATCGAGCGCCAGGTCCAGGAAGCCAAGGCGGCTGATCAAAGCGCCTGACGCAGCTCCCTCTTATCCAAGCAAAGCTCCAAGGATCTCACCGGCTCACGAGGTCCTTGGAGTTTTTCGCATACTCAACTCGCCTCTACAACGTCTTCGGCTTGAGCCGCGAGCAGCATGTCTTCGACTCGCGCGGGCCTTGCAAGATACGCCTCCGTCCCTTCGGCGTAGCGCATCCACTCATGCACCGACTGCAGCCCTGCCGCGTCGAACGTGACGAAATCGCCCTCGCGCTCCCAGTGGTCGAGCCCGCGGCATTCGCGCATGATGCTGTCGAGCGTCACGTCGGACGTGCGGATCACCTGCGCAATGTGGTGTTTGCGCCCCGGGATCGGAATGCGCACCCGCAGTCCCCTCGGGCCGTCTTCGAGTTCGCCATAAAAGAGCGACCAAGCGACCAAGAGCGCCTTGAAGCGGTCCATGGCGGAGAGGAGCGCCAGAATTGCGAAGCCCAAGCGGTCGGAAAGGTTGATGAGCTCCATCTGCGCAAAGAGCGCCATGAAGAACTCCTTGTCCGCATCGGCCAAGAACGCAATCGCCTCGCTGTGCGGAATCTCGCGCACGCGCACGTGTGAGAGCGCCTGGTAGCGCCCGATGGCTGCGCGATGCGTCAGCCAGTTCAGGTTCCCTGCGGCGTTTCGCATGGGCGTGGCGAGCGCCATGGCGCCCGCGCCCGACTGGCCGTCGACCGTCGCGACGATGCGGCCCGTCAGACCCTCTTCAATCAGCAGGTAGCGTCTCACCTGCACGTGGGGAAAGAGCCAGTCGCCCGGGTTGAACGTGCGCTCCTCGCCCATGCGGTCGAACGTCCGCCTCAGGATGGGGTGAATCGGGAGCGTCAGCCAGGGCATCACGGGGGCGGTTCGGGGACCGCTCCAATCCGGCCAGGCGCCGGCGAAGCGGCAGCGGCTGAGGGCTTTGAACCATTCAGGGGAAAAGCGTCGCATGGTGGTTTCGGGGTCTCCAACGCATCTTCTCGAAAGCGGCCTTCATGGCCTCTTCGTCCGCCGGAAGGGCTTCGCCGACGCTGGTCTCAGCGGAAGGGAAGCCGTTCGACGATGAATAAATGTTTTCAATTTTCCCGAAGAACTCTGCTCTCGTCAAGCCCGATTTCGCTGCGCACAAAGATACGAAATGAACCTCAAGCAAAAGCCCGCCGCCGGCAGAACCAGCAAGCGGGCTTTGAGCATGTCGGCAGAGCGTCCGAAGGCGCTGGCCCCACGTCATCAGCCGATGTTTTTCACCGACTGCAGGAGCAGCTCCCAGAAGCGCGGCACGTCGAGCTTCAGTGCGGCGAACGTGCGGCAGCCTTCAGGGGCCTTGCGGCGGAAGTCGCAGACGGTCATGCCGGCCGTAAGCGCACCCTTCGTTTCAACGCTGATCGGCACCGGCACCACTTCCATGATGGAGGGGTCGATCACGTAGGCAACGGCGCAGGGGTCGTGAAGTGGAGGCGAATCGAACCCGCGCCAGGCCTTGTAGTTTTCCGCGAACGCTTCGAGCGTCTGATGCATGAAGCCGCCCGCGGTCGTCCCGATCGCCTTGAAGGCGTCGCGCACGGGCTTTTCCGCGCGCGCCTGGTACGTGAGGTCGAGCCCCACCATCACCACCTGCCAGGATTCGTTGAAGACGATGTGCGCGGCTTCCGGGTCGTTCTCGATGTTGAATTCCATCGCGGGACCGACGTTGCCGGTGTGGCACGCTCCGCCCATGAGGACCACCTTCTTCACGCGGGAGACGATCCGGGGCTCCAACCTTGCGGCCAGCGCCACGTTCGTGAGCGGACCAGTCGCCACCAAGGTCACCGACTTCTCGGGCTCGCTCATGATGGTGTCAACGAGGAACTGCGCGGCCGGACGCGGATCCACGCCGCGGTCGGGTTCGGGCACGGGAACGCCCAGGCCCGATTCGCCGTGGATCTCGGGGCACACCTCCACCTGCGGACGCAGGAGCGGGCGGCAGGAGCCGCGCGCCACCGGAACGTCCGGGATGCCGGCCATCTTGGCGACGAAGAGCGCGTTCTTCGTCACGCGCTCGATCGTCTGGTTGCCCGCGACCGTCGTGATGCCGAGGAGCTTGATGCGGGGCGAGCCCGCGGCGAGCAGAATCGCCGCCGCGTCGTCAAGCCCCGGATCGCAGTCGAGCAGAATGTTTTCGACCGTCATTACCGGGGATTCCCTTCAAGGTCCCACACGTCGGCGACGACGGAGTCGACCATTTCGAAGTGCGGGATGGATTCGGCGGCGCCCGCGCGGGTCACGGCGATGGCCGCGGCCGTCACGGCGTACTTGATGCCGTCTTCGAGGATCGCGCGGCAGCGTTCGGGCGATTCGCCCTTTTCTTCGGCGTTCCAGGCGAGCGTGAGGGCGCGCACGGCGTAGCCCGTGAACGTGTCGCCGGCAGCGGTCGTGTCGACCACGGCTTCAACGCGGTAGGCCGGAAAAAGCTTCGCGGGCTGGCCCGGGATGCGGACGGCGACGCCGCGCTCGCCCAAGGTAATGAGGAGCGTCGTATTGGGATAGCGGTCGCCCAGAGCCGTCACGAGCTCGAGGTCGTCCAAGCTTTCAGCGGCCTTTTTGTCCATCGAGTAGAGGCCGCGCGCTTCGCCTTCGTTGAGGATGAGGGCGGCGGTGCGGTTGAGGGGCAGCAGCGGCACGGAGCGGTCGAAGGGCGCGGGGTTGAAGACCACGCGCAATTCCTTTTCGAGCGCGATTTCAATCGCGTCGCTGATGCAGTTCGTTTCGTTCTGCAGAAGCAGGATGTCACCCTTCTTCAAATCCTTCATCGCGTTCTTTACGAATTCGCGCGAGAGGCAGGTGTTGGTGCCCGGGTAGTAGAGGATCGCGTTTTCGCCTTCAGGGGAAATCTGAATGACGGTGTGGCCCGAGGGTTCATCGGCGCGCACTTCGATGCCCGCCACGTTCACGCCTTCGGCTTCGAGGAAGTTCTTGAGCTGTTCGCCGTCGCCGCCGACGATGCCGGCGTGCGAGCTCGCGATGCCGGCACGGGCGAGCGCCACGCTCTGGTTGAGGCCCTTGCCGCCCACGTGCAGGGAGCGGCGGTAGGCCGCCACGGTTTCGCCGCCGCGAAGGAAGTGCGGCACCTGGTACACGTAGTCGAGATTGAGAGAACCGATGTTCAAAACATGCATGACTGTCCTCGTTGCAGACCGGGAGCATGCTGGCGTCTCCGCCGGCCCGCTTTAGTTGTTCTTGTAGGTCTTCCGGCCGACAACTGATAATGCGGCCGGACTACCTCTGTAGTGCGCCCGCGCCGTCGGCGGATTTGAAAATTCTACCTGCAACGGTGTAGATCCGTCGGACCATTCTTCAGTCTTCGGGCGCCGAACCGCGCGTCTTCTTGATCTTTCGCGTCCGGGAAAGCCCTCCGAACATCAAGGCGGCCCAGGCGCCTGCGCCAAAAACGATGCCAGCTGCAGACAGAGAAAGAGCGGCCGATGGTGGGATTCCGCCGGCCGCTCTTTGAGTGGCTCCAATCGCGCCTTAACGCCGGAAGACCGGCGGCATCGGGCGTTTTGGCTTCAGTTCTTCTCCCAGAGAATGGCGTCGGCCTTGATCGCTTCAGGGATCGCGACGCCGATCCGCTTGATCGCCTTCACGTTGATGGTCGGGTGCTTTACTTCCTGGACGCCGATCGCGGTTTCCGCGGGCGTCGCCTTCCCTTCAAGAATGTCGGCGCCCATGTCGGCCGCCTGGAGGCCGAGCTTGTAGTAGTCGACCGTCATCGCGGCCGTGCAGCCGAGCGCGAGCGAGCCCATGTCGCCCGCAACCGTCACCTGGCGCGCGGGCACCGTCGTGCGGAGCACCACGGTCATGCCGGCGACCACCACGTTGTCGGTCGGGAAGACGAAGCCGTCCACCTTGCGGCTCATGGAGACCACCGCCGCCTGAAGGTCGGAGAGGTTCGTGACGGTGGCTTCAACGAGTTCGACCCCCTGGTTCTTGGCGGCTTCGTGCAGCAGCTCGATCTGAACGACGGAGTTGATCTCGCCCGCGTTGTAGATCGTGCCCACGCGCTTGGCGCCGGGAACGAGCTTCAGGAAGAGGTCGAGCTGAGCGCCGACCGGGCCGATGTTGGAGACGCCCGTCACGTTGCCGCCGGGGCGCTTGTCGTCCTGCACCACCTTGGCGGCCGTGTAGCTCGTCACCGCGGCACCCACGATCGGAACGTCCTTCGTGGCGCGCGCCATGGCCTGCACGGCGGGCGTGGCGACGGCGAAGATCAGCTTGGCGTCGTTGTGGAGGAACCGGTCGCCGATGGTCTTCAGAGTCGACTGGTCGCCGTTGGCGTTCTGCAGGTCCACATTGCCCCCGAGGCCGCGGGCCTTCAAGCCGTCGTGGATGCCTCGAACGGTGTCGTTCAGGGCCTCGTGGTCAACGAGCTGAACGACGCCCACCACCGGCGCTTCCGCCGCAGCCGCGAACCCGCCGAATCCCGCGAAGCCGGCGAACGCGAAGGCCGCGAAGAGGCCGAGGCGAAGACGGTTGGGAATCAGGCGTTCGAGGTGCTTGGCGTGAATGCCGATGGATGTGTTCATGCTGTAACTCCTTAGAGTTTTGGGCTTCGGGGAGTTCTTCTTCGAGCGCCTCCCTGCGGGCGGGAAGCGCTTCAGAACCCCGGGAAGCCCCGGGTTTGAAGAAATCGTTTTTCGATTCTATGCATCGCGATCTATTTGAAACATAAGCAATTTGTTGTGTATTGCGGAAGTTTTGACGAAAGGATCGGCGCCTAGCCTCAAGCGCTTAAGAGAGCCTTCTTAAGCGTTATCCCTGCTGCACGAGCAGAAAAATCTTCTTCAATGCTCTTGCGAATCATTCTCATTTGCTTTATAGTTCACCTCACCACGGAATGAGATTCCGCCCACACACAGAGCCAAGGGGTCGGCTCGGGCGGACCGGCAGCGCCAGCCATGCAAAGCGGGGAAACTTTGCGGTGCAGCCGAAAAAATCCGGAAGTCTCCTGTCCGGTTCGTTCCATGCCTCTACGGGAGGCCGCGCGTTTCTTGGTCCGCGGCCTCCCATTTTTTTTGCCTGCAATCCGCGGGATCCGCTCCGGCGCCCGCTTCCATTTGAATCCCTGTTTTCGAAGGCATCGAACTTCTGAAAGCCTCCGGCAGCTTCCACCGCCGGTGCGATCCACGGGTCGGCCTTAGGAATGGTTAAATAATAACTTGAAATTTTCAATGTGCGATAATGCGCTAGATGATCGCCTTTGGACCCTTGTTTGTGAGCGGAACTACGTCATCAACGGGCTCGTTAATTCACCTGTCGATATTATCAAATAATTTTTTAACAGTTCCTTAGGCCATGGCCGCTCGTGCCGTTCTGGCTGTTCGATGAGCCCGATCTATGTCGTTCAGAGGATCCGTTTGGTTGGCAGCCGCCTGGCTCTCATTGAACAACGGCACGTCGATTCGCGCGGTTCTTAAGCGTGACCTCAGCTTCTCTACCACTTTGGTGAATATTTCCTTGACTGTTGTCAAGCCCCACGTACAAACGCCAGGTTTTTGCACCCAATGCTATTGCGAATTATTCGCATTGAGAACATAATTCATCCCAAGCAAGGCGCTGATGCGGCAACTAGTGAACCAGGGGTCGGTTCCGCCGCACAGCTGCTCCGGGGAACGCAAGGTTCGCCCATACAGATGGAGCAGCAGCGTCTTGGGGTCTCCTGATGGAGGCGGTTCCGGACTGAACCGCCTCCACTTTTTTTGCCCGCGAACAGCGCCTCAGCCGCTGGTTGTCTTACTGCATCATTTCGATGCGGCGAACGTCGGTGCCCACGAACACGGCCGCGACCTTCTTCAGGTTCGGAATGTTCGAGAGCGGCTCTACGCCCTCATAGCGCCGCAGCTGCCCCAAAGAAGCCTCGAGTTCGCGTTCCACCTGCAAGTCCGTGCCGTTCTTCTTCGCTAGATACTTGATCTCCAGGAGGTACGCGGGCAGTCGTGCCGCATCCGTCTTCGGCCGCAACAGAATGTCGCAGTATCCGCTTCCTCTTGCCTCCTCCTCAAGCGTTGTTTCGTAGGCCGAATTCGTGAGCATGGCAAACAAAAAAGCCATCTGGAATACCGCTTCGGAAAGATGAGCGTGAATGTGCATGCCGCTTTTTCCCCGAATTGTACGCGCCACCAAAGCGAGGAGAGATTCGACTGAACCTTTGCTGAGTTGATCGAACGCATCTTTCAGGGCGTTCGAATTGTATTGAAGAGCGCCACCCGTTAGCGTAATAAAGAAATATGCAAAGAACCGGCTTCTCATTGCTTTATTCGGACAACAGAGCTTATCTTCTCGGCCTTTCGCGTGCGTCAGATAACCCATAAAATAGAGAATTGCAAGAGCATTTTCGCCATTCAATTGAGGGTTATTAAAATTCATAGACTGCACCAATGATTCCTGAGAGAACTCTATCAAACGGTCCTCCAGAGCGGCTTCGACGACATCTCGAAGCATTTTCCCATCAAAAGCAGAGAGAATTTTACATACCTTGCCAATATCCATGCCCACAGCCGGATCAAAAAGCGAATACGGTTCCCGATAAATGCTTTGGTAAGAATCAAGGAAATATAAGCACATCGATGCATTGTAAACTGATGCATCGGAGTTGGGGCTAAACCGATAACCGTTGTAGTAATCCTTCATGCGCTCGACAAGGGCGTCCACAGTCACGCCGCAACGCTCAACATCAACCGTCTCACAGATAAGTTTTCTGAGTTCAACCTCTGTAAAACCGATAGCATCGGCAAATATCGGCAACTGGCTGATATTTTTCTGGATATTAAACCCGGAAGTTACTGAATCCAACGAAATTGATGTCACCCCCGTGATGAAGATGCGGGAGATTACCCCACCGGATGCTTGATCCTTGAGGTTTGCGTAGAAATTTTTCAGGAATCCGGTACTTGAGGTTATCTTTTCAAAAAGTCCTTTATTATTTGCCAATACCTCATTAGCAAAATAATCATACTCATCAATCAAAACATAAAGATTTTGATCAACAAAAGATCCCACCGATTCGCAAAAATCCTGCCAAAGCCCAGAAGGAGATTCATAGGAGCTTTCAAGAAAACGATCCCTTCCGGAATGAGGATAGCGCTTAAAGAAATCTCTCATCCCCCAACGAAGCTTTTTTATAAAACCATCAACTAAATTGTCTGCATCAATACCAGAAAACTCAAACTTCAGCACATAAAACTTTCCCTGAAGTTCGGTTTTGTGATCGTAGATATAGGTTCCCTTAAAGAGCTTATCGAACTCACCAGCTAGAGCCTTATCGTAATAATAAAACAACATACTGGTGAGCACAGTCTTCCCAAACCGACGTGGCCTCAAAAAAAGGGGAAATGGGCTATTCAGCCTTTCAAGCTCTTCAATAAAGCGCGTTTTATCAACAAAAGCAACATTGTCATTGCGAATTCTGTCGAATGTCGTGAAGCCATAAGGCACTAGCTTAAACGCCATATTCATCTCCCAATCTGAGCCACTACATCAGCGTCATTCTACAGACCTTCATTCGGCATTCGTCCTCACAAAAAAAACCTCCTACCCAAACTGCAGTGCAGTCAGGCGGGAGGCTCGGACGTCAGTGAGTACCAACGGCGCCCTACGTATTAGCTGCCCTCGGGCGAAAGCTCGACGTTCTTGAGGATCTCGAAGCCGCAGAGCTTGCCGGCGCGCTTCTCCCAGGGCTTGTAGGTGCAGTGAAGCAACCCGTGCGCCTTATGGCTTCCCGGGTTCCCGAGGAACTCTTCGTAGAGGCGGATCACCTCCGGGTTCTCGTGCGAGGCGCGGATGGGCTTCTTCTCATCGATCGCATAGATGCCCGCCTGGCGCTTCACCGCGCTCTTGCCCCAGACGCCGCGAGTCGTGCCGCCGCCGCCCACGCAGCCGCCCGGGCACGCCATCACTTCAACAAAGTGATACGGGCACTCGCCCCGGCGCACCATGTCGACCACGCGCGCAACGTTCGCGCACCCGTGCACCACGGCGATGCGGATGCGCCCCAAGTCTCCCAGATGCACCGCCGCCTCCTTGATGAATTCCATCCCGCGCACGGGCTTCAAGGGCGGCATCGGCTGCGGGTCCTTGTTCTTCACCGCATTCATCGTGCGCACCGCGGCCTCCATGACGCCGCCCGTGGAGCCGAAGAGCTGCGCGGCCCCCGACGACGCCGACATCATGGGCGAGTCGAAGGGCATGTCGGGAAGGTCTTCAAGATTCAGCCCTGAGCGCTTGATGAGCCTTGCGAACTCGCGCACCGTAAGAACGAGATCCACGTCGCGCGAGCCGTCCTCGCGCTTCAGGGTTTCGCGCGCGGCTTCGCCCTTCTTCGCCGTGCAGGGCATGATCGAGACGACGCGGAGGTTCTTCTTTTCGACGCCGGCGCGGTCGGCGAGCCACGTCTTCGCGAGCGCACCGAAGATCGACTGCGGCGAGCGCGTGCTCGAAACGTGCGGAATCATGTCGGGCGCGATCTTCTCGACGTAGTTGATCCACCCGGGGCAGCACGATGTGAAGTACGTGAAGGGCTTCTCGTGAAGCGTCCCCTCGCGCTTCGCGCGCTCGAAGTTCTCGAGCATCTCCGTGCCTTCCTCCATGATCGTCACGTCGGCCGACCAGTTGGTGTCCATCACGTAGTCGGCGCCGAGCACCTTGAGGGCGCTCACGACCTTCTTCTCCACATTCAGCCCCGCGGGGAGCCCAAACTCTTCGGCCAAGGCCACGCGCACGGCCGGCGCAAACTGGAAGACCGTCGTCAAGGCGTCGTCGTCCAGCATGTCGAAGACTTCCGTGCATTCGTCCTTCACGCTGATCGCGCCCGTCGGGCAGACGAGCGAGCACTGCCCGCACTCGATGCAGCGGTCGGATGCGCCCCAGGAGGCGGCGTCCGTGAAGCCGATGCGGGCGGCCGTGCCCACGCCCTTCAGCGTGAGCGCGGAAACGTTTTCGCCCTGCACCTTGCGGCAGACTTCGATGCAGCGCAGGCATCGGATGCACTTCGAGCCGTCGAAGCGCATGGCGGGGGCCGTCGCGTCCATCGGACGGAGCGCCTGCCAGCGGCCCGAAAGACCCTGGCGATCGGCGCCCGTCCAGAGCGCGGCCTGCTGGAGCTCGCACGCTCCGTGGCGCTAGCACGACGAGCAGTTCTCGTCATGGTCGGCCATGAGGAGCTCGACCTGCCGCTTCTGGCGGCGGCGCACTTCGGCCGTGCGGGTGCGGATGCGCATCCCGGGGAGAATCTTCGTGTCGCACGAGGTGACGATTCTCTTTTCGCCCTCGTGCTCGACCTCAACGAGACACACGCGGCAGGTGCCCGGATGGTGGTTCAAAGCGGCGAGCTCGCAGAGGGTCGGGATGAAGATCCCAGAGCGGCGCGCGGCCGCAAGGATCGTTTCGTTGGGTTCGATCTCTACAGACAGCCCGTTGATGAGGGCGCAGTGCTCGAGATCCGGCATGTTGTTCTTGGTGTCGGCCATTTTTGGGGTCTCCGTTCAGCCTTCTTCGGGGTCTTCGGGGGTCAAAGCGCAGGCGCTTCTGGCGCCGTGGGTTCGTGCTTCGGAATGGCGCTCGCGGTCGTGACGGCCACGAGCCTCATGCACCGCATGCATCGGTCGGCCTCTTCTCGGGCCTCCGTGAGGGTCATGCCGCCTTCGACCTCCTCCCAGTTGGTGCTTCGCGCTTCCGGGTCGAGGAACTTCGACTGATAGCGCTCGGCCGTCGGGAGCGGCCGCTCGGGACGGCAGTCGCCCAGGAGCTTCGCGCCGCGGATGATCTGGGAGAGGCGCTCTCTCGGGAAGAACGCAGGCTCCTTCGTCTTCAGGTACTGGTCGATCGACTTCGCCGCCCCTACGCCGTGGGCCATGGCAAGAATGAGGGTCTTGGGGCCCGCAGCCGCGTCGCCGCCTGCGAAGACGCCTTCGCGCGAGGTCGTGAAATTGGCCTTGGTCTCAATCGTGCCCCAGCGGGTGAGCTTGACGCCGTCTTCGGCGACGAACGTTTGCGCGTCCATCTTCTGGCCGATCGCGGCGATCACATAGGCGCAGGGGATCACGTATTCGCTTCCCTCGACGGGCTTCACGCTCCTGCGGCCGGACGCGTCGGGCTCGGTCTCGCGCATCCGCACCATTTCGATGCCGACCACGCGGCCATCTTCAACGAGGATTCGCTTCGGCGCCGACAGGAAGTCGAAGCGGATGCCTTCGGCGCGCGCGGCGTGGATTTCTTCCGGATCCGCCGGGGCGGAAGCCTCGACGCGGCGGTAGGCGACCGTGATGTTCGCGCCGGGCTCGACAATGCGGCGCGCCGTGCGGCAGCAGTCCATCGCCACGTTGCCGCAGCCGATGACGACCACGTCGCCCACGAGCGTCTTGGGGCCCTCGGGCGTCCCCTGGCTGTGCTCGACCTCGAGGAGAAAGTCGAGGCCGCGCAGATACCCTTGAGCCGTCTGGTCTTCGTCGGGCAGCCCCAGATACTGGCCCTTGGCGCAGCCGATGCCTAAGAAGACGGCGCTGTAGCCCTGGGCGAAGAGATCGTTCACGTGGAAGTCGCGGCCGAGCTTGCGGCCGAACTTGAATTCGCCCCCCAGGGCCTTCACCACGTCGGTTTCGCCGGCGAGCTCCCTGCGCGGCAGCCGGTAGGACGGAATCCCCCAGCGCGCCATGCCGCCCGCTTCATCTTCCATTTCAAAGACGTCGACCGAGCGGCCGAGGCGGAGCAGATGGTAGGCGCAGGTGATGCCCGCAGGGCCCGCGCCGATGACGGCGACGCGTGGCGCTTGAGATCCCGGATGGCGACGGCCTTGTCGTTGAAGCGGCGCGCACAGGCCGATTCGCAGGGACGCACGCAGACGCGCCCGCAGGTGCCTACGAGCGGATAGCGCTGAAGCAATACGCCCTCGGCCATTTCGGGACGGCCGTCGCGGATGTAGTCGATGTAGCGCGGCACGTTCACGTGCGCGGGGCAGGCTTCGATGCAGGGGGCGGTCGCCGCGCTCGCAAAGCGCCCGGCCGCCTTGAGTGCGCCCGAGGCTTCGACGGGTTCGCGGGTTTCAAGGAGCTCGCGGAAGCCTTCAACAGCGCCCAGAATCGGCGCGGCCGACTTGAGGCCGATGCCGCAGAGGCTCGAGGTCTGCATCTGGCGGGCCGTCTCGGCTACTTCGTCCCAGTCGACCTCGGCGCCGCGGCCCTCAAGCGCGCGCTTCAAGGCGTGGGCGATGAGCACCGTCCCCATGCGGCAGGGCGTGCAGCGGCCGCACGAGAGGTCGCGCGCTTCTGCGTAATAGGCCTCGAGCGCGGCGGCCAAGTGCGGCGCGCCCTCAAAAATCAGAAAGCCCTGAGGTCCGATGAGGCTCGTCATGGGATTGCCCTGGCTGAAGTCGATTGCCTCGAGGGCCTTGAGAAGGCTTTCGGGCAGAGCATCGGCGTTTTGGGCGGAAGCGTCGGACGAACGGCGGTCGACTCGGCGTCCGAGCCAATGCCCGTAGCGGATTGGGGCTTGCTGCATTCTTCTTGGTCTCTTCTTTTGGGTTGGGAGCGTCTGCCGTCTGGGCCTTCTGCGGGGTCGGCGGCCTGCGACAGGGCGGATGGGCGTGCCCCATCTTGAAGGCGAACGTTGTTTATAAGACGCGCCTCAAATCAGGAGTTCTACCTATTCTCTTGTCTACGGATTCTATAATGGCCGCCGGGAAATAGGCTCCCCATTCTGAGAGATCTACTGATTAATAGTTCAACAGTTATAACCACGCTTACCCGCGGACTAATCCGGCCAGGTGGTCTCCTAGAATGAATACTTCTTCCGCCTGCATTCCGAACCGTCATGACTTCCGCCTCTTCTGAACTCCCTGCAGCACTGCTTGTCGACGCACTCGTCAAATGGGCGCCCTCGGGCGCGCATGTGCTCGTCGCCGACTCGACCGCAAGACAGAAGGCGGAGCCCTGCGCGGCGCTCGATAGTCTTGGGCTTCACGCGGAACGGCTTCACCGGGAGGCGCTCGCTGGACGGCCGGGCGAGTTCACGGGGCTTGACGGCATCTTCGACGCGGCGGCGCTCGACCTCCGCAGTAGTTCTGGTGGAACGCCCTCTGTCGAAGACGTCTGGTCGGCAGCCGTGCGCCGCGAGCGTCAGAAGCTTCTCTTCGCCGCAGCCCGAACGGTCAAGCCGCAGACGGGCGTGGTAGTGCTCGTCGTCTCCGCCGATCCGAACGAATGGCCCGAGCAAGCCTATGCGGCCGAGATGGAGCGCCTGGGGCTTTCCTGCGTGCAGTCGGAGACGATTGGGGATGAAGGCGCCATGCGGCTCGTCTTCATGCGGCGCGCCGAACACGTGCTGGCCCGCTCGTATCTACAGGGGCTCCTTGAAACGGAAACCGTCACGACCACCTACAAGTTCGCGCTGCTGCGGGCGCTCGCGGACGTCAACTGCGCGTACTCGGGGCGCGCGAGGTACCTGTCGACTGCGGAAATGCAGGCACCGAAATTCTCGCTTCGCCCCCATTTGGCGGCAGTCCCCTTTTCGCTCATCGTCGAGCGCGTCCTTGCCTACTATTGGCAGCTGCTGCGCGACCAGGCGCGCAATCCCGAAGCGTTGGCGCCGCGGCAGATCGGCGGCAGCCGGAATCTCGCCTTCGAGTCGGAACTTCTCACCCTCATGCGGCACTACGGCGGCGACTGGTTCAGCTTCCGCGACGACTACTACTCGGGCCGCCTGCGGGCGGACGCTGGCGACGGCAGGCACGCCGTATTCGCCGAGCTCCTCGACCAGCTCGCCTACACGATGGAGCGAGGTCCTGTCTACTATGCTGGCGGGTCGCTCTCCGGCCTCGACCATCTGGAGCACAACAAGCTCTTTCTCCTTCACGCAAGCGGGCGCAAAACCCGCAGAAGGAAGCTTGACTGCGCGCCGGCCCTCACGCCTGCAGTCGTCGAAGAAGCATTGGGCGACCTTCTGATGCCTTCGGGCCTCTGGCGGGAGCTCAACGCCTGCGCGCATTGGGTGTCTGATGCGGTGATTCTGCGCTGGGCGGAGCAGTCGAGCGTCTTTTCCGTCGCGTGCGCGGCTTCCGACGCAAAGGCCAGCACTGCCTTGAAGCAGCAGGCCTTCACCATGGCCGAAGTGCTGCCGTACCTCCTCGAACCCGAAGGGACGCGCGACACGCTCGCCGCCAGGAGCTTCTATGAAGGGCTGCCGGGCCTCTCCTGCGTCTGGTCCGGAAGGCGCCTCACGGGGCGGCTCATGGCCGTCGACCACGTGCTGCCCTGGGCGCGCACGCACTCGAACGACCTCTGGAACCTGATGCCGGCGGATCCGTCCGTCAACAGCTCGAAGTCCGACGCGATTCCATCGGCTGAAGCCTTCGACGCAGCCAAAACCCGCATCATCGACGACTGGACGCTGCTGGAGGCCTCGAACATGGGCCCGCTCTTCCGCGCCCAGGCCGCGTCGTCGCTCCTCGGCCGAACGCTCCCCACGACGAAGTGGCAGACGCCCCTGTTCGACGCGCTTTTGAGCGCGGCCGAAGATGCGGCAAGCCAGTTCGCCTGCCGGCGGTGGGCGCCGCAGGGCGTCTAACCGCGCCGATTCCACAGAAGCCTGCGGCCCAGAAAACTGCCCGTTTGTGCTTTCGCTCTCAAAATCCTGCTAGATTCTCTCAAAGGTCTCCGCAAGACTCGACCTCGATCAAGAATTGCCTGAAACTATTCTGCACAAAAGCCTTTCGCCTGCAATCATTGCATCCGCGAAATTCGAAGCATCACGTTTCTGCCGCCGCTGACCTCACCCGCCCCGCCATTCATGCGGGCGGCGGCCTTCACACAGCAGACCAAGCACCGTCAGGAATTCACAAATGCCCTCCTGCATAGAGAATCTGATCGCGGATATGCGCCGCGAACTCATGTCGATCAACCCGCCCCTCGGCGTGGGCGACACCGCCGTGCCGGGGATGCACACCTACCACTACGAGTCGGAGGCGCCGCTTGCCTGTTCGTCGGGCGCCATCGCCGTCTCCTTCATTCTGTCGGGCACGAAATCCGTGGTCGTGGGCTCGCGCACCTACTCCTACCACGGCGGCGAAGCGCTCCTTTCGGGCGCGGCGCTCCCGAGCACCTTCCGCGCCGTGGGCGCGTCGCCGGAAGCCCCCTTCCTCGCCGTTTCGCTCGCTCTCGACCGCTCGATGCTCCTCGAGCTCGCCGAACGCATTCCCGACCCCGAGCAGGTGAAAAATGAACCGATGTCGGCCGAAGCCGTCTTCACGTTCGCGCCGACCGAGGATCTGCTCTTCGACTTCGAGCGCCTCATGAAGCTCGCGAAGACCCCGGAATTGGTGCCGCTGCGCGCCCCCTGCATCATCGAGGACATCCACAGCCTGCTCCTTGCCGGCCCCACGGCCTCGAAGCTCCTGCCGCTCCTTCGCGAAAGCGCGCCGGCGAGCACCATCCTGCGCGCGATCAACTGGATGCGGCGCAACTTCAAGAACCCCATTTCGATCGAGGCGCTCGCCAAGCTCCATGGCATGTCAACGTCGAACTTCCACCGCCAGTTCAAGTCCGTCACCGGCATGAGTCCGCTCCAGTTCCAGAAGCAGATCCGCCTCTGCGAAGCGCAGCACCTGATGCTTTCCGAACGCGCCCAGGTG
>Cebus_capucinus_imitator_PRJNA485217_SSR105__coassemble_411_pt1 | contig 18907 bp, 14 predicted proteins | sample Cebus_capucinus_imitator_PRJNA485217_SSR105__metabat2_low_PE_013 | metagenome-assembled genome bin Cebus_capucinus_imitator_PRJNA485217_SSR105 | reverse complement strand
AGGACCTGTAACAGAGAAGCTTCCTGCTTCCATCCTTCAAAAACATACTTCCGAGGATTCGTGGAGGCGTTTGAGGAGCTCTTCGGAGAGATCGACGCGGACGTCGTCGGCGAGGCCCGTGAGCACTGCGCGCAGCTTCTCCCAGAAGGTCATCGGGCGGTCGAGCTTCTTCTTTGCGGCTTCGAGCGCCTCGAGCTTTTCCTTCGTGAGCCTGACGAACACATCCCCGTAGGAGACGAGGCCGCCCTGCTCGTCGATGAGTTTTTGGAGCGCTTCAATCGAGACGGGCTTGCCGCCCACGGCCGTTTCCCAGTCGAACTTCGCGAGCTCGATGGTGTTCAAAAGCCCCGAGGTGAGGAGTGACTCGTCGATATCGGCGAAGCCCCGGACTTCCGGCTCGAGGATCTCTTCGAGGGCTTTGGGGAGAGCCACGGCGATGCCGATGCCGCGCAGCTGCGGCACGGTCGTCGCGAGAAAGTCTTCGAGCTGCTTCGCAGGGATCTTGACGGACCACGTGCGGGTCTTGGCGTCGCGCTTGGCCTCGCGGATGAGCGGCACCCGGCAGGCCTTGAGGCGCTCGAGCGTGTAGTCGAGGAATTCGGCGTCGGACCCGCGCAGGTCCTTCACCTCCACGACCTTGTCGGGCGCGGGCGCCTCGCGGTCCGCGAGGGCCTTCAACTGCCCGAATTGGACTTCAATGCCGCCCTTCGGGAGCACCGAAACGGCCGCTGCAATCGGCTTCTCGACCTGGATGAGGCGCATGAAGCCTTCATAGTGGTTCGAGAGCGACATCTGGGTATGGAGCGACTTCGCCCAGTGCTCGTCCGCAAGGATGCCGGTGCCGTTGAGCTCATCGTGGTACCGGAAGTGCTTGCAGACCGAAAGACGGCCCTTGGCCTGGAGCGTCTCGAGAATGAGCGCCGTAACGATGCGAATGAGCTCGACCATGAGACCCGCCGCGGATTCCTTTCCCGTCCAGACGGGAAGCGCCATGAAGTCTTCAAACAACCGCCGCACGTCGGCGCGGCCCATCTGCGGAACCCACAGCACGCGGTAGACGGGCTCTTTGTTTTTGCTGAGCGCATAAGCCGGCACGGGGAGCACCGCGCCCGCGCGGATGAGCTCGGCGCCGAAGCGCAGCTTCGCAGCCGTTTGCGACCAGGTGGGAGGAAGCGTCTCGAGGTCGAGCGCCGTGAGCGTGAGGACCGCGGCGGTGAGGCTATGCGTGGGTCCGAGGCAGGGGAGATCGGGGTCGGCCCAATAATTGATCTTGAAGTTCTCTGAACAGCGGAACGTCAAATCAAAGTCGCCTTCCATGAATTCTTCGTCGCCGTACAAGGCCTTCTTGATGGCGGACCCGATCACCGGCAGGGGATTCGCCGCAAGGGTGCGGGCGTGGCGCGCTTCGCGCGCGAGGCGCTTTTCTTCGATTTCGGCCATGCGCTCGCGGGCCGCGTCGAGAAGCCGCCACTCGATGTCGTACCATTCTTCGTCCTTATCGAGCTCGGACATCTTGCTCGTCAAGACGTATTCGCCGTAGCCGGGAACAGCGCCGAGGCGCTTCTCGAAGTCGATTTCGACCGGCGGGTGCAGGAGGGCTTCGGTCGAAACGGGTTCAAAGGCGTTCGTGGGAACCGGAGCGAGGCGGGCGGGAAGCAGCCTGCGGCATGCGAGCGCGACGTCGTCGCTCGAAAGGTTCTTCTGATCCTTCGGCCGCTCGGGCGCAAAGAAGCCCCGGGCGAGGCATTCGGCCGTGAGGATGTAGTTCGAAGCGGGCGCCGGGATCTTGACGCCGGCTTGATTCATGGCTTCATAGCAGTCGAAGAGCCCAATGGTCCGCATCTGAACCACGCTGCCGGGCTTCATCTTCGCGTACATCGCGAATACCAGGAGCGCGTAATGCCTTTCGAACTCGTCGCTGACCGGTTCGTTCTGAGGCGTGACGCACTTGATGATGCCCCTCTCGCAGTAGTAGTCGTAGTCCGCGCGGAGGAGCCGCTCGAAGAGCGCTTCGGAAAGCTTAGTATGATTGGCGTCGACCGCTAGGCTGCGCCAGTCGTCGAGCGCGCGGCCGCCCGAAGCGCAGACCGCGCTGATCGGGCTCACCAAGCAGGCAGCTGAATCGACGATCACCTCGGAGTGCTCCGAGCCATGCTCCTGAAACGCTTTGCGCGTGGGCGAGTGGAACCACATGCAGTGGGATGGACCCCGCCGCCAGGAGTAGTTGACCCTGCAGTATTCGGGGTTCCGCGGCTTCATGATGTCAAAGACGGCGCCGTATTTTCGGTAAAGCGACGGCTTCTGAAGCACCGGTTCATTGCGGAAAATGCTCTTCACGATGCGCTGCCAATCGGGGAAGCCCGGCGTCGTCTCGCTTGCGAGTGGCGGCAGGTTTTCGTAATCCTGCGAAGCCTTTCGGGCAGACTTGGCCGCAGACTTCCGCGCCGGCTGCCAGGCGGGCCTCGACTTCTTTTTGAGAAGGTGCGGGAATTCCTTCCGAAGAAGCTCCGGATACTCCGTGCGGAGCATCTCGAGCACGTCGGCGGGGAGCGTTTCGCCGTTCTCTTCTGCAAATTCAATGGCCGCCCTCACCCTCGCGATTTGTTCCAGGGTCTTTGGATACGTGAAGTCTTCGTAGTCATCCTCGTAGGAATCACGGATGTTCTGTCCGCGGTTGGCGCGGTCGATGGTTCGGGATTTGCGGCCCATGCTTCGGTCTGCTGCTTGTAATGGGTTGAGATGAAGTTTCGAGAAGCCGGCATTCTATCATCGCGGCATCGGGCTTCCGGGAAGCAAACGGGCGCCCCGAGGCGCATCGGCCCGGCCGCCCGGTTCAGTCTTTTGGCTTCTCCGTTCCGAGCCGGCGCTTCCGCCGGCCTCAGGAGCTCGTTTTAGTGGTGGAGCATCACGCGGATGATTTCACGGTCCGTGTCGACCATGCCCTGGCTCGCGATCCGGCCCACCGCCGCGGCCGTCTCGTCGGTGGTCGACTGCACGATGCCGTCGCCCGCCTTGAAGGCCTGGTGGTGCTTCACCATGTCGAGGGCCACCAGGGCACCCTCGATCGACATCGAGATCTTCGCGGCGCACGAGGACTTCGCGCCGTCGCAGAGAAGCCCCGACGTGATGGCGAGCGCGTTGCGGATCACCGTCTGGATCTCTTCGTCCGTGAAGCCCTCGAGCATGGCGATCCCCGCGCCGCTGCCGCACCCGGCGCTCACGGCGCCGCAGTAGGCGGAGAGCTTGCCGATGCCCTGCTTCAGGGCGATGGTGACGAGGTCGGAGAGAAGGAGCGCGCGCTTGAGAGCATCTGGAGAGGCTTTGAGGGCCTTCCCGAAGATGACGACGGGGACGCTCGCCGTGATGCCCTGGTTGCCGCTTCCCGAAACGATGACGACGGGAAGCTCGCACCCGTTCATGCGGGCGTCCGAGGCCGCAGCCGCCCAAGCGCGGGCCTGCACGGCGGGGTTTTCCGGGTCTCGCTCGAGGAGAATCTTGCCGATCGTCGCGCCCCAGTTGCCCGAGAGCCCCTCTTGCGCTATGGCGATGTTGGAGCTCATCTGGCGTTCCAGTAGCTCTTCGACGCCGCAGAGGTCCATCGTGCGGGCGGCCGTGATGATTTCCGAAATGGACCAGGGGTCGACTGCAGGCGCGCCGTCGGGCTGCGCTTCCGGTGCGCGGCTGCAGTTCTTTTCGAACACAACCTGCCCGTCCTCGACGATTTCGGTGATGTTCGTGTGGTAGGTCCGGATCGTCACCGACACGGTCTTCTCGCCGAGCGTGCCCGCCACCTTGATGAAGAAGACGTCGGGTTCGTTGGATTGATGCACGTGCATTGGGCCCTTCGCGCGGACGCCGATTTCGTCCCGTTCTTCCGGCGTGACGGCGGCGAGCACCTGGAGCCCCGCGTCGGGTCGGCGCGCGACGAAGCCCGCAGCCACCGCCGCTTCGATCCCGGAGAGTCCGCCCGTGTTGGGAACGATCACGCTTTTGACGTTCTTTACGATGTTGCGCGAGACCTCGACGTCGATCGCTTCGGGGTAGCCGCCGAGCCGGCCGCCTGCGACCGCAGCCGCGTAGGCGAGCGCGATGGGCTCGGTGCAGCCCATGGCGGGGAGGAGTTCTTCGGCGAGGGCCTTCTTGTAGGCGGCGTGCGTGACGGTCATCGGGTGCCTCTATTTGGAAGCTTGGGGATTTGAACTCGAAGGCTCTATGGAGAAGTGCGCTTTGCGTTTTATGGCAGCGCACAGAGCGGAGCAGTTGGGACGCAGTCTTGATTGTAGTCAAGGCACCCTGGCCGAAAGGAGAGATTCTGGGTGTTGACATGCCCGCAAGGATGAGGACTTGTACCACCTCGAGGGTTTGTTCGCTTACGTCTTTGCGGGAGTTTCCGAAGGCGGACGGTGTCTGCAACGAAGAGCGCTTGAAATTTCCGAACCCGTCCCCATATAGGTGTTGACGCTACAACGATGCGCTCCGCCCGCTGCGCAAAGCCCCGCTTGTGAAGATCTTCACGAGGCCGGGGCCGGCAGCGCGATGCAGGGCGCGTCAATATTGAATATTGGAGAACAAAGAAAATGGCTGCTGAAGTTCATGCATTCCAGACCAAGGTGAGCAAGCTCCTGAAGCTCCTCGCCAATTCGCTCTACTCCAACAAGGAAGTGTTCCTGCGCGAGCTCGTGTCGAACGCCTCCGACGCGATCGACAAGCTCCGCTTTGAATCGATCTCGCACCCCGAGCTCGCTGCGGGCGACCCCTCGTTCGCGATCCGCATCAAGGCCGACGCGGAAGCGGGCACGCTCACGATTTCCGACAACGGCATCGGCATGACGCTCGAAGAGGCCAACAACCACTTGGGCACCATCGCCCAATCGGGCACCGAGGACTTCCTCGAGCACCTCTCCGCCGACCAGGCGAAGGACGCCCAGCAGATCGGCCAGTTCGGCGTGGGCTTCTACTCGGCCTTCATCGTGGCCGACAAGGTGACGGTGATTTCGCGCGCTGCGGGCGCGGCCGAAAATGAAGCCGTCAAGTGGGAGTCCGACGGCTCGGGCACCTTCACGAGCGAAGTCGTCTCGCGCGCTGAACGCGGCACCGACGTCATCCTCCACATGAAAGAGGACGAGCGCAAATTCATGCAGCCCTGGACGCTTCGCGAAACGATCACGAAGTACTCCGACCACATCTCGGTCCCGGTCTACCTCTGGGAATCGATCCCGGCCGAAAAGGAGGGCGACGCTGAAAAGCACGAGTGGACCCAGGTGAACGACGCCAAGGCGCTCTGGACGCTGCCCGCGAAGGACGTCACCGACGAGCAGTACAAGGCCTTCTACAAGCACCTGACGCACGACTGGCAGGATCCGCTCTGCTGGTCGCACAACCGCGTTGAGGGCGACCTCGACTACACGTCGCTGCTCTTCTGCCCGTCGGAAGCCCCCTACGACCTCTACAACCGCGACGCTCAGAAGGGTCTGAAGCTCTTCGTCGAGCGCGTCTTCATCATGGACCGCGCCGAAGCGTTCCTGCCCAACTACCTCCGCTTCGTAAAGGGCCTCGTCGACACGAACGACCTGCCGCTCAACGTCTCGCGCGAACTTCTTCAGGAAAGCCGCGTGGCGGCCAAATTGAAGAAGGCCCTCACGAAGCGCTGCCTCTCGATGTTCGAGAAGCTTGAGGGCGAAAAGCAGTCGATCTTCTGGACGCAGTTCGGCCGCGTCCTGAAGGAAGGCGTGGTTGAAGACCGCGACAACCGCGATCAGGTCCTGAACCTCCTGCGCTTTGCGTCGACCTCGTCCGACGGCGTCGAGAACGTCTCTTTGAAGGACTATCTTGGCCGCATGCCCGAAGGCCAGAAGGCGATCTACTACCTGATCGCCGGCAGCCGCGAAGCCGCCATGGGCTCGCCCTACCTCGAGGTGTTGAAGAAAAAGGGCATCGAAGTGCTCCTCCTCTGGGACCGCGTCGACGAATGGGTGATGGGGTCGATCACGGAATTCGAGGGCCATAAGTTCATCTCCGCGACCGCCGCCGACCTCGAGATCGGCGACGTGAAGGCGAAGGAGGGCGACTCCGAGCAGGCCGTTGAAACCTCGAAGGCCGACGAAGACGCCGCGGTCGCCCGCTTCAAGGCCGCTTTGGGCGAGCGCGTCGCCGACGTGAAGGCCTCGACCCGCCTTGTCGACTCTGCCTCCTGCGTCGTGGGGGCGCACGACCAGATGCTCACCCAGCAGATGCGCCGCATGCTTGAAGCCGCCGGCCAATCTGTTCCGGAAGAGAAGTACACGCTCGAAATCAACGTCGAGAACCCGCTCGTCCAGAAGGCTCTGAAGACCACGGACGAAGCCAAGTTCAGCGAATGGGCGGCGGTCATCCTCGACCAGGCGCTCCTCGCCGAAGAAGGCTCGTTGAAGGATCCGTCCGGGTTCCTGAAGCGCCTCAATGCCCTGCTTCTCAGCTGAGCTGAAGCTGGGCAAAACGCCATTGACGACGGCGCCCCCGCCGGCTGACGGCTTGGGGACGCCGAGATCAAGCGGATAGACAAGAAGCCTCCGAGCCCAGATTGGGCTCTGGAGGCTTCGCCCTTTTTGGAATGACCCAACGGCCGGGAGGACCGCTGAGCGTGAATTGGAAAGCGAGTCTGCGCAAGACTTCGGAAGCTCCGGTGCGGCAGCGGCGGATCCTCCCTTATCTGCACGATGCCGGAAATTGATGATTTGCATCAAGGAGGAATCCGGGGGCAACCGCCCGCGGGCGGATGCGGCCGGCTGTAAATCGGCAGATAATCTTGACCTCATAATCATCAGCGCTTCCGCCTCAGAGAAGCGCAAAACCTCAATCAAGAAGACTGTCCTCAATACCATGGATCCGAGTTTCTACAAGGTCGTTGCATTCGTTTCGTTCATTACGCTCGGCTGGTGCCTGAGAAAGTTCAACATTCTCAAGCCCGAGGCCTTCCACGCCATCAGCGGCTTGGTCATGTTCGTGACGCTCCCCTGCACGACGATCACGGGTCTGAACGGCGTGCACATCGCGGGCGAAATGGCGCTCATCGCCCTCATCGGGTTCCTCGCCAACATCGCCTTCATCATCGTGGCCTTCCTCTGGACCGTCCGCGCGAAGGACCAGGACGAGAAGGACTTCCGGCGCCTCAACACCTGCGGCCTCTCGATCGGGCCGTTCGCGGTCCCCTATGTGCAGGCGTTCCTGCCGGCTTCGGGCCTCGTCACGACGCTCATGGCCGACGTCGGCAACGCCGTGATGGCCGCGGGCGGCACCTACGCCATCATTGAAAGCCTTCGCAGCAAGACCTCTTGGTCTTCGATGGGCAGGCGCATCCTCTGGAACCTCCTCCATTCGGGTCCGATCATGGCGTTCCTCTTCATGGTTGTGCTCTGCATCTGCGGCGTGAAGCTCCCTGAAGTCGTCACCACCGTGACGGGCTTCGGCGCGGCGGCCAACACCTTCCTCTGTATGATCATGATCGGCGAGTCGATCAACTTGTCCGTGACGTTTAAGGACTTCCTCTACATCATGAAGATCCTCTTCGTGCGTCTCGTGATCCAGATCGGCCTCGCGCTCCTCTTCTGGTACTGCCTCCCCTGGGACTACGACGTGCGCCGCGCGCTCGTTCTCGTCGCCTTCGCGCCCGTGCCCGCTATGAACCTCATCTACACGGCGTCCTTGAAGGGCGACCTCGGCAAGGCCGCGAACCTCAACTCCATCTCGGTGGCGATGGCGATCATCTGCATGTCGACGGCGATTGCGCTTATGTGATTGGGCAGTAGAAGCTGATCGAGATAAAGAGCTCCCTGGTTGGAGCTCCAACAAAAGCCCGCTCAAGTGCGAAAGCGCTTCGGCGGGCTTTCCTTCTGCCCGCATTGGACGGGAGCGGTCGGGCGGAGAACGGATGCCGATGAGCGCAGAGGCGGCTTTGGAATGCGTGAGATGTTGGGTTCGAGGTTCTTGACAAAATTGGTCGACTATAAGAAACTTTGACGCGATAGTAATTGCCGTCGCTGAAGGGAGGCTTTGCGGCTTCCGGGCGGCTGCAGGAAAGGGCTCAAAACATGAAGACCAAGCTTTTCTCGCCCGTTCAGATCGGCGCCGTTTCTTTCAAGAACCGCATCAGCGTGCCGCCGATGTGCATGTGGCACGCCGTCAACGGCTTCCCTACCGACTTCCACCTTCGCCATTACGCGGCGCTCGCTTCATCCGGCGTCGGCTCCGTCACCATCGAAGCCACGGGCGTTTTGCCCAACGGCCGCATTTCGCCCAACTGCCTCGGCATCTGGGACGACGAGCATGCAGAGCGCCTGAAGTCCGTGGTCGACGCGATGAAGGCCGCCTCGCCTGCCGTCAAGGTCATTCTTCAGATCGCCCACGCCGGCCGCAAGGCGAGCTGCAATCCGGCCGATGAGTCCACCGTCTCGGCCGAGCGCGGCGGGTGGGAGACGGTTGCGCCGAGCCGCCTGACCGCCAAGCCCGTTCTGGCGCTTCCCCGTGCGCTCGAAGCCTCCGAAATTCCGGCCTATGTGAAAGCCTTTGCCGCAGCTGCGAAGCGCGCCGCCGCGATCGGCGTCGACGCCGTCGAGATTCACGCCGCGCACGGCTACCTCATTCATCAGTTCCTCTCGCCTATTTCGAATGTCCGCGAAGACGCCTACGGCGGCAGTCTCGAGAACCGCATGCGGTTCGCCCTCGAAGTGATGACCGCCGTCAAGGCCGCAGTTCCTGAGAACTTTCCGGTGGGTCTTCGCATCTCCGCCACCGACTGGCTCGAAGGCGGCTGGACGCTCGAAGAAAGCATCGTGCTCGCCAAGAAGGCCGAATCCCTCGGGCTCGTCTTCATCGACGTCTCGACGGGCGGGCTTGTTCCCGCGCCGATCCCCGTGACGCCTGGGTACCAGCTCCCCTTCGCTGCTGAGATCAAGAAGGCCGTCGGCATGAAGGTCTTCGGCGTCGGCCTCATCACCAACGCCTTCCAAGCGGAAACGGCGCTCGAGCTCAACGCCTGCGACGTGGTGGACATCGGGCGCGGCATCCTTGCCGATCCGAACTGGGGCTGGCACGCCGTGCGCGACCTTCACGAATCGGTTGAAGGCATCCCGGGCGAAAAGACGTTTGCTCTCCGTTGACTTCTGCCCCTGACAGACAAAGAAGGCCGGTGCTGACGGAACAATATAGTTCCGGCGCGCCGGCCTTGGCTTTGCCGTTGGCGAGGAGTTCGGCCGCACCCGAGAGTTGCAGCGGAGGCTCGCTTCAGGCGGCAGCGGCGGCTGAGCTGAGGAATGAGAGCACGGCGCTCGGCGAATAGACGGTTGTCCTGAGGCCGTCGTCGAAGACGCTGCCGCCGCAGCGGGTCTCGAGCACTTCAAGCAGGTCACTGCGCGACGTCCGGCGCATTTCGGCGGTTTGATCGAGGTGCGCGCCGAAGCTTTCGAGGATCTCCTCTTCCGTGAGGCCGACCAGGACGGCAAAGCGCGGGCTCTACGAGACGTCCCTGAGGATGCAGAGGTTGCAGAGCAGCCGGCTTCTGCCGACTCCCGGTTCGCCCGTGATAAGGGGCGCCCGGATGTTTGCGGAGACGGCCTTCGTGATGATGATGAATTCGTCGAGGTGCGCCTGCGACGCCTCAAGCCCCTCGGAGCTGCAGTCCCAAGCAGCAAGCGGTGCATTCCAGTTGTCGATCAGGACGGCCGCGAGCTTAGGCGAGGCACGGACGGCCCGCTTCCACCGCCAGATGGGATTGCGGTCGATCTTAGGAAATGTCAAAAAATTATTTGACAATATCGGCGGGTGGATCTACTAACCCGTTGATGACGTAGTTCCACTTACAAACAAGGGTCAAAAGGCGATCATCTAGCACATTGTCGCACATTGAAAGTTTCAAGTTATTATTTAACTATTTCTTAGGCGAGACACGCTCAGGCCGAACTCAAGAAGCTTATTTGTAATCATCTCATCGAGTGCGGCATTGAAGCTGTCGGTATCGCCAGGGTTGGCAGTTCGCCCAAGTCGAGAGCGATGACGGGGTATGATCAGGCGACATTCCACATGCCTTCGCCCTTGAGGCTGCGCAGTGCTTCAGAAGCGACGGTGAAGATGGCGGCGGTCGACAGCAGGAGGGAGGTGCCGAATCCGCGCGGGCGCTCGAGGTAGTTGAAATCCGCACTGTCGAGAACTTCCACGATTTGGTCCGTTTTGTCGACATAGATGGATCCACTGGCTCGAAGACTGAGGAAATCGGATTTCCGTCGCGGCAGCGGCTTAGCCGCGGCAATCATGTTTCCCGGCATTGAAAGTCTCTAGGTCCGGCATTCAGAACGATCGGTTTTAAAAGATTGAATCGCTGCTTCGGATGCAGCAGGAGCTCGATTGCGACTCTGCATTGAAGAAGCAAACGGCAGTTGACGGGCTCGGCGTGATCCATATAATCCACTGTTCCAATTCAGATGCCGGTTCGAGCAGCCTCCATCAAACATCGATTCTTCACTGCATTATGTCCGCCGCCTACCTCTTCCGTCGTCTTTCCATCCTCGCCGTCGCGAGCGGCTCGCTTTTCCTCTGCGGCTGCGCCAACCGTGTCATCGGTCCCGAGCACACGAGCCTCACCGAAAAGCCCGCCGCCGTCTGCATCCTTTCTAATCCCAGGGTGACGTACAGGCCGGTGCTCGGCTGGATGCGCGACGCCTTTGAAAAGCGCGGCGTCAAGACGTTTGTCGCCGACATTCCGAGCGCCTGCCCGAAGGAGGCCGGGGAGCCTCCCTACATGGTGACTTGGGAAGCCCGTCGCAGGTGGGACGTCGTCCGCTATCTCGGATCTTTCAGCGCAGAGCTTCTGCGAGATGGAGCGGCGCTCGCCAAATCCGAATACAAGGCAAGCCGCTTTACTTGGACCAAATGGGCGAATCCGTCCGGCCGCGTTGATCTGACGATCGAGGCTCTGCTTAAGTACTGAGCGCAGAATCACTCGAAGCCGGACAGTTCCGGATTGACGCTCGGAGGTCCGTAGAGGCACGGCGGTGAAGGAGCATTCCGCCCGCCGCGTCGAAGATGCAGGGCGACAACTCAAAGATAATTTAGTTGCCTGCGACTCTAGGGTATTCATGCGGCATGAGCTTCAAAGCGTCGGCGGCATGATGCTGCTGTTCGGCGGCACGCTCCAAACGTCGTCGGGCAAGATGTTCTCGAAGGCGCCCGACGCCGAGGCCAAGACCGAAGACGCGGAAAGCCTCTCCATCGCCGCTGTCGACCTCGGCGCCAAGGGCGGCAGGACCCTAAATCTTACGGGCACCGCTACAAATGAAGCCGTCGTCAAGAGCACGGCGAAGGACCCCGTCCAGGTCAACGTCGAAGCGGATTCCACCGTCGAGCTCGGCGGTTCCGTCTCCCAGGGCGGCGTCCTTGAGGGCAGCGTCAACGTCGCGGCCAAGGGCACTCTCCTCGTGCACGGCAACGAAGCCTTCACCGTTGAATCCGTCACGGGCGCTGGCCAACATCGCCATCGGCTCCGACCAGCATGCCGGCACCGCCGTCCTCAAGGACCTCACGGGCTTCACCGGCATGATCTTCGTCGATCCCGAATGGAAGGACGGCGCCAATCCCGTGAGCGCTTCTTCTCATTCGCTCATTGCCATTCCGAAGGACGGCTTTAAAGGCTGCCTCGTCTCCGCCCGCAACGCGATGTCTGTCGTGGGTGCTTCCGAGAACGAGGCCGACGCGGCCTTCACGAAGATCGCCATTGTCAACGGCCTCGCCTGGAAGAACGCCGTCACTGCTGCGTCTTATGAGGCAAGCACGATCAAGCTCAACGGCGGCTCGGTCCTGATCGACGGCAGCCTCACCGATGAAACCCAGGCGCCACCCGCAAAAACGACATGCTCACGGTCGCCGAGAACGGCATGCTCATCGGCAACCAGTCGACGCTCGGCGACAAGCCTGTGGTCGAAGGCGGCGTCGACGTCGACAAGGGCGGCCCGATCGGCATCGTCAATGCGGCCGAGGGCACGATCCACCCAGCCACCGGCACCGTCCTCAACGAAGGCGACCCCGTCGTCACGGACAATCCCTTCATCACGAGCCTCGTCATCACAAAGGACGGCGAAATCGTCAATTCGCTCGACGCCGCCTCCGGTCTTGAAGCGGTCTCCTCGCTCGGCATTCAGGCGATGACCCGCCGCGCCGACTCGAAGCTCGCCGAAGCTGTTGCTCGCCGCACGACGGCGGGCGCTGGGCTCGAGTCTCTCGACCAGCCGCTCAGCCTCTGGGTCGACGTCTCGGGCGAACGCTACAAAATGGACGGCCTCAATGGCGGCGGCGAATTCAAGGCCGACATGGGCTATGCCGTCTTGGCCGCCGACGTCGTTCCCGCCGAGTCGTGGACAGTCGGCGCAGCAGTGCAGTACGGCACCAGCACGCTTAGGAGCTCCGTCGCCGGCATCCGAAGCGAGATCGATTCCTGGGGCTTCACGCTCTACGGCGTCAAATCCTTCTGCGATGGTGCCTGCAGGCTCGTGAGCGAGCTCGCCTACACGATGCTCGATCATGACGTGACGGGTGCAAAGACCGCGTTGAACGCCAAGGTCGACCCGAAGATCTATTCCGCGGGCCTTCGCGACGAACACACCTTCGGCTTCGGCGCGCTCAAGTTGACGCCGAGCATCGGCGTGCGCGTCTCCCGCCTCGAGACGGACGCTATGTCGGTGGGTGCCGTGCGAGTCGATGATCAGGACCTCACCTTCACCGAGGTGACTATCTCGGTGGTCTTCTCCGGGTTTGAGCAGATGCTCGGCGGCTGGACGGCTTCGCCCTACGCCAAGCTCTCTTATGCGCCCACCTTCGGCGACAAGGAGATTGCGTTCCATTCGCTCTCGACCGACGTCCTCGACGCGAATCCCTTCCAGGGCGACTTCGGCCTGCGTCTCTTCAAGCAGAACCTCGAGCTCTCGGCTGACCTGCAGCTTGGCGCGGGCGAATACGACTCGTCCGCCGCCGGCGGCCGCATTGGCCTGCGCTATGCCTTCTGATCGACGCTGACCTCGAACTCAACCGCGCCGCTTCGGACTTCCACCCACAAGCGGCGCGGCAGTCCATCCACTCACCAACCTAATCCCGCAGCGCGGCTCATCATCATGATCGGCAGCCTGCGGGATTTTTGTTGTCGAAAGCTCCGCCAGGCCGGCCTTTGAGCAGGAGCTTTCGTTCTTCGGAGCCGATCTCTCGCCGCCGATGCAGGAACGACCGCTCGCGCCCGCTCCCGAGGCATGCCGCAAACATGCGCAATTGCCCAGGAAAACCCGCCAATCCTCTTAAGCTGAACTAAAATTGCGCTCTTTGCCCGAACGGCCGCGCGCACTCTTTTCTCGAACTGAAGAAAAGCCCCGCGCGCCCCGAGGTCGAGCCCCGCTGCGGCACTCCAATGCGCCGAGGCGGCCGAGCTCCCTCGTACACCGTTCAGGCGAACGTCGAACAATCACGATCGGCGCTTCTTCGCCGATCCGGTCAACGATCACGAGCATAGGACAAACGCGCATGGCGACCTTTACGAGCGGCATCAGTTGGGAAACGGACGAGTGGTTTCGCACGTTTTCGGAAGCTTTCCCTCAGTACACGACGCCTGGGATCTGGATTGCGGCGCAGGAGCGCTGGGCATCGCTCAAGGGCGCCAAGCTCGACTGGGACGCCACCACCCGCACGGTGAAGTTGAAGCTCAAGAACTCCCGCAATCAGCCCTACACGCTCGCGGTGCACTTCTACCCCGGCGCCGTTCAGGGCGCGGGCCCGATCATCAACGCCGCCGAGAAGATCCCGGGGCTCCTCGAGTGCCTGCGGGCCGGCGACGTCCCATCGGCCCTCCGCGACGCCATCAATGCCTCCGGCGTCGACGTGTTCCTGCGCCGCCCCGGGTCCATTCAGTTCGACCCCGGCATGATGTCGAGCGAATGCGCGCTCGTGATCGCGGGCTTCATGAACGACCTCGAGCACGATCCGCACAAGTGGTTCAAGTTCATCGGCATCGACTTCAAGAAGAGCGCCGAAAACGCGCTCGCCGCCACGGCTGCTTCCGACTCCGCTCCGGATCCCATGGAGCAGGCGATGGCCGGCGCGAAGGGGACTGACTCGGCAGCCCGTGCGGCTTCTGAAGGCCAATCCTCCGACGCCCTGCAGCCCGCCGCCTGCGGGATGCCGCTCGACCCAACCGCGCTCTTTGCGGCCGCAGCCGACGAAGGTCCCTTCCCCTTTGCGACGTTCGACGAAGTCTCTGAGCGCCTCGCCGCCGGCATTCCCGCGACCGCAATCCCCGAACTCGACCAAGAGGCCGCGCTCATGCGGTTGAAGCTCTGGCAGGCCCCGGGCATCCCGATGGTGCAGTCGAACATCGTCGATTCGCTGCCCGCCTCCGGGCTCTCGGCCATCCAGGCCAAGCGCTCGTGGTGCGCGTTCGGGGACGTCGAAGCCCGCACGTTCCTCCATAATCTCCTCTCTGCCGCCTCCATCGCGATCGACGAGGCCTTGAAGACGCTCGCGCGCCGCGAAGTCCGCCAGGAGCGCCTCTCCGTCAAGACTCCCAACGCCAAGTGGCAGCGGTTCATCCTCGGCACCATCGGCGCCGAGCCCGCGGCGCAGCTTCCGGCCGTGAAGCTCCTCGGCGGCGTCGACAAGTCCGCCCAGATGACCTTTGCGGTGGAATCCCCCGAAAGTAAGGCCTTTCTGATTGAGAACGGCGCCGGGGCCATGATCAATGCGCTCCTTCTGCCCACCCGCATGGACCTCTTCGGGATGGACGCGTCCTTCGCGGTCTGGCGCGTGCTCGCCGAAGCCGCTTCGCAGATTCTCGCCGCCCGCGCGGTGATTCCCGTGCCAGCCCCCGTTTCCGAGTCGCAGGGCTCCATCGCGGACGGCCCCGGCATGTGCGTCTACTGGCACCCGGCGCTCGCCGCCCCGGGCGTGAGGGAGCTTCTCTCGCAGTGTGCCGCGCTCTGCGGACCGTACTTGGCCGAGCTCCCCGCGCCCAAGGATGCTTCGCCGCTCCTTTCCGAAGCCGAGAAGACCGACCCCGCCGCCCAGATGCGCGCGGTCTATCGCGGCGCAGCGCTTCTCATCACGGCGCTCATGAGCCACACGGCGCGCCGCAACCGCGAGATCAACCGCCACCTGATCGGCCGCCGGGTCCGCAGCGTTCTGATCGGGGAAGGGTTCGAACCCGATCCCGCGGCGCTCCCTGATCTCAAGAACGTGCTCGCCAACTTCCTCGCGCTCCCGATCGCAGCCGCGTCGTTGCCCTGCCGCATCCATTTGGCCGGCACGCTCGAGAACGGCGCATTGACGCTCTCGCTCGAACTCCCCGAACGCGTGCCCGGCACCGGCCCCAAGAAGCCTGTTTCCAAAGAACCCAATGAAGGCTCCGAAGGGACGGTGGATGCACGCGAACTCAATCACGCCGACTGGGAGCAGCTCGCGATCGACACGGCAAAAACGCAAGGCCGGGCTGCCGCGAAGTCCTTGGTTCGCCGCGCGCTCGAGCTCCTCGCCGCCGACAACCCGCTCTTCGCGTCCTTTGGCGCCGGCTTCAGCGAGCCCGCCCACATTGAGAGAAGCCGCTGGGAGTACTTCCTCTTTACGCAGCTGCCTGAACTCGCCGCCTGCGGCGTGACCTGCTCGCTCCCCGAATCGATGCGACGCATCGAGAAGCCCGAGATCGTGCTCTCGGCCCGGGCGCCCTCCCTGACGGAAGGCTCGAGCCGCATGCAGAAGCGCCTTGCGACTCAAGGCATGCTCAACGCCGCGGCTCTGGCCGACTTCCGCTGGGAGATCGCCATCGGCGACGAGCGCCTGACGCTCGAGGAACTGCGCGAGCGCATCAACAAGGAGGGCGAGCTTCTGGCTTCGGGCAGCGCGCTCTTCCACCTGACGAAGGAAGACTTGGATCGACTCGTTGCCCAATGGGCGCTCGCGCAGAAGAAGGAGCTTTCCAACTGGGACAAGCTCCGCGCGCTCCTTTCGGGCTCGGCCGACGGGCGCCGCGTCGAAGCGGCTGAATCGCTTCTCGAGCGCATCCGCGAGTCTGCGGCCGTCAAGGAATTGCCTCCGCCCCCGGAACTTCAGGCGACGCTGCGCCCGTACCAGGTGCGCGGATTCTCCTGGCTCGTTCAGAACGCGGTGCTGGGCCTTGGGTCGCTCCTTGCCGACGACATGGGGCTGGGCAAAACCGTTCAGGTGATTGCGACCATCGTGGAATTGAAGGCCCGAGGCGAATTGGGCGCCGGAGACGGCCGCGGCAAGGTTCTGATCGCCGCGCCCGCGTCGCTGCTCGTCAACTGGGAGCGCGAGATCGAGCGCTTTGCGCCGGGACTCACGTGCGCGATCTACCACGGGAAGGACCGTTCGGTCTTCGACCAAGGCCACGAGATTCCGGACGTTGTCATCACGTCCTACGGCATCATGAAGCGCGAGATGGTGCGGCTCTCGAAGCACCCGTTCCGCCTTTTGGTGCTCGACGAAGCTCAGGCCGTCAAGAACGCCAAGACCGGGCAGGCCAAGGCCGCGCAGGAATTCCCCGCGCAGTCCGTCATTGCCCTCACGGGCACCCCGGTGGAGAACCGCTTGTCGGAATACTGGTCGATCTTCTCGATCGTGGAGCCGGGGCTCCTGGGGGCGCCCGCGCAGTTTCGCCGCGACTTCGTGGTGCCCATTGAAGAAAACCGCGACAAGTCCGCGATCGACCGCTTCCGCCGCATCACGGCGCCCTTCCTTCTGAGGCGCGTGAAGACCGACCCGGGCATTCTCGACGAACTGCCCGAGAAGAACGTGGTCGACTACTTCACGACCTTGACCCCGAAGCAGGTCGCGCTCTACGAAGAGTGTCTGAAGGAAAACCTCGAGTCGCTCGAAACCTTGGACCGCGACGCGCAGGCCGAAGAGGAGTCCGGCAACCGCATGCAGGCCGCTCAGGCGCGGCTCTCCCGCCGCGGTCAGATCCTGCGCATGATTCTGAACCTGAAGCAGATCTCGAACTCGCCCTCGCAGTTCCAGAAGGAGATCGTGGACAAACCCGACTCCGGGAAAGCCGAGGCGCTCCTGGAATTGCTCCGCCGCTGCCGTCAGTCTGGCAGAAAGGCGCTCATCTTCACGCAGTTCCGCGAGATGGGCGAAAGGCTCGTGAACTGGATCGAAGACGCCACTGGCAGAAAGCCCGCGTTCCTCCACGGGGGCGTCCCTGCCGCAAAGCGCATGGAGATGGTGGACGCCTTCCAGAACGACCCCAACACCGAAGTCTTCATTTTGTCCTTGAAGGCAGGCGGCACGGGCCTCAACCTCACGGCGGCTTCTGCGGTGATTCACTACGACCTCTGGTGGAACCCGGCCGTCGAAGACCAGGCCTCCGACCGCGCGTGGCGAATCGGCCAGCGCAGGGACGTCGTGGTCTACCGCTTCATCACGGCGGGGACGTTCGAAGAAAAGGTGAACGAGATGCTCAAGAAAAAGCGCGAGCTCGCGGACTTGGCCGTGGGCGTCGGCGAATCCTGGATTGGCGACCTCACGGACGATGAGATCAAGTCGATCTTCTCGCTCGCTCCGGCGGGTCTCTGACGGAACGGAGCGAAGCTTCGGCAGAACCTACCAGCTCAGAATCGCTTCCAAGGTATTCGAGCTCTTTCAAACCAACGCAGGAAGAGCAGTACGGGATGAAGTCTCCCGCCCTGCTCTTCCTTTTTTAGGCGCGAAGCTGAATACACTAGTTCACACATCATATAAAAATGGATCACACTGGAATCGCCTTCTACATCTTCGTTTCGTTCGTGACGGTCGCGGCCCCGGGCTCGGCCGTCCTCTACACGATTGCAAGCGGCTTCCGCGGCGGGAAGCGCTGCGTGGCGGCGTGTCCCCTCGGCACCGCCATCGGCTGCGGGCTGATGGCGGCCTTGTCGTCGACGGGCCTCGGAGCCCTCATCACGAGCTCGCCCGCCGCTTACGTGGGTCTTCAGGTGGCGAGCGGCCTCGTGCTCGTCTGGCTCGGCATTCAGAGTTGGCGCGCGGGGGCCGTGAACCTGGGCGCCGCCGGAAAGGCAGCGAAGGACGGCTCGGAGAAGACCACCTTCGCCAAGATCTTCTGGAGCGCCCTGGTGCTTCAGGCCTCGAACCCGATGCTGATTGTCTTCCTCTTGTCGCTTATGCCCCCCTTCATCAAGGCCGATCAGCCCTATGTGCCCCAGGCGGCGCTCTTGTGCGTGCTCTTCATGGTGGTGTGCTTCATCGTGCACTTCGCCTACAGCGCAGCGGCTGCCTTCGGGGCGGAGCGTTTCGCGGGACCAAAGTTCGCCTTCTGGCTCAACCGCGTGAGCGCGGTGCTCTTCTGGGCGCTAGGTGCAAGCGTGGCTTGGCATGCGGTTTCGGGAGCGTAAAGCTTGAGGGAATCGTTGGCTTTCGGGGTTGACCGCCCGAGGCGATGATGATGGATTGGGGGCCTGCAGATTCCTGAGGAGTCTGCAGGCCTCACGTGTTTTTGGGGCCCCGTTCGGATGCGTCTATGAAGAGCGCATGGGTGTGGAGAATGGATCTCGGTCCATCGGCGGCGATGGTTTTTGTTCTATTTTCAAGGAGTTATGCGTATGGCAGAGAAATCGCCTCCGCCCGAAGCAAAGCGGCCGAACCAGATCAAGGCGAACCCAAAGGTGCGGGACACAATGTTCACTCTTCTCTTTGCAATCAAGGCCAACATCCGCCTAGTGCTATCAGTACTATTAGCACTATCTGTACTACAAAAGCGCAAAGGCGGCACTACTAACTTATAAAGAGCCGCCAAGAAATCGGTAAGCTCATTAAGAGGCGAGCTTTTAACCTCGTAAAAGAAAAAAGCGCTGCTCGTCCTTACTCGGCGCACAACAATCGCCATAAGCGAACATTCAAC